>WNFU01003806.1_pt1 | contig 27212 bp, 31 predicted proteins | sample 5400121 | NCBI WGS metagenome assembly WNFU01 (sample SAMN13153360, study PRJNA577476) | soil metagenome | isolation source: 100 cm soil or saprolite under grassland replicate 1 | place: USA:California | collected 2016-06-15 | reverse complement strand
CGGCACGGCGCTGTACCTTGCGGCGGGCGACCTCCAGCTCGGCCGCGGCGAGACCATCAAGGACACGGCCCGCGTTCTTTCGCGCTACCTCGACGGGATCATGATCCGCACGTTCGCGCAGTCGGACGTCGACGAGCTGGCCGCGCACGCGGACATCCCGGTCATCAACGGGCTGACGGACGAGTTCCACCCGTGCCAGGCGCTCGCCGACGTGATGACGATCCGCGAGCGTCTCGGCGAGTTCGACGGCGTCCGCGTGGCGTATCTGGGAGACGGGAACAACGTCTGCCACTCGCTGATGGTCGCGTGCGCGAAACTCGGGATGGACTTCGTCGCGGCCACCCCCGAGGGCTACGAGCCCGCCGAGACTGTGGTCGGCTGGGCCCGCGAGGCCGCCGAGGCCTCGGGCGGCTCCGTGGAGCTCGGCCACGACCCCCGTGCAGCCGCGCAAGGCGCCGACGTCCTCTACACCGACGTCTGGACGAGCATGGGCCAGGAGGAAGAGCGCGACCGGCGCGTCCGCGATCTCGAGGCCTATCGCATCGACGAGGCGCTTGTGGCCCTCGCCAGCGAGCGCGCGATCGTGCTCCATTGCCTGCCGGCGCATTACGGCGAGGAGATCACGGAGGAGGTCCTCTACGGCCCGCGCTCGGCGGTGTGGGACCAGGCCGAGAATCGCCTCCACTCCCAAAAAGCGCTCATGGCCTCCGTCATCCGGTAAGGATTCCGGGGCGTGCTGCCCCTCAAGGACAACGTCCCGACCCGGCGGTTCCCCATCGTCACGGTCGCGCTCATCGTCGCGAACCTGGCGGTCTGGATCTTCTGGGAGAAGGCGGGCGGCGAGCCCGGCTTCCGCAACTCCCTCGCGGACGGCGCCTTCTTCCCGTGCGAGGTGGACAGCTCGTGCAATGGACCGGGGTGGTCCTGGCCGGTCAACGTCTTCACGTCGATGTTCATGCACGCCGGCTGGGACCACGTCCTCGGCAACATGCTCTTCCTCTGGATCTTCGGGAACAACGTGGAGGACACGCTCGGTCGCGCGCGCTTCCTCCTCTTCTATCTCGGCGGGGGGGTTGCCGCCACGGCGCTGCAGTCGGTCGTCACGCTCGGCTTCGGCACGAACCGAGACGCCACGGTTCCCAACCTCGGCGCGAGCGGCGCCATCGCGGCGGTGCTCGGCGCCTACTTCGTGCTCATCCCGTGGGGTCGGGTGCTGACGTTCATCCTCCCCTTCTTCTTCTTCGAGCTTCCCGCGATCGCCTTCCTGGGAATCTGGTTCCTCTTCCAGCTCGTCATCGGCGGCTTTTCCTTCGTGCAGCCGCAGTCGGGTGGTGGGGTCGCGTACTTCGCGCACATCGGTGGGTTCGCCTTCGGCCTGGCTGCGGTGAAGATATTTGCAACCGGACGCCCGAGACCGCTGCGCCCGAGCTATTGAACTTCGAGGAGCATGTCCGGAGCGCGCTCGATTCCCTGCCCGCTGAGCTGCGCGAGGCCATGTCCAACATCGAGATTGTTGTTGAGGACGAGAACCCCGAGGACCCGGACATCTTCGGCCTCTACCTAGGTATCCCGCTGACCGAACGCCACGAGTACGCCGGCGTCCTCCCGGACAAGATCGCCATTTACCGGGTACCGCTCGAAGACGAGTTCGGCGACGATCCCGAGCGGCTGGAAGAGGAGATCCGGGTGACCGTCATCCACGAGGTCGCCCACCACTTCGGGATCGACGAGGACCGCCTCGCCGAGCTCGGCTGGTCCTAAACGGACTCGGCGGGGGCCTGGTCCTTAAAGGCCGACGGGGTCTGACCCCATCCTGGCGCATTAAGACGTGGCCTTTGTAACGGCGCGGGTCACATTTGCGACCGCAAATAGCGGGAAATCAACCACGAACATCGTCCACGAAGGACTAGTTGGGGTCTGACCCCGATTTGTCCCCTTTGAGCTTGACGAAGGCGGCGTTCAGGAAGTCGGCGACCGCCTGCGCGACGAAGATGGTCGTGACGAGGCGCGTCTGCCGCGGGTAGAGCACGAGCGCGTACGAGAGTCCCGAGGCAGCCCAGACGCCGACGCAGTAAGGACAGGTGACGAGCTCACCCAGGGCGCGCTCGAGGCCCTGGGGCTTCGGCTCGGTGGCCTCGGCGTCCCGCGTGACGGGCGCCCGCACCCAGGACGTGACCTCGTCCTTGGCCACGAGACGGCCGATCTTGTAGCTGGCCAGGCGGATCCGGGCCGTGTCTCCGAAAGTGATGCGGTCGGGCAACCGCCGTCCGGCAAGGAGGAGGAAGCCGCCCAGAACGGCGCCGAAGGCTGCCGTCAGCCCCGCGTATTCAGAAAGCGGACGCTCGTCGCCCACTAGCCGGACTCTCCTGTCACGGAATGCGGCATGCCGACGGGCTTCGACTCCCCCGAGCCCCGCTGCCTGAGATAGATGGAGAACACAACCATCGCACCGATGGCAAGGAACTCGGACTGCCAGTTCTGGAAGCTCTGCTCCCAGAAGTCGGGCTTGCCGAGGTAGCCCGTCCAGGAGACGGCGGCGTCCCCGTGCTCCTGCTGCTCCTGGTTGAACTCGCTCCGGCCTGTGAACGAGTGCCCGAACCAGGACGCGACGAAGAGCAGACCCATGACGAGCAGCAGAGAATTCGAGTAGATAGCGGTTCGCAAGCCGCCGACCTTGGCCGAGCGGGGCGAATCGGGCCGTGCGTGCTTCCCCAGGAGATGCTCCTCGTCGGTGCCCCGTCCCGCCTCTCCGCGCTTCTTCGACTCCGGCGATCCCTTTTGCACCAGCCAGACCGTTGCGAGGATGTAGAGCGTGAACTGCAGGAACTCCGACTCCCAGTTCTCCATCACCGCCTCGACGAAGTCCGAGGATGCGAGATAGCGGAGGTAGGAGATGGTCTCCTGGGAGTGTTGGATGGCGTCCTCGTTGTAGAGGCTGTGACCGACGAGGGACTGCGCGAAGAGCGTCAGGAGCAGGAGCGCGCCGAAAAAGAGGGAGAGCGAGTTCTCGCGGACGAAACGCATCTCAGTAGTGGGCCAGGCCGATGACCCAGAAGTAGGCGAGGACGCCGATGGTGAAGACGAGGTAGGCAGTAAAGACAACGCGCACGGCTATGCGGCCCGGAGCGCCTCGACGAGCTGTTCCTTGGACATCTCCGAGCGACCCGGGATGTCGGCCTTCTTGGCGAGTTCGTAGAGCTCTTCCTTGGACTTGCCCTCCAGCTCCTTGTTTCCGTTCGGAGCGGGCGCCCGGCGTCGTCCCCTCGCGGCCTCCACGCTCGCCCGCAGAGCCGCCATGAGATCGGTTGGCGCCTCGGGTTCCGGCTCCGCCTCGACGCGCACCTCCTCGCCTCGCCGCTTCGCCTTGATGATCTCGCAGAGCGCGTCGCGGTACGTGTCCCGGTACTCCTCGGGCTTGAACTCCCCGGAGTACTGCTCGATCAGCTGGGCGGCCATCTCGAGCTCGCTCTTGTCGAGCTTCACGTCGCCAGGCGCGATCCCCTCGGTCGCGCGGATCTCGTCCGCGAAGTGCATGCGCTCGAGGGCGATCGCACCGTCACGGACCCGCAGGAGTCCGAGGTTCTGGCGATCGCGCATGACCCATTTGGCCACCCCCGCGAGGCCGGAGTCGTCCATGGCACGGGAGAGGAGCGCGTACACCCGCTCACCGTTCTCTTCCGGCCCGAGGTAATAGGTCCGCTCGAAGTAGATCGGGTCGATGTCCTCGAAGGGCACGAACGCGCGAATGTCGATCGTGCGGTGGTTCTCCGCGGCGGCGGCCTCGAAGTCCTCGTCGGTCATGTAGACCCATTCGCCCTTCTCGTACTCGAAGGCCTTGACGATCTCGTCGTCCGGAACGGACTTGTCCTCCGCCTTGCAGATCTTCTCGTAGCCGATCCGGCTGCCGTCCGGGGCGTGCACGAAGTTGAAATGGAGCGTGTGCTCCTCCACGGCGCTGTACATGCGCACGGGGACGTTGACGAGCCCGAAGGCGATGGAGCCGGTCCAGATCGCGCGAGGAGGCACTACGACCCTTCGGCCGCCGCATGGGCGAGGATCCCGAGCACGGTGGCCGCGGTGTACGCGCCGATTGTCGCGTCGGTCAGCGGCGGATGCAGCGAGTGTCCAGGGAACCCCTTGGCGAGGTACGAGGGCTTGAACATGGGGACTCTCCTTGCGTCGTTTCCAGTATTCGCCAACCGGGCGGCCCGCAAACGCATGCTTCGAGGTCTCCGGGCCCGGGTAGCGAGCCGGAATGACTCGCGACGTCCTCGTTCGGCTCTTCGCCCGTGGGGTCGTCGGCCTGCGCTGGGCCTTCGTGCCCGCGTGGGTCGCCGCGGCCCCGGCAAGCGCGCTCTTCCTCCCCGGTCTCGGCAGCGGAGAGAGCCCCTCGCGCTCGGAGGACTCGTCCCCGGCGACGCCTTCCCGCGTCAGAGGCCCAGGAAACGGCCGCTAGACGCTGGCGGCTTCGGCGAGCTCGACCGTGCAGCTCGAGCGACCGCGCTTCTCGAGGTACTGCTGGTGGTAGTCCTCGGCCTCGTAGAACTCGGGCGCGGGAACGATCTCGGTCACGATCTTGCGCGGCCAGTGGAGCTTCGCCTGCTGCTCCGCCTTCGTCCGCTCGGCTGCGGCCTGCTGCTCGGGAGAATGGAAGAAGATCGCCGAGCGGTATTGCGAGCCGATGTCCAGCCCCTGCCGATCCTTCGTCGTCGGGTTGTGCTTGGTCCAGAAGACATCAAGCAGCTGCTCATACGAGGCGCGCGTGGGGTCGAAGGTGACCTCCACAGCCTCCGCGTGGCCGGTTGTGTGCGAGCACACCGCCTCGTACGTCGGGTTGGCCGTCTGCCCACCCGTATAGCCGACGCGAGTCGCGACCACACCGGGAATCTGACGGAACGCCGCCTCAACACCCCAGAAGCAGCCTGCTCCGAACGTTGCCTTCTCCAATTGAGTCTCCTTCGTCATCGAATGGTTTCACTTACTTGAACGTTTGCGGCTACGGCCCTGTTCCTCCGAAAACCCGAAGCCAACCGGCTGCAGGTCGTGGGTCAGCCGGCCTTGCTTGAGGAGGGTGCGCGCGTCGTCGTCGATCGCGGCCGCGCGGAGCGTCTGCTCGACGCGGCGAAGGACGGGCTCTCCCGCTCCGTCCCGGCGGGCTGCGGTGAGGAGCGCCGCGATTGCCCTTCTTTCATCGTCGGCGGCCTTGCGAACCGCGTCCGGAGACCCGCCGCCCAGGAGCTTGGCCTGAGCTTCGCGGAGGCGCTCGCCGGCGGCGAGCAGTGCACGCACGTTCATCCGCTCGCCCCGGGCGAGCTGATTCACGACCGCGGCCCCGGCCGTCGGCTTGCGGAGATCCTCGACTCTCATGGCGGCCGCGCGCTCGCCCTCGCCGCGGAGGCGCTTCGCGAGAGCCTTCCTCTGACGGACGAAGTCGCCCGGAGCGGCGCCGTAGAGGCGGTCGATTTCCTTCTCTAGGTTCACAGGTTTACGACCAGGATGGCACGGTATGGGTCTTAGGTCGATGGCAACCGACACCGAACAGACCGAACGGGCCGAGCCTGACCTCGAGACGACGATGGACGGCGGTCTCTGCCGCCTGGATGTGCCAGGCCCGACGGAGCTCGAAGAGGACGAAGTCGTCGCGCCCCGCCACGCACGCGACGACGACTAGCGGGCGAGAGCCTCCGTTTCTTCGAGAAGCGCGAGGGCCGTGGGATCCGTCGCGGCGACGCACGTCTCCGGGAGCGCCGCGCAGCCGAGCCACAGGACTCCAGGGCGAGCCAGGACCACGGCGATCCCGCCCGCGAGCGTGATGAACCCGTCGACAGCGACGGCTCCTCCGGCCCCGAGCCAGGCTGCCAGGCCCCCCGTGAGGAGCGCCCCGATCGGGAGAACGCCGACGAAGCACGCTGCCCAGATCGCCATCGCCCGCGCCCGCATCTCGTGCGTGGCCGAGGCCTGGACGACGACCGTCGAGAGCCCGATGAAGACGACTCCCGCGAAGCCGCCGACCACTGCGAGCGCGAATGAGAGCGGTACCGACGTCGAGAGGCCGATTCCCGCGATCGCCGCCGCGCAGAGGAGGTACGAGGCGATCGCCGGCTCGCCCTTGTTGGGGCGGCCGGAGAGCCGCAAGAGCGCCAGGGAGCCGAAGACGGATCCCAGGCCGACGAGCGAGATCAGAAACCCGAGCGTGGTCGCGCCTTCGTGCAGCTGAAAGCGGACCAGCCCCGGGATCATGAACGCGACCGGCGGAGTCGCGAAGAGGCCGGCCAGGATCATGAGCATCATCAGCGAGGCCATGCTCCGCTGGCCGAAGACGTAGCGCACGCCATCCATCATCGAGCGACCGACGCCGAGTGCAGCCCCGACGAGGTGCTCGCGTGAGCCTGGAAGAAGCGGGAGGGTGAGGAGCACGGCGAGGAAACTCAGAGCGTTGATGCTGAACACCCAGGTCGGTCCCGCCGTGGCGAGCAGCACACCTGCGATCGCCGGTCCGATGAAGCGCGCGAGCTGAAGCGAAAGGCTGTTGAGAGCGACCGCGCTCTCGAGATCCTCCTCCGGGACAGTCGAGGCGAGCATGGCCTGGAAAGCCGGGAAGCTCAGCGTTCCGAAGCTCCCGCCGAGGAACGCGAGCACGCCCATGAGGAACACGTTGAGCTCCCCGGTAGCCCAGAGAAGTGCGAGCGCGATCGCCACACCCATGTTGGCGCCCTGGAAGACAAACAGCACCTTGCGGCGGTCGAAGCGGTCGGCAAGCGCGCCGGCGGGAAGGGCAAGCACCAGGTTGGGAATCGTGTTCAGGAAGCCGATGAGTCCGAGCGTCGCCGCCGAGCCGCCGAGCAGGAGCACGACGTACCCGAACGCCCCCGCCTCGATCCAGCTGCCCGTCCAGGAGAGCATGAGCCCGGCGAAGTAGCGGCGGTAGAGCTTGTGCCGGAGGGCAGCGACGGCCGCTTTCCACGGCGACCCCCGCTCCGGGCGGGCCGCAACCTGCGGAGCCGGCCGGCCGAGGAGTGCCAGGACGCCGCCGCGAACTGCGTAGGCGTCGAACCCTCGATCCTTCAGCCAGTGCGCCACACGGACGCTCGTCGCCTCGCGCAGTCAGGTGCAGACGAGCAGGATCGGCGGGTCACGCGGGAGCTCCTCGAGCTTGTCCGGGATCTCGTCCGGCGGGATCCGAACGGCTCCGTCGAGCCGAAGCTCGTGGTCCTCGTGGCGCCGCACGTCGACGAGGAACGCTCCTTGCGCGATCAGCTCCCGTGCTTCGTCCGCGTCGATCCGCAGCGACGAGCGGCGGATCGCGGACGGAACGTGGTATCGACGCGTCGGCGCGGACACGGCAACAGCCTAGGGGGTTCAGGTTCCGCGAGGAAATCGGTTCCGCCCCGCGAACTAACGCACCGACGCGGCCGCAGGCGCCGCTTCACACGAAAGGAGAAGAGATGAACATCGGCCTTCGAGGACTCCTGTTTCTCCTCGCCACGATTCTGTTCATCATCGCCGCGCTCAACAACGACAACTTCAGCGACCTCGTGGCGGTCGGGCTCGCCGTATTCGCAGCCGCGTTCAGCAGCGTCTTGAGGCCGGAGAGGATCATCGGCCAGCCGCCGTAGAGCTCGTCGTTGGCGCCCTCGCGCAGCTGGTCGTGGGTGACGGTCAGCCGGCACGAATCGGCAATGGGCTCGATCTCCCAGGTGACCCTCGAAGTGCCCTCGGCCTTGACGTCGTCGCTCCACAGGGCGTTGAAGCTCTGGACGAGACGGCGCGGCGGTTCCACCTCCAAGTTCTCTCCTGCAGAAATCGGGGCGGGAGCCGCCGGGTGGACGGCCTCGTAGCTGGAGCCGGCCTTCCAGTCGGACTCGACGCATACGCCGAACGAGTACTTCGACCTCAGCTCTGGGTCGGTGATCGCCTCCCAGAGGCGCTCCGGCGTCGTCTTGATGTAGATCTCGAACACCTTCTCCATCGGATCCTTCTCCAATCTCGTTTTGAGCCCGGTGAGCGTCGCGGCCCACGGCTCGGCGTATTTGCTCACCCAGCGATCGTGGACGAGCCTGATCGGGACGGCGTTCAGAAAATGCAACTTCTCGCGACCGCGCCGCTTGGTGGTGACCAGGCCGGCTGTCTCGAGAATTCGAAGGTGCTTCATGACGCCGATGCGCGTCATCGGCAGCCGCGCCTCGAGCGCGCTCAGCGTTTGGCCATCCTCCTTGAACAGCTCATCGAGCAGGCTTCGCCGCGTCGGGTCGGCAAGGGCTCTGAACACCGCATCCATGCCGACGATAATACGTAACCATATGGTTACGTGTCAAGCGCCGCCTGAGTCGGAGCCTAGCCGTCGACCAGCAGGCCTTGGAGCGGGCCTAGGAGGCGGACCGACCTCCTCGAGATGTGGGGTAAGAGCACGAGCCGGTGCGTGAGGAGCTCGCGCCGGACGGGCGGAACTCCTGGAAATTGCGAGTGGAGCGTGCGGGATTTGAACCCGCGACCTCCGGCTTGCAAAGCCCAAATGGGCTGTCTGCGCTGTAAACGGATCCTCTGCGAAAAGCCGTCCTGAGCAGGGCTTTCTCGGCTTCCGGGACTGCGCGGACCTGCCTGCGAAATCGGACGTCTGCGCGTCTGATGTGGGATATATGTGGGATGAAACCGTTGCTCGTTCTGCAAACGGGCAACTTCTCTTCGCACTTCAGTGCATATGCGTCTCGGCGCCTTTGGTTTTCTGGGGAGGGTCGGCGTGCTGAGCGTGGCCAAGCTCACAGTCGGCCAGGAGGCCTACTACGAGCAGGAGGTCGCCGGCGGTCTCGACGACTACTACGCTGGCCGCGGGGAGTCGCCGGGAGTGTGGGCCGGGCGCGGCGCCGAGGAGCTGGGGCTGGCGGCCATCGTCCAGGAGGGCGAGCTGGGGACGCTCCTGCGCGGCGTCGACCCGGCCAGCGGCATGCGGCTGCGGACGCCCGTCAGGCACCGGACGATCACCGTCGAGCGGCTCGACCCGGAGACGGGGAGGCTCGTCGAGGAGAAGAAGCGGCTCGCGCCCGTGGCCGGCTTCGACCTCGTCTTCTCCTGTCCGAAGAGCGTCAGCCTCCTGCACGCGCTCACCGACGACGAGGAGGTGCGCCGGGCCGTCTCGGAGGCGCACGATGCGGCCTGGCGGTCGGCCCTTCGCTACCTCGAGCGCGAGGCCTGCGTGACCCGGCGCGGCGAGGGCGGGACGATCCGGGAGCGGGCGAGCGGCTTCGTCTCCGCCGCCTTCCGCCACCGGACGAGCCGCGCCCAGGACCCCCACCTCCACACGCATGTGATCGTCGCCAACCTCGCCAGGAGCCCCGACGGGGAGTGGCGGGCGCTCGACGGGAACTGCCTCCTTCGCACGTACCGGCTTGCCGCCGGCTACCTCTACGAGGCCCAACTCCGCTTCGAGTTCTCCCGCCGCCTCGGGCTCGAGTGGACGCAGCCCGTCAAGGGGATGGCGGAGCTCGTCGGCGTCCCCGAGGAGGCCGTGCGCGCCTTCTCGACGCGGCGGCGCACGCTCCTCGAGCACCTGCAAGCCCGTGGCGGCCAGGGTTTCCGCGCTGCCCGCGTCGCAGCGCTGGCGACGCGGGAGCGGAAGGAGCAGGTCCCGCTCGAGCGCCTGCGCTCCGAGTGGCGCGCCCGCGCCGCCGAGCACGGGCTCGGTCGGGCAGAGCTGCGCGCGCTCCTCGGCCGTTCGCATCAGCGAGTGCAACCCGACCTACCCTCACTCGTGGAACGCCTCCTCGGACCGCAAGGGCTGACGGCGAACCAGCCGACCTTCACCGAGCCCGAGCTTGTCTGCGCGCTCGCCGAGGCCTACGCCCAAGGCGGACGCGCGGAGGAGATGGTCGCGCTCGCGCGCTCGCTCGCCGCCCTCCCCGGGCTCGCGCTCCTCGAGCCCGGGAGCGTCCCCGGGCGACCGGCGCGACTCACGACCCGCGAGCTCCTCGCCGTCGAGCGGGAGGCGCTCGAGCTCGCCCTCGCCGGCAGGGACGCGGGCGCCCCCACTGTGTCAGGCCGCGAGGTCGGTGGCGCGCTCGCGCGCGGCACGCTCTCGCTCGAGCAGCGGGCGCTCGTGCGCGAGGCCTGCCTCTCTCCCGACCGCGTCCTCTGCGTCGTCGGGCAAGCCGGCACCGGGAAGACGACCGCGCTCCGGACGCTCGCCGAGGCGTTCGCGCAGGAGGGCGTCCCCCTCCTCGGGGCGGCGCCAAGCGGACGGGCGGCCGAGGAGCTTCGCGCGCGGGCGGGGATCGAGAGCGCCACGCTTCACCGGCTCGTCCTCGACGCGCGCACCCGCGACGGGCTCCCGCGAGGGTGCGTCCTCGTCGTCGACGAGGCAGGCATGGCCGAGACGCGCCTCCTGACACCGCTTCTTCGCCTCGTCCACGAAGCGGAGGGAAAGGCGATCCTCGTCGGCGACCCGGCTCAGCTCCCCTCGGTCGGGGCCGGCGGGCTCTTCGCGGCGCTCTGTGAGCGGCTGGGGGCGATCGAGCTCACCGAGAATCGCCGCCAGCGAGAGCTCGACGAGCGGGAAGCGCTCGCCCGCCTCCGCGCCGGCGAGCCCGAGCCCTACCTCGCCTACGCCGCCGGGCGGGGACGGCTCCACGTCGACGACGACCAAGTGGAAGCGGGCGCCCGCCTCCTCGCCGATTGGTGGCAGGCTGCGAAGCGCGACCTCGAGGGGAGCGTCATGCTCGCGTACCGCCGCGCGGACGTCGCTGAATTGAACGAGGCTGCCCGCGGACTCCTTGCGCAGGACGGAAGGCTCGGCCGCGAGCGCCTCTTGATCGGTGAGCGCGAGTTTCGCCGCGGAGATCGCGTCGTCTGCCGCCGCAACTGCGACCTCCTCGGAGTGCGAAACGGCACGCGCGGCACGCTCGACGGCCTAGACCGCGAGCGGGAAGCGCTCACGGTCGTGACGGATGGCGGCGAGCGCAGAATGGTCCCCTCCTGGTACGTCTCTGCTGGTTTCGTCGAGCACGGCTACGCGCTCACCGGCCACGCGGCCCAGGGAGCCACGTTCGAGCGCGCGTTCGTCTTGGTGCGCGACGAGGGCGCGCTCCGGGAATGGGGCTACGTCGCCTGCTCTCGTGCGGGCTCGGAGACGCACCTCTACCTCGGCGCGAGCGAGCACGGGCGCGAGGCGCATGGGCGATCTGTTGCGGAAGAACACGCGACGACGCGGGTCGCCGACTCGCTTACGCGTCCAGCGAGCGAGCGGCTGGCCTTCGAGACCGCGGGCGGCCGGCCCGACCCGCGCGAGGCGCGGCGAACCTATCTCGAGGAAGCCCATGCCCGGGCCGAGCAGCGTCTTGCCGAAGCGCGAGCCAAATTCGAGAAGCTCGGCTGGTGGGAGCGACGCCGGCGCCGTCCTGAGCTCCATTCAGAGCTCGACCTCCGGCGGGCCACGCTTGACCACGCCCGCGACTGTCTCAGTCGATTCCTCCACGAGCCCATCGAGCCGCGCCACCTCCGGGCGAGGAAGCCTGAGCTTTCGCATAAGAGGCAAAGACTCGTACGGTCGCGCGAGCCCACCCTCACGCGCCCTGAGCGTGAACCACTCGGCATCGACCTCGGTTGGTAGGGAAGATCGCCCGCGCTCCGCGAGACACTGCATTCTCTTGAGCTCACAGCGCCGCCAAGCCCGCGACTCCAAATCCGCTCAGAAGAGGCTCTGGCGTTCTCAGCCGTCGCACCCCAACGCACCGAGCTTCCAGCTGAGGGCTCCTCCCCGTGGCGCCTCGGCGTCGCTCGCGCACAACTCCCCTTGACCAGTTTGCCGACCCTAATCGGTGGAGGATAGGGGTACTGGGTGCACGCCCGGAGTCGTGTCGAAGCTGATCGCCGTGCCGTAACGTTCGACCAGGGTCCGGATGTCCTCAGAAGTGAGGAGATCGCTTTCGACGCGCACCGTGCAGGACTCCGGGTGCACCCACATGCCGAACGCCAAGCGCTTGTTTTGCATCGACCCAGGCGTCGCGATTTCCTTGTGTATCGCCTGAAGACTCTTGCGATCACGGGAGCACCTGTCCGTCACGTAGCGGATGTGCCCCGCGGCATCGTTCAACCGATCCTCCCACGTCGCCGGATCGATTCCCGGTCCGAAGACGACGTGCGGAGCGCCTTCCACGTCACGGTAGAGTCCGACGAACGCCTCGGGGTTGCGCTCGACCAAGTGGCTTAGTGGATGGAGGGCGGGATTCTCTTCTGGGCCGATTGGCGCGATATACGGGCGGGGCGCAATGGAGAGCAGAACAACGGAGCTTGCAGCCAGCTCAGTTCCGGCCTCGGGAACGGAGCGCAATACCTTGCCCGTCCGTTCGGCATCCTCGGCGTAACGGACGTTCGCAATGAGGCCCGAGGCCGCCAAGGCCTTCACTGCTTCTCCTTCATTAAGGCCGACGAGGTTCGGAACGGACACAGGCTCTTCGCGGGACCCGCTCGCGGAGAGCGGCAGCTTAGGAGATACGTTCGGGCGGGAGACCGCCTGGCGGTCGGATCCGTCCCCCCTGACTGTCTGAACGACGAATCCCACCGTAACCAAAACGAGAGAACCGCCAAGCGCTGCTACTCCGGCGCGCAGGAGCTTGGGGCGAGCCGCGAGCGTGCGGAACCAGCGCGTGGTCATCTGGTGGCGGCCTCGGCGAGCAGATGAGCGAAGCGGTCGGCGTAGCCACCTGAATGACCCAAGTTCCGCTCGCCGCCTCGGCCAGCCGAGCGCCTGATGGATCGGATTCCCGGTGTGAGACTCACGTGGTCATGCACCCTTACAGGCTTGGACGAACGGGATGCCCAAGAAGTTCCCGTCCGGGGCAGACCCGATTCTGGGTTGCGTTCCCATTATGCCTTCCCAGGAAGAGGGTCAGCGTCCACCCAAAAGTGGTGGAACGTAAGCGCCCGAATCGGCTTCGGCCGGTCACGGCAGTCCTCCGCGGCATTCCGCCGTGGGCTGCGTGCGTTCGGTACTAGCTCTATGAAGTCGCCACGGTGACATCGAGGTGGCCGGTGATGGCGCTGATGCGATGCCCATAGACGATCTTGCAACGCAATTGGAAGTTGACCTCGGTGCAGTCGCCCCCGAGGTTGATCATTCCGCGCGCGGCCGCGTTGTCGTCGCCGGAGCGGTTATACATGGGTCCCCCTGAGTCGCCGCTCCGCGCGATGATGTCTCCGCTGCGGTCGGCGCGTATGAGCTTGATCGTGCACAAACCGCCATCGCACTTGATTCCGTCGATGGTTCGCACCTCGAGTCCGCAGATGGCCCTGGTAACCATGCCGCTGAGGCAGATGGGATCGCCGACATCCGGGTTGCCAGAGGCCACAACGGTCCGGACGGAGGGGCAGCAGGGGTCGACGTGGATCTTGTTGTCCCACGTCTGGCCGCCGTTGTTGATTCGGACCATGTCGTAGCTGGGATAGTCGAAGGCGCCCGAGGTTTCGCCGCCGTAGGCCTCATTCCCGGAGAACACGTCGCGCCCATTGATTGCCCCCGTTCCGGTGAAGCAGTGGCCCGCCGTTACCGAGAGGAGGTTGCCGGTGGTGGGATAGAGGAACGTGAACGTAGAGGTGCAGTTATTGTCTGAGAGGGCGCCCGGACGGATGCCGGCGGCGCCCCAGTGTGGCTGACCATCGTTAAGGCGATCCAAGCGGGCACCGTTCTCGACCTCGATCGTCACGCGGGCGCCGAGCTCGCTCGTGAAGATCGTTGCAGCATCCATATCCGCCGGATCGATTCCGACGTGGTAGGTCGAGTCGTGCCCATCGAGGTAAAACCCCCACCCGTGAGGCGCAATTGCCGGCCGGTTCTTGACGAGAGCATCGAGGAACGAACGGGCGGCCGCGAGCTCCTTCCCGGAGAAGCACCCGGGTCGGACGGCGACCTTGAAGGGCGGCGTGGACGATCCTGCCGATACCGCGGCGAGTGCGGCGGCGGTCAGATCGGGAATACTCACGATGCTCGGATCCACCACCACGTTGACTGTTTCGTCGGCGTGATCAAGGGCGATCCCTATCAAACCCCTTGGAAGTGCTTCCGAGTCACCTGATTCCTCGCCTAGGCCGAAGTAGGATCTGACCAGGCGCTGCAACCTGTCCAGCGCCGGCTGTGACGCATCGCTCGCGATCCAGGCTTGGTATTCGTAGTAGCCGAACTCCGTCTGGGGGCCTGGGGAGTGGGTGTCCAGATACTCCGGGACCGTGCAGCTGTCGGCCGTGGTCACCGCAGCAGACTCGCCTGAGCCCGGGGCCGCAGAGCCGAGAATCAGAGCACCCGCAACGGCGAGCCCACCGGCCGCGCGCATCAGAATCCTCATCACACACCTCCTCGGGCCTGACGCCCCCCGGCCCGATTCTCCGCGGACTTTCGGCCATAATCTCGCGTCCCGCGAACGACTGCAATAGGCCAAACGGCCTATGACACAAGCGGCCAGAAAGCTAAGAGTGCACCAGCACGAGTCGGAACTGGGCTCACCACGTTCGGCATCCTCGACATCGGCATGGCCATGTGGCCCTCGTCGACATGGCAGCCCAGAGGAACGCGCAGAGTTCGCGGGCGACGGCGACGGTGGCGAGCTTGCCGTTGGCGACCAGGGGCGGGTGACGGTCGTGCAGGCGGATCTGCGCCTGCCAGGCGCGGGCGAGGGCCACAGGCGGACCAGCTCGCTGCTGGCTCGTTTCCGCCTTGGGACTTCGAGGATCGTGGGCTAGTGAGGCAGGAGCCACGATGCGCGAGGCGTGAGACGAAGCGCGAGGTGCGCGATGCCGATGCATCCTTCGATGCTGCGGCGTCCTGAATCAGCGCTACACATTCACAGCTCGATGCCGCGGCTAACCTCGAGCTCGGCGAGTCGCCGAAGCTGCAGGAGCTGAGGGAGCTCATTTTCGCGCCCGAGCGCGGCGACCATGCGGGCGAGGTCGTTGACTGAGGCGACCCGTGGTCGCAGGCCCTTGCCGATGTGCTCTCCCGTGGCGTGCCAACGGAGGTCGTCGTAGCCGCGCGTGCCGGCCGGCTCGGGGACGACCTTCAGTTCGCCGCGTTCCGTTTGAAGCGCGAGGACCGCCTCCTTCACGAGGCTCTCCGGCGAGACGTCGAGTTCTTTTCCGTCGATCCGCTCCGCTCCGAGGTCATCCAGCGCGTGCGCGAGACGGTTGATGTTCTCGTCGCGCATAGACGGGACGATGTCGATCCCCTCCGTCACCTCGTCGGCTCCCTGGATGACGCGCGCGAAGGCGCCGATCAGGATGTAAGCGACGCGGCGGCTCTCAAGCGCGCCGAGGAGCTCGTATGGGTCGAAGCGCGGCTTCTCGGCCAACCGGCTCACCTTTGCCCGAGAGCCCGCAGCATCCTGCCTACGCGCCGCTCGGGGGCGAGCAGGACGTTCTTCTCGAGGCGCGCGTCCTCCGTCGGCTCGTAGGGAACGAGTTCCGAGTGGAGGTCGAAGCCGCAGGCCCGCAGGAGCTCCCGCAAGGTGCCGAAGCCCGGATCGACGGCGTCCTGCTCCCAGCGGGCGATCTGCGTCCGCGGGCGCCCCACCCGCTTGCCCAGCTCGCCCTGGGAGAGTCTGGCGCGCAGACGCGCCTCGCGTAGGAGTCGGCCGGCCGTCATGGCATCAGTCTATCCGACACTCGAACGTGATCCGTCATTGTCATCTGATATGTTTCTATCGTCGTGGACGCCGCGACGGCCGCTCTTCCAGATTTCCTCACGGTCGACGAACTCGCCGCGGTTCTACGCTGTCAGCCGGAGAAGGTCTACCGCCTGGCGGCGCGAGGCGTCATCCCCTCGTACAAGGTCGAAGGCCGGCGACTCTTCGACCCGGCTGACGTCTCGGTCTTCCTCTCCGCCTGCCGTGAAGGACCTATGCTCGGCCAGAGCAACGGAAGGAGGTAGGGATGGCGACGATCCGCAGCTATCGAACGAGAAGAGGCGACCGCCGCTACGAGGTGCGCTTCCGCGACGCGGAGGGGCGGCAGCGCTCGCGCTCCTTCTCGGTTCACAAGGACGCGCAGGCGTTCAAGCTCGACGTCGAGCGCAAGCACCAGGCGGGAGTCCTCTATACAGCGCCGCCCGAGCGGTTCGGCGACTACGCCAAGGCGTGGCTCGAGCGCTTCGAGCGGGGCGCCGCGGGGCGCGTGCGGCCGCGGCCGAGCACGGTCGTCACCGCTCGGGAGGTGCTCGCGAAGCTCGCGCCTCTGAACCAACTCTCGCTCGAGCGGATCCGCCGGCCGGTCGTCGAGGACCTCATGGCCACGCTCGCCGGTGAGACGCCGCGGCGAGCGGAGATGGCGCTCACCCTCCTCAAGCGCATCCTGCGAAGCGCGGAGGCGCGCGGTCAGACCGTCGATCCGGCTGTGTTCCACGTTCGAGTGGCAAGGCCTGAGGAGCGCGAGCCTCACTTCCTCACCTGGGAGCAGGTAGACGAGCTCCGCTCGTGGGTGCCCGAGTACATCTCTCGGATCATCCCGGTAGCGGTCCTCACCATGCTCCGTCGCGGCGAGATCCTCGGCCTGCGCGACGGCGATGTCGACTTCGAGCGCGGCACGATCTCCGTCTTCACTCAGGCACAGGAAGGTCAGCGCAGGCCGACGAAGACGCGCGCCGGACGCCGAACCGTCGACGTCGGGCCGGCCGTGCTCAAGCTCCTACGGGAGCAACAGCTCGTCCGGGCGCCAAACGCCGAAGGCTTCCTCTTCCCCACCCGGACCGGCGCCGGCTTCGACGGCAACAACTTCATGTATCGCGTCTTCAAGCCGGCGGCCCGCGCAGCCGGCAGTCCTGAGCTCACCTTTCACGACCTCCGCCACACCGGCGCCTCGCTCATGATCGCCGCCGGCTGCCACGTGAAGGTCATCGCGGACCAGATGGGGCACGCTGACGGAGGCGCGCTCGTCCTCGCGCGCTACGGACATCTCTACAAGGGCGCCCGTCGCGAGGCGGCAATCGCGCTCGAATCGCATGTCTTTGGGGCCGGCCGCGATTCTGATGTGGGATATATGTGGGATGGAACTCAGCAGGCGTTGGACCTGCAATGAGAAAATCCCTGCAAATCGCCTATGGAGCGTACCGGGATCGAACCGGTGACCTCCGGCTTGCAAAGCCGGCGCTCTCCCAGCTGAGCTAACGCCCCGCTGGGTCCACTTTAGCCCGCGTCGACGACGAGGTGGGTGACCGGCACGCCGAAGCGCTCCGAGGCCGCTGCGGCGGAGTCCTTCTCGAGCCATCCAGCCTCGTCGCCCGGGCGCGTCACGACGATGACCTCGTCCGCCGGGAACTGGCGGAGGGCATCCTCGATCGCCTGGACGGGGTCCGAGTCGCCGACCTCGGTCTCGACACGACCGGCCTCGGACTGGACAGCTCGCTCGGCCGAGCGTGCGATGTCTGCGGCCTCCCCGCGGGCCTCGTCCTCGTCGGTCGCCAGCCATTCAAGGGGAGAGAGATCGGACGCCGGGGCGACGACGCGCACATCCGAATCCGGCCCTGCATGCTCTCGCACCCGGTCGCCAAGGACCGTTTCCTCGACCGGCGCGGTCGCCACGACCAACAAACGCCTAACGCTCACGCCCAGCCGATACCCGAAAGGGGGAGGAAGGAAAACGAAGTACGGGCCGAAACCAGTACCTATGCGGTCCCTCCTGCGAGCGCTCCTGGCGACGATCGTCGTGGCCCTCGCCATCGCGGCCCCTTCGGGCGCGATCCTCAACGGCAAGCCCGACACCGCGCATCCATACGTGGGCATCCTCGTCACCGTCGTCGACGGACAGCGAGTGCCGGTGTGCTCGGGCTTCCTCGTCTCTCCGACGGTGTTCGTCACCGCCGGCCACTGCGTCGCTGCACTGGGCGGAACGCTCCCCGCCTATGTCTCCTTCGACCAGGCCTACACGAGCGGATCCGTCCTCCTGTCGGGAACGGCGGTGCCGAACCCCGCCTTCAGAGTCGTAGGCGAACATGAGATCGCGGCGGTCCTCCTTCACGAGGAGGACACCGTCGACATTGAGGTGTACGCGCAGCTGCCCAGGCTCGGCCTGCTCGACTCCCTCAACAAGCGGAAGGGCCTCCAGGATCTTTCCCTCACGATCGTCGGTTACGGAGCCAACGACGTGATCAAGGGCGGCTATGACTTCCAGCTGGTGCGGAGCTTCGCTTCCTCGCGCCTGCTCAACCTGACGAGCTCCAACGCGGGCGGCTTCAACCTGCAGCTGTCGAGCAACCCCGGACAGGGCAAGGGCGCTATCTGCTTCGGCGACTCCGGCGGGCCGGTGCTGCTCGGGAACTCCGACGTCGTCGTCGGGATCAGCTCCTACGTGAACAACCGCCAGTGTTCGGGGAACGCGTTCGCGTTCCGCATGGACACGGTCGAGTCGCTCGGCTTCCTCGCGCGTTACCTGTAGACCTACAGAGGCGGCCCCCCGGCCCGGCGGTTTCTAGTCTCCCCAGTCGAAGTCGCGCGAGCGGCCCCAGAGGGTGTCCTCGGGATCCTGGGGCTGCGAGTCGTCCGTCGGCCAGGCGAGCACCTTGTTCGGGTCGATCTCATCCACGCCGCTCAGCGTGTCTTCGACACGGGCTTGCTCTTCAGACTTGAACAGAGGGTGGTTGTTGAAGGGATCGTCGACGCGGTACCGCTCTAGCGGCATGTTCCCGTCGAGCTCCGAGTTCTTGCGCTTCAACTCGAGGTGTTCCTCGATGATGCGCGCAAAGGTCGAGTCCTTGTCGAACGCCATCCGCACCTCCGGTCTCCAGGTCGTGCTGAGCGCAGGATTCTAGACGACCTAGTCAGGTTTGTGGACGTTGAGCAAGGGCTCGACACTACTGACGTGCACGGACGGCCCCGTCGGACGGGGCACAGACGACGCAGTTCTTGCCGGCGGACTTCGCCCGGTAGAGGGCCTCGTCGGCGGCGGCGAAGAGCGCGGCGGGCGTCGGTGCTTCCGGGAAAGAGGCAACTCCGAAGCTGGAGGTGACGCTGAAGTTGGCGCCCGGGTGGAGCGTAAGCCGCCGCGCCTCCATCGCCTCGCGCAGGCGCTCGGCTAGCCGCTCGGCTCCCTCGAGATCGGTCTGCGGCAGGAGGACGGCGAACTCCTCGCCGCCGTACCGGGCGGCGACGTCGATGTCGCGGACCGTGTCCCGAAGGACGTCGGCGAACGCCCGCAGGACATCGTCCCCGGCCTGGTGTCCGTAACGGTCGTTCACCTGCTTGAAGTCGTCGAGGTCGGCGAGGACCAGTGCAAGCGCACCGCCAAAGCGCTCGGCACGGCTGATCTCGGCGGCGAGCGCCTCCTCGAAGTGACGCCTGTTGGCGAGGTCGGTGAGGCCGTCCGTGCTGGCCTGGCGCTCCACGAGCCGGTGAAGGCGAACATTCTCGAGTGCGACGGCAGCCTGGGAGCCGAGCCAGAGCGCCAGCTCGCGAGACTGGTCGCCGAAGTCCGCTCCCTCCGGCGCGAGCAGCAGCATCGTGTTCTCGCCGCCGTCGGGACCAAGGGGGATGACGAGCGGGCGACCACCGCGATCGGGATCGCCGGCTCGCGCCTGCTCCTGGCCGTCGACGACGAGCCGGCCGCCGGTCGCTCCTGTGGCCTCGACGGCGCTCTCGACGATGACATTGAGGAGCGCGAAAGGATCGTGTGTCGCGGCCAGGGCCTTGCCAAAGCGGTCAACCGCCTCTCGCACGCGACCGCGCTCGGCGGAGATCTGCTCCGACATCTCGTTGAAGGCCCTGCCGAGGGTTGCGAACTCGTCCCGGCCGCGGACGGGGACGCGCTGGCCGAACTGGCCGCGGGCGACGGCGCCGGCGGCGTCGGCGAGCTCCTTGAGGGAGCGGACGATCGTCCGGCCGAGCAGCCAGGCGAGGAGAGCGACGATGGCCAGCGCCGCGAAGGCGAAGAGGAGGAAGCGCTCGCGTAGATCGCCGACTGCCGAGTGGATAGCACTCGTAGGCGTCAACGCCACGAGTGTGACGTCGGGATTGCCGCTGAGGATCGCAGTCGAGACCGCCCGGTACTCGTCGCCGCCGAGCTTCACGTAGCGGGCCCGCTCGCCCGGGATCTCCCGGCTGCCGATGAACGACCGCGGGCCGGCGACGATTCGTCCGCCCGTCGCGAGCAGGAGCCTGTCTCCCGTCTCGAGCCCCGCGTTCGCACGAAGTTCACTGAGCAGGCTATTGTCGAGGGGAATCCAGACGACGATGCGGCCGAGCAGCTTCTGGTTCGTCGACAGGACGCTGGACGTGCGCTTCGCCGCGAGCTTGGGCGGCGGACTGCCGGCCAGGAGCTCGTTGCGGGAGTAGAAGGCCGAATTCGGCACCGCGCGAGAGAGGCGCACGAGCGTGGCGCGGTTCCTCGTCAGAAACGCTCGTTGAACGCTCGTCGCGCGAGCAAGCGAGGCCGACGCGCGAGCGGCGTCATCCCGCACTCTCTGCGTGTAATCGCGCACTGCGACTCGCATAGCCGCGTTCAGGCGAGCGTCCGTGTTGGACAACTCTCCGCGCGTCGACACCTGGCTGAAAGCCCACGAAGCAGCAAGCAGCGGCACCAGCGAGAGGAGCACAAAGTACGTGACGAGTCGGAGCTTGAAGCTGCCCATTTGAAAGACCTACCCGACACGTCTATCGACGTTGCGGCAATCCCTCATTAGAGGGATCCCTCCCCCGAATTGGGGACTCCTCGGTGCTTCTCCTCAAGCCCTCCTAAAAGACAGGCCGCTCGAAGACGACCGAGACGATCATCCCGGCCAGCCAGCAGCCGGTCGCGATCGCGACCGCAAGACCCGCCAGCCTGCTCTGGAAACCACCCATCGCGGCTGCGACAACGGCGACAAGAATGGCGCCCGCGGCCGCGCGCCCGGGGTAGTAAACGATGCCGACGATGCCGGCGAAGATCGCCGCCGTGGCAAGGAAGCCAGCGATGTAGTGGGATGCCGGAAGCGCGTCCGGCGACCGCTCCGTCTCCTCGAAGCTCATGAGGCCGGGGTGCGCTTCCGCGCGTGAACGGGAACCGGGCGCCGCGCGGGAACCCCGTGCGGACCGGGCCTACGGCCGGGAATCGGCTTGTGCGGCGCGCGGCGGCGGCTGGGACCGCCGACTCCGCCGCTTCCGTTGCCGCTCTCCGCGGCACCGAATGCGGGTCCAGTCGAGGGCCCCGGAGGATCCTTGACCGCCCACCAGATGACGTAGCCGAGGTAGGCGATCGGGATCTTCAGGATGACCAGGAACCAGATGCTGAACCAGAGCATCGGCGAAGGGAAAGTGTAACCTAGCCCGCTTCCGGTAAACACCAAGCAGGCGTTACGTCACTGCGGCCCGTTGCGGCGTCGCGCCTCCGGTCAGCTCCCCGGCCCAGGGGGCGAACCGTTCCTGTAACCGACAAGGGGGGCACTGCATGCGTAGTTCATTGCTCGCGCGCGGGCTGCTCGTCGGGCTCGCGCTTTCCTTCCTGGTCGCCCCGGCGGCTCTAGCGGACGATCCCGGGACAACGACCGAGACGAGCACGACCACAGAGACCACGACAACCACGACGACCGAGACAACCGAGGCAACCACCACGACGACCGAGACAGCGCCAACGGAGACGAAGGCCGCGCCCGATCCTTGGGCGGAGACCCCGGAGACACTTCGCCTCCGAGCGCGGGCTGTCCACTACCGGACAGTCGCGCGGCGGTGGAAGGCCCTGATGGGCAAGCCGAGACCACGGCTCGGGACTGCCCCGATCGCGTTCGAGTCCCTCCTCGAGCGGCGCCGCTGGCGGGCACGGGCCTGGCGGGCCAAGGCGCGCGCAGCCCGACGGGCGGGCCACACGCCTCCCCATCTCCGCGCCTGGATCTGTATCCATGGGTACGAGGGCTCGTGGCGCGACCCGAACGCTCCGTACTTCGGCGGCCTCCAGATGGACCTCACGTTCCAGCGGCAGTACGGGCCCAGGCTCCTGCGGAACAAGGGAACCGCCGACCACTGGACGCGCTTCGAGCAGATGTGGGTGGCCGAGCGCGCGCACCGCTCAGGAAGAGGCTTCTACCCCTGGCCGCTGACGGCCCGCCGCTGCGGCCTCATTTAGGAGGACGAAGTACGGCGAACTGGTCGGTGACCTCGAGGTTGCGCGAGCGAAAGCGATAGACCGCAGCCGGGCGCCCCCCCGCCCGGCCCGGCGGTCGTAGCTCTCCGATCGGCTCCAGCAGACGGCGACGGAGCAGCACGCGCTGGAGGTTCGTCGCCGACACGTCGTGGCCGAGCGCGGCGCGGTAGAGGCGGCGAAGCTCGGCGATCGTGAACGCGGGCGGCGCGAGCGCGAAGCCGATGTTCGTGTAGGAGAGCTTCGCGCGCAGCCGCTCACGCCCCGCGAGCACGACAGCCAAATGGTCGAAGGCGAGCTCTGGAAGGTCGTCGACCGGATGCCAGGCCGTATCGGCCGGGACTTGCGGGTCGATGCCCGCCGGGATCAACCCAAGATATGCAGTGGCGACGAGCCGTTCGCCGGGGTAGCGCCCGGGATCGCTGAGCGTCTCGATCTGCTCGAGATGCGAGAGCTCGCGGACGTCCACCTTCGCAGCGAGATGGCGGCGGATCGAGTCCTCCAGCGTCTCGTGGGGGCCGAGCCGCCCACCCGGGAGCGACCACGCCCCGAGGAAGGGCTCACGCGCCCGCAACCAGAGCAGCGCTTGCAGCTGCTCTTCCCGCACCTGGAGCACGACCCCGAGCGCCTCGTGGGCTGCGCGATGCTCTGTGGTAGACTTTTCCATCGGTTATCGCCTTAGAGTCGCAAACTAGGAGAATAGCGCGAATGGCCGTCGTCGAAGCACCAGTCTCGGTTCCTCTCCCCAGCCGGATGGACGTCGAGGATGTCCTCCGTGACGGCGGGTTCACGTCCTTCCACCGCCGGGCGGTCGCGATCACGGGCTTCGCCTGGACGTTCGTGGCGATGGAGATCCTCCTCGTGGGCTTCACAGTGCCCGTGTTCACCGCGATCTGGGGGCTTTCCGGGAGCTTCGCCGGCTGGATCGCGGCGTCCGCGCTGGGCGGGTCACTCGTGGGCAGCGTCGTGCTCGGGCGGCTCGCCGACCGAATCGGTCGGCGGCGGATTTTCCTCGGCGCGATCCTTTGGTACGCCGTCTTCACGGCCCTGACCGCTCTCGCTTGGGGACCCGGCGCCCTGTCGGCCTTCCGCTTCCTCGCTGGCATCGGCCTGGGTGGGATGCTCGTCGTCGATCCCTCCCTCCTCGCCGAGTACCTGCCCCCGCAGCGGCGCGGCCGCTTCCTCGTCTTTCTGGACTTCTTCTGGCCGGTCGGGCTTCTGCTGGCCACTGGGCTCTCCTGGCTCTTCCTCGACCAGGTTGGCGGTGACTGGGGCTGGCGCTGGCTCTTCCTAGCCGCCTCGTTCCCGGCGTTCCTCGCCTTCGCAGCGCGACTCTCGCTCCCGGAGAGCCCCTACTTCCTCGTCCGCCGCGGCCGGCTCGACGAAGCCGCGGAGGTGCTCGAGGAGATCACGGGCCGAAAGGTCGCGCCCGACGAACTCGCGGCGCCGGAAGAGCCTCGGACCTCCGTGCGCGAGCTCGTCTCGAAGCGCCTGCGCTCGACGTCAGGCCTGATCGTCCTGGTCTGGATCGCGCTCAACATCTCCTACTACGGGCTCTTCCTCTGGCTCCCGTTCGTCCTTCAGGGTGAGAAGCAGTTCTCGCTGAACGTCTACGTCCTCCTCGCGCTGTCGGCCCTCTCGCAGTTCCCCGGCTACGCGGCGTCCATCTGGCTGGTGGAGCGAATCGGGCGCAAGCCGACGCTCGCCCTCTTCCTCGCACTCGGCGGGGTCAGTGCGCTGACCTTCGCGCTCGCCGACTCGGCACCCGTCTACGTCGCGGCGCTCTTCTTCGTCGGCTTCTTCAACCTCGGCGCTTGGGGTGCCGTCTACCCGTACACGTCCGAGCTCTTCCCCACTCGCGTGCGCTCGAGCGCCTTTGGCATGGTCGAGGGCTTCGGCAAGGGAGCGGCGATCGGAGGCCCGTACCTCTTCGGAGCGCTGATCGACTGGACGGGCGACACCGTCTGGTCGCTCATCTTCATCGCCGCCGTGATGGCGGTCGGCGCGGTCGTGGTCCTTTTCGGCCGCGAGACGCGCGGCGCGCGTTTAGCCTAGGCGACTTCCTCGTCGCCCCAGATCGAGGCCGAGACGTAGACGAGCGCAATGGCGGCGAAGATCACGAGCGAGGCCGTCGCATTAAGAAGCGCCACGAGCGTGGCGGTGACGTACAAAGGCACGCCCGGCAAGTAGCTCCGGTTGATGCCGCTGACCTCGCGCCGGTTGGCATCCGGTCGCAGAAGGCGCCTGTACGCGTACTGCCAGAACAACTGGAAGAAGATCGCGATGACGGTGAGGGTGAGGCCGTACGCAACGGCGGCTTCCCGTGCACCATCCTCCCCGATGTGCTCGGCGAAGACCCCCGTTGGGAACGGCAAGAACGCGACGGCCATGAGCAGGAAGAGGTTGATGAAGAGAAACGTCCGGTCGGCTTCCCGGATGAACGTCAGGACGACGTGGTGGTTGACCCACATGATTCCGATCGTGAGAAAGCTGAGCGCGTAGGCGAAGTAGGAGGGCCAGAGGTCCACCAGGCCGTGGCCGATGTCATCCCCGGGCAGCTGGATCTCCAGCACGAGCAGTGTCGCGGCGATGGCAAAGACCCCGTCGGCGAAGGTCTCGAGGCGAGTCGTGGACACCGGTGCAACGGTAACGCGGGGGTAGGCTGGAACTCGTGAACCGCCTGGCGCAGGAAACCTCTCCCTACCTCCTCCAGCACGCCGACAACCCGGTGGACTGGTACCCCTGGAGCGAGGAGGCCTTCGGACTGGCGCGGACCGAGGACAAGCCGGTCTTGCTCTCGATCGGCTACGCGGCGTGCCACTGGTGTCACGTCATGGAGCACGAATCGTTCGAAGACCCGGAGACGGCCGAGTTGATGAACGAGCGCTTCGTCTGCATCAAGGTCGACCGGGAGGAGCGCCCCGACGTCGACGGCCTCTACATGGAAGCGGTCGTGACGATGACGGGACACGGCGGCTGGCCGATGACCGTCTTCCTGACGCCGGACGGGCGCCCGTTCTACGGGGGCACGTATTTCCCGCCTGAGCCTCGCTACAACATGCCGAGCTTTCGTCAGCTCCTCCTGGCGGTCTCCGCGGCCTACCGCGAGCGGCGTTCAGAGCTGGAGCGGCAAGCCGACGCGCTCGTCGAAGCGATTCGGGAGGCAAGCGCTGTCCGGCCTTCGACGGAGCCGCTGACGACCGAGCTGCTCTCTCGAGCGGTCTCGGCGCTCGCTGGCCAGTTCGATCCGGAATTTGGAGGGTTTGGCCGCGCGCCGAAGTTCCCGCCGGCGTCCAATCTCGAGTTCCTCCTGCGGACAGACCGCGAGGACACGCTCGAACTGGTCCGCAAGACGCTGGACGGCATGGCCGCCGGGGGCATGTACGACGTGGTCGGGGGAGGGTTCCACCGCTACTCCGTGGACGACCGCTGGCTCGTCCCTCACTTCGAGAAGATGCTCTACGACAACGCTCTGCTCGCAAGCGTCTACCTGCATGCGTGGGTCGTGACGGGGGAGGACCGCTACCGGCGGATCGTCGAGGAAACGCTTGACTACCTCGTTCGCGAGTTGCGCCTTCCGGAGGGCGGCTTCGCCTCGGCGCAGGATGCCGACACCGCCGGCGTGGAGGGACTCACTTACACATGGGAGCCTGACGACGTGGACGATCCCGGGTGGCTCCAGCCGTTCGAGGGGCGAGGAATCATCCGAGCAGAGCTGCCCCCCGACGCCAAGCGGAGGCTGCTCGAGGAACGTCAGCGCCGAGAGCAGCCTTTGAGAGACGACAAGGTCGTCACCGCCTGGAACGGGCTCGTGCTCGCCGCATTCGCCGAGGCCTCGTGGCGACTCGACCGGCCCGATTATCTGGAAGTGGCACTGGACCTGGCTCGCTTCCTGCAGGAGGAGATGACCGGTGAGAACGGGCTCCTCTTCAGGACGTATCGGGACGGCACCGCGAAGATCGAGGGTTACCTCGAGGACTACGCCAACGTCGCGAACGGCCTCCTGGAGCTGCACTGGGCGACAGGCGACCTACGCTGGCTGGAGGAGGCGCGGGCGGTGGCCGACCGGGCCGAGCGTTTCTGGGACGAGGAGCGCGGCGGCTATTTCGTCGACGATCACGGTCTGGTCGCGCGGCGAAAGGAGTTCGACGACCACCCCACTCCCTCCGGGAACTCGATGACGGCTTTCGTCCTCCTGCGGCTGGGCCGCATCTACGGCGACGCGGAGATGGAGAACCGGGCGGTCGGCGTCTTCCGCCTCGCGCGGCCCCTCCTCGAGCGGGCGCCGACGGCTGTCGGCCACCTCCTCTGCGCGCTCCAGCTCCACTTCTCGCCTCCCCGCGAGGTGGCGGTGGTCGGGGCCTCGGAGGAGCTCAGGAAGGCGGCCCTCGACGGCTTCCAGCCGAGCACCGTGTTCGCGTTCGCCCCCGAGCCGACGGACGCCGTGCCACTCCTCGCGGCCAAGGGCCTCGTAAGCGGCCGGCCGGCCGCTTACGTCTGCGAGCGCTTCGCCTGCCAAGCACCCGTCACGAGCCCGGGGGAGCTGCGCGCCGCCCTGAGCTCCTCCTAGAGCCCGATGACTTTGTGTTCCACGAACACATATGGGAATCGGCCCGTGAAGAGATCGGCCAGGAGGCGGTCGAGCTCGTCGGAATTGCGCCGTTTTCGCTCGCGCTCGGCAAGCAAGATGCGGCGCACGGAGGAGTAACTCGGGCGGGGAGTCCCGAGGCGGGCAGCAACCGGGCTGAGCAGCCGCCAAGCTTCCGCGTAGCGCATCCCGAAGGCGTCCAGAACCCGCAGGGCTAGGAGAAATTCACGTTGCACCGGAGGATAGAAAGTCACTCACCGAGCGTGCGAGAAAGAACTTTGTGCGTGTGAAACACAATGCGTCTTGAGGGCGACGGGTTAGGCTCGAAGGAGCTTCGCGACGACTTTTAGATCCGCGACAAAGTCCTTCATCGCGGCCGCACGGTCGTCCTCGGTCTCCTGCCGGAGAATGGATGAGGGATGCACGGTCGCGACGACGTACGGTGCGAGATCGGAATCCACCGGCACGCCGCGCTGCTTCGTCACCCGGAACTGACGGCCGAGGAGCGCCTGGGCGGCCGTCGCCCCCAGCGCCACGAGCACCTTCGGCTGCA
>WNFU01002143.1_pt1 | contig 27237 bp, 25 predicted proteins | sample 5400121 | NCBI WGS metagenome assembly WNFU01 (sample SAMN13153360, study PRJNA577476) | soil metagenome | isolation source: 100 cm soil or saprolite under grassland replicate 1 | place: USA:California | collected 2016-06-15 | reverse complement strand
GGCCTGACGATCCCGCCGTCGGTGCTGACGCGGGCGGATGAGGTGATCCAGTAGAGGCCGGTCATATTAGATGATACGGAACCGCCGGGCGCTTACTGCCCACAACTTGCAAAGTGCCCGTCGTAACAGGTAGATTGGCCCGGTACCAGCCGTTCGGAGAGTGAAGAGCAATCCGAGGAGACATCATGGCGACACACGCGATCACCGATCTCGCAATCATCCTCAAGCCTGAAGACGACGTGGCCATTGCCAAGCGCGAGATCGCGGCCGGCACCATCCTCGAGGACTCGGGCGGCCGGATCGAGGTGAGACAGGACATCAAGCCGGGGCACAAGCTGGCGCGACGGGCGAAACGGACGGGCGACGTGGTCCGACGCTACGGCCAGCCCATCGGATTCGCGACCGCCGAGATCGCCGTGGGCGACCATGTCCACACTCAGAACCTGGCGGTGGGTGACCTCCACCAGGAGTACGAGTTCTGCACCGACGTCAAGCCCGTGGACTACTACCCGCCGTCCCAGATGCGGTTCTTCGACGGCTACCGCCGGGAAGACGGGCGGGTCGGCACGCGCAATTACGTCGCCATCATCTCCGGCGTCAACTGCTCGGCGAGCGTGAGCCAGTTCGTGAAGGAGAAATTCCGCGACGTCCAGAAGGACTACCCGAACATCGATGGCGTGCTGGCCATCACCCACAAGTCGGGCTGCGGCACCAAGCTCTTCGGCGGAGACCACATGGCGCTCCAGCGCGTGCTGGCCGGATACGCCAAGCACCCGAACGTGGCGGCCTATATCCTGATCGGTCTGGGCTGCGAGGTGAACCAGGCCGCGGTGATGGTGGACAAGCAGCGCATGGCGGCGCCGGGACATCCCGAGCGCAAGCCCATAATCATCAATATCCAGGAGGCCGGGGGCATCCGGAAGACGGTGGAAAAAGCCGCGGCCGAAGTGGCCAAGCTCCTGCCCTATGCCAACGCGGCCCGGCGAACCCAGCAGCCCATTTCCGAGCTGACGCTGGCCACCAACTGCGGCGGATCCGACGGCAATTCGGGCATCACGGCCAATCCCGCGCTCGGCTGGGCCGTGGACGAGCTGGTCCGCTATGGCGGCACGGGCGTCTTGGCCGAGACGCCCGAGATCTATGGCGCCGAGCACCTGCTGATCCGGCGCGCCATCAACGAAGGCGTCGCCAAGAAGCTCATCGACCGCTACAAGTGGTGGGAGTGGTACTGCCGGGGCATCGAGGCCATGGACAATAATCCCGCGCCCGGCAACAAGGCGGGCGGCCTGACGACGGTGTTCGAGAAGTCTTTGGGCGGCGTTTCAAAGGGCGGGACCACGCCCATGATGGACGTGTTCCAGTACGGCGAGCCCATCAGCACCAAGGGGTTTGTCTTCATGGACACGCCGGGACACGATCCGGTCTCGATCACGGGGCTGGTGGCCGGCGGCTGCAATATCATCTGCTTCACGACCGGCCGCGGCTCAGTGTTCGGCTGCAAGCCCGTGCCGTCCATCAAGCTCGCGACCAACAGCCTCATGTACCGCCACATGGCCGAGGACATGGACATCAACTGCGGCGTGATCCTCGAGGGCATCCCGCTGCCCGAGGTGGGCCGCCAGATCTTCGAAGAGATCATCGCCGTTGCCTCGGGCAAGCGCAGCAAGAGCGAGCTGAGCGGCGTCGGTGAGGAAGAGTTCGCGCCCTGGATCATCGGCCCAGTGATGTAGCGTGAGGGGCTCCGGCCTCCGGATGCCGGACGCCGCCGGCCGCCTCATCGACGTGGGGCGGAGACATCCGGACGCGGTGGCGGTCCTCACGCTTTTCCTCGTGCCGTGGGCGCTCCTCGGCCGCGCGCTCCTTCCGGGACGCGTTCTCTCGCCGGCCGACATCCTCTTCCTCACGCCCATGTGGAAAGCCCTGGCGCCCGGGCTTTCCGTGGCCAATCCCACCCTCAGCGATGTGGCGGTGGCGCTGCACCCGTGGCTGATCCTCGCCGGGCGCGAGCTCGCTCACGGCCACTTTCCGCTCTGGAACCCCTATGCCTATGCCGGCGCGCCGTTCTTCGCCAACCCGAATACGGCGCTGCTCTTCCCCCTGACCTGGCTGGCGGCGGTCCTGCCCGCCGCCACGGCGCTCACGATCATCGCCATCCTGAAGCTCTCCGCGGCCGGCTGCGGAATGTACTGGTTTCTCCGCATGCTCCGCCTCGGACGGCCCGCAGCCTGGCTGGGCGCGCTGGCCTTCATGCTGAGTGGCTCGATGATCGTGTGGCTGGAGTTTCCGATCAGCAGTGCCTTTCTCTGCCTGCCGCTGTTCTTCGCCGCGGTGGAGCGAATCCGCGACCGGCCGGGTCGCCGCGCCGTGGCGGTGCTCGGCCTTGTCACGGCGCTCGCCATCTTCGCGGGCTATCCGCAGGGGGCCTACCTCGGGCTCCTATCGGCCGGCGCGTGGGCGCTCTCACGCGCTCCCGGTGCGCCCGGCGGCGCGCTGCCCTTTCTCGCGCGCGCGGCGGCCGGCGCCGGACTGGGCGGGCTCCTTGGAGCGGTCCAGCTCCTGCCCTTCCTCGAATACATGCGGGAGAGCGCGGCATTGGCCTATCGCACGGAGTGGATGCCGCTGCTGAGCTTGTCGCCCCGCGCGGCGACGGCGTTTTTCATGCCCTATTACTATGGCAGCCCGGGGGGCGGCGAGTACTGGGGCGAGTGGAACTTCAACGAAATCGCGCTGACGGTAGGACTCATTCCATGGGCGGTGGCCCCCGTCGCCGTGGCGGCCGCCTGGCGTCGGACCGGCACGCGGTTCTTTCTCGGGATGGCGCTGGCCGCCGCGGCCATGCTCTACGGACTGCCGGGCACCGGCGCGGTGAGGGCGATCGTGCCCGGATTGTCGCTCGCGATCAACCTCCGGTTCGGGGCGCTGGTGGCATTCCCGCTATGCGCGCTCGGCGCCATCGGGCTCGACGCGGCGGCGGCCGGCGCCGGCGCGCGCCGGGCGCGATGGGCGGTGGCCGGCACCTTCGTGGTTATCGTCGCGCTTCTCTTCGCCGCGCTGGTGGATGACTGGGCCTCGATCTCGCACGCGCGACTCACGGGCTCTCCGGCTCTCGAATACATCGCCTTCCTCGCGCTGTTCACCTCCGCGGCGCTCCTCGCCCTGGCGCGCGTGGGCCGCTCGGCGCCGGCCAGCGCCGGCTGGTGGGCGGCGGTGATCGCGGTGCAGCTCGCCACGCTGCTGCCGCTCGCCGCGACCTATAATCCGGTGATCGACTCGCGCTGGCTCTACCCCGCGCCGCCGGCCGTGGCGCATCTGCAGCGAGAGATGAGCCGGGATCCCGGGCGCGTGCTTCTCGAGGCGAACGTGCCGGCCCTCTACGGTCTCGCCGACATGTCGGGATACGACAGCCTCGGGCCCCGGCGCATCGAGCGGCTGCTCCGCCCAACGGGCGACGTGCAGCTCCAGTCCATCACGGGCAGCAGCTACCTGGGCCCCTTGTCCGGACTCGCCGCGCCGCTGATCGACATGCTGGCCGTCCGCCGCGCCGTCGTCTGGCCCAATGCGGCGCTGTTCGGCGCGCGATTCACGCTCGAGTACGAAGGGCCCGACGCGCGCGTGTACCGCAACGACCAGGCCCTGTCGCGGGCCCGCCTGGTCGGCCGGGCGCGCTGCGCCGCGGACGACGCGGCGCTGCGGCTGATCTGGCAGGGCGGCGTCAACCTCCGACGCGAGCTGCTGCTGGCCGGCTGCACGGCGCCCCTTCCCGAAGCGACGACCAGCGGCGAGGGCTCGGCCCGCATCGTCGAGGACGGCTGGGAGCGCGTCCGGATCGCCACCGATGCGGCCGCGCCGACCTGGCTCGTGCTCGCCGATACCTGGTTCCCGGGCTGGCGCGTCTGGGTGGACGGCAGGGAGCAGCCTGTCTGGAGGGCGAACTATGCCTTCCGCGCGGTGAGGCTCGAGCCCGGACCTCACGAGGTGGTCTTTCGCTATCGGCCCCGCTCGCTTCTGCTGGGACTCCTGCTGACCGCGGCGGCCGGCGTGATCATCCTCGGGCTCGTCTTCCTGCCGCCGCGGCGGCGAAGGGTGACCGGTTGAGCGCGCGCGTCGCGCACTGGGCGGCGGCGCTGGCGCTCTCCGTGGCTCTGACGAGCGGGGCGACGGCGGCCGCGCTGGCTCCCGCGCCTGGGGTCTTCCGGGTCCGTCCGGACACCGTGAAGGAGGACGAGGCGGCGAGGATCGAGGTCGAGCCGGCGGGAGCGAGCGGATTTTTCCGGAGTGACTTTGATCTCTACGTCGTCTGGTTCTCGGGCCCCGGCGCCGCCTTCCTGACGGCATCCGGCCAATGGTCGGCCGAGCCGGCGACCTATCGCGCGAGACTGAGGCCGGGCGGCTTCGCGCCGATCGAGGGCCCGCTGCATCCTCCGGCGCGCGCGGTGGGAACTATGCCGCTTGGAGCGATTTTCACGCGGCCGGGGGGTCATCCATTGCAGCGCAGCGACTGGGTGTATCAGCCCCAGCTGGTGACGGTGCGATTGAAGGCCTCACTCGCGGCAGCCCCGAATCGGAGTCGCGCCCTGGCGACCCTGGGCGGGCTCGGGCTGCTTTCGCTCGGCGCGAGCGCGCTGGTGCTGTGGCGTGCCGGCCGGCGGAGCAGGGCCTAGAGCGGTGGCGTCCGTCGGCGCTCGCGCGCGTCACCGATCCGCGCCACTTCGGGGTATACTCACAGAACGCCGCGCCTGAGCTCGAGCGGCGGAGGAGCCATTGATGGCGGGACGTCCCGGGATGTATCGCGGCGATCGGCGCCGCAAGGAAGATCTGCGTAAGGCCAAGCAGGAGGCCAAGCGGGCGCGGAAGGCCGAGCGCAAAGAAAGCGGCGCCACGGGCCCGGAGATCGAGGACATGCCCGTGGCGGCAGAGGCGGCGGTCGAATTCGTGTGGTTCTCTCCGAGCAAGGGGCGGACGGTGGCGACGGACTCGGCCGAGCCGCCCACGGTGGACGGCATCGACGACTGGACGCTAGTGAGCGAGCCGCCCCGGGTCTAGCGCCTCCGCGGGCGGCGCCTCGAGTCTCGGCTGCGCCTCTCGGAGCTTCGCGCCTCGGAAGAACGTGACCCAGAAGTTCTCCTCGAGCGGAGCCAGCCGGGCGGCGTCCCAGAAGCGATTCATCCTGAAACCCGCTCGCCAGCGGCAGGCAAAGCTGTAGAAGCCCACCAACCCGCCGGGCGCGAACCGGCCGTTGACGATGATGTCGAGCGGCAGGTGCAGCCCCATCCCCAAGCAGTAGCCCCAGAGCCAGGCCCAGCCGGTTGCCGAGGCCAGGAGGATCAGCAGCGCCGCCAGCTCATAGGAGTGCAGCAGCAGCACCGCGCGCTGGGCATGGCCTTCGAGGTAGTAACGGAGGAACGCCGCCGGGCGCAGATCGCGGCGGCCCTCGAAGAGGACGTAGTCAACGACGTGGTCGATGTCGATGAGGAAGCCCCCGGCCGCCATCCCCGCGGTGAAGGCCGGCGAGCCGGTTGCGGCATAGGCGGCGCCACAGGCGAGCGCCGTGGTGACCAGATGCCCTCCGGGACTCACGAGCGAAACCGGCTAGTTCGAATAGAAGTTACGGCTGCGCCGGGTGCTGACGCGTGCACGCGCCAGCGGCAGGACCACGCTGACTGGCACGAGAAGGGCGGCGGCAAAGACCCATGGATTCTTCCAGGCCCAGCCGTCCCTGGTGTTTCGGAATTCGAACAGCGCCTTCAAGAGTCGATACATGGTCCGTCCTCCCCCTGGTGTGATGTCTCGTCCCTCAAGAGTGAGCAACGGGGATGCCAGCCGGCCCATGAAGTCCAACTAGCTGGAATTCCTGGTCTCGGGTCCTCGGCAGGATGAGCCGGCCGAAGAGGGCGAGCCAAAAAGGTAAAGGGGGAGGACAAAAAGTGGGAGCGAGCGTGTGTGGCCGGAGCGGGCGGAGAAGCCGTCAGGATTGGGCGACGGTGACGACCAGCCCGATCGCGGCCAGGACATTGCCGACCCGGACGCACTCGACTTCCGGGCCGACCTTGACCACGGCCTTGCCCGTATTGTGCACCTGCCAGGCCAGCTCCCAGCCGCGCTGCTCCGAGCAGGCGATGGCCTTCATGAGCTGCTTCACGACGTCGAGAAAGGTATGGCAGTCACAGTTGTGCAAGATGGTCATCCAGGGCGGGGCGACGGCGACGGCCGTGCCCTCCTGCTCGGCAACGTCGGGGCTCTCGACCTCGGATGGGACCGGCCGCTCGGTCACCCCTTGATCTCCCGGAGCACCTCGCGGGCAATGAGGAACTTCATGATTTCGTCCGAGCCCGCGCCGATGCGTAGCAGCCGCGCGTTGCGGAAGATGGCTTGGATGGGGAAGTCCGTCGTGTACCCGATGCCGCCCAACACCTGCATGGCATGGTCTACGATACGCCACACCGCTTCCGCCACAAAGAGCTTGGTCACCGCCGACTCGCGCTGGGCGGGGACACCGGCCTCGACCATTTTCGCGGTGCGATAGATCACCTGTCGCGCGGCGTCGAGGGCCGCATACATCTCGGCCAGCTTGAAGGAGACGCCTTCGAACATCGCGATGGGCTGCTTGAACTGCACGCGCTTGGTCGAGTACTCGGCCGCGACCTCGAGCGCCCGGCGCGCGCTTCCCAGCGCCGCCATGCAATAGGTCACCCGTTCGGTGTCCAGCTCGTCCATGAGCACGTGGTAGCCGCCGTTGAGTGACCCGAGAAGGTTCTCTCTCGGGATGTCCACGTCGTTGAAGTCGATCCAGGCATTGTCCATCCAGTCCGCCATGATGACTTCGTCCATCTGCCGGCGGATGGTGACCCCCGGGTGGTCCATCGGCACGATGAAGGTCGACATCCCCTTGTGCGGGTGCACGCCCCCTTCGGTGATCGCGAACAGCGTCAGGTAGTCGGCGAGCCCGCCGCCGGTGATGAACCGCTTCTGGCCGTTGATCACCCAGCGATCCCCCTTGAGCGTCGCGCGCGTCTCCATGCGCGCCGTGTCCGAGCCGATCTGGGGCTCGGTGATCGCGAGAGCGGCCAGCTCCTCGCCCCGCAGCCGGGGCGGGATGTGCCGCCGCTTCTGCTCGGCGGTGCCGTACCGGAGAATCGAGATGGTGCCGAGCGTGAGCGAGACCGAGCGAATCGTCTCGCCCGGATGTCCCGCGGCGGCCAGCTCTTCGTCCACGATGCACTCGGCGACGACGCCGCGCCCATTGCCGCCGTACTCTTCCGGGAAGAGCGCGCCGGTCATCCCGGCCTCGGCCAGCGTCCGAAGATACCGCTGGGCGATGGGACGCAGCCGCGCGCGACGCTCCGTACCCTTGAACTCGGCCTTGATCCGCGCCACCTCCTGATGCGCCTCGGCGGCGTGGGGCAAGATCTCCTTCTGCGCGAACGCGCGGGCCTGCAGCATCAGCTCGCGCTCGGCCGCCGTGTAGAGGAAGGTCTGGCCGTCGTTCACCGACCAGCCGCCGGGCATGCTCATGTCGTCCATCCCGATCGCCTTGAAGCGCTCGTCGCTCATGTGCCGATGGCTCCTTCCTGGCGCAGCCTTGCGATGGTCTGGCTTCCGTAGCCGAGCACGTCGGTGAGAATGCTGTCGGTGTGCTGTCCCAGGGACGGCGCCGGGGCCGGCTGCGTCACGGCGCCTTCGGTTTTGATCGGACTGCCGACCTCGCGGATCCGCCCGAAATGGGGATGCTCCACCGCGATGATCATCTCGCGCGCGTTCACCTGCTCGTCCTCCAGCGCCTGGCGGACCGAATTCACGGGCGCGCACGGGACCTGGCCGCGCAGGAGGCCGAGCCATTCGGTGGTGGTCCGGGTTTGAAATCGCGCCTTGAGGGCCGTGATCAGCTCGTCCTTGTGGGCCAGCCGATCGGCAAAGGTCTGGAAGCGCGAGTCGCCCAGCAGCTCCGGGGCGCCGAGGATCTCCACGAGGCTCAGCCAGAACTTCTCCTTGTTGCAAAAGACCACGATCCAGCCGTCCTTCGTGGGAAAGTTCTGGGCCGGCACCAGCGTTTGATGGCCTGAGTCGGCCACGCGCTCGGGCTCCCACTCCCGGTTGAGCGCCCAGATGGCGAAGTAGGAGAGCATGCTCACCGCGGTGTCGAGGAGCGAGATGTCCACGTCGCGGCCGACGCCGGTGCGCTGGGCATCGTACAGCGCCACCATGAGCCCCACCATGGCGGCGTAGCCGCCTGCGAAGTCGATGACGCTCACCCCGCACTTGCCCGGCGGCCCGTCGGGCTCGCCCGTCACCGCCATGTAGCCCGCGTAGCCCTGGATCAGGTAGTCGAAGGCCGGCTCCGCGGCGCGCGGCCCGGTGGTGCCGAAGCCGGTGAGCGAGCAGCAGACGATCCGCGGGTTCACGGCCTGCAGCGCATCGTAGGTCAGCCCGAGCTTCTTCGGCAGATCGCCGCGCGTATTGTTGAACACGGCGTCCGAGACCCGGACGAGGTCGTGCAGCACCGCCTGGCCGGCGGGGTGCTGGAGATTGATGGTCACCGACTTCTTGCCGCGGTTGAAGGACTGGAAGTAGAGTGAGTCCCGCTCGGTGAGATAGGGCGGTACGTAGCGCGAGACGTCGCCGCCCACACCCGGGTCCTCGATCTTGATCACCTCGGCGCCGAGGTCGGCCAGGAGCTGGGTGCCGAATGGGCCGGCGCCGAACTGCGAGACGGCCAGGATGCGGGTGCCCTCGAGCGGCGCTCTCATCAATACGGCAGCTTGCCTTCGCCGAGCGTGGGGTGGCTCTTCTTGGGCACGAGCACCGCGCGCGTATAGGAGCAGACCTGCTCCCCCCGCTGGTTGACGGCGATGGTTTCCACCGTCACGACGCCGCGGTCGCCCTGCGTGGATTCGCGCATCTCCAGCACTCGGCTCTGGGCGTAGAGCGTGTCGCCGATGAAGGTGGGCTTCTCGTGCTTGAGATGATCCACCTCCAGGTTGGCGATGGCCCGCCCGGAGAGGTCGGCCACGGTCATGCCGATCACGACGCTGAAGACCAGCGGTCCCAGGACCACGCGCTGCTTGTGCTGGGTATACGTTTCGGCGTAGTGGGCGTCGGAATGGAGCGGGTGCTGGTTCATCGTGAGCAGCGCGAACCAGGTGCAGTCGGCCTCGGTGATGGTCCGGCCCGGCCAATGCTTGAAGCGCTGTCCGACCTCGAACTCCTCGAAGTAGCGACCGTAGCTCATCGACCGGCTCCCGCCGACCAGCGGCGGGCCAGCTCGCGCCGGTCGCCCTCGGCATCGGGCGGGGCTGTGAGCAGCCGGGCCGCGTCCCGGTAATAGCGCTCGACGGGGAACTCCTTCGTATAGCCATAGCCGCCGTGAATTCGCATCGCCTCGAGAGAGACCATATAGGCGGTCTCCGCCGCGTCAAGCCGGGCCATGATCGCGCCGGCGTCGTCGGCCGGGTCGGCGCCGAGGCGCTCTGCGGCGCGATCGGTGAGCGCGCGCGAGGCGGTGACCCGCGCGGCCATGTCCGCCAGCTTGAGCTGGATGGCTTGGTGCTGGCAGATGGGCTTGCCGAAGGCCGACCGCTGCTGGGAGTAGCGGAGCGCAACCTCGAAGGCCGCCTGGGCCACCCCCACGGCGGTGGCCGCCAGGCCGAGCCGCGTCAGGGACCGCAGCTCCGTCGCGGCGTCCATCCCGCCCACCGCGCGGACTGCGTCGAGTGTGACGTCGCAGGGAGCGAGACCGTGTCCGCCGAGTGTGTGACGAGGCTCGCTCAGCGCGAGGCCCCGGGCTCCGCGCTCGACGACGAAGGCCGCCGGCTCGTCATCGTCCCCCCGCGCCAGGACGATGAGCAGCTCTGCGCGGCCGGCATTGTCCACGAGCGGCGCCGCGCCGTCGAGGATCCAGGCTCCGTCGGCCGGCCGGGCCGCGACGGCGCCCGTCAGCACGAGTCCGCCCCACTGCTCGCCCCGGGTCATCGGCGGCAGCCACCGCTCGCGCAGCTCTCCGGGGCCGAAGCGCGCGAGAACATGCCCCGCCGCCGTATGGGCGGCGGCGAGAGCCGCGGGCAGCATCCAGCCGCGCGCCAGCTCCTCGATGATCATCGAGTACGTCGCGAGGTCGAGATCCAGCCCTCCATGCGTGGCCGGGATCAAGGCGCCCAGGAGGCCCAGCTCGGCGAGCTTCCGCATCAGCGGCATCGGCTCGTGACCGGATGACTCGCCTTCGTGGGCGAGCGGGATGATCTCCTTGTCCACCAGCTGCCGCACCGCGAGGACCATCTGCTTCCGCTCCGCGTCCAGCCTCTCGCGGGAGGTCAGCGCGCCGGGACGCTCGCCATAGCGGTCGAGGAGGTTCTTGCAGATGATCGTGCGCTGGATCTCGTTGGTCCCTTCGCCGATGATCATCAGCGGCGTGTCGCGATAGAGGCGCTCGACGAGCCCGCTCGCGAGCTGGCCCGCCGGCCCCTCGAGCCGCATCGCCGCGGCCGCCACGTCCTGCGCCGCCTCCGAGGCGTAGAGCTTGGCGATGCCCGCCTCGAGATCGCAGCGCTCGCCGCGGTCCTTCATCGCCGCGGCCCAGTAGGTCACGAGCCGCGCGGCCTCCACCCGCGTGGCCATGTCGGCCAGCGTGGGCGGCGGCTCGCCGAGCCCCGCGGCGGCCCGCGCCGCGTCGTTCAGCGCCGCCTGGGCCACGCCCACCGCGCGAGCCGCGATATTGATGCGCCCCGTCTCGAGCCCCGACATCACGTGCTTGAAGCCGCGGCCCTCGATGCCGCCGACGAGATTGCGGGCCGGGCACGGGAAGTTCTCGAAGAGGAGCTCGGCCGTGTCCACGCCCTTGTAGCCGAGCTTGGCGATGGACTTGACCACCTGGAGGCCGGCCGCGCCCTTTTCCACGATGAAGCAGGACATGCCCTTGTGAGGGGGCGACGCCTTCGGATCGGTGAGAGCCAGCAGGGCGAAGGTGTTGCCTTCGCGGCCATTGGTCACGAACATCTTGGAGCCTGAGATCAGGTAGCGGTCGCCGTCGCGCCTGGCCACCGTGCGGATGGCCTGGACGTCCGAGCCCGCATGCGGCTCGGTGAGGCAGAGCCCGCCGCGGGCCTCGCCGGAAGCGAACCGCGGCAGCAGCCGGGCGCGCTGCTCTTCCGTGCCGTGGTGCAGGACGATGAGCGCCGCCATGGTGTGGCTATTGATGACGCCGGCCAGCGACATCCAGCCACGACAGAGCTCCTCGATCACGGTCGCATAGGTCGTCACGTCCAATCCGAGGCCGCCGTACTGCCGCGGGACCAGGGCGCCGAAGAGCCCCAGCGCCCTCATCTCGGCGACCAGGTCGTGCGGATAGCTGTCGGCCTGCTCGAGGGCGGAGGCGATGGGCAGCACACGCGTTTCGACAAGCTCGTGGACGGCGGCCACGATCGGGGGCAGGGGGTTCGCAGGGTGTCGCGTCACGAAGGACCTCGTGGGATGGCTCGCCGTCCGGTGATCGAGCCTAGCAAAGGGTGCGCTACAATTGCAAGACCGCGCCATGCTCGACGACCTCGTCCTCTGGTGTCAGGCCCGTATCGATCGGCTCGCCCGCTGGGCGCGGCTCCGATTGCCTGTGGTGGGCGACGGGCGGCGCTTTCTCATCATCCAGATCGATGGCCTCTCGCGCCGGGTGTTCAACCGCGCGCTCCACGACGGCCGCATGCCTGCGCTGGCTCGCATGCTGTCCGCGAGGCGGCTGGTCCGCCGCGACCTCTCCGTCGGGCTCCCGTCCTCCACCGCGACCTTTCAGGCGGCGCTGATGTACGGTGTCCATCCCGACATTCCGGGCTTCCACTGGTACGACAAGCGCGAGCGCGCCGACCGGTATTTTCCACGCCCCGGCGTGGCCGATCTCGTGGAGGAGCGTCATGCCCGGGGGCGGCGCGGCATCCTGGAGGGCGGCGCCTGCTACGGCTGCATCTTCACCGGCGGCGCGGCCGACAGTCTCTGGACGGCGTCGCGGCTGCTGCGCCCGACGCGGGCGGGCCTGGCGCTCGTGCGGGCGCCGCTCTCGGTGGTGCTGATGCTCTGGATCGTGCTCAAGTGCTGCGTGCTCACGGGAGTCGAGATGACGCGCGCCGCGTTGCGCCTGCTCACCCCTTCCGCGCGTCGCGGTCGCGGATTCCGCTGGCTGTTGTTCAAGATCAGTCTGAGCATCTGGACGCGGCAGTTCTTCACCCTCGCGGTCTCGGCCGACCTGTATCGCGGTGTGCCCGCGATCTACCTCAATTATCTCGAGTACGACGTCTTGGCCCATGCCTTCGGGCCGGAGCACCGGCTGTCGATGCAAGCGCTGCGACGGGTGGACCGCTCCATTGCCCAGCTCGCGCGCATCCTGCGCCGGCTGCCCGATCGCCCGTATGACCTGTACGTGTTGTCCGATCACGGCATGACGCCGAGCCGCCCGTTCTCGCGCGTCTCGGGCGGCGCCACGATCGAGCAAGCGGTCCGGGCGGTCCTGACCGGGACCACGGCCCCTCAGCGCCCGGACGGCGATCCGGGAGGGGGCCGGTCCACCGTTGGCGAGCTCGAACGGCTCCGGCGCGAGTATCCGCGGGGCTTCTTCCAGCGCTTCCTCATCTATCTGGAGCGCGACTTCCTCGCCCGGATCCGCGACGGATCGCAGGCCGGCCCTGGAGGTGTCCGCGTGGTGAAGGCGGGGCCCAATGCCTTCGTCTACTTCACTGATTCCCCGGAGCCCCTCATGGTCGAGGAGATCGAGCGGCGCCATCCGGGACTGCCGGCGGCGCTCTCCCGGCTAGCCGGGATTGGCTTCGTGCTTGCGCGTTCGCCGGGTATGCCGGTATGCTGGTACAGAGGACGGCAGGCGTCGCTCGAGCCTGGCTCTCGGGGCGGCCCCTTCGATCTGAGGCCGGACCGGGAGATTGTATTGAGGGACTTGAGCGACTTAATGGCGATGCCGAGCGCGGGTGACCTGGTGCTCTACGGGATAGGGGCGCCGGGGGGCGACGTGTCCTTTCTCCCCGAAGTCGGGGCCCATGCCGGTCCGTCCGAGGCCGAGCTGCACACCTTCCTGCTCCATTCGCCGTCGGTCACGCTGCCAACGGAGGCCCTCACGCACCCCATCCAGCTCTACCCGCATTTCGCCGCCTATCGCCAGGGCGCCCCCGGCCGATGAACTTCACCGTCGCCAGCTACAATATCCACAAGGCTGAGGGCCTCGACGGGCGGGTCGATCTGGGCCGGATCGCCGACGTTCTTCGCGAGATCGACGCCGACCTGATCGGCATCCAGGAGATCTTCCGCCCCCAGGTCGAGGAGCTGGCCGATCGGATGGGGCTCGAAGCCGCGATGGGTGTGACGCGCACCCTCTGGGGACTGCCGTACGGGAACGCCGTGCTGAGCCGCTTCGCCATTCGGGACTCCTCGTCGTTCGATCTCACGCGGCCGGCCCGCGAGCCGCGCGGCGGCCTGCGGCTCGACCTCGCCGTGCACGACCGCGTGCTGCATCTTTTCAACGTCCACTTCGGATTGGCGATTCGCGAGCGGGCGGAGCAGGTGGAAGAGCTCGTGCGGCGTCACGTCCTGAATGTAGATCTCACGGGCGCGCGCGTCGTCATGGGCGACCTGAACGAATGGTTCCCGGGCGCCGTCGGGCGGGCGCTCCGCCGCGAGCTGCACGGCCCGCGCATCCGCCGGACCCATCCCGCGCCGCTGCCGCTCTTCCCGCTGGATCGGATCTACTGGGACCGGAGCCTGCACGCCGACCGCTTCCACGTACACCGCAGCCGCCTCGCGCGGGTCGCCTCCGATCACCTGCCGGTCGTGGCCCGGCTGCGCCTCGCGCTACCCCGAGTGAGCATCGTCGCCTAGCCGGTTGGCGCGATCCTGCGCCGCCGGGCAGGGGAGTTGAGAAGTCGCGAGAGGACCTTCGCCCCGCCCCGTAGTAGACGAGTTGCCCCCCCTGCATCGCGGACCACATCGATGCCCTTCGGGGCCCAAGGCATCGGTCGGAATCGGGCCTCCGGGCACCTACTGTCGGCGGCCCGGCCGCTGGCCTGCCGATTGCTAGGTGGGAGCGGTTGCCGGAGGAACTGAAAGGGGACTTGGAGGCTCATGAGTATGACGCCATACGAGCGACGTTGCGGCGAAGCGATCTGGATGGCTCTGAGGGGCTGGGCGCAGCAGGAACCTGAGCTGATGTCTCGGACGGCCGAAAAGCCCCGAATGCCAAGCCAGGACATGCGCCCTTCAAACGCCGACTGCCATCCGAATCGGCGTCTCTTTCGGGAGGGCCTCTGCCGGGAATGCTTCCAGGTGGAGCGCCGGTCCAAACTCGGCCAAGGCTTGCCGCCCCGGTTCCTTGATGTCGAGCAGCGCGCTGTCCTGTCAATCCCAGAACAATGTCCGGAATGTGACGGCCTTGTTTACAGTCTGGCCCAGACTGGCCCGGATCTGGCGCTGGCCCGACGGGTCGCCTGCGCCATCTGCGGGTGGGACGCCTACCTCACCTCGGAGGCTACCGTGCTAGCCGAACCAGGACAGCGGCGACGCGCCTGAGCCTGCCGTTTCCCTCGGTTCCACGCGGCAAAGGGACCCCAGAGCCCTCAAGGTAGCCGGCATCAGCTGCGATCCTGCCCGGCGAGCACCGAGTCTCCTGCCTCTTCCAGAACCGCCTGGCGCCACTCCCGCTTGATCGGAAGGATGGGCGGCATCGGCGCCACGTCCGGCGCCTCGGTCGGCGCGGCGATCGCATCCTTGCGATCCGTCGCAGCGCCCTTCTTCATGAACAGATTGTAGATCGACCACTGGAGCCGACTGCGCCCGCCCCGGAGCGGGAAGCGACGGGCGATGGACGAGGGCGCGTAGAACGTCTCGTAGGCCAGGGTCTGACCCAGTCGGAGGTCATCGCCCGACATCCGTGCCGGTCGATAGACCACGTTGGCCTGATCGTACTTCGCCCAATCGAAGGACACGATGCGATTGGCCTTCTTCAGCTCGTACCACGTCAGCGTGCCGGGATACGGCGTCAGGACCGAATACGCGCAGGCGTCGTAGTCCGCGTTGATGTTGAACCGCGCGGTCTCCTGAAACACCGAGGGATCGTCGCCGTCGAAGCCGAACATGAACAGACCGAACACCATGATGCCGTACGAGTGGACCTTTTCGACGAGCGCCGCGAAGGTCTCGGGCCGGTTCACGTGCTTGTGCACGCTCTTGAGCGTGTCGCGCGAGATCGACTCGAAGCCGATGCTCAGCAGGGTGCAGCCGCTCTCGGCGGCGAGCTCGAGCATGCGGTCGTCCTGCGCGAGCTTCGAGGTCACGCCGGCCTGCCACCGGATCCCGCGCCCCTTGAGCGCGCGCATGACCTCCTTCGGGCGCTCCGGCGTGCCGAAGAAGTCGGCATCGTTGATCGAGATCATGCGCGAGCCGCAGCTCTCGACTTCGCGGATCACCTCCTCGACCGGCCGATAGCGGAATTTCAGGCCGTTCATCAGCGGCTCCGCGCAGAACGTGCAGCCTTGATGGCAGCCACGGGAGGTCTGCACGAATGTGCAGTTCACGTAGCGGTGCCTCTTGATCAGGTCGTACCGTGGCATCGGCAAGCCTTCCATCGGGTGCAGCCGCTCCGACTTGTAGGTGCCGCAGAGCTCGCCCCGCTCGAGATCATCCAGAAGCGTCTCGAGCACGAGCTCCACCTCGCCGATCACGACGGCGTCGCAATGTTTGAGCGCTTCCTGGGGCATGAAGCTCGGGTGCACACCGCCCATCACGACGGGCACCCCCCGCGCCCGGAATGCGTCGGCGATCTCGTACCCGCGGTTGACGTAGCAGGTCATCGCGGAGATACCGACGAGATCCGCTCTCAGGTCGAAATCGATCGGCTCGATGTTTTCGTCGGTCAGCACCACCTCGTAGCGGTCGCGCGGAATGCCGGCGGCGACAGCCAGCAAGCCGGCGAGGGGCGAGTAGAGCGCCCGGTTGAAATAGAGCGGCCGTGTGGTCAGAGAATCCGTCTTGGGATTGATGAGATGGATGACCCTGTGACGCATGACAGTGGCTCCTTGGGTCGGTGAGGTCCCGCCTCTACGGTGACGGCGGACGGCCGGGACCGATCATCAGGCGACGCTGCGGTGGCTCGGCAAAGACAGGCCTGCGCGTTTTGAGATCGATCCGCAAAGCCGTGCGCTTGGCGTTGGGCACCTTGGAGGTAATTACCGCAAGATCAGCTTTGCGGCGGCCGTTTCGCTTAGCGGTGCTCTCGATCAACTCATCGGCAACGCGAGGCTCGGCCTGCCGCCCCAACCGGAGCGTCCAGCGCGTTTCCGTAGCCAGGATCTTGCCGCTGCGCTTGTCGTAAACATAGTGCACCGTCTCGAGATATGAAGGCGCCTTGAAAGTCGTTTCAGACATAGCTGTTAGTCGTGCCAATAGATAACTCCTTCCGCTTTCGCCCATGCCAAGCGCACCCCGAACGAAAACGTGATTTCCGTGCATCTTGCGATCCGGATGTGGCTTTCCCAGTTTGTGAGCTCCTGGTACTGGTTCTGTCCATTGTCATCAATGAAGCGCACACTCTTTACTCCTGCCGCTGCGCCTCCGGTCGCATCCGGGTCGTAATGAACGCCGGGTGAAAAGATCGTCAGCCAAATTTGCGCATCGATATTGACAGTGGGCAGTTGAACGGTCAAGTAATCCGGATGCCAGTCCGTATCCGTATAGTACCGTTCGGCGAACCAGAACTTCTGGATATAGAAGATGTTCACGCGGCTCTCATCCCCCGGGGCCAGCACTCAAAGCCAGAACCTCCATCCAGGCGCGGCCCTAGGGGCGCGTAGGGCGCATAGATGGGATGAAGGCCCTCGCCTCCCCTTGGGGCGCTGGCCGTATCGCCGCGGCTTCACCCGTCGCGCCAACCCGAAACCGCAGGCACATCGCAGAGCTTACCGCCGGTACTGAAATGTAGCAATTCAAGACCTGGCGTGTAGGAGAGACATAAAGGCCGCGATAGCGGTCGAGAGCAGCCGGGCCATACCCTCGAGCAGCGCCTCGTCCTGGTTCTCGGTCGCCTCAGGGTAGAGACTGACCCACCCGCCGCCCGGCTCGGTGACGTACGCCGGCAGAGCGCCGGCGAGTCGGAGCGCCGCGACGACCGGCTCCGTGGCGGTCGCCCGCAGGTGGAGGTTCGTGAAGAAGACGCCCACAGGTCCTCAGGGGAGCACGACGACCTTGGCGGTGCGCTCGCGGGAAGCGACAGGAGGCATGGTCCAGTCCTTTCTCTCCGCGCACGAGCTTAACCGATCTATACTCTCGGCGTGAAGCTATCAGCCCGGGAGTGCCTGCCCGGTGATCGCCATCAGGCGGTTCTCATCGGGCGCGCGTGGGTCCCTCGAGACGGCGGACCATCGGTCATCGGCGTGCGCGATGACGACGCCGTCGATCTCACGCCATCGTATCCGACCGCGAGCCACCTTCTCAACGTGGGCACGGTCGCCGAAGTTCGCGCCGCAATTCAGCGCGCGCCGTCCGTCGCAACGGTCGCCGATCTCGTCGCCAACAGCGTCGAGGGTCATCGTGATCCATCGAAGCCATGGCTGCTCGCACCCTGCGACCTGCAAGCCGTCAAGGCGAGTGGCGTGACCTTCGTCTCGAGCTTGCTCGAGCGCGTGATCGAGGAACGCACTCGCGGCAATCCGACGCTGGCGGAGAGCGTCCGGCGCGAGATCGAGGCGATCATCGGTCCGGACCTCCGCGGGATCAAACCAGGATCCCCCGAGGCCGCGCGCATCAAGGACCTGCTCGTCGCGAAGGGCATGTGGTCGCAGTACCTCGAGGTTGGGATCGGGCCGGACGCCGAGCTCTTCACCAAGTGTCCGCCCATGGCTCCCGTCGGGACGGGAGCTCGCGTCGGCATTCATCCCACGTCGGTCTGGAATAATCCGGAGCCCGAGCTCGTGCTGGCGATCAACAGCGCGGGCTCGATCGTCGCGGTCACCCTCGGCAACGATGTCAACCTTCGAGACGTCGAGGGGCGCAGCGCGCTGCTGCTCGGTCGCGCCAAGGACAACAATGCGTCCTGTGCGGTGGGACCGTTCTTCCGGCTGCTCGACCAGACCTTCACCCTCGACGTCGTGAGTCGTCTGAGCTTCGAGACGGTCGTGGAAGGTCTCGACGGCTTTCGCATTACCCACACGACGCGCGTGGGCGAGATCAGCCGTGATCTGGCCGATCTCGCGTCGCAGGCGATCGGCCGCTTCCACTACTATCCCGACGGCCTGATCCTGTTCATCGGCACGATGTTCGCGCCGTCCGACGATCGCGACGCGCCCGGCAGTGGATTCACGCACAAGGTCGGTGACGTCGTGAGGATCTCGGCGCCGGAACTCGGGATGTTGGCGAACGAGGTCGTCCACTGCGATGACGCCGAGCCGTGGACCTTCGGCGCGGGCGCGTTGATGGCGAGTCTCGCCCGCCGCGGACTGCTTCGAGCGTGAGCTGACTCAGCGGCCGGTCGGCTTCTCCGCTGAATGAGGATCTGACCGGCCCGCGGATCCGGCGGACGCATCCCACGCCGCGGCGCTCTTTCCAGTCGCTGGCCGATTGGCTGGGTCCTACCGACAGTCCGCCCCTGATCAGCACCACGAGAGCCTAAGGCGTGCGGACAACAGCAGCTTACCAGTAGCGAATCGCGTCGCGCAGGATCCAGTCGAGTTCGGCGGCGCCGGTCGGGCGCGGCGCGCCGGCCAGGAGCCGGGGCTGCCGCAGCGTGCCTTCGACCAGAGTCCGAACGTCCTGCTCGCCGTACCCGATGGCGCCGAGTCCGCTGGGCATGCCCACGTCGCGCATGAGGCTGATGAGCGCCCGGGGGAGGGCCTCGGAACGGTCGGCCTCGCCGAGGCCACCCACGGGGATTCCCATTAGCTCGGCCGCGCGCAAGTGACGCTCGGGAGAGGTCGGGTAAGTGAAGCGGAAGGCCGCGGGGGCGGTGAGGATCACCGACATGCCGTGGGGCACGAGCGGGTGGCGCGTCCGGTAGCCGGCGGGAACGTAGTCGCGCACCAGCCCGGCGATCGGATAGGCGGCCGCGTGGGGAATGTGCACGCCCGCGTTGCCGAAGCCGATGCCGGCGTAGTTGGCGGCCAGCGCGAGATGCAGTCGCGCCTCGAGGTCCAGACCGTTGAGCACGGCGCGGCGCAGGTAGCGGGCGACGTATTCTATGGCTTTCTCGCACCAGACATCGCTGGCCGGGTTGGCGCCGATATACACGGGACGGTCCGGCGGATGATGCTTGGGCCGGGCATTGTAGGGCCGCGTCGTGTAGCTTTCGATGGCGTGGGTCAGGATGTCGCACCCGGCCGCCGCCGTTACCTCGGGTGGGGCGGTCAGCGTGTTGATGGGGTCGACGATGCCGAGCGCCGGGCGAAGCAGGCGGTGCGAGACGCCCGCCTTCACGTGCTGGTCCACCACGTGGGTGATGGTGGCCGCGGTGGTTTCGCTGCCCGTGCCCGCCGTGGTCGGCACGGCGATGAGGGGCTTGAGAGGTCCCGGGACGGGCACGCCCTTGCCCACCGGCTTGTTGATGTAGTCGAGGATGGGGGCCGGGTAGCAGGCCAGGAGGTTGGCGGCCTTACAGGTGTCGATGACACTGCCGCCGCCGACGGCGATCAAGGCATCGAACTCCTTGCCGCGCGCGTACTCGGCCGCATCTTCCATTGAACGGTCGGTCGGCTCGATCTCCGTGCCGTCGTAGACGTCGGCCTTCACGCCCTGCTCCTCGAGGAGCTGGCGGACACGCTCGGGCAAGCCCACCTCGGCGAGGTGTCGGTCGGTGAAGATCAGCGCCTTGCGGACACCCAGGCGAAGCGCATCGTAGCCGATCTCATCCGTGGCCCCGAGGCCGAACTTGATGGGGGTCATCTCCATGACGAAGACGGTCTCGGTGGGTAGCGTGACGCCCTTCATGACGACCTCCCGTGGATTGGGCCTGGGCCAAAGGTTTCGGCGATCCAGGGGGATTATAGGACCATCCGACCGGACGCGCTGGGCCTTGAAACCGAGACGGAGCGGCCGGGGCCGTCGCGCCCTCAAGCCGGCAACGCCGCAGCCCAGCGCTGGCTTGCGCCGGAGGACAAGCGCATAGGGGCTTCTTACCGTCGGTTCCCCAGAGCCTCAGCCAGTCCTGAAGCCGAACGAGCGGCCGTGCGGACCTCCTCCAATCTCATTTTTGCTGATGGCGGAGGTTAGGCTCTGACCATTTCGTCCTTGGGATCTTTAGCGAGCAACTGCAATGCTCTCAAAAAGACTCGCGCGATCATGACGAGCCCCCCGGAATTCGGCACAATCCTTTCTGGCCGCCGCTTTCTCGAAATACTCGTAAGCCCGTTCAACATCCTTGTTAGGCATACCAATGCCTAGCTCGTACATCCTTCCTAGATAGTAGATGGCAGGAGCGTAACCATTCGACGACGCACACTCAAGCCAGCTTCTGGCTTCCTGAAAGCGGGACTGCCGCGACAAGCGGCCCGCCAAGTGGAGCTGCGCTGCCGGTGACCCCGCCTCCGCAGCCTTGGTCGTCCATTCTTCCGCCTTTACTGGATTCTTAGGATCCGTTTCGGCTAGATGCTGATATATTGCAAGAGCCTCCGCGAATCGATCCGCCCGAAGTAGGCGTTCCGCAAGTTCGTATTCTTTTCCGAAGTCGGTGCCCTCAGGTAAAGCCATTGTTTCGTGTCCCCTCGGGTATCAAGCTCGGACTCGAAACACCGGTAAAGCCTGCCAGTTCACTGCGCCCAAGGCAATATTGCCATCTTCTCGACCTGGACGCGAGGGTGTCTTTTCGTGGCGCATAGGAAACATAAAGCCCCCGCCGAGCGCGCGAAGCACGCGCGGTGAGCCGCGGGCCAGAGGAGGATTTGCCATGCCGATAGCCTACAGCGCGCGTCCTGGGGTGCCGATCCATCGGTGACAAAAATCCCGACACGCACCGGCAGCCGCTGCTCTCCGCCGGACGGATCGGTCAGCTTCGCTGCGAGCGGCCTGCTGCCGAGCTCGCGCTTCCAGTCGTCGAAGAGGTCGAGGTCTGCGCTCTACGCGGTCGCCAGCGGGTCCAGAAGGAGGGGAGGACCGATCGAAGCCTGCAGCATTGACGCCCTCAGAAAGAGATGCACGATACCGCCGCATCCGACCATCAAGTCGCCCGTGACGGCATTCGGGTTTTCGACGCTCCACACCGATGCGCCGTCCTGCGTGCGGCGGAGATTCCGGAGCACGTGCACCACGGACTCGGCGCGCGCTCTCCATCCGGGTCCGCCGAGAACTCGATGCGCCTCGATGTACGCCTCGCCCGCGCCGCTGTAGCCGTGGCATTGCGAGAGGTTTGGGGAGAGGAACTCCGGTGGATGGACACGCAGCGCTCGCGTCGCGATGTCGGCGAATCGCGCCTCTCGTGTGTGCTCGTAGAGGCGGAGGAACAGCAACCCGATTCCGATCGAGCCGTGGCACCACCAGGCCCACCGCTCCTTGCCTCCCGCCCCGATCGGCCAGACGAGTGCGTCGCCGGCGGGCTCCGCCTGATTCACGAGCCATTCGGCACCACGCCTCCAGGCTCGCTCGGCGGCAGAATCGCCGGTCCTGCGTGCATACTCGGCGACAAAGTAGGTGATACCCGCCACACCGTGGGCGAAACCCGTGAGAATGGCTCGGGACGTCGGCAATGAGCGGCGAGGCCAGACCCAGTACCCGCCGGGTCGTTGCGCCCTCACGAGATAGTCGGCGCAACGCGACGCGAGCGCAGAGACCTCGGGGTCGCCCAGACGATCACCGCAATAGAGTGCGGCGATCCCCTGCCCGGCGGCTCCATGGGTGAGATCCGGCCAGTCAATGACGCCGGCGAGGGCCCGCCGAATGTACGCCTGGCGGGCGGGTGTTTGCGCGATCAGGCCGCCGGCAATCGCCTCGACTAGGGCAACCGCGACACCCGCTTCGCCGAAGTGGAGTCCGGGCATGTCCCCATCGGGCGCCGGTTGTCTCCGCACGAGCCAGTCTGCCGCGCGATGTGCCCCTTCCTTCGAGCTGCTGGTGAGATAGCCGAAGCGTGAGAGCCGTCCGAGCACATAGAGAATGCCGGCTACGCCTCGGTTCGCGCTGCGCCGAAGCTCGTACTGCCCGTTGCCCTCGTGGATCCCCTTTTCACCGTCCTCGAATGCCTCCGACAGCCACAAACCCGAAGATCTGTCCACCAGCGTGTGCCGCATCAGACCGTTCAGACCCTGACGGATCTCACACGCGAGGTCCCCATTTGAAGACCCGCGGAGCGACAATCGCCGTGCTCGCACCGCCTCCGCACATTCGACCAGCCGTTCCTGCACGACGGCACGCATCTCGTCGAGGGACGGACGGCGCGTCGGTCGGTCATCGAGGCAACGGGCCGCCATCTCTACGAGACGAAACTCCGAAGCTGGCGCAATCGCCGTCCATTGCTCGATGCGGCGGGGCGGCGGCGCGAAGAGGAGGCGGCGGGGATCCAGCCCGGTCAGGGTGAAGAGCGTGAGCGCCCCGAGCGAGTAGACGTCGTCAGCATGGCGCGGTCGGCGGCGTGCCTCCTGCTGCGGAGACATGAAGCCGGGAGTGCCGAGGCCGAACGGGGGCGAGTCATCGCGGAGGTCGTGCGAGAGCTCCAGATCCAAGAGAAAGACCAGGCTGTCATCCGTTACAAACACGTTCTGCCCGCTCAGGTCTCGATGGACGAAGCCCGCGTAGTGTAGCCGCGCAACGGCATCGATCGCGCCAGCGAGACACAAGAGCAGCGCCCTCTGCCGCCTGGCGCGAAGCGCGCCCCAAGGCCGCATCCGCAGCTCGTCGGTCACCAGCTGCTGCAGCGATCGACCGCGCAGGTACCTGAGCGGCAAATAGCCGTGACCGTCCGCCTCGAAGTACTCGCCGGCGTCAGGGATCGGTACCCGCCCTCGAAGCTCGCCGTGCACACGCGCCTGGTGCTGGAGGCGCGACCGCATGTCGCGTCCGAGTCGATCGGCGAGAGCCCAGCGACGTCCTTCCTTCAAGACCCAGATGTCGACCGAGGCGCGGTCCCGGAGGTCGAGACCGCGGTACACGGATCCCTTGGGGTTGGCTTTCAGCACATCGAGCAGGAGGAAGCCGGGCCCGAGGAGTCTGCCGCGCCGGTGTCCAGTCGGCGCCCGCTCGTGCCCAAGGGATGAGCGCACCAGAGTCGTGAATGGATTGGCCCGGCCGCGCGGCGCCGCGTACGGGATCCGATACTGGTCGCGCTGGGGGCGGCCGTTCGTGTCGTGAATATACAGGGCCCGCCGGCCCAGGCGGTCACGGACAACGGCGGGCTTGAACCCTCCGTAGCGCGTGTAGATGACATCGCCGAGCTTCAGGTCCGTCGCGACGGCGGGCCCGCGGAACCCGCGTGTCAGCTCGATCAGGGCTACCGCGAGGCGGCGTGCGGCGGAGTTCGATGGAGGGTAGATCGTCGCGAACTTGCCGACTTGAGTCGTTCCGAGTGCGCCCTCATTGAGCAGACCGAGCGAGTCTTCATCCTGGATGACCTTGAAGGGAACCCGGGCCTCTTTGAGGGTCGGCAGGATTTTCCGAAGGAGTGGGGCGGCATCCGTCGGGATGGAAGAGACATGCAGTTTCCAGCCCTGGACGGGCCCGGCGTCTCCGACGACCGCCCAATGACCATGGCGCCTCACGGGCAGACCATGGCGCCTGAGGATGCCGGCGTATGTCAGGACGGCGTCCGTCAGCTAGTGTCTCGGACGGCGCCGGCTGGCCCTCTTCCAGCGGATTCTGACCAGGTCGCCCCGGCGACCGCCCCTCATGGACGGCGCGGAAATGGTGTCATCGCAGCTGTTCTCGCACGTGGACTGACAGCTTCCGCCGCCGCACGTCACGCCGCCGCAAGACTCCGCGCAGGTGTTGTCGCAGGTTGCACCGCTGCACGTTTCGTCATTGCCGCAGGGCGCCGCGGGAGGGAGAAGCGATCCAAGCACGACTCCGGGCCGGACCTTGAGAAGGAGCGCCTTGGTCGCGCGATCGATGCCCTTGACCTTCGAGACCGCCTTCTTGGGCGCGAAGACCAGCTCGTGGAAGAACTCCGCATCCTTGCGGGCCATCTTCATCAGAACATTCAGGGGATCCGACTTCGCGCTCCTCTTCATGTGACACCTCGCTGGAATCGAGAGGATAGTCAAGGACCCGCGACGGGAGTCTCTACCCTTCTCCCGTCTCCGCCCCGACACTCCACGAAACGCCGGGCCCCCGAACCTTCGGGCGGCGAGTATGGTAGCGAAGCACGGAACCGCCGTCAAGTGTCACACGGGCCAGGCCCGACGGCGACGCCTAGCTGAGCGGATGACGGGACCGGCCGGGCGTCAGGGCTTGCGGCCGAGGACGTTTTTCCAGTCATAGAAGACGTCGAGGTCGAAGCCGTCCGGATAGTTGATCGGTGGCATCGCGAGGACCCAGGGCATCGCCTGGGTCTGGCGCGCGGCCGGCAGGACGAGAAGAACCCCCAGCATGGCGAGCCGCCGGATCGTCGGTGACATGGGCGCCTTCACGGGGAGGAGGTCTACGCCACGAACATGAGACGTCCATGAGAGCGCGATGAGAGGTCACACCGTGCCGGAGGCGCGCAGGCGGCTGATCTCCGCCTCGCTGTAGCCGCACTCGCGCAAGATCTCATCCGTGCTGGCCCGGCATGGGCGGCGGCCTGCGCACCTCCGCGCGGCCCGTCGAGAGCTCGAGGGGGAAGCGCGGGAGCTTGACGGGTCCCGCGACGGGAAGCCGGATCTCCTCGACGGCGTCCGCGGCCTGAATGGCGGGGTCGGCGAACGTCTCCTCGTAGGAGTTGATGGGCGCCGCCCAGATGCCCTGCGGCACGAGGCGCTCGAGCCACTCCGCCGTGGTGCGCTCGCGGATGGCCGGCTCGAGGAGGCAGGCGATCGCCGTTCGCGTGGCGGCTGTGGGACCGTCCGCCCCACCCTTGGTCCCCTTGGTCCGATAAGTGGCTTTATGTCTCCTGTGCGCTGAGGCCCGAGGTCGGCTACGGCGCCGCCACCGAGCGCTGGAACCAGAGCACGGCGTTGAATACCCGCAAGTAGCCGCCATTCGAATGACGCTGGATCATCCGGAACTCGATCCGGTTGTTGGGAGGCGGGTCCTCGATGGCGGGCTGCGCCAGGAGAAGGTCGCCCTTCACGAGCGCGGTCAAGCTGCGGAGCATCGTCGACTCTATCCGGTGTCGCGCGATCCGCTCGTCGTTGATGCGGATGTCGTACTCGATGTCCACCTCCCCGCCGAACGGCACCGGATCCAGCATGTACGAGAGGACCGCGGTCTCGGCCACGACCGCATGGCTGGGCATGGCGAACAGGAACGCCTCCCAGGTGTCGCGCCGTTCGTCGTCGGGGAGCCTGAAGTCGGCCCACCTCCCGTCTTCGTACCGAATGACCTTGTAGTCGGCGATGTGAAGAGCCATCTCCGTCCCTCCTCTCCTGTTGAGCGGCTGGCCATCGGGAACGTGACAGGGCGCTTACCTCCGGCGAGCGTCCTGGAAGGGTCGCGTCAGCCAGGCCGCGCCGGGACGGGGAACACACGACTGTGCGCTTCGACGACGCACACTCAAGCCAGCTTCTGGCTTCCTGAAAGCGGGACTGGCCCCCAGAGGAAGAAGGTCTCGCGTCCTGGCGGAGGAACCGCTCCGCCTCCAGGTACAGCACAGGCAGCAGGGCTGTCAAGAGAGTTCTGTGGGTCAAGGACCCCCTTGACCGGGATGCAGGACCGTTCGAAGCCCGAACAAGCCTCGGCGGCAGATCCAGCGGGCCCTCACCGAGCACCTTATGCACAATATGAATCATGGCTTGGGGCTTTTGAATTACGGATTTTGATCGGGGCCTTGGTGTTTGGCTTTTGATGAGTGATATTCTCCGCTCATCGCCCTCCGGAGGTCGGATCGTGAGCCAGATAGGGCGCAGAGAGATTGTGCTTGCCGCAGGTGCGCTGCTAGCCGCGCCGATGACGTCCTTCGCTCAGCAACAGTCCAGGGTCTGGCGCATCGGCTTCCTCACCAATGGCACGGTGACCTCCACGCAGGGGCAGATCGCTGCGTTCGTACGCGGCCTAAACGAGCTGGGCTACTTCGAAGGACGCAACATCATCATCGAGTCACGCTGGGCTGAAGGAAAGCTCGACCGGCTGCCCGCACTCGTCGCCGAGCTGCTGGCGCAGAAGATTGACGTCATATACGCGCCGTCCGGTATCGCTGCGCAGGCTGCGAAGGAGTCCAGCACGATGGTACCGATCGTCTTCGCTTTCGCACCCGATCCGATAGGCCAGGGATTCGGTATGAGCCTTTCGCGTCCGGGCGGCAGCATGACCGGCTTAACCAGTACCCATACCGAGTTGTCGGCCAAGCGCATCGAACTTCTCAAGGAGGCCTTCCCCACGATCCGGCGCGTTACCGTTCTATATTTCCTGGCTCCTTCGGCGGCGGGCGTGGCGGAGCAGCTGGCGGAAACCCAGCGGGCGGCGAAGATTCTCGGCGTTGCGATCGTGACCGAGGAGTCGCCGCGGATGGAGGACTTCGAGCGGGCCTTCGCGAGCATTCAGAAGCAGCGGCCGGCCGCGCTCATCGTCATCGAGAATCCGATCTTCTTTACTAACCGGATGCGCCTCACGGAACTGGCGGCGTTACTACGCATTCCGGCGATCTACAACGCCTCGGAGTATGTTCACGCCGGCGGGCTGATGAGCTACGGCGCGAGTTATGCCGACTTAAGCAGGCGCGCAGCGTCGTATGTGGTCAAGATCCTCAATGGCCGCGTACCGGGTGACTTGCCAATTGAGCGGCCGACCAAGTTTGAGTTGGTGATCAACATGAAGACCGCCAGAGCCATTGGCCTCTCGATCCCGCAGTTGTTGCTGCTGCGCGCCGACGAAGTAGTCGGATAGTGTCTCCCAATTCAGAGCCGGCTTCAGCGCCAAGAATGGCTGGTCCTGGGCGAGCGCATAGGAGACATAAAGGCCCTTATCGGACCAAGGGTGGGGCCAAGTCGGCCCGGCCGGCCAGATCGAGCGCGGCGAGAAAGAGCGTGTTGGCGCCGTGCTCGATGTCGTCCATCGGCGTAAACTCCTCCTCGCAATGGCTCCGGCCGCCGCGCGAGGGCACGAAGATCATGCCCGTGGGGCAGATGGCCGCCATGTACTGGGCGTCGTGCCCGGCGCCGG
>WNFU01004129.1_pt1 | contig 27241 bp, 18 predicted proteins | sample 5400121 | NCBI WGS metagenome assembly WNFU01 (sample SAMN13153360, study PRJNA577476) | soil metagenome | isolation source: 100 cm soil or saprolite under grassland replicate 1 | place: USA:California | collected 2016-06-15 | reverse complement strand
CGCCCATCACGGTTGCCTCCACCGGCTGCTCCAGTGCCTCCTCCAGGTAGGTGAGGAAGCCGCTGAGTTCCTCGTCCTCGTTGTAGCAGTCGACGGTGATCTCCTCAATCAGCGCGTCAAGCTCGCGCTTGCCACCGGTGACCGCATCCCTCCTCGGGCTCACTCCGCAACAAGTGCGCAGTGTGGCATATCTCGGGGACCAAGATCGTTGCGTGTTCGACCGGGGAACAGCGCGCGACTGGGAATGTTGGCTTCGCCGGCATCAGCAACCACCCCGGACGTGCTCCAGCCCTGACAGATGCCCAGTCCAGGCGAGCGCTGGGCGCTCGCAATCGTCGCCTACGAACCGCTCGGCCTTGTGGCTGAGCCGGCGCACTCCACCGTGGCGGGGTCTCGTGCTGGATCGTCTCCGACCAAGGCCGAGTTACGGGCCGAGAACGCCCGACTCCGTGAGGAGGTCGCACGCCTGCAGGTCCAGCTCCATGAGCTTGGCGGCATGCCTGATGCTACCGAGCGGCCGAGTTCGCGGTCGTCGACGCCGAGCAGGAATGTGCAGGCTGATGGTGCGGACGCGGTTTCGGCTCAATGAGCGGCAGGTGGCCTTGCTCCACCGGATCGCCGAGGGAGACCAACCGGTCACCTCACGCGAATCCGAGCTTGCTCGGTCGGTGTACGCCCTGAGGGATCGCGGCCTGGTGGCCATGCCACGCAGCCGCCGCCAAGACCCCACGCAGCGGCGGCGCCCGCGCCCCTCGGTCTCGGCCCAGGAGCTTGCTCCAGCAGCTCACCGGTGCCGGTGGGCCGCTGACCAATTGCCAACCCAGACGCCGCGACCCGCGCGGCCTGGCGGCGGGCGATCCACGCCGCCAGAGCTGGCGAGCAACGCCCTGACGGGCAGCGACCGCAATACTCCGGACGCGATCACGGTGCCTTGGTGGTCCGACTGCTACCCGACACCCCCGCGACCAAGTCCACGCTGCCGGAGCCGGTCCTGGTCCCCGAACGGCCGACCCGCCCGCACTCGGTCGTGGCCACGCTCAAGCAGGCACCTGGCCGGTTGAGCGTCTCCAGCAGTTGTCTGGGTCGGGCGCTTCGAATCATCCACCCCTTGCCTGCCAAGCCGAGCGGCGCGGCTACGCTGTCGAGGCCGCAAGCGGCCAGGGAAGCACGATGCGGGTGGTTGTTGGTGGGCACGGCTACGAGCTGATGGTTCGTAGAGGGCAAGACCCGGGTACCCCACGTCCCGTCCAAGGAGGAGCTCGCCGACGCCGCGCTACTCCTGGACAAGGATCCCGGACCACGACTACATCCCCTCGGGCGAGCTGGAGCTGCGCCTACCCCCCGTATTACTACTTGGACGGACGCCGGCACCGCTGGTCGGATCGTAAGCGGCGGCGGCTGGAGGACAAGCTCGCGCACGTGCTGGCCGAGATCGAGGAGCGGGCCGAGCTTGATGAGCAGCGACGGCTCGCTGAGGAGCGCCGGGCGCAGGAGCGTCGCCGCGCTCACGAGCAGGCGCTGGAGCGGGCTCGGGAGCGGTTGGTCCAGGCACATCGTGCCAGGGCGCTTGCTGCCCAGATTGAGGCGTGGCGGCTTGCCGGTGAGATCCGCGCCTTCTGTGCCGTGGTGCGGGAGCGACTCCCCGTGGTGTCCGGGGAGATGAACGCCGAGAATGTCGGCGCCTGGCTGGGATGGGCTGAACCTGCGCGGACCAGATCGATCCCATCTTTCATCCGTCCGGAATGCCAGCGGATCCAGAGCCTACTCCGGAGGCACTGCGGCCGTTCCTGGACGGCTGGAACCCTTATCTGGACGATCGAGCCCATGGATGTCGTGGTGACCTGGCGAGATCGGCACCGGGCCGCCCAGCCGATGGCCGAGCGCCAGTCCCGTCAGCGACAAACCTGATGCTCTCACTCACTTGGAGGAGGGATGAGTCCGAGCTGACCCGGGGTAAGGTGGCCGTCTTCGACGAGGGTGGCGGCGTGCTGGTACATCGGGTCGCAACCTTACTACGGTAATCCCGGTGACAAACGGGCGGTTTCACGCGAAGCTCTACCGGCTGGGCTCGGGGGCTCCGTCCGGCCGGCCTCGGGCTCGGATCTCGTGGTCGCCAGGGGGAAGAAATCATGCTCATGCCGCTTCAGATCGGAGTCGAGATCCTCCACAGCTATTTCCCGGTGGTGATGGAGAAAGAAAGGTCGATCGGAACAGACCTCGCCAATGCCCTCAAGCCGATCGCCATCGGCGTGCCGCTGTCCCCGCGTCTGACCCCCGCCCAGAAGCAGCAGCTCGACCGGGCACGGGCTGTGAACGACGCGCGCAGGGACCTCAAGACGTTTCTCTCCCCGGGTCAACGAGCGGCTGCCGGACGAGAGCAAGTCACCGGCGACACTGCTCCGCGAGCTGTATGACATGCTGGTCGCACGCAAGTTCCCAGACGTGGAGGCGCGCCTGGCCAAGCTCAGGGCGCTCAGCCTCGACGTGCCAGAGCTCACCAGGGGATCGGTCCAGCTCGCGCTCACCACCAGCAACCTGACCTACCCGATACTCGCCTTCGAAGACGACCCCGAGGAGCGGGAGCCGCGTCCGGTGATCCGGCAGGCGACACTGCAGGGCTACTCGGGTCCGAGCCTTAGCCGCGGCCAGATCACGCGGCTGCTCGATCTGCGGAGCTTCCCGGCCAACGGGCCGGAGCGAGCCTTCAGGCTGGACCTGATCGGCGCGGAAAGCCACTTCGGACGCGCGCGCTCCGGTCCGCCTGGCAGCGGCGCGCAGATCCAGCAGTGCCGCATCGCCATTGACGAGTACACCAAGCTGCTGCCGGAATCCTTCGTCGACAATCTCACGAAGGAGCCGTTCACGATACCGACACTGGACCCCGGGCCGCTCTTCGGCTACCCGCCCATGTTCGCCCGCCACAAATTTCTGCTGATCCGCCTGGCGTCCGCGTATCTCGCACTCGGCGACGCGCTGTTCCGGCGCTCGTTCCGGTTCAGCGCGGAAGCCCGCGCTGAGATTGCCAAGCAGTATGTCATCGCGATCAGGCTGGTGGTCCGCAGTAAACTTCCGCTGGACAATGACCTGCGCCGCGATATCAAGAGCTACGCCTTACAGCAGCACGCCAACCCACCCTCCACCCGGCTGGTCCCGATCGAGGCCGAGCTCGAGCAGGCGATCGCAGACCTGGAGAGCGGCAAGAAAAGCCGGGTTGTCGTCGAGGGCGTCGTCCCTCTGGTGCTCGGTGAGAACCGGCTGCTGTTCAGCTCAGAGCCGGAGCAGACGATCCCCGAGGACGATGCGCTGTTCGATCTGCTCCCGATCGAGAACTACGGCCTGACCGGAACATGGCGCCTGCAGATCGACGACGGGGATCTGCGCAACGTCACCGACGTGGTCCTCCACTTCCTGGTCAGCGTGCCCCAGTCCCCTGAGCCGCTCGAGGAGCACATCCGGAATCTGATCGACAGCTACGAGGTTGAGCTGGCGAAGGGCGGCGCGCTGGACCGCATGCTGACCGTGCCGCTGCGGCGGCGCTTCCCCGACACCTTCGACGAGCTGGAGGTCGGTCCCGGATCGTTCACGCTGCGTGAGCAGGATTTCCCGGACGACATCACCGACCTGCGGGTGAAGGCGATCGTGGCCCAGGCTGTCGACGGCGATGGCAAGGGTGTCAGCGGCATCGGCCTGGAGATCTCGAAGCCGGGGACGCCCGTCAGCCTCACGAGGACCACCGGCGCCGACGGGTTCAGCGAGGACCTCGACGCCGAGATTCCGCCGATCCCGGAGGCGGACCGGCCCGACATCGAGGGCGACTGGCAGGTCCGGCTGCTCGATCCGGGGCACTTCTCGTCGCTGGATGATCTGCTGCTGTTCTTTGTCTACACCTTCAGCGTGGTCCCTCTGGCGGGTGACGAGCGTGGTGCTGGTGAAGGAGACGGCTCATGAGCAACAAGGCCGGCACGTCGGCCCAGGCGATCGCGCTTCCCACCGGCGGCGGTGCCCTGCAGGGGATCGGGGAGTCGTTCTCTCCTGACCTGTTCACCGGCACCGGCAACGTTACCGTGCCGATCGAGCTTCCCCCGGGCCGCAACGGGCTCGCGCCCCAATTGGCGCTCGGGTACAGCACGAGCAACGGGAATGGGCCGTTCGGGCTCGGCTGGTCCCTGAGCGTTCCCGCCATCACCCGCAGGACGTCCAGGGGAGTGCCCCGCTACCGCGACGGCGCGGCCGATCCCAGCCGGCACGACGTCTTTCGTCTCTCCGGCGCCGACGACCTCGTCCCCGTCTCCGTGCCCGAGCCGGGCGTGACCCGCTTCCGTCCCCGCACCGAGGGGCTCTTCGCCCGCATCGACCGCCGCCGTGTGGGCGGAGAGGACGTCTGGCGCGTGAGCGCGACGGACGGGCTGGTGAACCTGTTCGGCGCGCGGGATCCCGAGGGGACCGACGCGGCGGTGGTGGCGCACCCGGTGGACCGTTCGAAGGTGTTCTCGTGGAACCTCTCCCAGACGACCGATCCGTTCGGCAACCGGATCGAGTACCGCTACCTGCGCGACCGCGGTTCGGAGCGGGGCCGCCTCTGGGACCAGCTCTATCTCCGGGAAATCCGCTACGTCGACGTCGAGGAGCAGGGGCGGACCCGCTTCCTGGTAACGGTCGCGTTCATCTACGAGGAGCGCCCGGACCCCTTCTCCGACCACCGGGCGGGGTTCGAGATCAGGACGCGGCTGCGCTGCCGCCGGATCGAGGTGCGCACCCACGCCGACAGCGACCTGCTGACCCGGACCTACAACCTGGAGTACCTCGACGAGCGCGTCGCCGCCGGGGAGCTGCCGCCGTCGGCGCTCCCCCCGAACGCCGTGTCGCTGCTCAGCCGGATCCGGGTGGTCGGCCACGACGCCGACCGGCGCGAGGAGCTGCCGCCGCTCGAGCTCGGCTACACCGGTTTCGCGCCGGAGCGGCAGCGCTTCCGCTCTGTCGAGGCCGTCAACGACGCGCTGCCGCCGCGCTCCCTGGCCGATGACGACTTCGAGATGGTGGCGCTGTTCAGCAACGGCCTGCCCGACATCGTCCAGATGAACGGGGCGGTCCAGTTCTGGCGCAACCTGGGCAACGGGCTGTTCGACGCCCCTCGGCCGATGGACGAGGTCCCCGCCGGCGTCCGCCTGCGCGACCCAGGGGTCCAGTTCGCCGACATGAACGGCGACGGTCGCGCCGACCTGCTGGTCCTGCCCCAGGGTGGCTACTTCCCGCTGGCGTTCGAGGGGCGCTGGAGCCGGCGGGGCTTCGTGGAGTACCCGACCGCTCCCGCTGTGGGATTCGAGGATGCCCGGACGCGGCTGATCGATCTCGACGGCGACGGTGTGATCGACGCGCTGACGACCGCGCCGGACAGGTTCGAGCTGTTCTTCAACCATCCGGTGAGGGGCTGGGAGCGGACCGAGTCACGTGAGCGCGGACCCCTCGAGGAGTTCCCTGACCTGAGCTTCTCCGACCCGGCCGTGAAGCTGGCCGACCTGACCGGCGACGGCCTGCAGGACTTCGTGCTAGTGGCGCCGGGGCGGATCGACTACTGGCCGTACCTTGGCCACGGGACCTGGAGGCGGCGGGTGCGGACGTCCCTGCCGGACTTCGCGTTCCCGCCGGAGGGCGAGTTCGACCCACGCCGTGTGCTGCTGGGCGACCTGGACGGCGACGGCCTCGACGACGTGGTGTACGTGGAGCCCAGAAGATTGACGTTCTGGATCAACCAGGGCGGGTCGCGCTGGAGCGAGCCGGTCAGCGTCGAAGGCACGCCGCCGTCCACCGATCTCGACGCCGTACGGCTGGAGGACCTGCTCGGGACCGGCATGGCCGGCGTGCTGTGGACCTTCGACCAGACGGCCGAGCCCGGCGGCAACTACCGCTTCCTCGACCTGACCGGCGGCGCCAAGCCGTATGTGCTGAACCTGATCGACAACCACATGGGTGCCGTGACGCGCGTTCAGTACACCACCTCGACCACGTTCTACCTGGCCGACCTCGACGACCCGGAGACGAGGTGGAGCACGCCGCTGCCCTTCCCCGTCCAGGTGGTCGAGCGGGTCGAGGTGGTCGACGAGATCTCCAGAGGCAAGCTGACCACGGAATACCGCTACCACCACGGGTACTGGGACGGGACCGAGCGTGAGCTGCGGGGTTTCGGCCTGGTGGAGCAGCTCGACACCGAGCGCTTCGAGTGCTTCAACGGTCCTGGCGGCGGTGACTTCGACCGGGTCGAGGAAGCGCGGTTCTCGCCGCCGCTGCTCACCAGGACCTGGTTTCACCTCGGACCGGTCGGTGACCCGTTCGACGGGCGCGGCGAGGCCGACCTCTCGAGCCAGTACTGGCCCGAGGACCCGTCCGCGCTCGAGCGCCCGGCGGCGACCCTGGAATTGCTGCGGTCGCTGCCCTCCAGCGAGCGCGCGCACTGCCTGCGCGCGCTGCGCGGCCTCGTCCTGCGGACGGAGGTGTACGCGCTGGACGGCTCTGAGCGCGAGGACCGCCCGTTCACGGTGACCGAGTCCCAGTACGGGATCCGCGAGGAGAGCCCGCCGGCCGGGGGGGACGGCGGGCGTCCGCGGGTCTTCTTCCCGCATCCCGTCGCCGAGCGCACGACCCAGTGGGAGCGCGGCAGGGATCCGATGACCGAGTTCACTTTCACGGGGGCGCACGACCCGTACGGGCTGCCGGGCCGCGAGATCAGCCTGGCGGTGCCGCGTGGACGCGATTTCCGGGTGGCGGCCCCCGCGCCCGGAGCGCCGTACCTGGGCACGCGCACGCTGACCAGCTACGCGCAGCGCGACGACGCGGACCGCTACATCGTCGATCGCGTCGCCGGCACGACGACTCACGAGATCGTCAACGACGGTCGCCCGAGCCTGCTCGGCCTCCTCAGCGCTGTCACACAGGGCCAGGCGGGGCTGGCGGTGAGCGGCCAGCTCCTCAACTACTACGACGGCGCCGCGTTCCAGGGACTGCCGCTTGGACAGCTCGGCGACTTCGGCGCCTTGGTCCGCTCGGAGACGCTGGTGCTTACCGAGGACCTGCTCCGCGCGGCGTCCAGGAGCGGCGACCAGTCCGGGGGCCATGCTGAGCTTCCCCCGTACCTGGTGCCGGGCGCGGCGCCGTCCTGGACCGAGGAGTATCCGCAGGAATTCCGCGACCGCCTGCTGCCGCTGGCGGGCTACGAATTCTCTCCTGGCGGGCCGGGCCATGAGCGCGGATATTTCGTCAACACGGTGCGGCAGCGGTACGACCTTCACGGCGACTCCGCGCGGCGGGGGCGCGGGAATGTCGTGGCGACCCGCGACCCGCTGGGGCGGGAGACCACCGTGGGGTACGACCGGTTCGAGCTGCTGCCCGTCGAGGTCGTCGACCCGGCTGGGCTGACCACCCGCGCGGAGCACGACTACCGGGTCCTGCGGGCGGGTCTGATCGCCAATCCGAACGGCAACCGCACGGCCTTCGCCTTCACGCCGCTGGGGATGCTGGAGCGCAGCGCGGTGATGGGCAAGGAGGGCGAGCCGGTCGGGGACACCCTGGACGCACCCGGCAGGCGCCTGGTCTACGACTTCCTCGGCTTCGAGAAGAGCCCGCCGGATCGGCGGCAGCCGATCTCGGTGCGGACCATCCACCGCGTGCATCACGTCAACGACGCTGGCGTGCCCGCACCGGAGCGCGACGAGATCCTTGAACAGATCGAGTATTCCGATGGCTTCGGTCGGCTGATCCAGACCCGGACGCTGGCCGACGACGTGACCTTCGGCGATCCGAGCTTCGGTGCGGAGGTGCTGCCGGCCGCGCCTGGCGACCCGGGCACCCAGCGGGAGGTCACTGGCCGGCGCAACGGCGATTCCTCTCGCCCGAACGTCGTCGTCAGCGGCTGGCAGGTCCACGACAACAAGGGGCGGGTGGTCGAGAAGTACGAGCCGTTCTTCGCCACCGGCAGGCAGTACGCCCCGCCGGCCAGCGCCCAGCTCGGACTGCGCGTGACCTTTTCCTACGACCCGCGCGGCCACCTGGTCCGGACGGTCGACCCTGATGGCTCCGAGCAGCGGGTCATCTACGGCGTGCCGCTCGACCTGGCCGACCCCGAGCGGTTCACCCCCACGCCCTGGGAGGCCTACACCTACGACGCCAACGACAACGCCGGCCGCAGCCATCCCGGCGAGGCCGGCGTGTACGAGCACCACTGGAACACGCCGGCCAGCCTCGCCTTAGACGCGCTCGGCCGGACCGTGGTCGCGACCGAACGCCACCGCGCGCCGCGCGCCGCGCCTGGCGACCCGCCGGCGCCGGTCAGAGAGCTGCGCACCCGCTCGACCTATGACATCCGCGGCAACCTGGTGCGCGCCGCCGACCCCCTGGACCGCTTCGCCTTCAGGTACGTCTACGACCTCGCGGACCGCCCGCTGCGCGTCCAGAGCATCGACTCCGGGGTGCGGCGGACGGTCCTGGACGCGGCCGGCAACGAGATCGAGCGCCGCGCCGGCAACGGCGCGGTCGTCCTCCACGCCTACGACGCGCTGCGTCGACCCATCCGGAGGTGGGCGCGCGACGAGGCCGCCGGCGCGGTCGCGCTGCGTGAGCGGCTGGAGTACGGCGACGGCGGCGACCCCGACCAGCCAGCCGCCGAGCGGGCCGCCAGCCGGGCGGCGGACCGGCTCGGCCTCCTGCACAAGCACTACGACGAGGCCGGGCTGCTGACGTTCGCGCGCTACGACTTCAAAGGCAACATCCTTGAGAAAGCCCGCCAGGTCATCGCGGACGAGGCGATCCTGGCGGTATTCCCCGCGGCGGACGACCCGTCGCCGGACTGGCGCGTGCCGCCCTTCCGCGTCGACTGGCAGCCGCCCGCCGGGGTCTCGCTGGAGGCGCACGCCGGCCACCTGCTGGAGCCGGTCCGGCACGAGACCGCTGCCGCCTACGATGCTCTGAGCCGGGTCGTGAGCGTGCGCTTTCCGCGGGATGCGGACGGCCGGCGCCGGCAGCTACGGACGTCGTACAACCGGGCGGGGGCGCTGGAGCGGGCCAGCCTCGATGGCCAGGTGTTCGTCGAGCGCATCGCCTACAGCGCCGCGGGCCAGCGCACGGTCGTCGCGCTCGGCAACGGCGTGCTGACCCGCTACGCCTACCACCCGCGGACCGCGCGCCTGGTCCGGCTGCGGTCCGAGCAGTACACCAAGGCGGGTGCGCTCGCCTACCGGCCCACCGGGGCGCCGCTCCAGGACCTGGCGTACCAGCACGACCTGGTCGGCAACATCGTCGGTCTGGTGGAGCGGACACCGGGCTCCGGCGTGCGGGCCAACCCCGAGGCCGGCCTGATCACCGACCCGGAGCTGCGGGCGCGGGTCGCCGAAGGCAGCGCGCTCGCCCGTCGCTTCACCTATGACCCGCTCTACCGGTTGGTGTCGGCCACGGGCCGCGAATGCGCGGGCGGCGGGCCGCTCGAGCCGTGGGCGGACGGGCCGAGGTGCGGCTTCGACGGCGCCGACCACGCCACCCCGAACCAGGGCAACGCCCCCAGCCTGACCAGCGTCTATGGCGAGACGTACAGCTACGACGACGCGGGCAACCTGGTGCGCCTGCGCCATACCAGCGGGGTCGGGGCATCGGCGCGCGAGACTTCGGTGCGCCAGCTCGGTCTGGTTCCCGGCGCCAACCGGCTGCGGACGCTGGCCGCAGGGTCGACCGAGTTCGCCTACACCTACGACGCGAACGGCAACCTCACCGGCGAGGGGACCTCGCGCCACTTCGAATGGGACCACAGCGACCAGATGAAGGCGTTCCGGACCCAGGCAGGCACGTCCGAGCCATCCATCCACGCCCAGTTCCTCTACGACGCCGCCGGCCAGCGGGTCAAGAAGCTAGTGCGCAGGCAGGGCGGCGGCGTCACCACGACGGTCTGCATCGACGGTCACTTCGAGCGCCACCGCTGGGAGCCCGACGGATCCGGCGCCGGAGAGAACAGCCACCTCCACCTGACGGACGAGGACCAGCGGATCGCCCTGGTGCGGGTGGGCCCGCCAGCTCCCGATGACCGTGGGCCAGCCGTGCAGTACCACCTCGGCGACCACGTCGGCAGCAGCAACCTCGTGGTCAGCGAGGACGGCGGCGTCGTCAACCGCGAGGAGCACCTGCCCTACGGTGGCTCGAGCTTTGGCGGTTTCTCGAAGAAGCGATATCGCTTCACGGGCAGGGAGCGGGACGAAGAAAGCGGCTTGTATTACCACGGGTCGAGATACTACGCACCATGGCTGGCGCGCTGGGCGACCTCGGATCCCGCCGGTGCTCGCGACGGGCTGAACCTCTACAGCTACGCCAGGTCCAACCCGCTCACGTTCGTGGACACGGACGGCACGCAGGCGAAGAAACTGCAGCCCAAGGGCATCCTGGTGCATCCGGCATCGAAGCTCTCCGCCGATACGCTGGTGAAGATGATCAAAGAGAACAAGGATTTCCCGGGATTTTTGAAGCGGAGGATCAGCCGCGAGGATCGCACGATCAAAATGCCAAAGACCGCGCCCAAGAAACCCAAGGGCACGTTCTCAGCGTACCTGCGGCCGTTCCACGAAGCATTCAAGGCCAACGAGTGGCAGATCACCACCGGGGAGGCCACGATCGACGTCCGGAGGATCAAGGTAACCACACTCAGCGGGAAGGTCACGGAGGAGGTGAGGTTCGAGGAGAAGATCAAGCCCCATCTGTCCAAGACGGAGCGCCTTGGTCGCTGGTCCCAGACAGGGCCGAACCAGCGGACGTTCACCCCCGAGCCGCTCGTCGGCGAGAACAAGCAGGTCGTCTTCGGCTGGACGCTGGACGAATCGTTCACGAAAGGCCTGCAGAGCAAGCGCGGGCTGATCGTCATCGTGACCAAGTTCACCGTCAGGGACCCGAAGGGAAGCGGGACCCGTGAGTTCACGCCCACGGAGAATGAGATCCTCGAGTCGGTGATGCACGAGATCGCCGCACACGCGGGCCGCATATCCCTGGGCCTGCCCGACCAGCACCCAAACCGGGACGTGGAGGACATCTCGGAAGAGGTGGCGAAGTTCTTCCGCTTCTCCACGACAGCGCTGAACAACGTCGGGCCCTGGAAGACCCGGACGGACATCTTCAAATTCTTGAAGCTCTCGACCAAGCCTGAGCCCGCAGTCCCGTAGCGGCCCCGGCCCCTCGGCCGAAGAGGTGGCCAAGGACGGCCAGGAACGGCTGCCGGTGCTGCCGAAGAGGTCGACCAGCTCGAGGTCGTCGTCGGCCAGGGATCTGGGCGGCAACGCACCGCCCGTGGTGGCCAGCGGCCGGAAGCGCGGCTCCGGGGAGAAGGGCGCGTAACCGAATTCCAGCGGCGGCAGCGCCTCGGCGCGGTCGCCGTCGTGCCCCGTGAGCGTCACCAGGCTCAGCAGCGACACGCCGTTCGGCGGCAGGGCCGCTGGCGGCAGCGCCCCGGCGGCGACCCGCTCGTCCACGTACCGCAGCTCGTAGCTGCGGGTGAGCAGGTCCTCGCCGGGGTGGGTGCGGACTTCGATCCGCCGGCAGCGCAGCCGCGTCCCGATCTCGAAGCCGGCGTGGTGGTCCGAGAACGGGTCGGGTCACTCCGCGTAGGCGAAGGTGATCGAGACCAGGAAGCGGACCTCGCCCTCCTGCTCAAAGTCGACGTAGCGGATGCGCCGGAGCTGCAGGGCCCCGCCGGAGGAGCGGGAAGCGCTGGCCGGCGTCCAGGATCTCCGGGACGCCGTCATGTCCTCGCCGAAGCCGACCTTGCCGGTGACCCGCTGCCGCGTGATCACCTGCGACGCCACCCCGACGTGGCGCTCATCGCTCCTCCTCGTCACTACGGAACTCCTGCAGGAACAGCTCCGGTTGGCGATCACCGACCGCTCCGGCCGAATGTGTATACGACGAACAGCGTGAGATCGCCGAGGAGGGCGAACTGGCTCAGATCCTGCAGCTGGAGGCGCCAGGTCCCGGTCGGGGCTGGGCGGTCGGGCCCGGGAAGCTCAGGGACGCCGGCGGTGAGATCCTCCGTGAAGCCCTCCGGACCGGTGATCCGAACAAGCTCGACGCCGCCCTCAACGCGTGAGATCTGCAGGTCGATGCCGGCCACGCCCGCGCCGTCGGGATCCACGGCCTGGGCGACGACGGCTTTGACCCGCAAATCGACGACGTCGTCAGGGAAGTCGACGTCGCCAAGAGGCACGGAGGCGGTCCCTGTCTCCAGGGCGCTGAAGGCATCCGGGAACCGCTGCCGCAGCGAGACCGCGAGTATCTCGTCCAGTGCCTGGTCGTCGGCGAGGTCGGCCTCGTAGGCGTCGATCAGCCCGAGGACGTGGCTGTCGAGCACCGCGTCGGACTCGGGCAGGCTCACGACAAACTTGAGGCGCACGTCGACGACGCCCCGCAGATCGACGTCAGGAATGCTCAGTCGCCAGGCTCCCGTGAGACCGTAGTTCTCGATCGGCAGCAGCTCGAATCCCTCGGGGTCGCCCGGATCGGGCCCGACCGGTTCGGAGCTGATGGTGAGCCGGTCTTCGCCCAGCACCATGGGGACGATGCCTTGCACCACCACGCGGTCCGTCTGGCCGTTCTCCAGCTCTATCACCGCGGCCTGCAGTTCCTCAGCGGTCGGCGCCAGCCGGGAGGACGGCGGAGCAAGCGTCGCGTCGCGATCCCGCACGAGGGTGACCCCTCGGTGTGTCAGCGTGCCGACGAAGCCCTGCGGCGAGAGAAGACCGATCACCTCGACGCCGACCCGCTGAATTCGGACGTTGAAGGTGCCGTGCAGTAGCTTCTCCAGCTCATATATGGAGATGACGAAGTCGATCTCGCGTGTTTGCAGGAAGCGCGCGAACTCCAGCGGGTAGCGAGAACGCAGCGACCAGGACGGCAGGGGGAACGCGCTCTGGCCCTTGCCATTGGCTTTCGCTTCCTCGTTGAGCTGCAGCCAAGTCTCCTCGAGGCCGCCGGGCGCGATGAGAACGTCGTCGTCTGCCACGGCCGCCTGGAACGTCGTCAGCGACTTCAGGCGGCGGAACGCGATCGCGCGCTCGTACAGGTACAGCAACTCGCAGGCGCGTTCGAGGTGATGCCGAGTCATATCCTCGTAGGCGTTGGCGACGGCGAAGAAGCGGTCGGCATTGAACTCGCCCAGCGTCTTCGCCTGGATCTGGTCCCTGGCGAACGCCACCCTGCTCGCCGCCAACCGCAGCTCGAGGTCGGCGATCTCTACGTCGCCTTGCGCGACCCGCAGCGCGCTCTCGGCCGCCTCTATCTGGTTCTGAAGGTCCTCCTTCGCCCCCCCATACTGCACCAGGCTGCTGATCACTCCCGGTCCAGATGCCTGACCTTCCAGGCCGACGCCACTGCCCTTCTTGAAGGAGATTGTGCCGAACACGGCCTCGGCAAGACCCGCGAGCAGCTCCTCCCCGAGGTTGTCCAGCTTGGTCTGGACCCGCTCGATCGCGATCTCGGCGCCGCGCACCCGCTCACCCGCGTTGGCCTTGCTCACCGTCGCGATCTCGACGCCGAGCTCCCGTTCCAGCTGGTCTTGCGTCAAGCCGGCCAGCTCGTCCACGAGCTGTTCCGCGCTCGTCTTGAAGTGCTCGAATTGCCCGGCGGCTCGGATCGCGGCGTCGATGCGGCTCTTTGCCAGGTCGGCGAGAACCGCAGGGCCGTTGTCGGGGACGTAACTGTCGCGGTAGCCGAGGAAGTTCTGCCCGGCCTCGACCTTGTCGCGTTGTTGTGTGGCGTACTCGACGATCGGGTCCGCATCTGGACCCGTCACCCCCAACCGACTCAGCAACCCCGTGGCGGCGGCGTACACACTGGCGATTTCGGCCCGCTCCCCGGTGGTGAACCGGAACGACCGCCGGAACAGGGCGTCGCCGCGGCCCACGTGCGCCAACGCGGCGCGGATCGCCACGAACCGCTGCCGTGAGGTGAGCAGCTGGTTCACGCCCCCTGACGGCAGCAACGCTTCGTAGGCCGCGATCGCCTCCCGGTAGTGGTCGTCCGCGGCGACCACGCCGCCGGCGGGGTGGGCACGCGCCAACCCCACGTGGCATTCCGCCCGCAAGAGTCCGAGCCGGAAGTCACGCTCGGGCCCACCGGCGAGGAAATCTCGGAATTCCATGAGGCGAGCGATCTGACTGCTGCTGAAGCGGCGTCCCTTGTAACCCTTCACGGTCACCGTTTGCTTGAACGGCCGCTCCGGCTTGTTCGGCTCCACCTCTACTTCGACGATCGAGACAAACTTGACATCTGAGGACGTGAACCCCCTCAGGATGCGGTTGGTCGTCACCGCCGGAACCGAGATCCTCAGCTGAGCCAGCGCATCGATATCGGCAAGAGCCTTGCCGAAGTCGCGCCGCCGAACGTTCGAGTAGAGGGAGCGGACGACGAAGCCCGGGGACTCACCTTGGAGCTCCTCAGGCTTGTCAGCCTCTGTCAGGAGCCTGTTGATGCGGCTGAGGAAGTTCCTGAGGTCTCGACGCGCCGAGCGGATTTCCTGGGCCCGGTCGAACGCTTGCTGCTCGGCATGTGTCAGTTGGGTGGCCGTGGTGGGCACGCTGGGTCCGAAGATCGGGCTGGCCACCGCATCCAGCGCGTTGGAAACGTCGTCGGCAAGCTTGATGTCGGGGCTCGTAAGCACCGGGAAGTAGTCGCGCAAGATCTCCTCAGCCATCCGATCCCCCTCGCCCGAACAGATGACCCTGAGTGTCGCGTCGACACCAACCTAGATTCTTGGCGGCATCGCCACCTAGTCAAGGGTCTTATCGTTGTCGACGTCGAGTCAAGTCGCGTTGTGAACCGCCCCGGTATTCCTGGAGGCTCCGACTCGTGAGAGGTTGGAGCCATGACCAGACAGGGGAGGTACCCGCAGGACTCCATTCCCACTGCATCGCTGTCCGTGGTCCCGTGCCGATGATTGACATCTCACCCCTCCCCGGGGCAGCCGTGTGGCCGCTCATTCGGGCGGTCCGGGTCGACTTGGCTGCCCGCAGTCGCCGTACTGTGGCGCCCAGGACTGGAATGGGGCTGACGCGGCGCTGAAACGCCGCGACTGCGCTACCGCAAATCCAAGCGCCCTGTGTCACCCGCCGGGCGAGCAGGCGACGCAGCGCCAAGGTCGCTCATGAGACCTCGAGCCTGGCGCCGGCTGGTGGTTGCCGACAGGGCGGATGAGCGCTGATACTTGGCCCGTCGTGCGGCGCAGGCTCACTGTTTGGGGGGATCGCGATGGACGCGGTCGGCCGTCTGCGACGCCGCGCCACCGCGTTCGCCCACGCGTGGCGGCTGGTGCGGCAGGACGTCGATGACGGGATCGCCGACGTCGCCGAGGACATCGAATACCGGTGGCCTACCGTCCTGGCGTGGGCCGCCGGCGGCGCCGTGATCGTGGTGGGCCTGTCCCGGCTTCTGCTCTCGCTGACGGTCGGTGCGCACGCGGCGATCGCGGTGGCGGGCGTTGGGCTGGTGTGCGTTGTGTCGGCGGCGTGCGTGGGCGGCCTCGGCTGGATCGACTGGCGCACCCGGCGGCGCGGCGAGGGGCAGGGGGTTCAGTTCGTCGTCGGCGCCGGCGTGTCGCTCATTACGATTGGTGTCTGCGTCGAGGCATTCGCCGGCGTGACCACCGTCCTCTGGAATGGCGACCTCATCGCGGGTTCTGCCAGGATCGAGCCCAGGCTGTGGCGCAGCGAAGTGTATTACCTCTGGCACCTGGTCAACTGGATACCGCTGCTGCACATCGTGGAGGGGGTGGGGTGGCGCGAGCCCGAGCTGTTTCGCGATCCCATCAGCGGTGCGCTGCTCCTGGGCCTCAAAGTGCTGCTGTTGGCGCCGCTGCTGCGGATCGCCATCGGGGCCTACCGGTGGGTGACCGCGAGCCTTCTCGAGGAGGAATCGAAAGGGCTGCAATGGCGGGCACTGCGGGCCATCGCGGCCGAGGACCAGGCACAGGCTCCCGGCCACCCCACCGGCGAGGAGACAACGCGGATACCCTGGCCGGCGGTGGTTCTGCTGGCAGCCTCGCCGGTCGTCGCCGCCGCGCTGCTGCCGCTGGTCTTCGAGCCGGGCCATGGGCTGGACGGCTGGTGGACGCAGCGGGTGCAAGGAACCCGGTTTGCGTTTCTCCGTACCGCGCCGCAATGGATCAGCGTGGTCGCTCTGGTCGGCATCATCGGCAGCGTCGCCGGCGAGCTGTGGAGCAGCTATCTCTGGGTCCGCGACCGCCGGGCCCTCATGCAGGCGATCGTGTCGTACGCGGCGCTCGTCGGCCTGGCGCTCGTGGCCGCCGCCGCACTGACGCTCACCCTCCTGCACGTCGGTATCGCCGCCGTCCGACCCGAGGTTCCCGCCGGTGAGCAGGTGCGAGCCGCGCTCGAAGCGCACCTGTGGCACCTCGCCGACGCGCCAGCCTGGGACCTGCCAAGGACCCTGCACTGGAACCTGTCCTACGACTTCATCGACCGCTGGAACGCCGGCGCGCTCCTGGTCACCAGGTTGTTTCTCGTTGCTGTGCTGATCGTCCCCGTCGCGCAGGCGGTCATCTCGTTTACGCACTTCCGCACGAGACGGCCGGTCGCGCCAACGGATCTGGACGCTGTCGCACGGTTCGCCCGGCGCTTCCAGGACGCGCGAACGGCCATCGATCGGGCCGCGGACGCCCCCGGAATGATGGTACCGGCCGACCCTCCAGCCCTCGGGATCCATCTGGGCAATGCGGCTCGCTACGCCGCAGACCTGCTGACCGATGAGCTGGAGTCCGTCCGGCAGCTCTTCGGTGCTGGTGAGGTCACACGTCACGCCGATGCGGCAGTCGGCACCCTTCTGCGCCGTCTCAACGCGGGGAGGGCGCTGGAGATGGCCCTCTTTCCACACGAGATCGACGCCGCGAAGCGTGACTTCCGTCGGCTACGCGACGAGGAGCAGCGCCGATACGATCAATACCGGGTCGCTGCCCGGTCCGCGCTGACCCGCTCCGCGAGAGCGGTGTGATAACCCGTCTCTTCCAACGCGACGCCCGCCGGCGGGGCCGTGGCGAAGCGGTGACCATGGAGGTGCACATGGCCAGAAGCGACAGGACGGCCGTCGGCCTGCGGATCGTCGGGCGCCGGCTGCCCGGATCTCGACAACCTTGTACTCGTACAGCTCCCCATTGCTTCCACTGACGGTTACCGAGAAACGGTGGCGCTGAAATATGGGTAGCGCGCCACCCACGAATGAAGCCTTCCTTCCGCGCGCAGGGCTCGTGGCACTGACCCCGGCCCTGCACGAAGATCAACGGGTTCCGGTCGGCGCCGGGCTTGCCGCAGCTCTGACGGACTGCTCCTTCTTCTCCCACGCGCGAGCGGATTGGGCCAACTTGAGCGAGACGCCGACCAGATCGCTTGAGACGGGACAACAAGGAGGAGGGAAGGAGGTGTCGCTGCTCGGTGAAGTTGCCATCCGGGTGACGACCCTACCTCGGGTCTTGCAGGTTGGCGGAGCGAGCTTGCGCCATTCTCGCTCAGACACCGGCCAACTTCGGGAGCAGACCGGCCGCGTCGTCGGCGCAGGACTCCACCGAATAGGCCGCCGGATCGTCAGGCACGTCCGACCCGCCAAGCCCTTCAGGTCCGGGGCGATCACCCGATATCGGTCTGCGAACCAGCGGAGCTGCTGATCCCACGTGGCAGCCCGCAGCGGGAAGGCGTGCACCAACAGACTCGCCGTGTCGGAGTCCGGCGAATCGGCGCGGCGCCTCAGCGCGGGCACCTCGCGGACCATGTTGGGTTCGAGCGCTTACCAGAGTCTGAACCACCAGCTACCCCGCATTGTCGAGGCTTCCGCTGGCACCACGGCTAGGTTGAGACGCTGCGGGGGCCTTGCCCACCCGGACCGGCCAGGTGGTAGCCGTCGCCGAACCCACGTCGTGCGCCGCAACCGCCACGGCGTGTGGGTTGACAGTGGGTGCCAGAAATCGGTCGTGGGTGCTGAGAAGAAGAAGCACCGCGAGCATTCAGATCAGGGCATGGTCGGATGGTCCGGAGCATGGCCGGCGATGCGCTGTCGCTGTTCCCGATCTGTCTCTGATCTGTTCCTGTACCTTCCTGGCAGGATTCGACCCGCGCACCTGTGGACCGACAACCTTCTCGGACACAGACTCGGACACAGAACGCTACAGCGCCAGCGGTGTGGCGAGCTTCGGTGGCCCTAGGGTCCCGTCAGCCCACCGACTCGAACCCGCGTTGCCTGCTACATCATTTCGCTTCACCGGACGCTATGGCGCGCGGGACGGGGCGGAACGGGGTGGGGACGCCAGGTGAGAGCCGAAGCTGTCTGGCAGGGCCCTGTGCAGGTCACGACCTATGATCGGGGCCAGGCGGGGACGCACGGGACCCTCAGGGAGGCGGTTCCTGCGCCCGGCTCCACCAGAGCAACCCAGCGGACGCGTCGGGGCTGGGTCCGGCGGTCGAGCAGGTCATGGCGGTCACCGGCAAGCTGCCCGGGACGGTGACCGCCGGCGGGCAAGGCGCGGCTGGCGTGCGCCTGCTGGGTCGCGGTCGTGGCCGCCTGCGGCTGGCGGGCTCCTCCTCGCAGGGACGGCTCGGCCGCGGTGAGGTCGTCGGGCGGCGACCCGTAGCGGTGACGGGAGTTGTCCAGGTAGCCGCCGTCGACGGCGGCGTTGCAGACGGTGCCAAGCAGCGACCGGTAGGTCGCGATCGCGCGAGGCGAGTCCCTTGTGGGTCAGGTCGCGTTGCCAGTGCTCCCCGGACAGCATCGAGGGCTGGGTGGGTGAGAGTTGGTCGGAGATAGCGACGTGATCTTCGTGCTGGATGGCGCGTCTGACGCTGCGCGCCTCGGTCTTGGTGGGGTAGATGCCGGCGGAGCGCTGGGTGGTGCCGTCGCGGTAGCGCACCTGCCAGCGGGTTTGGGGGTGGCGGGGGTGGTGGGAGCTTGACGATGCAGGCCGTGCGGTAGTGTCCTTTGGGGGTTCGTCGAAGTTGCCGGAAGAGTTGGAGGTGCTGGTCCCGGAAGAGTTCCGGAAGAGTCCCGGAAAAGTTCTGGAGAGACGTGATCACATTCATCAGCAAGGAGCGAGAAATATAGCTTCTGAGCTGGGATTATGAGTCTCTCGGGCGTGTAGCTCAGGTGGATAGAGCGTGTCGCTTACAACCACGCACTTCCAGACAACTCCCGCATCCCCGCTGACCAGGAGAAACCCGCATCGTGCCTGCTCAACGCGCCCGCCAGGGCAAGTGGACTGAGTGGCATTGCATGGACTGAGTGGCATTGCGTGGACGCTTCCCGGAAAACTTCGGCCAGGAACAAACCGGGCATCTTGCCAGGATGGCTCCGGGCTCGTACGACCAGGACGCGGCAACGGCGCTGCTGGCATCCCCTGACCACAACGAATCCAACGGCGCGCGGGACATCCTCACAACGGATCCGGACGTGCAGTCGTGATCTCATCGCTTGCCGGCATCCAGTTCCGGGCGACCATCGCATCTCGCTGACCAGCAGAAACCCGCATCGTGCCTGCCCAACATGGGCGTCTGGCGAGTGGACTGGCTGGTCAGGAGCGGTCAGGATCGCACTGAGTGGCATTGCGTGGACGCTTCCCCGAAGACGTCGACGAGGAGCAAACCCGGCAACTTGCCGGGATGGCTCCGAGCTCGTGCGACCAAGTCGCCGCAACCGCGCTGTTGGCATCCGCTGACAGTCCTAAAGGAACTCCTGCCACACGTTCATCGTCTCGTCGCTCGTCGCTGCCTCTTCAATTTTGAGAACGCCTCTGCCGACAAAGATCGGGTCCAGAGATACCACCACCATGATCGCAAATTCGTCTCGATCATGATCGCGCGATGTCAATCCGTGACAGTCGCGGCCGTCCGCACCGGTAAGGATGACGGTGGGCACGCAGCGAGGCCGACGGTGCGGTTTCAGTGAGGTCCGCGCCGGTAGCACGCCCGGCCGGCCAGCCCGCCGTCGCTGGTGATGAGTCCCCGCGCCCTGGACGGAGCGTCCGCCACCCCGCCGGCGGGCTGCAAGCGCACGCGTGGCGGATGGTAGGACCGCGGTCCGCTGCTGCAGCATGGGCCAGCACCGGCAACCAAGGGTCGGGGTGTCACGTGCTGCGCGGGCCGCGGTCAGGGGCCGAAGACAAGGCCCCAGTCTCGTTCACCTAGGATTGGCGCTCACCACGCGCACACAATCGACGCAGTCGGCCACGCTACCGTCATTCCGGTCAGGAACGCCGCCGAGCACACCAGCCTGCACCAGAAGCCCGAGCAGGAACGACGACCCGATCGACAAACGCTGTCCGCTGTCCCGACTGCCTCGAGTCTGGACCGCTCGGGGAGCCTTAACTCATCGGTCGGTCATCCCGCTTGGATCAGCGGCTGCAGCGAGATCAGGATGAGTCAGCGCGGCGGGCGCAAACCAGCCAGGGTGACCAACACGAGGCGACAGACCGCGGCTTTCGAACGCCGGCTGCCGGCTCCCGTGAGGGCGTTGACGCAGTAGCTTGCGAGCTCATCAGGCGGCACATCGTCCCGGACGTCGCCGGTCTTTGCGGCCTCGGTCAGCAGGTCTCGGATCATGTCGTGGACCCGGTGCTGCGCTCGGGCGACGTGCTCGTCTCGATGCAGGAGCGCCGTCAGTTCGGTGTCGTGGTGTCCGTGGGAGTCGCGGGAGAGGAGGGCGTAGGCCTCGAGCACCGCTTCGAGTCGCTCGCCGGCACCGGCGGCCTGGTCCCGGACGTCTGCGAGGTATGCGAGGTGAGCGGCGATCTGACGTTGATGCCAGGCGCGCAAGATCGCTTCGACGTCTGGGAAGTACTTGTACAGCGTCGCCCGTCCGATGCCGGTCTCCTCGGCGATCTGCGACATCGTCACCGCCAGCAGGCCGTGCTTGGCCACCAACGCCGCCGTGGTGTCCAAGATCGCATCACGCACCTCGCGGCGGTGCGTCTCGATCGTCTCGGTCCACAGCTTCGGCACGACGGAAGTATACGTGACGACCAAGGACTGAGACGCTCTGATTTGACAGCGACTATCTGTCTCGATAACCTTGGCGTCTTCCCGAACTGGACGAACCGAGGAGCAGAGACCCACGTGGCCGACCCGCCCCACTCCCCCGAGACCGAAGACGACGCCGGTGGGGGTCCCGACCGCGGAGCGGCCAACAGCACGCCACGTTGGGCGTTCGTCCTTGGGATAATCATCGCAACCGCCCTGCTCGGGCTGATGGTCTTCCTCCATCTCAGCGGCACCCTCGGCCCCGGTGTCCATTAGGGGGACGGAAACGTGGCGAAGCGAGTGGACGAACGAGGAGCACCCGTCCCTCCCGAGGACGGTGCTCGCGACCCGGTGGTCACGGTCAGGTCGTTGACCAAGCGCTTCGGTGAGCTCGTCGCCGTCGACGACCTCACCTTCTCGCTGCACTCGGGCACCGTCACCGGCTTCCTCGGCCCGAACGGCGCAGGGAAGACGACAACCCTGCGGCTGCTGCTCGGGCTCGCCGAGCCGAGCACCGGCGACGCGCTCGTCTTCGGCCGCCGCTACCGCGAGCTCAACGACCCTGCGCGTCGGGTCGGCGCGGTGCTCGAGTCGAGCGACTTCCACCCTGGGCGCTCCGGGCGCCACCACCTGCGCGCGCTTGCGCTGGCGGCGGAGATCCCGCCCGCCCGTGTCGAGGAGGTGCTGGCGTTGGTCGAGCTCGAGGCCGCCGCGGGCCGACGGGTGAGGACGTACTCGCTGGGGATGCGGCAGCGGCTCTCCCTGGCCGGGGCGCTCCTCGGCGACCCCGAGCTGCTCGTCCTGGACGAGCCGGCCAACGGGCTGGACCCGGCTGGCGTCCACTGGCTGCGGCGCTTCCTGCGCCTGTTCGCGGAGCAGGGCCGGACGGTGCTCGTCTCGAGCCACATGCTCGCCGAGGCCGCGCTGACCGTCGATGACGTGGTGATCATCGACCGCGGCCGCTGGGTGGCTGCCGGACGGCTCGATGAGCTCACCGAGCACGGACGGACGCTCGAGGACGTCTTCCTCGAGCTCACCGGAGCCGTCTCGTGAAAGCCCTGCTTCGCGCGGAGCTGCTGAAGCAGGGCTCGACCCGGACCGGGCTCGGCCTGTTCGCCGCCATGCTCGGTCTGGTCCTGCTGGCCGTGCTCCTGCACAGCTTGCTCCCCGCCGAGGACCTCGCCCGCCGCAACAGCCAGCTGGTGGTGCTCGGCCGGGGGGAGTTCCTCGGCACGCTCTTCGCGGCCCTGCTCGGCGCGCTCTCGATCACCAGTGAGATCCGCCACGGGACGATCCGGCCGACCTTCCTGTTCACCCCGCGGCGCGGTCGCGTGGTCGCGGCGAAGGTCTCGGTGAGCATCCTCATCGGGGCCGGGTTCGGGCTCGTCGCCGGAGCCGTTGCGGCAGCCGTAGGCACGGCAGCGCTTCGGACCCGAGGGATCGACGTGCGGCTCGACGGGGGCGACGACGCGCTCCTCGTCTTGGGGGCCGGTGCGGCGGGCGCGCTGTGGGCGGCGATCGGCGTCGGCGTGGGCGCGCTCGTACGCCACCAGGTGCCGACGATGATCGGTATCTGCGCGTGGCTGCTGTTCGTCGAGGGCCTGCTGGCCGGCGATCTCGTCGGCTTGGGCGAGGTCGGGCGGTATCTGCCCGGCGCGGCCGCAGCGGCGATCAGCGGGCAGGAGCCGGGGACGCTGCTCGCGCCGGCGGCCGGCCTCGTCCTGCTGGCCCTCTACGCCGCGGTCGCGGCCCTGGCCGGCTGGTTCGCGACCTCCCGCCGGGACGTCGTCTAGGGGATCCTCGGAGGGAAGCACCGACATGGCCGACACGAAGGACGGTGGGGGCGAGCACGGGCCATCGATGAGCCATATCAGGGTCCTGATGGCCACTCCCCTGTACCGCATCCTCACCTCACGGGTTCTGGCCCCCTGGGCTTTACAGGGCATCCGCCCGGAGGGGGAGGTGCTGGAGGTCGGGGCGGGCGTGGGTGCCATGGCGGCCCGTCTCCTGAAGACGACGCCCCGGTTGCGGATGGTGGTGACCGATTACGACCCCGCCCTGGTGGCCATCGCGGAGCGCTCTCTCGCGCGATTCTCCGGGCGGGTGGTCGTCGCGTGCGTCGACGCCTGCGACCTCCCGTTCGACGACGACCGCTTCGACGTCGTTCTGTCGTTGGCGATGTTGCACCACACCGGCGACTGGCGCCGCGCCGTGGGCGAGGCGATCCGGGTGCTGCGTCGGGGAGGCCGCCTCGTCGGCTATGACCTGCTGGAGGGCGCCTTGTTGCATCGTGGACGCCGGCCCGGGACCATGATGCGACGCGGCCAGCTCGAGGAGACCCTGGGCAAGCTGCCGGTCGTCGATGCTCGCATACGGCCCGCCTTCGCAAGCCATGTCCGCTTCCTCGTTCCAAAGGATTCCAACGCGTCTATCACGCCCAAGGAGCGCAGACATGCCGGTACATAGCCGCTCAGAAGAGAGCACGGACATGGCCGGCACAGACGACGCCGGCGGCGAGGGCCGGCCGTCGAGGATCCACGTCACCGTGATCATCCAGAACCGGTACACGTTCGACACCGAGGTGGTGACCGGGAAGCAGATCAAGGAGAAGGCCAGCATCCCAGGCGGCTTCTTTCTCCATCGCCGCGCGAAGGGCGGGAACGAGCTGATCCGCGACGACGAGTCGGTCGAGCTGCGCAACGGCGATCATCTCTTCGCGCGGCCACCTTCGAACGCCTCATAACCGAGGAGGACTTCGCGCAGGCGCTCGCGGCGTTGGCCGCCGTCCGTCCGCTGTGAGCGTGATCTCGCCCCGTCGGGCCCAGTCGTGGCGGGCGCGCGTTCTCGACCACGTGGCGCTCACCAAGCCCCGGATCATGCTGCTCCTCCTGATCACCGCGGCCGGGGGGGGCGTTCGCCGCCGCTCGCGGGGTCCCTCCGATCGGCGCAGTCGTCGGCGTTCTGGCCGGAGGGGCACTGGCATCGGGTGGCGCCAGCGCCTTGAACCATGTCCTGGACCGCCACCTGGATGAGCTGATGGGCCGAACGCACGACCGTCCCGTGGCCAGCCGCCGGGTGTCGGTCGGGGCCGCCGCCATGTTCGGCCTGGCCCTGTCTGCGCTGTCGGTCGTCGTGTTCGCCGTATCCACCAACTGGCTCGCCACCCTGCTCGCCGTTGGGGGCAACGTGTTCTACGTGGCCGTCTACACCGGGTGGCTGAAACCTCTGACGCCGCAGAACATCGTGATCGGCGGTGCGGCAGGGGCGGTACCGCCGCTCGTCGGGTGGGCCGCGGTCGCCGGGAGTCTCGGCGCACCGGCCCTGTGGCTGTTCGCGATCGTGTTCTTCTGGACGCCCCCCACTTCTGGGCGCTGGCGCTACTCCTCAGGGACGACTACGCGGCCGCCCGGATTCCGATGCTGCCCGTCGTTCGGGACGAGCGCGCGACCGTTCGGCGGATCTTCGGCTACGCCGCCGTCCTTTCAATCGTCACCATGCTGCCGATCCGATGGACCACGTTCGGGGCGGCCTACGGCCTTTCTGCCATCCCGCTGGACATCTGGTTCCTGGTTCTCGCATGGAGACTGCTCCGCGAGCCCTCACGCCGCCGCGCCCGAACGCTCTTCCATGCCTCGCTGGTGTATCTCGGCGGGGTGTTCGTGGCAGTCGCCGTGGCTGCCATCGTCCGAGGATGAACTCCCGCGGCGCTCGAGGCGGCGCTCCGCGACACCGCCGACTTGCTGGTGCCTGAGGCGGTCTGCTCGACCTGGGTGCCGACCGGCCCCAGCCCAACCGGGTAGCGGCACGTCGACAGCCCGCCCAGCATCCGCTCCAGCGCCAGCCGGCCGAGGATCTCGGTGCCCGAGAACAGCTCGTAGGCCGCCACGGGAAGCTCGCCCGAGCCGTCGGTGGCACGCACCCGGGCCGCTGGACCGCGACCCGCCTTCCCCCAAGGGTCACCGAGCCGTACTCGTGGCCGTGGCGGACCGCGGTCCGGTCAGGGTTGTGCTTGCCCTTGGGGCCGCTCAGCGCGACCACCGACTCCTCCATCAGCGTCTGCAGCACCTGCAGCCCGGCGCCCGTGGCCAGCGCCAGCAGGCCCTGCCTGCGACGGCACCACCGTCACGTTGGAGATGCCGGGCACCAGCCCGGCGCCAAGCAGGACCAGCGAGCCGGACGCTCTGGCCGCAGCGTCGAGCTGTTCATAGGCGGCGGCGCGTCCCAGCTCCACCAGGTGCGGGGTGATGTCGGTGTACCGCAGCCCCAGCTCGATCGCGGCGTGCAGCAGGCCGCGTTCAAGCTGGTCGATACGGCTGACGACCGCGACATCGTCCAGTGCCGCCGCGATCGACGATGGCATGGGCACGTCGAGTGGGCGGCTGTGGACACCGTGCCCGATCGCTGCCGATGGCCGCTGTGTCGCGGCCCGCTCACGCCAGTCGCCACCAACCGTCACGACGAGTGGATCGGCCGCAGCCTGAGCAGCTCGAAGTGCATGCCGTCGGGAACGAGCCAGCGTCCACCCCAGGTGAAGCCCCAGCGCTCGAAGATACGGACCAGGCGTGGATCCTGGTGCGGCGGCAGCCCCTGCGGGTTGGCGCGGGCGTTGAGGTCTATCGCCGAGCCCCAGGCGTGGTGGGCGATGCTGGGCCCCGGGTCACCGGCGATCACCCGCGCGGCATAGCAGCCCGCATAGCCCCCAGGGTCGACTAGGTTGGCGAGCCCGCGGCGGGCGACCTCTGCTAGGGCGCCGCGCAGCTGCGGGATCACCGCCCGGTTGCAGGTGACCCGCCCCAGGATCGGCACCTGTGCGGTGACGATGTGCCGCGCGACCCAGGCGGGGTCGATGGTGATCCAGCCGCCAGGGGCGGGCAGCGGCTTGGCCGCGAACTCGCCCAGCAGCGCCTTCTGGAGTGCCTGCGGCAGCACCGCGTCCCCTTGCCGCAGCCAGGCCGCCTGCCCGGGCCCGCGAATCCGCAGCCGCGCACCTGGCGGGAGGGTCGCGCGGATGCGTGCCGCCAACGCTTGCCACGGCGTGCCCGGTGCGGGCTCCACCAGCAGATAGCGGTCGATGGTCTGGCCGAGCGTGGCCGCCGCTCGCCGTGAGACCAGCAGCTCGTGCGCGCCGATGTCCTGGTCGGCCACGACGCGGGCGATCCGCACGGCCCGACGCGCCAGGGCATCCCTTCCAAGTGCGCCAGATCGCAAAGGTGGGCCGATCTGCAGCATCCCGCCGGGTCCAAGGCGCCGCAGCCGCGCGGAGGTTGCGCCGAGGATCGCCTCGCCGCGCTCCAGCGCCGCAAGCAGGCGCCGGTCGGCGGCGGGCAGCAGCGGCGCCAGGGCCTGCGGTGCGGCCCCGGCCAGGTCCAGCGGGATCGCCATCCCCGCCCGGGGCCGGTCGACCACCTGCCCACGCCCGTCCAGGGACTGGGCAAGCCACACGGTCCCGCTGACCACCGCCACGGCGTGCCGCACGCCGGGCAGCGCGCCAACGCGCGCCGCGAACCCGGCCGGCAGCCGACTGGGTGTCCACACCAGCATTGGGCGCGGGACCTCCCGCGCCGGCGCAGTGGCCGCGCCGCCAGCGCCAGCTGTCGGCTCGGTGGATGGTGATGTCGGCCGGCGCGGGCTCGTGGCGCTGCAGCCAGCGACCAGCAGGCCGGCTGCCAGCCCCAGCGCCACGATCGACCGCATCGACACCCCACACTGTCTGAGCATCGACGCTCATGCTCTCACGGACCATCGACCGGCGAGCAAGGTGCCTGCGGGAGCGGCTGGTAGCCGCCGCCCACCTCAACGTGCTGACGGCCATCGACATCGGTTCTGCGGCAGGCCCCGAAGGCCCCGTCCGCACCGACGGGGTCTCCAGGCCTGGTCGATCTAGCGCCGCAGGCGAATCGGACGAGCGCCGCCGGGTGGCTCAGAAGTTGGCGAGCCCCTTGGGCCTGACGATCCACAGGCCGCTGGTGATGTCGCTGGCCAGGATCAGGTCGTGGGCAGAGTCGATCGCCACGCCCCACACCAGCGGCGGCGACCCGGGCGGGACGAACTGGCCGAGCTGGCGCGACACGCCCTGGTCGTTCATGGTCCACCACACCACGCCGTCGGAGTACCACGACGAGAAGAACTGGTCGCCGGTGACCTCGGTGTTGTGGACGGTGAAGCTGCCGTCGGTGCGGGTGGAGCGGCTGTTGGGAGTCGAGAACGTGCCCAGGAACGCC
>WNFU01003405.1_pt1 | contig 27245 bp, 28 predicted proteins | sample 5400121 | NCBI WGS metagenome assembly WNFU01 (sample SAMN13153360, study PRJNA577476) | soil metagenome | isolation source: 100 cm soil or saprolite under grassland replicate 1 | place: USA:California | collected 2016-06-15 | reverse complement strand
AGTCGCGGCGCCGGCGGCGGGCGGCGCAGCGAGTCCAATCAGCAGAGCGAGTGCCGCTACGGCCGTAGCCCGTGATGCCCTCGGGGCCTCCCTAGAACCCTGCACGTTGCGGCCAGCGTAGCGCTGACGCGGCGCAGGCGCGCCGGGAACTAGCGCTAGCCGACCTCGGCCGGCTCTTCCTCGCGGCCGGCGAGGCGGGAACGCCCGCGCTGCACCGCGGCGAGGAACTTCTCGAGGTTGACCTCGAGGGTGGAGAGGATCTCGTCGGCGTAGTCCTCGGCGCCGAGGCGGATCTGGCGCTCGGTCTCCCGAGCATCCTCGATGATCTCCTCCGCCCCGCGCTCGGCCTGCTTGTAGACCTCCTCGTCGGAGATCAGGCGAGCCTGCTGGTCGCGCGCCTCCTTGATGACCCGCTCGGCCTCGCGCTTGGCCTCGGCGAGCATCTCCTGGCGCTCCTTGACGATCCAGCGTGCCTGCTTGATCTCCTCGGGGATCGTGGCGCGCATCTGGTCGAGGAGGTCGTAGATCTCCTCGCGATCGACGCGAACCTGGTCCGTGAGCGGCACGGGTCGGGCGTTGTGGACGAGATCGTCCAGCTTGTCTATGAGAACCAATACGTCCATTAGCGGTCGCTAAAGCTTAGGGAGTGTGCCCGGGGAGGATCGTGCAAGGCTCACTTCCACGAGCGCGTGCAAGCTCCTGCCCAGCGCCTGCTGGTGGCTACTTGCCGAAGCGTTCGGCGAGCGCCCCGGCCACCGAGCCCGGGACCAGATCGGAGACGTCGCCACCGAACGTCGCCATCTCCTTGACCCCGGTCGAGGAAAGGAAGCTGTAATCGGGCGAGGCGATGATGTAGATGCTCTCCAGCTCGGGGGCGAGCATGCGATTGAGCTGGTTCATCTCGAACTCGTACTCGAAATCGGATATCGCGCGCAGCCCCTTGACGATCGCGCTCGCACCGCGCTCGCGCGCGAACTCGACCAGCAGCACCGAGAAGACCTCGACCTCAACGTTGTCGAGCCCCGCGGTGGCGTCGTCGAGGAACCCCTTGCGCTCCTCGGCGCTGAACAGCGTGGTGCCCTTGCGCGGGGGATTGCCGACAACGGCGACGACGACGCGGTCGAATACCTTGGCGGCGCGGCCGATGATGTCGAGGTGGCCGTTGGTGACCGGGTCGTAAGTTCCCGGGCAGACGGCGATTTGCCCGTCGGTCATCTCGCAGACTCCCGGTGGACGCGGATCAGCGTGTCGCCGTAGCGGCGCTCGACGACGAGCGGGAGGCCGATCTCGAGCGGCTGACGGACGGCGCTTTCTACGATCAAGCGGCCGCCCTCCGCGAGGCGGGGCGCAATGAGTGATTCGAGCTCGGTTGCAAGGCGGTCGGCGAGTTTATACGGGGGGTCGCAGAACACGAGGTCGAATTGCGACTCGGCGTGGCGCAGATATCGCATGGCATCCGAGCGAATTACTGCGCAGCGATCCTCGAGCCCCAGCTCCCGCACGTTGCGGAGCGCCGTCGACGTCCTCGTGTCCACCAGCTCGGCGGACGCCGCGCCGCGCGAGATCGCCTCGATCCCAAGCGCCCCGGTGCCGCAGTAGAGGTCGAGGACCCGAGCGCCCGCGACCTCGCGGAGGATCGAGAAGACCGCCTCGCGGACGCGATCGGCCGTCGGCCGCACGGTCTGACCGCGCGGGGAGTGGATCGTCCGGCCCCGCAGCTCACCTGCGATCACTCGCATCGACCCAGGGTAGGCTCGCAGCCCCCGTCTTTCCGGACGGTGAGATGGGACCCGCCTGTGAGACGCCCCCGTTCACAGTGGGCATGGATCGGTTGAGCTTCCGGATTCCTTAGACACATCCAGGCCGCCGCGCTACGCCGCGATCGGCTCGGCGCGCTCGTCGCCGAATCGGAGCCGGGCGGCGTCGAGCAGCGGTCCGACCTCGGGCGCGTCGAGCGAGCCGTGCGCGCGCAGCAGCGCCAGGACCTCGTCGCGCGCCGCGAAGAGGAGCCCCGCGTCCTCGGGCAGGGCGGCGACGCGAAAGCGCGGAAGGCCGTGCTGGCGGGTCCCCAGGACCTCGCCCTCGCCGCGCAGCGCGAGGTCGACCTCGGCGAGCTCGAAGCCGTCGCGTTTCGTCGCGATCGCCTCGAGCCGCATCCGGGCGCGCTCGGACCGCGGGTCCGCGAACAGGATGCAAGCCGACTCGTGCGACCCCCTCCCCACCCTGCCGCGGAGCTGGTGGAGCTGCGAGAGCCCGTAGCGATCGGCCTCCTCGATGACCATCACCGCGGCGTTGGCGACGTCTATCCCGACCTCGATCACGCTCGTCGCGACCAGCACCTGCACCTCCCCGGAGACGAAGCGCTGCATAACGGCCTGCTTGTCACGCGCCGGCATCTGCCCGTGGAGCACATCGAGCGTGAAGTCGCGGAACTCGCCTCTCGCCAGACGCTCGCCCTCCTTGGTCGCCGCGCGGGCCTGGAGCTTGTCCGACTCGCTGACCAGTGGGCAGACGACGTAGGCCTGGCGGCCCTCGCGCAGCCGCTCGCGGACGAACTCGTAGGCGCCGGCCCGCTTCTCCTCCCCCACCACCCAGGTTCGCACCGGCAGGCGCCCCGCCGGCAGCTCGCGCAGGGCGGTGGTGTCGAGGTCGCCATAGGCCGTCATCGAGAGCGTCCGCGGGATCGGCGTCGCCGTCAGGTGCAGGGTGTGCGGCGCGGCCTCGCCCGGGCCCTTGGCGTCGAGCGCGGCGCGCTGGCGAACTCCGAAACGGTGCTGCTCGTCGACTACGGCGACGGCGAGCCGCGCGAACTCGACCTGCTCCTCGATCAGCGCATGGGTGCCGACGACGAGCTGGAGCTGGCCTGTCGCGAGGTGGCCGAGCAGCTCCCGCCGCCGCGTAGCCGCAGTCGAGCCGGTCAGCAATGAGGCGCTGATTCCCGACCCCGCGAGCAGTGCCTCAAGGGTGAGGAAGTGCTGCTCCGCAAGCGTTTCGGTCGGCGCCATCAGCGCCGCCTGATGGCCGCCCTCGACCGCCCGGAGCATCGCGTAGACGGCGACGACGGTCTTTCCGCTCCCTACTTCTCCCATCAGCAGCCGTTGCATCGGCAGATGAGACTCGAGGTCCGCGTCGAGCTCGGCGATCGCGCGCCGCTGATCCTCGGTGAGCTCGAAGGGGAGCGTGGCAAGCCAGGCGGCCACCGTCTCGCCCGCGGGATCGAGCGCCACCCCCGGACGGTGCGAACGGCGCTCGCCGCGACGCTGGGCGAGCGCTGTCTGATGGAGCAGAAGCTCTTCGAATGCGAGTCGCTCACGCGCCGCCTCGGCGTCGTGCAGCGAGTCGGGAAAGTGGGCGGCACGCAGGGCATCGGCGACCCCCGCGAGGCGGCGGCGCGCGCGAAGCCGCGCGGGGAGCGGCTCGATCGCATCGGTCGCCAGGCCCTGGACCTGCCAGGCCCACTCGCGGACGCGCTGCGGGCGCAGGCCCTCGGTCGCCGGGTGCACGGGGACGATGCCGGTGGTGTGAAGGCCGGTCGGGGCCGTGCTCGTCGCGGCGTCGGCATTGACGATCTCGTGGGCGCTGACGCGCAGCCCCTTGCCGTCCAGCTTTCCGCGGACCAGCAGGCGGGTCCCGGGAAGCAGCTTGTCGGCGAGCCAGGCCTGGTTGAACCACGTCGCCGTCACCGGCCCGCTGGCGTCCGCCACGGTCGCCTCCAGGATCGTCAGGTTGCGCTTGCGCGTCGGGCGCAGACGGGAGCTCTTTACCTCGACGAGGACCGTCGCCTCCTCGCCGATCTTCAGCTCGGCGACCTCGCTGATCTCGGTGCGATCCCGGTAGCTGTGCGGTAGATGCAGGAGCACGTCGCCCAGCGTCTCGAGGTCCGCCGCCGCCGCGGCCTGGGCGAGCCGCGGGCCTACGCCCCGCAACGAGCGAATCGGCGTCGCCAGCCGGCTGGGGCGCGCAAGCGTGCGCAGCGGCACGGCGCGCAGCCGTTCGCGGGTCTGCTGCTCGCCATCGGCGAACGCGCGCGGGGGGTCGGGCTCGCCGGCTCCTGCGACCCGGTCGGCGGGCTCGTCGGCGAGGGCAGCTCTCGACTTGCTCATCGCTCAAGGCTACGCGGGGGCGGCGGCGGAACCGCGCGACTATCGTGCGGCGCGATGGGCCGGATCGAGGACAGGCTCGCGGAGCTCGGGCTCGAGCTGCCGCGCCCGTTCGCGGCGCCGCCGGGGGTCGAGTTCAAGTTCGACCTCGTCCGCGTCAGCGGAGGGGTCGGCTACGTGTCGGGGCACGGACCGCTCGACGGCTCCGATGTGCTGGTGGAGGGGAAGGTCGGCGACGCCCTGACCGTCGAGCAGGGCTACGAGGCGGCGCGGCTCACGGGCCTGTCGATCCTCGCCTCGCTCAAGGCCGAGCTGGGAGAGCTCGACCGGGTGAGCGGTTGGCTCAAGGTGCTCGGGCTCGTCAACTGCGCCCCGGGATTCAACGCGATGCCGATGGTGATCAACGGGTTCAGCGACCTGATCCACGAGCTCTGGGGCGAAGCAGGCGACCACGCGCGCTCGGCGATCGGAGCGGCCGAGCTTCCGTTCGACATCCCGGTCGAGGTCGAGGCCGTCGTCGCCGTCGACCCGTCTAGCTGACCGAGATCCGATCGATTTCAATTCCCACGAGCGTCGGCCCGCGGAGCGCCCGGTTTCGCGGCCCGCGCGGAACCACCCGGCGGCGGGTCGGGAACGTCAGCCCGTCGAACTCGCGATGCTCGCTACACAGCAGTGCCGCGTTCGCCCAGCCGCCGACCGGCTCCGCCGTGTAGTCGTGGCGGCGGATCAGCCCGCGATCGTCGACGTAGAAGGTCTGGCGCCGCGAGTGGGTGTCGAGGCCGTCGGGAAACGTGACCTCGAGGCGGCGCCACACCTCGCCGTCCGCCGCCCACGGCTCGCCCTCGCTGACCTCGACGCCCTCACGGGTCAGCAGGTACGGCGTCGTGACGTAGTTCCACATCGCGTAACCGGCGAAGTAGGTCGAGTCGAGCGCGTCCCAGCGCAGGTTGCGGCGCAGGCCCGAGAGCCCGAAGAAGGCGGGCCGCGGATCGGAGCGCGACGCGATCACCTCGCCGTCGCTTTCGATACGCACCGCGCCGCGATCGAAGACGCCGCGCCGGCCGTCCCCCGGGAAGGGATCGATGACCGTGTGGGGCTCTGCGACCTCGACGGTCAGCCTGTAATCGGCGAAGCGATTGCCTGGCACGCGGGTGCGTGGCAGCAACCCGCCGGAGCGGACGTGCGCTTCGATCGTGGTTGCGGCGCGCCAGCGCTCGAGCCCTCCGTGGGCCTCGAGCACGCCGGCGAGAAGACCGTCTCCTATTGCGCCGCCAGCAGCCACCAGTAATGGGGCTGGCCCCCATGCCGGAACTCGAGCTCGGCACCCTCCGGGAGGCTGACCGGGAGCGCCTCGAGCGGGATCGGAGCGCTGTCGCCCTCGATCACCGTGACGATCTCGGCGCGCTCGGAAATCCGATCGACGGTTGTTGCCAGCGTCGAACCCGCCCCGCCCCAGGCCACGATCTCGTCATCGATGAACCCCAGCGCGTCGCCGCGCCTGAACCGACCCTGCGGATCGTCGCGTCCGGCGGGCGCCACGGCGCCGGTGCGAATCGCGGCCAAGGCCTCGCCGAGCCGCTCGGCGTTCCCGGCAGCGTCGAGCTCGGCGTCAAGCTCGACCAGTGCCATGAGGCCGGCCTGTTGGGAGGTCGACGGCACGACGTGCGCCACGTGGTCGCTCAGCTCCGCGGCCTGCTGAGCGGCCAGTACCACATTGGCGGAGTTCGGTAGCAGCAGCGTCTCGTCCGCCCCGAGATCGTCGATCCCGCGAAGCAGCTCGTGGGGCGATGGGTTGAGCGTCGGGCCGCCGTCGACCACATACGCGCCCAGTGCCTCGAACAGGCCCCGCATCCCCTCGCCTGCCGCCACAGCGACTACGCCGGTCCGTCCAGGCGCGGGGCGAAGCCGGCGATCACGAGCCTCGATCTGACGCCACATATCGGCGTCGTCGATCTGGGTGATCTCGCCGATTCCGTCGAACAACGCCTGCGCCGCCGAGCGATCGTTGGTGTGGACGTGTACGCGGAGGGTGTTTTCGTCACCCACCACAAGGACCGAGTCGCCCAGCGCCTCGAGGCGAGGCCTGAACTCGGTCGCGTTGAGGCCCTGTCCCGAGACGACGAAGTTGCTGCACCACCGGAAGCGGCTGTCCTCGTGGTGGGAGGCTGCGACCCGCGCCGGTTGCCAGTGAGGGACCTGCTCGACCACCGCCTCATCGCCACGCAGCCCCGCCACCACCCCGGCAAGGATCAGGAGGAGCCCGTACGCGCCCGCGTCGACGACACCGTTCTCGGCCAGGACCCGCAGCTGCTCGGGGGTCCGCTCGACCGCGGTGATCCCCTCGTCGATCGCGGTCTCGAGAATCGCGGCGAGCATCAGATCCTGCTGCTCGGGTGGGACGTCCACATCGAGTCGAGCCGCCGACGTGTGGGCGAGACGGTGTGAGATCGCCGTCGCCATCTCCCTCAACACCGTGAGCATCGTCCCCTCGGTGGGGGTCTGAATCGACTCGTAGGCGGCGGCCACCGCTCTCGAGAGTGACGCGTTGATGAGCTGCGGATCGACCAGCTGACCCGGGCGGCTCGCAAGCTCCTCGGCGGCACCGCGGATTATCTGGCTGAGGATGACGCCGGAGTTGCCGCGCGCGCCAAGCAGCGCCGCATCGGCCACGGTACGGACGATGTCATCGCGCCCGACGGAGTCGATGGGTTGACCGTCGAGCGACTCGAGCGAGTCCATCACGGCCCGTATCGTGAGCGCCATGTTGTCTCCGGTATCGCCGTCGGCGACCGGGAACACGTTGTGGTCGTTGATGTCCTGGCGGCGGTCCTCGAGGGCCGCAGACGCCGAGGCGAGCACGCGATGGAATCGCTCGATCGTCGGATCGGCCATGCGAGCGAGGATTATCGCGGCCTTGGCCGCCTTTGGCCTGCCTAGGCCGCCTTCGTGACCTTGTTGGCCTTCAGGCACCGTGCGCACACGTAGACGCGGCGCGGGGTGCCGGCGTCGTCGATGCGCACCTTCTGGAGGTTTGGGTTGAAGCGCCGGCGGGTCGCGACCATCGAGTGGCTGCGCGAGTTGCCGAACGCGGGCCCCTTTCCGCAGCTGAAGCAGACCTTGGCCATCGCGACGCGAGATGGTAGCGGGGGCGCGCCTATCCGCCGCCGTCGAGCGAGCGCCGCAGCGCCGCCATCCGCATCACGGCGCGGGCGGCGTCGCCGCCCTGGTCGCGCTTCTCGCCGCCGGCGCGCGCCAGCGCCTGGTCCATCGACTCCGCGGTGATGACGCCGAATGCGCATGGGATTCCCGTCTCGAGCCCAACCTGCTGGATCCCCCGCGCCGCTTGCGCGCAGACGTGCTCGTAGTGGTCGGTCTCGCCGCGGATCACCGCGCCGAGGCAGGCAACGCCCGCGAACCGTCCCGACTCGGCGCACCACCTCGCCGCCAGCGCCAGCTCGAAGGCACCGGGAACGCGATGCTCGTGCACCGAGGCCGGGGTGACACCGGCAGCGGCGAACGCCTCGACCGCGCCGTTGACGAGCCGCTTGGCGAGCTCCGTATAAAAGTCGGCGACGCAGATCGCGAACTCGCTGCCGGCGAGAAGCTCGCGCTGCTCGCCGGTGAGCTCAGCCACCTGCGCCGTCGCCGCGCTCTTCGACGTCGTCGGTCCCCTGACCCGGTTCTTCGCCGGGGTCCCTCGCCGGCCGCTCCGCCGCCCCGAGCGCCTCGCGCTCGACGTCCTTCTGGTGCTCGTCGTGGATCAGCTCCTCGTCGAACGGGAGGCCCTGGTGGTGGAGGGTGTGGCCGAGCAGCTCACGCTTCTGGCGCAGGTACGCCTCGTTGTGGGGATTGGGCACCGACTGGATCGGCAGCTGCTCGGTGACGGTCAGCCCGTAGCCCTCCATGCCGATGATCTTCTTCGGGTTGTTGGTCAGGATCCTGATGCTCGTCAGTCCGAGGTCGCCGAGAATCTGGGCCCCGATCCCGTAATCACGCAGGTCGGCGGGGAGTCCCAGCTTGAGGTTCGCCGCCACGGTGTCGAGCCCGTCCTCCTGGAGCTTGTAGGCGCGCAGCTTGTTGAGCAGCCCGATCCCCCGTCCCTCCTGGGAGAGATAGAGCAGGACGCCCCGGCCCTCGCGCTCGATCATCGCCAGCGCCGCGGCGAGCTGCTCGCCACAGTCGCAGCGCAGGCTGTGGAAGACGTCACCGGTCAGGCACTCGCTGTGGACCCGGACAAGGACGTCCTCGGCGCCGGCGACCTCTCCCTTGACCATCGCGACGTGGTGCTTGTCGTCGACGAGCGAGCGGTAGCCGACGGCCGTGAACTCTCCGAAAGCGGTCGGCAGGCGGGTCGAGACGATGCGCTCGATCAGCTTCTCGGTCCGCCGCCGGTAGGCGATCAGCTCGGCGACGGTGATCATCTTCAGCCCGTGCCGCTCGCAGTACGGGACGAGGTCGGGGACGCGGGCCATCGTGCCGTCCTCGTTCATGATCTCGCAGATCACGCCGGCCGGGATCAGGCCGGCGAGCCGCGCCAGGTCGACGCTCGCCTCGGTGTGGCCGGTGCGCTCGAGCACCCCGCCCGACTTCGCCTTCAGCGGGAAGACGTGGCCGGGCTGGCGCAGGTCCTCGGGGCCGGAGTGGTGATCGATCGCGACCTGGACCGTGCGAGCGCGGTCGTGGGCCGAGATCCCGGTGCTGACGCCCTCGGCCGCCTCGACCGACACGGTGAAAGCGGTCTGGAGCGGCTCCTCGTTCTTGGCCGCCATGAGATCGAGCCCGAGCTCGTCGCAGCGCTCCGCGGTCAGCGCGAGGCAGATCAGGCCGCGGGCCTCCTTGGCCATGAAGTTGACCGCCTCCGGTGTCGCGAACTGCGCCGCGAGCACCAGGTCGCCCTCGTTCTCGCGGTCCTCGCCGTCGCAGACGACCACCATCCTGCCGCGGCGGATCTCCTCGAGGGCCTCCTCGACGGGCGCGAACGGGGCGCCGGCCGCGGCGGGGGGCGCGCCGGTCGCCTGCTGATTTGCCTGGGTGTCGCTCATTGCAGTGCTCCTCTGTTAGCAAACTCTGACAGGAGGCTCTCGACGTAACGGGCGAGCACGTCCACCTCGAGGTTGACGAGCTGTCCCGGGGCCGCCTCGCCGAGCGTCGTTCGCTCCAGGGTCTCGGGGACGAGCGAGACCTCGAAACCCGCATCGCCGAGCGCCGCAACGGTGAGGCTGACCCCGTCCACCGTCACGGATCCGCGCTCGACGACGTAGCGGCGCAGCTCCTGGGGCGCCTCGACCGTGAGCCGGCGAGCGAACCCGTCCTCGGCCATCTCCACCACGGTGCCGGTCCCGTCGACATGGCCCTGGACCAGGTGGCCACCGATCCGGTCGCTGGGACGCAGCGCGAGCTCGAGGTTTACCGGGGCGCCGGTTTCGAGCGGCCCGAGCGAGGTGCGCTCGAGCGTCTGGTTCATCACATCGGCCTCGAACGCCCCGTCGTCGACCGCTGCGGCGGTGAGGCAGGCGCCGTTGACGGCGATCGAGTCTCCCGCCTCGAGCTCGCCCGCGAGCTTCGTCTTGACGCGCAGCCGCGCGCCCTCCGAGGCGGCGTCGATCCGCTCGACCGTCCCGACGTCCGCGATCAGGCCCGTGAACACTGTCTCACCACTCCTTGAGCCGAGCCGCGACGAGCATGTCGTCGCCGACGCGCTCCCAGTCCGTGGTGAGGGCGTGATGCACGTCGTCGATCCGTGCCGCACCGCCACCGCCGATCACGGGCCGCGCGCCGGCGCCGCCGATCACCAGCGGCGCGATGAAGAGCCGCAGCTGGTCGACCTCGCCGGCATCGAGGAATGATCCGGCGAGCGTCGGCCCGCCCTCGAGCAGCACACTGGCGATCTCCCGGCGACCCAGCTCGCTCAGCGCGGTCGCGACCTGCGTCGGGCCCTCGCCGCCGGCCACGATGAGCTCGGCGCCGCCGCGTTCGAGGGCCGAGGTTCGCTCCTCCGGCGCGCCTGGACCCACGACGACGATCACCCGCGACTCGTCCGTCGAGTGCAGGAGCGCCGAGTCGAGCGGGAGGCGCGCCAGCGAGTCGAATACGACGCGCGCCGGCTGGCGCACGTCCGCCACGTCGTCGACGTCGCGCGCCGTGAGCAACGGGTCGTCCGCCAGCACCGTTCCGATCCCAACCGCGACGGCGTCGGCCTCGGCACGCCAGCGATGGGCGAGGGCGCGGCTATCGGACCCCGAGATCCACTTCGACTCCCCCGCGGCGGTGGCGACTCGCCCGTCGAGACTGAGCGCCGACTTGAGGGTGACCAGCGGCCGTCCCGTTCGTGCGTGCTTGCGAAACGCCTGGTTTAGAAGCCGAGCGGCGGCGGCCTCCGCTCCCTCCGCCAGCTCGACCTCGATTCCCTCGTCGCGCAGCATCCCAGGGCCGCGGCCGCTCGCCTTCTCGGACGGGTCATCGGAGGCGATCACCACACGCGCTATCCCGGCGGCGACGATCGCGTCGGTGCAGGGCGGCTGGCGACCGTGATGGGCGCACGGCTCGAGCGTCACGTACATCGTCGCGGCGGCGGGGTCGGCGCCACGGGCGCGGCAGTCCTCCAGCGCCGCGACCTCGGCGTGGACCCCACCGAGCTCCGCGTGGAAGCCCTCCCCGATCACAGCGTTGTCGCGGACGACAACTGCGCCGACCATCGGGTTGGGGCTGACCCTGCCCCGGCCCCGCTCAGCAAGCTCCAGGGCCCGCCGCAGGTGGATGCGGTCCTGGTCTGTGATCGGCTGGGCTTGGGGCACTCGCCCTCCTGATTGACTGGTCAGTCAGCCAGATTGTACGCACCTCGCGAAGGGCTTAGAGCGCGTCGAGGTCGTCGCGTCACCGGTCAAGCGTAGGACGGTGCCCGGTTGCAGGCAGCCCTGGCCGCTGCTGGGCGCCTGCACGCGCGGCACCACTCCAAAAACCAATCGAGTGAACAGTTGACCGCTCGCTATAGGGGGGTGAGGTGTTCACTCAACGGTTGCGGTGGCTAGACGGCGTCCGCAAGCGCGCTCGGCGGTCGGGCGCACGAGCGATGGCATTGCCACGACTGCCCGCTGCGAGCCCCTCGCCCCGGTCTACCATGGCCTCGCCGTGACGAAGCTGATCATCCAGATTCCCTGTCTGAACGAGGAGGAGTTCCTTCCGCGCACGCTCGCCGACCTGCCGCGCCGCGTCGATGGCATCGACGAGGTCGAGTGGCTCGTCATCGACGACGGTTCGACGGACGGCACCGTCGAGGTCGCTCGCGCGGGCGGGGTCGATCACGTCGTCCGGCTGACCAACAACAAGGGCCTCGCGGCCGCGTTCGCTGCCGGCCTCGACGCATCGCTGAAGCTCGGCGCGGACGTGATCGTCAACCTCGACGCCGACAACCAGTACCGCGCCGCCGACATCCCGAGCCTGGTTGCGCCGATCCTCGCCGGCCAGGCCGACATGGTGGTCGGGACGCGCGAGGTGCGGCACATCGAGCACTTCTCGCCCGCCAAGAAGCTGCTACAGCGACTCGGAAGCTGGGTCGTGCGCAGGGCGTCCGGGACCACGGTCAGCGACACGACCTCGGGATTCCGCGCCTACAACCGCGAGGCCGCTCTACAGCTTCAGGTCGTCGGCGACTTCACCTACACGCTCGAAAGCCTCATCCAGGCCGGCAAGATGCTCGTCGCCATCGAGCAGGTCCCGATCGCGACCAACCCGCCGCTTCGCAGCTCGCGGCTGTTTCCGTCGACCTCGAGCTACGTGCGGCGCAACGCGCTGGCGGTCTTTCGCGCCTACGCGATGTACGAGCCACTGCGTGTGTTCACGATCGCGGCGCTCGTGCTCGGCGTCGCCGCGCTCGGGGCTTGGACGCCGTTCCTCGCCGACTGGACCCTTCACGGCGACTCGAGCGGCCACGTCCAGTCGCTGATCCTCGGTGCCGTGCTGGCGATCGCCGCTGTCCAGGTCTTCGCGCTCGGGGTGATCGGCGACGCGCTCGCCGGCCAGCGCGTGATGACCCAGCGCACGCTGGAGCGGATCCGCCGCGTCGAGCTCAACCTCGGAATCGAGCCTTCCCACTACGAGCGCGGCACGCCGGCCTCGATCGAGGAGATCGAGAGGATCGGGGCGTGACTCCCGCGGGCCGGCGTTCCTGAGGCGGACGTGAGCGACGGAACCGCGCCGGACACTCCGGCCAGCTACGGCCGCGCGGCCTCGCTGCTCTCACTCGGCGTCGGGACCAGCGGGCTGATCACCTACGCCTACTTCTCGATCGCCTCACACGAGCTGGGCAAGGTCGAGTACGGCGAGATCGTCGTGGTCTGGTCGGCTGTGTTCATCATCGTCTCGACGCTCTACCGACCGATCGAGCAGCTGCTGTCGCGGACGCTCGCCGAGCGCCAGGCGCGGGGCCAATCCCTCGGCCAGCCGCTTCGCGTCGCGGCGCTGATCCAGGCGGCGCTCGCCGCCGCGTTCGCGACCCTCGCGCTGGCGCTTCGCGGACCGCTCGAGGACGGGCTGCTGGACGGCGACTCGACGCTCTACTGGGTGCTCGTCGCCTCGGTGCTCGCCTTCGCTGCCGGCTACTTCGCGCGCGGCCTGTTTGCCGGTACGCGCCGCTTCGGCCTCTACTTCCTGCTGCTGCTCGGTGAGGCGAGCGCGCGGGTCACGTTCGCTGTCGCGGTCGCCGTCGGTGCCGCGAGCGGCCAGTCGGCGGTCGCTCTCGGGATCGTCGCGGGGCCGTGCGTCGGTCTCGTCGTCGTGCCCCTGGCGTTCACCCGGCTCGCCGCCCGCAGCCGCGCCCATGACGGGGCGGTCGCGTCCCCCCTGAGCGCTCCGGCGAGCCGCGGGGAGCCGGAGTTCACGCTCGCCCACGGAGGGGGGTTCGCGGCCGCCGTGCTGTTGATCATGTTCAGCGAGCAGACCTTCCTCAACGCCGGCCCGTTGCTGCTGCGCGCATCCGAGGGAGCCGCGGCGGCCGGCTTCATCTTCAACGTGCTGATGATCGCCCGCGCCCCGCTGGTGCTCTTCCAGGCGGTAGCGACCAGCCTGCTCCCTCACCTGACCCGGCTGCGTTCGCGCGCCGGCGCGGGCGACGAGGCGTTCCGGCTGTCGATCCGGGGCACCGTGGCGGTGATACTCGGGCTGACGGTCGTGGTGGGACTGGCCTCGGTGGCCGCGGGGCCGGACCTCATGCAGCTCGCGTTCGGCGACAAGTTCAGCTACGACCGCGCGGGGCTGCTGATCGTCACGGTGGGAATGGGGTTCTACCTGACGGCGGCGACACTCAACCAGGCCGCGATCGCGCAGGGCCAGGTGCGCCGCGCGGCGGTGCGCTTCTTCGCCTGTGCGGCGGGCTTCGTCGTCTGGACCCTGCTTCCCGTCGTCGCCGACGAGTTCCGCCGCGTCGAGGTCGGTTTCAGCGCCGCGGCGATGATCCTGTGCGGTCTGCTCTACGTGCTCTACAGGCGGCCTCACGCACGCGCCGAGGACGTGGTCCGGCCCGACTCTCCGCAGGAGCTAGAGGCCCGGCTCGCCTCGGCCGACGAGGCGGGCTAGGGTCGCCTAGAGGCTGGGGCTGCTTTCCTCGACATCCCTGCCGCTGGGCGCGAACAGGCCCTCGAGGCGATCCATCGCGGCATCCGTTCCCATCGCCACGACCACGTCGCCGACCCGCAGGGTCGTCTCGGCGGCGGGCTGGGGCTCGACGTCGCCGTCCGAACGCCGGACCGCCACGATCACCGCCGACCCCCGGACCTGACCGACCGACTGCCCGACGCCGGGGCATTCCTCGCTCACCTCGATCTCCTCCATGCGGTACTCGGGCGCTACGTCGACGACGCCCGTGACCTGCGGGTGGAGGGCCAGCCTGGCCATCTCGGTCCCGCTCGTCTTGTAGGGGGAGATCACGCGGTCCGCGCCCGCCCTCAGCAGCTTCTTCTCCGAATCGGAGACGCTCGCCCGCGCGACGATCGTGATGTCGGGCCGCAGCTCGCGCGCCGTCAGCGTGACGAAGATGTTCTCCGCGTCCGAGTCCACGCATGCAAGGACCGCGCGCGCGCGCTCGATCCCGGCCTCGAGCATCACCTCGTCGTCGGACGGCTGCCCCGTGATGAACGGGGCGCCGATCGCCTCGGCGAGCTCGCGGTTGTCGGGATTGAAGTCCACCACGACGAACTCGTGGCCGGCGGCCTTGAGGTCGCGAGCGACCTGGCGCCCCACGCGCCCGAAGCCGCAGATCACATGGTGGTCGGAAAGCGACTGGATCATTCGCCGGGTTCGCCGCTGGCTGAGCAGGCCGCCCAGGTGACCGGCAACGAAGAACTCCGTCACCGTGACCAGAGCGTAGAAGAGCGTACCCACGCCGAGCACGATCAGCACGACCTTGAGGACCTGGGCTCTGGTCTCGTCGGGGTCCGGGATCGAGCCGACCGTCGCGATCGTGTCGAGCGTCCACTGGAACCCGCGCCACGCCGAGACGTCCTCGGTGATGACGAACCCGACCGTGCCACCCACGACCAGGAGGGAGATCAGTCCACCGAGCAGGCCCAGCCGGCGCAGGAACGGCGCCACCGTGGCGTCGTGCGCAATTGGGAAGGCGAAGCGCCCGGGCGGCTCGGTATGAGGGCCCGCGCGGGTGGGCGGTGCCCCGGGCATCGAGCCCCCCCGACCTCAGCCGGCCCCGGCGGCGTCGGCGATCCGCAGGTATGCCGCCCCCGGGTCGGGGTCGCCGAACACCGCTGAGCCGGCGACGAAGATGCTCGCCCCGGCCTCCGCGACGCTGCCGACCGTCTCCGCGTCGATCCCCCCGTCGACGGCGATTACGGACCGCGGCGCGAGCGCCCGCAACCGCGCGACCTTGTCTGGAGAGGAGGCGATGAAGGGCTGGCCGCCCCACCCCGGGTTGACGGTCATGCAGAGCACGAGGTCCGCGGTGTCGCCCAGCTCCGAGACGGCGTCGACGGCCGTTCCGGGGTTGAGCGCAAGTCCGGCCAGGCAGCCGTGCTCGCGGATTGCGCTCAGCGTCCGGTTGGCGTGCACCGTCGCCTCGGCGTGGATCGTGATGCAGTCCGCTCCCGCTCGCGCGAACTCCGCCACCTGACCCTCCGGGCGCTCGATCATCAGGTGCACGTCGATCGCACCCCCAGCGTCGTGGACGCGCTCGGCGATCGAGTCCACGATGAGCGGCCCGATCGTGATCGGTGGGACGAAGTGCCCGTCCATCACGTCGACGTGGATCAGGCGCGCTCCCGCCCCCATCACCTCGTCGATCTGCTCCGCTAGCCGCGCGAAGTCGGCGGACAGGATCGACGGGGCGACCCGCGAGGTCATGAACAGCTCGCGAGGACCGCCCGTCGCCCTGCCCTCCGCGCTGGCGGGACCTGCTGCCTCCGTGTTCGCTGCGGGTTCGCTCATCGAGCAGGAATCAGATGGGTCGCAGCATGGAGCTGCGGCAATGCTGGCAAGTCATGTCCTCTGTCGTCCGCATCCTGGCAATCGTCTGGTGCTCGCCGCAGTTCGGGCACTGCGAGACGAGCTCGAAGCGCCGCAGGCAGTACACGCACCGAAAGCGACCCGGAAGCTGGGTGGGCCGCAGCCACGGCTCGCCGCATCCGGGGCAGGGCGGGCGCGAGAGCTCGGCAGTCCCGAGCGGCTCCTCCGCCATCAGGCCCTGTCTCGCTCGGTCGCCCGGAGGCCGGCGATGAAGAAGCCGTTGGTCCGATCGCGGTCGGGCCTGGTCTGAAGGAAGCGGGGCTCGCGGCTCGAGACCAGAGCCGGGTGGGCGGCGCCGAGGTCGTCGACCGCGAGCGGCGCGGCGGACGCGACCGCTTCGTTCTCGCGGGCGGAGATCGTGCAGGTCGAGTAGACGAGCGTGCCGCCGGGACGCAGCGCGCGGGCCGCGCGCTCGAGAATCTCACCCTGAAGCTCGGCGAGCCGCGCGATCTGGTCGCCGGACTTCCTCCACCGCGCATCGGGACGCGATGCCAGCGTTCCCAGGTCGGAGCAGGGAGGATCCACCAGGACCCGATCGTAGCCGCCGCCCATGTCGTCGCGGGCGTCGGCCTCGATCACCCGCACGCTGCTGACCCCGAGCCGCGCGCACAGCTCGCGAATCTCGGCGCAGCGGCGTCCGTCGCGCTCGACCGACACCACCTCGCCCTCGTCGCGCATGCGCGCCGCGATCTGGGTCGTCTTGATTCCGGGGCCGGCGCACAGATCGAGCACCCGCTCGTCCGGCTTCGGGTCGAGCGCCGCCACCACCGCCATGGAGGCGCGCGATTGAGGCGTCAGCAGCCCGGCCTCGATCGCGTCGCGAACCCGCTCGGCCAGGGGGCCGGCGATGACCAGCGACTCGGGCGCGGCGGGGCCGGGACCGTCGCGCGGCCCGATCGCGACGCCGGACGCGACCAGCTCGGACGCGATGTGCTCTGGGTCCACGCGCAGGGTGTTCACACGCAGGGCGTTCTCAGGTGGCTCGTTATCGGCCGCCATCAGCGCCCGGGCGACGCCCGGACCAAGCTCCTGCCACCACATCTGCGCGAGCCATTCGGGATGCGAGTGCGCGATCGCCGCCTCGGCGGGCGTCGAGTCGCCCAGTCCCGCGAGCAGCGTCTCGCGCTCGCGCGCCGCGCGGCGAAGCACGGCGTTGACGAGGCCCGCTCCGCGGCGCGCTTGCTCGCCGCGGGCAAGCTCGACAGCCTGGTCGACCGCCGCGTGGTCGGGGGTGGCAGCCGCGTAGAGCAACTCGTACAGACCGAGGCGAAGCGCCGCCAGCAGATGACCGTCGAGGCCGGCTGGCGAGCGCTCTGCGAGCAACCCGATCAGGTGATCGGAGGTCCCACGGCGCTGGACGGCTCCATAGGCGAGCCGCTGGGCCTGGGCGCGATCGCGCCCCTCGAGCGCGTGGCGTCGCACCGCCGCGGGGAACGCCCTGTCGGCCCAGGCTCCCTGCTCGAAGACCCGCCGGAGCACCTCGTACGCGGCGCGGCGGGCGGGGGTGGGGGCGGTGGCCACCGAGCGGGAGGCGCTCAACCCGCCCGGGCGGGCGGCGCGTGGCCGCGCAGGTACGCATCCGCCGGCATCGGCCGGCCGCCGGACGGCTGGACGATCTCGAGGCGGAGCATTCCGGCCGCACATCCCAGCCGCAGCGCCCGATCGTCGGCCACGAGGTCTCCCGCGGGAAGCTCGCCGTCCTCGGCGATCGCCCTGAGGACCCCGAGCCACTCGCCCCCGTCGAGCTCGAGGTAGGCGCCGATGTGCGGTGTAAGCGCCCGCACCGTCGCGGCGAGCTCGACGGCGGGCCGCCCGGGGTCGAGCCGTCGTTCCGCCGAGTCGATCTTCTCGGCGTAGGTGGCCGTTGACTCGTCCTGCTCTGCGTAGCGCAGCTCTCCCGCCGCGTGGAGGTCGAGCGCGCGGACGATCAGCTCGCCCCCCAGCGCCGCCAGCCGCGGCGCAAGCGATCCCCAGTCCTCATCGGGGCCGATCGGAACCGGCTCCTGGAGCGCGACCGGACCCGAGTCCAGCCCGGCGGTCACACGCATCACACTGACGCCGGTCTCGCGGTCACGGGACATGATCGCGCGCTCGATCGGCGCCGCCCCACGCCACCGGGGCAGCAACGAGGGATGGACGTTGAGCATCGGCAGCTCGCTCAGCAGCGGCTCCTTGATCAGCTGCCCGAACGCACACACTGTGCCGAGCTGGGGCGTCGCCGAGCGGATCGTCTCGACCGCCTGGGAATCGTTGACGCTCGCGACCTGGAGCAGCTCGATCCCGAGCTCGCGTGCCGTGCTCGCTGCGGGGGGGGATGTCAGCTTGCGCCCCCGCCCCCTGGGGCGGTTGGGAGGAGTGACGCAGAGGGCCGGGCGGTGCGGCGATTCGGCGAGACGGCGCAGCACCGTCGCCGCGAACTCGGAGGTACCCAGGTAGACGTTGACCACGCGCCGCGTCACGCCTCGGCCGCGGCCGGTTCGGGCCGCTCCGGGGTGAACGCCTCGCCTGCGCGCAGTGCCCGCAGAGCGGCCTTGCGCTGCTCGCGCGTGGTTCGGTCGAGGGTCAGCACGCCGTCCAGATGGTCGATCTCGTGCTGGAGGACGCGCGCCTCGAGGCCTGACGCCTCGAGCAGGATCGGCTCGCCGCGGACGTCGCGACCGCGAACTCGCACGTGCAGCGGTCGCTCGACCTCGACGACGACGCGCGGCAGGCTGAGACAGCCCTCCTCGGCCACCGTCAACTCGCCCGAGGCCCACTCGATCTCGGGATTGGCGAGCGCGGTCGGCCGGGCGTCGAAACCCGCCTGGAAGACCACAAGGCGCCGCATCAATCCGAGCTGGGTCGCGGCGAGGCCGACCCCGAGGCCGTCGCGCATGATCCCGACCATTCGCTCGACATCCTGGGCGAGGCGCTCGTCGAAGGCGCCGACGGTAGTCGCCGGCGACTTCAGAACCGGGTCGCCGAAGACGCGAACCTGGGCGAGCGCTGCCCGCCGCCGCTCGCGTGCCTCCGGGCTGAGCTGCGCCTCGACCTCGTCGCCGGGGCCCTGGGGATTGATCGGCTCGTCGTGGGCAAGCTCCTCGTTCACCTGATCGAGTCTAGAAGGACGACGGCTCGGCGGGACGGGCCTGGGTAGGGGCGGGCTGGCTCAGCTCGGAGCCTGGCCATCATCCTGGATAGGGATCGCATAGCGACACCAAAGCAGGACGGCGACGCCCTCCCCGTCGCCCCACCCAGCCCAATCCCGCCCCCGCGTCAGGCATTGGTAATCCAGGGCGAGGCTACTGGGGGTCGACATCGACGCTCAGCGCGCTCGCTCGCAGCGCGCGCGCGGTCGCCAGCCCCTCGATCGCCTCGCGAACCGCGGTCACGATCGCGCCGCGGTCGGCGGCCTTGACCAGAAGCTGGCGGCGGTGGCGTCCGCGGACGCGAAACCTCGGCGCCGGGCCGAGCAGCTCGGCCCCGGCGGACAGCGACGGCGCGAGCGCCGCATGGATGCGGCGGGCGTCGCCCTCGACCCCCGCCGGGTCGACCCCGGCGACCTCGATCCGGACGAGGTGCGAGAAGGGTGGATAGCTCAGCCGGCGGCGGCGCTCGAGCTCGGCGGCGACGAAGCCGGCCGCGTCGTGGCTTGCCGCGGCGCGGATCGCGTCGGCGCCCGGGGCCAGGGTCTGGACCAGGACGCGCCCCCCCGCATCCCCCCTTCCGCTTCGGCCGGCGAGCTGGGAGACGAGCGCGAAGGTGCGCTCCTCGGCGCGGAAGTCGGGGAATCGAAGCGTCGCATCGGCATCGAGCACCACGCTCAGCGAGACGTCGGCGAAATCGTGGCCCTTGGCGACCATCTGGGTCCCGACCAGAACCCCCGCCGGCGCCCGCTGGAAGGCGGCAAGGATGTCGAGGTGCGAGTCCGCCGGCGCCGCGCTGTCGGAGTCGAGCCGGAAGACGGGTAGCGGGTGTATGAGGCGGGCGATCAGGTCCTCGACGCGCTCGGTCCCCGCCCCGGCGCGCGCCAGGGTCACCGATCCGCATTCGGGACAGGCGTCCGGAGCCTGCTCGGCGTGGCCGCAGTGATGGCAGACCAGGCGCCCGTCGCGTCTATGGATGACGAGCGAGACGTCACACGACGGGCAGCCCCATGAATGCCCGCACGAACGGCACGAGAGGTGGGGCGACCAGCCGCGGCGGTTGAGCAGCACGATCGCCTTGCCGCGCCCGCTGCGCAGCCCCTCGAGCGCTTCGGTCGTCCTGGCGTGAAGCGGGCCGCCGCGCCGATCGGCGCCGCGCATGTCGAGGACCTCGACCGCCGGCATGGCGCGCCCGTCGACCCGGTCCGGGAGCTCCAACCGCTCGAGCTCGATCCAGCTCTCGGGCCGCGGCGTCGCCGTGCCGGCGACCACGACCGCGCCGCACTCGGCGGCGCGGCGGCGAGCGACGTGGCGTGCGTCGTAGCGCGGGTCGCCCTCCTGCTTGTAGCCGGAATCGTGCTCCTCGTCGATGACGAGCAGCCCGAGATCGCGCACCGGGGCGAAGACCGCGGACCGGGGTCCGACGCAGACCCGCGCCTCACCCGAGCGCAGCCGCCGCCACTCGTCATAGCGGGTGCCCGCCCCGAGCCGGGAGTGAAGCAGCGCCACCGTGTCTCCGAAGCGCTCCCGGAAGCGGGTCACCGTCTGGGGGGTGAGCGCGATCTCGGGCACGAGGACGATGACGCCGCGCCCGCGTGCGATCGCCGCCTCGGCGGCCGCCAGGTAGACCTCGGTCTTGCCGGAGCCGGTCACGCCATGGAGCAGGAAGCGACGGCTGCCGGCGTCCGGTTCGCCGAGCGCCGCCGCGATCGTCCGCGCGGCGCGAGCCTGGTCCGCTGTCAAGGTGACGTCGCGCGGGCGCTCCCCGATCGACCGCATGCTCGGGCGCCGGCGCGACTCGGACTCGACGAGCCGCACCAGGCCCCGCTGCTTGAGCCGCCGCAGCGTTGCGCGGTCGGCGCCGCACGCCGCGGCGAGCTGCGCCGCAGCGAGGCCGCTCCCTTCGCCGCTTCTCGACTCCCGGGCGGCGGCGAGCGCGTCGAGCACGGCGCGCTGTCGCGAGCCCAGCCGTGCGCCGTCGTCCAATGCCTCGCGCCCGTCCACTGTCAGCTCGGCGCGCAGCTCGACCCGGGGCCGGGTGCGCGCTCCGCCGGCACACCCGCCTCCAACGCCTCGATCGGCTCGGCGAGGCGCCCGGGCGGAAGCTCGCTGCGATCGGCGAGCTCGACCACCACGCCGAGCACGCGGCGACGCCCGAACGGCACCAGCAGCACGCTGCCGACTCCCACGCCCTCCATCTCGGCGGGGAGCCTGTAGTCGAACGGCCCGCGCAGCGCACGGGCGGTCGTCAGGGGCTCGACCTTCGCGATCGCCATCCCGCCAAGGTAGGTGCGGCGGCGGACGCCGGGTGGGCGTATGCTCACTTGCAGGGGGAACTTGATCCTCAGCCTCGGCCTCAGGCAACGACAGCGCTTTGCCCGCTCATCACTGCTGGCGATCGTCGCTGCGCTGAGTCTCCCCGCCGGCGCGTCAGCCGCTGACACCTACGTGGACCGCGCGATCGGCGACGACAGCAATCCTTGCACCAGCCCCGCCGCGCCCTGCCAGAACATCGGCGGCGCCACGGGAGGAATCGCCAAGGCCGGCGCGGGCGACACCGTCCACGTCGCAGACCCGGCGGGGCCGCAGACCTATGCCGAGACGCTCACCCTCGACAACGGCAAGTCCCTGGTCGCCGAGAGCCCCGACCCAACCGAGACGATCATCGACAACGGAGCCACCGCCTCGCCGGCCGTGACGGTGACCGGCACCACGGGCCTGCTGCGAGGATTCACCATCCGCTCCCAGCACCAGGCCGTCAGCCTCCAGTCCGGCGCGACGATCACCGGCAACGTCTTCGACAGCTCGACCCTGCCGGGCGGCCCCGACAACGCTGACGTCAACGTCACCTCCGGGGCGGGCTCTCCCACAATCACGGGCAACGCCTTCAGCGATTCGAGCTCCGACGACCAGACAGCCCTGTCGTCAGTCGCGACAGGGTCTCTCGTAGTCACGCAGAACTCGTTCAGCGGATTCCTCCGCGCCGTGAGCGTCGCCTCTTCGTCCCCGACCACGGCCACGATCTCCCAGAACGTGATCACGGCTACGCACGGCACCGCCTTCGCCGGCGTCGGGATCAGGGTCGGTCAGGGCATAACGGCGACGGTGACCGGAAACTCCCTGTTCGCCGCGGGAACCGGCTCGACCACAGGGATCGGGGTGTTCCAGGGTTCCCTGTCGCCCAACGCCGGGGCAAGCCTGAGACGCAACGTGATCATCGGCCACACCTTCGGGGTCAACATCGGGAGCACCCTCGGCGCAGTGACACTGCAGGGCGACCTGGTCGCCAAGGCCACCGACAGCGGCATCACGGCGTTCGACGTCCTGGGGGCCGGTGGCGGCGACTTCACGGCGATCAACGTCACGTCGATCGACAGCGCCGTGTACGACATCAACCTCGGTAACGGGGCGGACGCGACACTCGACTCGATCATCGTCGGCGCCGGGGGCCTCAACCCCGCCATCAACGATCCCGCCACCGGCACCTGCTCGATCAGCTTCTCGCGCGGCGACGGGAACGGCGACTGCGCCACCGGCTTCGTCACGACCGCCAACCCGATGTTCGTCGACCCCGCGGCCAACGATTACCACCTTCAAGCCGCCTCGCCGATGATCGACGCCGGCGACCCCGCCGACCCCGGCGGGGCGTTGGACCTCGACGGCGGCGCCCGAGCGCTCGACGGCGACTGCGACGGGACTGCCCGCCGGGACATCGGCGCCGACGAATTCGTGCCGAACTGCCCTGAGCCTCCGTCCAACGGCGGCTCCGGCGACATCGACCCGCCCGAGACGACGATCACGAAGCGGCCCAAGGACAAGACCAAGAAGAAGTCCGCGACGTTCGAGTTCAGCTCCGACGAGCCGGGCTCGAGCTTCCAGTGCAGCCTCGACGACGGTCCGTTTCAGCCCTGCAGCTCGCCCGACACGCTGAAGGTCAAGAAGGGCAAGCACTCCTTCGAGGTCCGGGCCACCGACGCGGCGGGCAACGCGGTGGAAGGTGAAGAAGAAAAAGAACAAGTAGGGTCGCCCACCAGGGCATATGCTTCGCGCCGTGGCGCTGAAGCCGGGCCCCGGCGAGCAGACGATCTTCAAGGGCCACCCGTCGTGGCGCTCCATCCTCGGGTTCTACTTCAAGGGTCTGGTGATCACGGCGCTCGTCGCCGCGGTCATCGCGCTCGTGACGCGCCTGCTCGGCGACGAGGTCAACAAGGCGCTGGTCATCCTCGTCCTGCTGATCGGGATCGGGGTCACGATCCTCGCCGGGTTCATCAAGCGCGTCGCGACCACCTACACGATCACCAACCGCCGGCTGCACATAAAGCGCGGAATCGTCTCTCGCGAGATCCAGGAGACGCGGCTGGAGCGCGTTCAGAACGTCAACTACAGCCAGTCCGTCTACCAGCGCGTGATGCAGATCGGTGACGTCGACTTCGACACCGCGGCGGGCGACGACTACAACTTCGTCTTCTCCGGCGTCGGCGATCCCGAGGACGTCGTCCACGAGGTCGGCCGCGCGACCCAGACCTCGGGCGCCGGGATCGGCGAGCCCGACGAGCAGCGCGCAACGCCGCCGGCGGGGAGCGGCGACGGACAGACCAGGGCCGAGGAGCCTCGGGCCTAGGCAGACGTATTGACTTGCCAGCCCCCACGGCCACGTTCAGGTTCGTAGGGAGCGGGCCGAGCCGATCGTCGCAACCCCGCGCGCAGTAGGGGTATCTTCGAAGCTGTGGGGAGTTGGGATAGACCACGGGTGTTGGGGCTTGTCGCGTTCCTGCTCGCGGTCCTGGGCGGCACGACGGACGCGGCAGCCGTGGTGCCAGACCCGACGTTCGGCACCGGCGGCATCGTCACGACGCCGATCGGTCCGACGGCAGGCGACGAGGACGCTGCCTACGCGATGGCGATCGAGCCGAGCAGCGGCAAGATCGTGCTCGCCGGTACGTCCGAGGGCGGCGATGAGTTCGCGGTCGCCCGCTACAACGCCAACGGCAGTCTCGACACGAGCTTCAGCACGGACGGCATCGTCACAACCGACATCTCGGGGCCGATCGCGATGACCTCCGGCGCCGACGAAGGGCGCGCCGTCGTCATCCAGCCGGACGGCAAGATCGTCGTCGCGGGGTTCGCCGATGCGATTCCCAGCAGCGACGGGCTCGGGGCCGACTTCGCCCTGGTCCGCTACAACGCCGACGGCAGCCTCGACACGAACGCCGATGCCGATCCCGGCACCGACTTCGGGGGCGACGGCAAGGTCACCACCACAGTCGGCGCCTTCGACTCCGCCGCCTACGCGCTCGCCCGCCAGGCTGACGGCAAGCTCGTCGCCGCGGGCCAGAGCTCGGCGGGGAGTCACTTCGACTTCGCGCTCGTCCGCTACAACGGCGACGGCACCCTGGACACGAACGCCGACGCTGATCCCGGTACGCACTTCGACACCGACGGCGAGGCGACAACGGACTTCGCCGGGGTGTCCGCCAACGACGCAGCGAACGCCGTCGCGATCCAGTCCGACGGCAAGATCGTGGCTGCCGGGTACTCGAACACCGGGGCGAGCGGCGTGAGCGATGACTTCGCGCTCGCGCGCTACAACGCGAACGGGAGCCTCGACACGAACACGGACGCCGATCCCACCGTCGATTTCGGCGGCGACGGCAAGGTGACCACGCCGATCAGTACCCAGACGACCTTCAACCAGGATCGGGCCAACGCGCTCGCGATCCAGACCAACGGCAAGTTGATCGCAGCCGGTTCGTCCCAGGTGACGCCGACAGAAGAGTTCGCCCTGGCGCGCTACAACGCCGACGGCAGCCTTGACACGGACGCCGATGCCGATCCCGGCACCGATTTCAGCGGTGACGGGATCGTGACCACGAACGTCAGCCCGATCGGCAACACCAGCGTCGCCTACGGCGTCGCGATCCAGGCCGACGGCAAGCTCGTCGCGGCCGGTCGGGCCACCAACAGCGATTGCTGCACCTTCCACCGGGACTTCGGGCTGGCCCGCTACAACCCGAACGGCAGCCTCGACCCGACGTTCAGCGACGACGGCATCGCGACCACCGCGGTCGCAGCCGATCCGTTCGTCGACCTCGCGCGCACCGTCGCGATCCAGGTGGACGGCAAGATCGTCGCCGGGGGCTACGCGGACGTGGGCACGAGCTTCGAGGACTTCGACTTCGCGCTCGTCCGCTACATCGACGTGCCCCAGACGACGATCACCTCGGGTCCCACGGGCACTACCGGCAACACGACGCCGACGTTCGCCTTCGCCTCCGACGAGCCAGGGTCGACCTTCCAGTGCGCTCTCGACGGCGCTCCGCTCGGCGCGTGCTCGGGCCCCGGCGACACGCACACCCCCTCGAGCCCGCTCGCCGACGGCCCGCATCTGTTCACGGTGCGAGCAACCGATACCGACGGCAATGCCGACCCGACCCCCGCAACCCGGGCGTTCACCGTCGACACGCAGGGCCCCGTCATCCCCCCGCCGGGGAGCTCGACGAGCGACGCCGATCCGCCCGACACCACAATCACCAAGCGGCCCAAGGACAAGACCAGGAAGAAGTCCGCGACGTTCGAGTTCAGCTCCGACGAGCCGGGTTCGAGCTTCGAGTGCAGCCTCGACGGCGGTCCGTTTCAGCCCTGCGGCTCGCCGGACGTGGTGAAGGTCAAGAAAGGCAAGCATCACTTCGAGGTCCGCGCCACCGACGCGGCCGGCAACGTCGACCCGACGCCGGCCACGGACAGCTGGACCGTGAAGAAAAAGAAGAAGAAGCGGTAGCCGGCTAGGAGACCTCGGCCGGCTGCTCGACCTCGAGCTTCGCGGCGCGGCGCAGCGCGGCGGCGCGATCGACGCGCTCCCACGTGAAGTCGTGATCGTCGCGGCCGAAATCGCCGCGATCTCGACATCGGGGATCTTGCCGGTCCCATAGGTCTGGACCATCAGCGAGATCGGATGGGCGACCCCGATCGCGTAGGCGACCTGGACCTCGCAGCGATCGGCGAGCCCCGCGGCGACGACGTTCTTGGCCACGTAGCGGGCCGCGTAGGCAGCCGAGCGGTCGACCTTCGAGGGATCCTTGCCGGAGAACGCGCCGCCGCCGTGGCGGGCGGCGCCGCCGTAGGTGTCGACGATGATCTTGCGGCCCGTGAGACCGGCGTCGCCGACCGGCCCGCCGATCACGAAGCGGCCCGTCGGGTTGACGAAGAAGTGATCCTTCGTGTTGAGCTTGCGCTCGTCGTAGAGCTCCGCCGGGAGGATGGGATGCACGACGTGCTCCCAGAGGTCGGGACGGATCAGGGTGTCGGCGTCCACCCCGTCCTTGTGCTGAGTCGAGATCAGGACCTTCTCGATCTCGATCGGCCGCCCGCTCTCGTAGCGGACCGTGACCTGCGTCTTGCCGTCGGGGCGAAGGTACGGCACGACATCGCCGCGTCTGACCTCGGCGAGCCGGTGGGCGAGCTTGTGCGCGAGCGAGATCGGCAGTGGCATCAGCTCCGGCGTCTCGCGCGTCGCGTAGCCGAACATCATCCCCTGGTCGCCGGCCCCCGCGAGGTCGAGCTCATCGTCGTCGGCGGGATCGGTTCGCGCCTCCAGCGCCTTGTCGACGCCCTGGGCGATGTCAGGTGACTGCTTGTCGATCGCGTTTATGACCGCACAGGAGTCGGCGGAGAAGCCGAGGTCCGCGTCCGTGTAGCCGATCTTGCGGATCGTCCGGCGCGCCACGTCGGGGATGTCCACGTAGGTCTCGGTCGTGATCTCGCCCGACACGACCACGAGCCCGGTGTTGACCAGGGTCTCGCACGCCACCCGGCCGTTGGGGTCATCAGCCATCACCGCGTCGAGGACGCCGTCGGAGATCTGATCGCAGATCTTGTCGGGGTGGCCCTCCGTGACGGATTCGGAGGTGAACAGGTGCTCGTTCTCGCCTAGCTTCTCGATCTCGCTCATAGGCTCGCGAATGCTAGCCGGGTGGCGCCCGGCGTGCCCGGGAACGCGGCGAGCGTCAGCCCTCGACCGTGAGCCGCGCCTCTGTCTCGATGCCCGACTCGTCGCGGGTCACCGCGAGCCCCAGGCCCTCGAGCTTGCGGATCTCCGAAGCGAAAAGGGCATAGGCGGGGTCGGCACCGAGGCCCTGGCGCTCGGCGAGCGCGATCAGGTCGCCGACGTTGAGGTAGAGAAGCGCGGAGGGCTTGCCGGGGAGGTCATCGGTGGCCCGTTCGAAGCCGTCGGAGTCGCCGAGGTTGTCGTCGCCCGACTTGACCTGCTTGACGCCCGCCGGATCGGTCGCGACCACCAGCTTGTCGTCGAAGAGCGCGTAGGTCAGGTTGACGGTCGGCGATATGCGAAGACTGCGAGCCTGAACTCCCTCGATCTCCTCACCCTCGAACACCGGCGCCTGACCGCCCTCCTCCGGCTCGAGCGCCTCGGAGATCGGGATCTGGAGATCGGCAAGCGCCTTGCGAGCGCGCTCCTCGTCGACCTCGTCGGCTACGAAGCCGAGGTAGGGGACGCCCG
>WNFU01002139.1_pt1 | contig 27254 bp, 23 predicted proteins | sample 5400121 | NCBI WGS metagenome assembly WNFU01 (sample SAMN13153360, study PRJNA577476) | soil metagenome | isolation source: 100 cm soil or saprolite under grassland replicate 1 | place: USA:California | collected 2016-06-15 | reverse complement strand
TAGCGAGGTGCGAAAAATCGGAACGATGGCAGAAGCGTATTACGCGGGCCTGGCTCCTCACAATCCGTACGGACCCGTCTCGACCGCGGCCTGTATTCAGGTTGATTTCGCTGCCCCCAATTTCGTCATCCAGGAAGTCGTTGATCCCGATGACATTGCAGAAGTGATGACCTTCGTCAAAGAGCCGTTGCCCATTGTAAACGGATATGTGTTGCCGCCCACAAAACCTGGCATCGGTGTTGAAGTTGATGAAATGGCCGTTGCCAAACATCAGCCGGATTTCTCCACCGATGCAGTGCGCCAGAAGATCGCTTGGTTTCGCGAATTTCACCCCGATGGCAGCATCGCAGATTGGTAACACAAGATGGCTCCACTATCTCCTCTTTTGCGATTAGTGCAATTTCTCGATGAAGCGGGTACTCGCCGGGTGGCCAAAGTAGATGCAGGTGGCGACCAATTACAGGTCCTGGCCGATACCGTTCGAATTTACGATCTGGCACTCGAGGCGGGCCGAACCGGAGCAACCCTGGAAGCGATCGTGACCTCCTGCTTGGGCGATGAATGGGTTGATTATGATTCCCTCATCGCGACCCGACGCCTGCTTCCGCCTCTCGATCACCCCGATCCCGCCCACTGCCTCGTTTCCGGCACCGGACTCACCCATTTGGGCAGCGCCCAAGCCCGTGACGCCATGCATACCAACGCGGATCTACCCCTGACTGATTCAATGCGTCTCTTTCAATGGGGTTTGGAAGGAGGGAAGCCTGCGGAGGGTCAAATCAGTGTGCAGCCCGAATGGTTTTACAAGGGTAATGGGTACAACGTGGTAGCGTCGGAGCAGCCCCTTGTCAGTCCACACTTTGCGCTAGATGGTGGTGAAGAGGCTGAGCTCGTGGGCCTGTACGTGATTTCCGAATTGGGTGAAATCCTGCGAGTCGGGTTTGCTCTGGGAAATGAATTTTCTGATCATGCTATGGAAGCCAAAAATTACCTCTATCTGGCACACTCCAAATTGCGTGCCTGCTCCTTCGGGCCGGAAATCATCATCGGAGCGCCTCCTGCGGAAATTTCCGGCCAGGTACGCATCGAGCGGAACGGCCAAACATTATGGGAAGCGCCCTTCCTAACCGGTGAAGAGCGGATGTCGTATTCGATCAGCAATCTGGAGCATCACCATTTCAAATATGAGTTATTCAGAAAGCCCGGCGATGTGCACTGCCACTTTTTTGGTACAGCCACTCTGAGCCGCAACGCGGGAGTCGTTACCCAACCAGGTGATCGCTTTGAAATTTCCGCCTCGGGATTTGGTCGGCCATTGCGGAATACGCTGGAGCAGGCTCCAGATGATTACGAGGTTTTCAGAGTAAGGTCACTCTAAGATGACAAAGATAATTGCCGAATCGATTAGGAAGAGTATTCCCACTGATCGGAACTGATTGTACGATTCGCTCATTTGCAGTCTCGCCATAAAAATCACTAAGCCTTCTTGATTCCCGCTTGCTGCCTCACCGGGCTGATATGACAAGGCTGCCCTGATAAAGCGGGACCGTAGTCTCCTCGCGAGTGACTACTGCCCGGATTTCGAGGCAACCCGGTCGTTCAAGGAAAATAGTAGTGACCAGAGAATACATTGTTGGTGGGGTTGTATCTCCGGAAAGCAAGCCGCTTGCAACATCGGTAGCAAGAAGTTCCATGGATTGGTCGGACAGCGGGACGATATGCTGGGTGTCTGCGTACTGGCCAATCACTTCGATGTGTATCGGCGCCTGCTGAGTGAGATTCTGAGAATCGATCAGAATCCACTGCACTGGGAAGGCCGTCCCGATTCCCCAGGGTCCTCCGTCATCGACGACCCAGAGTTCCTCCGAAAGCGGACGCGCCAGCCCGACTCCTGAAAATTTTGCCTGAGGCTGTGCCTCGTTCGGGCAGCTAGCTGCTGCAGGAGTTGCAGGACTTTCTGCTGTATCAGCCTGGCGATGAGCTGGCGCTCCCATTAGCGCCTCGATCGATAGGGCCAATTGCGAGGCGGAGGCGAACCCATCCCAGCGCTGCTGGATGATCCCGTCGGCGCGAATTAGAAATGTAGCTGGTGTTGACTCGACGGCATATGATCTGGCAACCGAGCTATCCGCATCATCGAGGACGGGGATATCCTCCAGTTGCCAGTCATAGGTGAAGTTGATCAACTGATCCTGGGAGGGCTGTTTGCCGGTCGCGATGCGGGCTGCGTCGACGATCAATACGACCAGCCCCTTCAGCCCGTATTGTTCCCACATACTTTTGAGAAAGACGATTTGAGCGCGTGATGGATCAGCCGTAGCTGAAGTGGCCTCGGCCTGGGTGTTGATAAAAGATAAAAGGATTACCTGTCCCGAGAAGTCGGCCAGTTGAAATGAGCCACCGCGGACGATCGGCAGGGAAAAGTCAGGGGCGGAGGAACCCGGCTCAAGGGTCACCGAAGAACCGCAACCCCAGGCAAGCAGGATGATGATCAGCAGTAAATGCCTGTTGTCAAGGTTCATACATCCACTTGTTTGCATAATGATGATTCTACCTGCTTAACCCAACGATAGGGACGCGGGTAGCCTCGCGCCCCTATCGGATTATTGGGTTTGCCGGATGGCTACGGATAGATCTCGAAATCTCTGTAGGCTTATTAAAACCGTTCGCCGCGGCGAGGAAAGGATTTAAGGATGCTCATGAGCGCCAATATCGAAAGCGCCCACTGGGATGGGATTCCCGAAGAAGTCGCGCGTCCCCGGCGTGCATCCAGTGACACCGGTACATGGATCGATCCCAGCATTGATCGCTGGAGAGCCCGTCTGAAGTGTCCATTGCGTTGTTGGCCTGCCGATGCCATGATATCCCAGGCTGTTCACCAGCGGATCCTGGTTATAAATCCCATGCGGTTCTGGCGAAGGATCAGCCGCGAGGGTGCCCAGCGTGTAGTACCAAAGGTTGTAATCCCGTTGCCAGGGGAAGAGGGAGAGTCCCGGCCCATACGGGTTCTGGAGGGTCGAGACGATCAGGTTATTCCGGAAGGTCATCGGCTTCGTCCCGAACCTGGCCGTTCCGCCTGAGCACCAGTCCACCGCCACGGTAGACGTTACATACAGCGTGTTGTTGTAAATTTGAACTCCATCCAAGCTGCCCCGATTCCAGGTACATACGTAGATTTCCCCGCGTCCTTCTTTCGGACTGCCATCTACCAGCGTGGCCTGGGTTCCGTTTGCGGCGCAAATGTTGTAGCGGAAAATCGAGTTGACCGTGGGTTTTCGCTCCGCTCCAAAGATGCCAACGCAGTAGGCCGAGTTATCATGGGCGTAGTTGTATTGGTAATTGCCATTGCTGCTGTAGTAATCCAGATCGAAGGCGCCGCCGTCTACCCCCGGGGAGTGGTTATCATAGGCCTCATTAAATTGAGCGGTGACACTATCTGCTGACCAATACCAAAGGGCGACAGGTGTACCGATCGTTCCACCGGTTGGATTGGCCGGGTTCGGGGGTTCCATGCCCGAGCGATAGACCACATTGTTTTCCATCAGCACATTGTCGCTGAGGTAAACCGCGAAGCCATCACCATACGTGTCATGCACAGTGGAGTTGCGGATGATAAGGTTTTTGCTGCGGCGGGTGCGGTCCAGCGCATGGTTCCTCCAATTCGTATCGCCTTCGAGCTGCATACCCCAGACAAAGATACCGCCCCACAGCGTTGTGTCGTAGGCGTTGACGTTATCGATCAGGACAGTATCGAAATGGCTGAGCCGTTCCCAGCTCCACTGCAGCCCGCCATCGGTATCGTTCTGAGGCAGGTCCACCACACCCGGAGCGATCACTACCAAGCCAGTCCATTTTCTTGAGCGAGGCTGATACGAACCGCCGGTTACATGATGCACCACCAGGTTCTGAAGCGTTAGACCGGTGGAGACGCCTTCGACATTGGTCGTGGCGAGAATCCCCCAGGTGCGGCCGTTGATAACCTCGAGGTCCTGCATGGTGACATACGAGGGATTCATCAGTTCGACTGCGGCCTGTGCGAAGTTTCCATCAAGGATCGGCAACGCGCCGGTACCGTATGCACCGATCGTGATGCGGCTGGAGCTTGTGCCAGAAGATGAGAAGTAGAAGAAACCGCTGCAGGTGGTGCCGCGCTTGAAGAGCAAACTAGAACCGGGCGCAAAGGTGCGTCCATTAACGGTCGTCAGAGTATTCCAAGGGCTAGCCTCCGTCCCATTGCCGTTTGTGGCCGCCGAACAGTCAACATAATAGGTGCCAGCAGGGCTCGGGGTAGGAGTGGGTGTCTGGGTGGGTGGTGGGGCCGCACTAGCCAGGGTAACGCCAAGGCTTGCCATCATGACCGCGGCTAGAAGTACAACTGTGATGACTATCGAAACCAGGCTCACATATTTCAGATTGTTTTTCATAATATATCCTTTCCATTCTAGTATCTGATGAGGATGGCGCTAGTGCCGGGGATGGTGAAAGTAACGTGGCCGTTGTTGAGCACAGGGCTACCAACGATCACATCCAGGTGCGTGGCATTGTACTGCCACATCGTCCCGATGCCGCTGGTGATCAATGCCGAGAGATTGGCATCGACAGTATACGAGGTGTTAGCGGCGCTATTGGTGACCAGCAGATAGATATTTCCGCCAGCATCCCTAGTGGTGATCGCGAGCAAATTGCTGTGGCTGGTTATGCTTTGATAGGTTGTCTTGCAGCCTTGCAGGGCACGCGTGCCAATCCGCATGGCATAAAAGCTTGAGCGCTTGAGGCCGTTTCTATCCACCAGGCCCTGAAAATTTTGGAACCCGCCATGGAAGCCGTCCCAATCATAGAAGGTGAACAAATGGCTGCCATCAATATGGTCATTGGCTGGCTGGGAGCCGCGGATCAGGTTGTTGAGAATTGTTTTGACCCCGGTCGAGGCCCTGGTATACCCACCCCGGTAGGTCGCCCATTCACTGAGCCACAACTCTGCATTGGCGAAGCCATTTGCGTTCATATGACTATGCACGGTCTGGTTGCCGCCGAGAATATTGCTACTGTAATTGTGGTAGTCCACAACCGTGAAGTGGCTCCCAACATTGATCATCACGTCGCGCGGCCAGTCGGTGTTATTGGACACCGGGGCGTAAACCCGCGGCGTGCGGCCGGGCAGATACGTGGAATACACATACTGGATGGCATCGTTGGTGTAGATCACCAACTGGTAATAATCCTCGATCGTGCCGTTGAACCCTTGACCTTGATTGTTCGGCTCGTTGTGGACCTCATAATCGTCCACACGGTAATCGTTTCGCACATTAAGCCAGTAAGCTGTAGCGAACACATGTTCCCACCACTCGTTCCAATCCTCGGGTGTGTTCGGCGGGTTCAAGTTCGTCTCCGCCCAGGCTGGTTCGATATTGTTATCGACGTTGCGCACCGTCAGTACCGGGCGTATGCCAGCATCTTTCAGTGCCTGGAAGATGGTACGTGCATTGCCTTGCCATGTAGTTCCCGGTTCGCCTGACCAGTGATAGTCACTGCCGTCAGGCGGGGTCGTCATGATGTTGTCCCACCAGGCCCAGTTGATGACGTTCGGGTCGGCCTTTATCTGAGCGATCGACGGTGATCCGTATACCCCATCGTCATCCTGACGCTCCCAACGGGACATGCCACCATAGATACGATAGGTGTTCAGGCCTGCGTCCTGCAGATCAGCAACATTGAAACGGACATTGCCTTCCGTAGCCCCAATATAGCAGGTGCTCAATCCCCATGGAGTTCCAGAGACAGTAATGGTGGCGGAGGCCGCCTGTACTATCGTCGTGGGGATCAAGAGCACGGTAACAAGAAACATCGTCAGCGCCACAGAGAGGCTACGCTTAATCTTGGACATTTGAACTGCTCTCCTTTCGAGTGTATGTCTTCATCCTGCTGAAAAGGCCAGGTTTGGTGAGTCGATCATGTTATATTTTTTGCTCGCTGCCTCCTTGCCGCTCTCGATATGGAGATTTCTGTGGCCCAGTTTGGAATCGAGAAACGGAAGAACCAAGAATCTGTCTTCTGATAACAAATTACTCCTTTTTATTTGGAAAATCATGCCCTATAGGATTCACTTCTTTCCCTTCTGGATACAAAAACTCTCCCGCAGATGGAATTTTCTGCGGGAGAGAAGCGCCGTAGCACATGAAGTTTTGAGTGATGATTATTTTCCGTTTCCGGCCTGAACTCCGACTTGCCGCCCGACTTTCACGGTGAGATCATCGAACAAGGCGACCGAATCGGCGTGGGTGATGAATCCGAGCTTGCCAGAGCGCATCAATGTGCTGTCCGTGGCTTCGAGCGTTTTTTCACCGTCGAACCAGACCGTGATGTGCCTGCCCACGGTCTCGACCTTGAGTGTATACCAGCCCCAGGTCGGGGTCGGTGCATCCTGCTCGAACTGGACCGCGATCTGAATCGGCGCGGAGGCGATTTCCTGTGGTTGGCCATCCACCATCTTTAGCAGGTGCAATTGGCTTTCCAGGACGTTGGCGAGCACAGCATAATAATTATCCTTATCCTGCGCGCGCCAGATCAATCCCTGACTCTGGTACGTTGTTCCACCCATGGGTTTCAGATGTGCCGAGAGCGTCACATCTTTTGCCTGCACGTCGCGCAGCAGGGCGATGGAATAATGATCCGGCTCGGTCAGAGTGGCAGCCTGGATCAGGACAAGCTCCGGCGAAGGGGCAAAGCGATCCAGGTAAACGCGCCAGAATGGACGTCCGGCGCTCAAGACGGGGCCGTTAGGACCGGTCGCGTCGTAGTCAAACTCTTCTGGCACTGCGCCGTAGTGATACTGGTGGAAGTCGATCAAGAGGTTAACGGGCTTTTCGGTTCCGCTAAAAAAGCGGAGGGATAATGCTGCAGCGAGGATCAGAATCACTGCCACGCCTCCCAACCTCCAGGCCGGGGCGGAGCGAATCCGTTGATTACGTGATCTGCGTGAAGTCATGTTGTTTTACCAAAACAAAGTCATACCATCGCCTCTGCCGCTTGTCAAACGAAACTCCTGGAGTCAAGACATTGGCTCCAGGAGCATCTTAAAAACCGTCTATCAGCAATCCAGCTCAAGCATAGAGTTTGAACTGGTTTGGTTAGGGCCGCTCCGCCGCGCCGATATCATACGCGCCACCTTGCGGGATTACCGTTCCAAAGTAGTCGCGCGTGCCCATACCTCGCAGCGCCTCGGTGACGATGCGTGCGTGATTGATGGCGGGTGAGCCGGCCTGTAACAAATAGGCATTGGGTCCGCCGCCAAACGCGCCGGTAATCAACGGGTTTGCGTTGTAACCCTGGGCATCGAAGCCCTTGGCCCGCCAGCCAGACCAGGTGGTGATGGTCGTTCTGGTGCTCCACTGGAAACGCAGTCCGCCTTCCACGCGGTACCAGAGGTTGTTATTGAAGAAGAAAGTACCCTTGGCGTCTGTCCAAACAAGGTTACTGACCGCGCTGGGATTGACTGTGCCGTTGTTGATGAAGATATTGTTGTAGATGTGTACCGTCGGATTGCCGGATTTGCCCCAGATGCTCGAGCAGAATGCCCCACCCTCAGCCTGGAACATCACCGAGCCAGCCAGCCGGTTGGGCTCATAGTAGATGGTATTGTTATAGATGACCCCGGGAAGGACGCCGCCGAAGACGGTGATGGGGCAGGCCAGTTTCTTGGCATCCCGCTCGCTGATGTTATAACGCATCTGGATATTATGACTCACACCGCGCGAGTAACCATAGCCGATCGGCCAGGTCAGGATCAAGAAACCTTCTCCCTGGTTATCATGCGACCAGTTGTACTGCATCATGCAGTCCTCGGAACCCAGGTCGCAGTCAAAGCCGCCACCATCGCGGGCCTGGTTCGTGTTATCTGGCGTCATATTGTGGTGCGAATTGTTGAACTGGATAGTCGTATCATGCGAGTCCCAGGTCCACAGGCCCAGGCGGGCATTGCGTGACTGGCCATTGTAGGAAGCCTCGTTGCCGTCCATCAGAACGTGGTCTGCTGGGCCGATCACAGCGCCATCGGCGCCATTATGATGGAAGTAAGAGTTGAGCACCTGGATATTGGTGGAACCATAAATAATGGTTTTGGTGTAGGTACTGGTAACATCCAGACCGGATTTCTGGTTGTTCCAGGCTTCAACGCCCGTAACCACCAGATTATCGATATAGCCAAACGTGTTTGTATCGAGCTGGTAATAACCAGCACCGCCGTAGATGCCATTCCACGAACCATCGTGCACCTTGAGGTTCTCGAGGCGGATGTTGCGGACGGTGCAGGCCTCACCGCAGGCCTGGACGCCCAACGGACCCAGGCCGAGAATATGCACGATGGCTCGCATATACTCATCCGAGTTCTGATCCTGGTCTTTGCCATGCTGACTCTCAATCAGCTGTGGCGTCTGGCCGTGCTGGGTCAGATCCAGATTGCGGACGGTATAGTTCTGCACGTTGAGCAGAAAGATCGCTGGCTCATGAGCGCCCACGCCGTCGATCACAGGCAAGTTGCCGGTGCCATAGTCGGCTACAATGACCGGGTTGCCAACTGCGCCGTTGCCAACCGGCTTGAAGGCCGCACCGGAGCAGACCGTGCCGCGCGCGAACAGGATTTGGTCGCCCGCGGTGTACGTCTGCTGGTTGGCACGCGTGGCTGTGCGCCAGGCGGTGGACGGGCTGAGGCCGTTGTTCGAGTCGTTGCCTGTGGCACAGTTTACATAATAAATTGTGTTGACAGCCCGGGCATTTGATGGTGCCGCAAATAGGCTCATCAAGACGACGAGCAGAGCGGTGATGATCATCACGCTACGTCTGAGATTGTCTTTCATGCTGAAACTCCTCTTTAGAAAATGTTTTACTGTACCGTAATCACATTTGCCGTGGTGCTGCTCTTGCCGGTGCTGTCCGTGATCTTGACCTGGATCGAGTGAGTACCAGGCGTCAAGTTGGCTGTGGCAGTGTAGAGACTGCCCGAAACCAAGGTCATGTTCGTGAATGCGCCATTGTTAATGGGATCGATCCGGTACTGCACCGATGAGATTGTGCCGTCATCGTAAGCATTAGCGTTAATGGTCACATTGCCTGCTGTGACTGTCGCCGATTTCGCTGGCGAGGCAATGACTCCACTGGGCGACGCGTTGTAGGCTGCAGAGGCGTTGCTCAAGACCCAGCGTACAGAGTTGAGCGCTACGTTAGCGGCAGTCAGAGTCACGGTCGGCCCAGTAGACGTGCTCGTGCCAGTAAAGTCATCTGGATCAAAGGTGTCAATGCTCACGCTTGACCAAGGCGTCTTGAGAGTGAGCGTAAAGTTGCGTGGATCGGGCACATAACCACCCTGGAAGTTGGTCAGGATGACCTCGATTCGATCAGGATATTGGACGGCATCCACCTCATATTGGCAATCGCAGTTAGAGGTGGAGACTTCCACCGGGATCGATTTGGCAGACCAATCCTCCACCCAGTTCCAGTGCTGCCAGTAAGCGCCGGAGCTCGTCCACGTCCAGTTGGTGTAGGGCGGGCCGGGCGGCTCGATGTTCATCAGGCCGGTGTTGTAGTTATCGAAGTAACCATCATTGTGGGCGTAAGGATCGGGGGCGCCAAAGCAGCACCAATCGGTATTGTTCGGCCAGCGGGCGTCTTTGTCCGGGTCGCCTTTGAGTTCCCACTGGGTCATTAGATCCAGCGTAGAGGTGGTGTCCAGTGTCAGGTAGCCGATGGCGGAGGCTGCTTCCGCCGGGTTGTACTCTGGCACCGCGGACTCGTTGATGAACCAGTTGGCAGGACCCGTCTCTGTGATGATGTAATTGAGCGAAGGGTCAATGGCCTGGATGACATCCAGGGAGGGCTTGAGGCCCCACTTGTAGTCATGGGTGTTGAAACCATCCATGTGGCCCTGCAACGCTGCATACCATTCCTGCCACTGCGACGTCTGCCCTGGTTCGTTGGAGGAAGAGGGATAGACAGTGGCAGCAATCCCATCGCCGTTGGCGTCGATCGTGTCATACTGCTTCAACGTATCGTAGGCTTCGATTTCCAGCCGCTCATAGTCGGTCTGGGTGCCCTTCCAGAAGCCATCCGTGTTGACCTCGTTCATGATGGCGTAGTCGTCAACGAGATCGCCCATACGGACCGCCACCTCACGGATAAATTCGGTCCAATACGTGTCAGAGGTGGGTGGATAATCGTCGTAATTCGCGACATCCGTGCCATAGTTGGAGGCCCACTTCGGCGTGTATTGAATCTTGGCCACGATGTGCTGGACACCAGCATTGCGGAGCGACTGATAGTAATAGCGGTAGTAACTCCAAACGGACTCGTCCCACACGAGGTGGGCTGGCTCCAGGTCCATCCAACTCAGGTCGGGATAGGACGCGGTCCAGTGGGCGGACTCAACCATCTCGATGTCCGAATCGAGGGTATTGTTATTGAGCAGGTAATTGATCCAAACCTGTCCGGGGTTGCCTTTTTCGATGTCCTCCTGCCGCATCCGGCTGAGGAGCGCATCGTTGACCCAATAGTCGGTAGAACCGAGGAAACGCTTGGGCTGAGTGTAGTCCACGATACCTTGAATCAATGCCACGTAATCCATGTCGAAGTACGGTGTTACGCCATCCGGCAGTGAGCCGGGCCCGGCATTCGGCGCACCGGAGACACGCAGTTGCAGAGTATTGGAGCCGATCACAAGCTGATCGCTGGTGATCGCCCAGCGTAGGGTCTGCATGCCCTGGTTTTTGCCGCCGTTACCCCACTTGCTGAACTCCCACGAACCGGCCCAGCGCGGAGTCAACTTGTGGCCGTTGAGCGTAGCTTGCAGGCCGGAGACTGAGTTCTGGGCCGTGTCACCGGCGACGACCTTCAGATAGTAATCTCCGGATACCGAGTTCATAGTGAAGATAATTGTCTCCGTTGTATTGGCTCCAGAGAGTCGAGCGGGGAAGGCTGAGGCAGACGATACACCAACCGTGAACGTGCCAACACTACCCGTGAACTCAGCTGCTGAGTCATTCAACGCGCCAATGGACCAGACAGCACCAGGCGGCGGGCTGGTGGGCACGGCGGTAGGAGTTGGGGTTTTGGTAGGCGGTCTGGCCGCAAAAGCGGACTGGCTTGGCAGCGTCAAGCTCAGGCTGAACATAACCAGCAAGATTACAACTGTAGGTACTAAGAGATTGGGCCTGCGATTACCTTTCATGAGCGTGCCTCCTTCTGTGATTGGATGAAACATGCTAATATGCCCGGGTAGGCGGGCCTTTCACTCTACAGAGTACGCCTGGTCATGAGAAAAAACATGCTCGCAGGGATTCAGTCTTTGCTCATAAGGATTCAAACCTAAAGCGACAAATTATCGATTGGAATGATTGTGTCGGTACACACCGGGTGAGACCCCCAATTCCTTCTCGAAAAGCCGGGTGAAATACGAAACGCTTGAGAAGCCAACCGCCATGGCAGTTTCGGTGACATTTGCACCGGTTCCCAGCATTGCTTTGGCCTCTTTCAGCCGGTAGCGATTGAGGTATTCCACGGGCGTAATATTCAGTTCTTTGTGAAAACATCGAGTCAGATAGCGTTCGCTCAACCCCAATTGACGCGCCATATCCTGCCGCGAGAAAGGTTCGGCGTAATGCTTGTGGATATAGGCCATCGCTTTGCGGACGATCCACTGCATTTCGGAACCGAGTCGGGGGGCGCGGGCAAGGGCCGATTCTACATGGGCCATCGTTTCCTGGGCGCTGAAAATCCCTTTCTGGAGTACCGCTGCAACTCCTTGATTGAGACGGGCCATATCTTCTTCCGTAAGCACCTGCCCTGTCAACACCACAACGGGTATCGTGCGGATGTTTTCGTCTTTGCGCAAAGCGTTAAGCACTCCAAAACCATCCAACTCGGGCATCATTAGGTCGAGCAGGATCAGGTTCGGAAGTTCCTGGCGGATCACCTCCAGGGCTTCGCGTCCATCATGAGCGCGCAAGACACGGCAGGCGGGGAATTGGGACTCGATGATACGGGTATGCATCTCGAGGATTGCCGTATCGTCGTCCACTAACAGGATTGCCTTTCCCTCCGCAGAAGAATTGACGTTTAACCCCTGGCGTGCCAGCGCCCCAATGAGTTCAGGCGAATCGACTGGCTTGGTCAGATAATCCAATTCCAGGATAGATCCGCGCTTTTTTTGTAGAGAGAAAAAAAGCACCGGTACATCCTCTGTGGCCGGGTTTTCCTTGAGGATCTTGATGATTTCCCAACCAAATCTGGGAGTTAGGCCGGCATCTAGGATGATCGCGCCTGGCCCAGCATTTAGCATAGGCGAAATCCAATTGGACGACTCTTCATCTACCTGGAGCCTCACCACATGATAGCCGCGGTCGGCAAGATGGTCGTGCAATTCTTTTCCTGCGCTGGAGTGCTTTGCTACCAAGAGCACAACCGGCCCACCCTTGATTGGCGATGCCATCGCTCTCGAGTCAGCCTCGTCCTGGATCACAGGCAGGGTAAAGAAAAAGTTGGAACCAGCGCCCTCTTGACCAGTCGAGTCGACCCAGATACGTCCGCCATGCATCTCAACAAGACGCTTACAAATTGCCAGGCCGAGGCCGAGGCCTCCGTAACCGCGCGCAGTGGTACGCTCAGATTGCCGGAATTCGTCGAAGATGAGTTCTTGTTCTTCGGGCGGGATTCCCAAACCCGTGTCGCTGACATGAATCGTGACCATCCTCTGATCGAGGCGGACGATGAGCGCGACCTCGCCCTCTGCCGTGAACTTAATCGCGTTGTTAACTAGGTTAAGGGTCACTTGGCGGAGTCGGGTGCGGTCGCCCCAGACCCGCGGTAGATGGGTTGGGATTTCACACCGCCAACTCAGGCACTTATCTTTGGCAATCTGTTGGCCGGTCATGATTACCGGTTGTAAGACTTCGGCCAAGTCGAGTGGCTCACAGGTCAATTTCAACTCTCCGGCCTCATCTCGCGACAAGTCCAGCACGTCTCGGATCAATCCATCCAGTTGTTGGGCACTGATGTAGATGCGCTGGAGTTCATCGCGAATACCTGCCTCACTTGGCAGAGCAACTTCTTCTGGTTGCTTGATCAGCGAATGAGACAGACCAGTGATCAGGCTCAAAGGAGTGCGTAGTTCATGACTCACAGTAGATAGAAAACGGCTTTTCATGTGGTTGGCTTCCTCTGCCAGCCGTTGTCCCTCAATAGCTTCCTTGTGCAGCCGAATGCTGCGAAAGGCGCCAGCTAGCTGCTGCACGATGGTCACGCTGGTATCCAAATCAATCGTATCAATTGCGATGTAGCCCTCGGCCATATCTTGAATGAGTAGAGGGAACAACACCAAACTGAATGGCTTGCCCACAGGAAAGACTCCGGCGGGCGGAAACTGGCGGCTCGGAAAGTGGATAGGAACAACAGGCGACTCCGATGTTGAATAGAGCCGGGTCCGTGCTACTTGGTCATTTCCTTCCGCTTCATAAATGGCTATCAGAATACGCCGAATGCCGATCGGAGGCAAATATTCTGCCAACGCATTGAAGATCTGATTTTCGTCCACCGCCATGAACAGACGTGAAGTCAACCGACCAATTTGGTCAGAGACGAACCTCCTGTTGCAGACATATTGCCGATACTGCCGGCGCATGGAGATGCTGATGGCGATACGCGCCTGGCGCATCATTTCTTCGAGCGGTTGCCTTACATCATCATTCGTGGCGATCAGGAGTTCGGGTACACTTTCTTCCAGGCTCGAAAGCGCGGTATGCCACACATACGGATCATCCCGGGCTTCCTCCACTTGCTGGAGAATCCCGGAAAAAACCTTATAGAACGACGACGGATCTCCTTCTTTAAGACAATGATGGAATGCTTCAACCAGTTGTGTGGATAAAATGGTAAGTTCATCCGGCTCGATAAAGCGGGTCTCATCCCTCACCGCTTCGCGGATTGACCTGGCCGTAGCTGGCAGTGAGATGATCGAATCTTGGCCTTGTTCCCCTATCGTTGAGATGTCCTTACCTATCAGACGACCAGGTAGGCAGCCGCAGGATTCACGCACGACGAGTTTCACCGGAACCTGGATAGATTTATCCGCCGAGGACTGTCCGTTGATGATCTGAAGCAAGAGAGTCAGTGCCCTTCGGCCCGCCTCAACGACTGGATAATGGATAGATGTAAGCGGCGGATTCTGACCGGCCGCATCGGGCCAATCATCAAAGCCGATTATGGCAATATCTTCTGGGATCCTTAATCCTGCTTTTCGAATCGTCTCCATGGCGCCGATCGCCGAATGATCGTTGCTGGCAAGCATCGCCGTGAACCCGACTTTGGAATCCAACAGCTCTTGCATGGCCTGCCTTCCCCGGACGATATCGTGGTAGCCGTGCACGATCAGGCGCGGATCGCTTTCTAGTCCATAATCCTGCACGGCCCGGCGATAAGCTTGGAGTCTGAGCAGACTGTCGGCGTCGACCTCATTGTTCTCGTGCCCGGCGATGAAAGCGATGCGCTGGTGGCCATGCTGCACCAGGTGTTTGATCGCCTGACGTATCCCTGACTCGTTATCAAGGCCAACCGACGCGCCTTTTTCCCCCGGACCAACAAAAACAAGAGGATGACCTTCTGCAATGACCTGCTGGATATATTGCGAACGTTCGGTGGTGAGCAGGGGATTGATCGCGATCAAGCCATCCGTATTCCACGGGCCCACTGGAACAAAGTCATTTTCAGGCGAGACCACAGGCCAGGCTGGCTGGAGGCGGATCGGGCTGCTCGCGTGTCCCAGTCCGCAGGCCAGGAGCAGGTTGCATCCCTGATTTTGCGCTTCGGCGTGGATGCCATGCAGCACGAGGTCAAGAAATCCATGTACGTATCCCTCATATACCTGCCAACCAGCTAGTACTCCGATCGTAGGAAATCTTTGGATGGGGCTCTGCATATTTTCTATCTCCATAAGTCTCATCAGCAGCGGGTGGATTGGTTTTAGAGAAAAAACAGGTTTCACTCTTAATCCTGAGTGAAACCCATGGCATTGATTCAGGCGGTCAACATCACACCATCCTTGAAGTCAACAAATATATCCGTGATTGAAATCAAATTATCAGGCATGTATATGAAAACACGATCTCTATATTTCATTCTTACCTCATAAGAAACGGTGAATCTAAAAACGACAAAAGAGTTCGCATGAAATCACTCCTGGTGACATCGGGCGATTTCATTTTTACTATGATTTGCGCTGGGGTCAAGCAATTGAAAAGACAAATCGCAGCATTACTTGGCATCAACTATGATTCGCTGCCCAATTCATGTGCTTCTTCGCCATTTGTTGCCGAAAGTGAAAGGAAATGGGAATCAGTTTGATCATCACAATGATCAGCGCAGGTACGATCATGCGGGCGCTCCGTCATCGCCACCTCGTCACAGTGCTTCATCCAGTTCCCAAACTTCTAGTGGCGCGCGTTATGGTTGCCGCGTCCGAATCTCAGAGTCGCGGTGGCAACCTGGATTTTTGCAGGCGGTGAGCATCATACGAGCTGTAGTTTTTCGGTCACGCCCGAGTATCTCCGGGATTTCGCCGAGATGGCAGGGATTGAATTCCTATTGATTGACGAAAACACGCGTGTGGACGAGTTCAAGGAATGCTTCGAGCGATGAATCTCTAAGTCGGTGAGAGTAAAACGTTGAAATTCACCATTACTGCCTGGATGACGTCGTTCTATAATGAGGAGGTGAATTGGACAGCAAGCAACACCGCCCGCGAAATTCTGAAGCTTTTCCAGGATATTGTTGCCACTGAGCATATCACGGTTCTAATGTCTTCGGATGATCCGCTCGTGGATAAGTATGCAGATGAAGTCGTGTTGTTGAGAGATAGTCAGATTAGCGTCCCGATTGGGTCGTAAGAAATTACATACGCAAGTTGGTGTTGAGAACAAAGTAAACGTAATTCGAGGAGCGAGCAGGTATGTCGGATAAGGTGCAAGCATGGTCAGAAATTGTAAAAATTCCCACATATAAAATTGGCATACACGATAAGAATCTGATGTTCCTCGAAAAGTGGGTGTGTACTGTTTTCTCACATCATCACCTAGACCTATTTACTGACATCGTAGCCTAGGGATAGGTGGGTGTACGTCGAAGGGCTCGATGCCAGGTCGACGCCGCTTCTTTACACATTATGGCGACATAGTCCTGGAAATCCATCCTCTGGTTGTACAGCCCCTTGATCGGGATCTTTTTGAGCAGTCGCCGGTCTGCAAAGATCGCAAGTTCACGCTTCTGCCCGTCCACCCAGATATTCACCCATTTCTTACGTATCTTACTCTGCACATAGTAGGTCTGGTTGCCCAATTGCAAACAACCCTTGTGATTAAGCTTTCGCTTGTAGGTCTTACCCGTCAAGGCCAACACCCAGCGATCTGGATCAACAGTGGCTGGAACCGGGGATAAGCGAGGCGGGTTCGGAAGCCACCACAGCAGACGATCCATGATCAACGAGATTGACTGGCGCAGCCGTCTCCACCACATGCTGCTGTTTGCCTTGCGGATCGGCCGGGACTGTGCTGACATCGTGGAAATCCATACCCCATTCCATGCCGGGTTCCGGTCGTTCTTCCGGTTCATGTTCGTGCCGACCTGGATGAGGGATGTGATGATATTTGTTCAAGATCTTCCAGACCGTACGTGTCGATCGAGGCAGCACCCATCCCGCCTCCTGAAAAGCCGGATCCTGTTTCAGGTAATACAGGATCGTGAGCGGACCGGGTGTGCGTCCCGGTTTTTCGGGTGGGTGATCCCGGATCTCAAGGATCCGCTCCACCACCTTTGGTGCCCATTCCGGGACAGGTCGCTTCCTTGCACACGACTGTCCGTACAACACCTCCTGATCATCCAGCGGATGATCCCGAATGCGCTTCAACCATTTCTTCACCCAGGGTTTGGAGCGGCCCACGGCTTCCGCCAGCGTTCGCTTACTCCAGTCCGGATGTTCCAGCCACACCTCCCTCAATCTACTGCGATCCACGATCCATTGCTCTTCCATCACAGCCTTCCACCTTCGTTTTTCCCCCAAGGATACTCTCCCAGAACTGGGCTAGGTTACGAAGAGGATCAACAAGACAAGGTGACGATGTGAGAAAACAGTACACATCTCCTCATCAGTGTAATCTTTATAGAGACTGTCACGCGGCGAGCCGCGACCATCCGTCACGACCACACCTGTGAACCATTGATCCTCCTGTTGAAAACATTCAAGGATCGGCTGTGCCGCCATGATTTCGATATCATCCTGGTGCGCGGCAAAACAGAGATGCGTTGTCCGCGCCAGTGCCTGCCCCTCAGGCGTATTATCGGGAATGTAAATCTCTGCTGTATCAAGATGGAATTTCATAATATCCTTCTCTTTTCAAAATACTCGATGGATGAATTCAGGGTCGCCTTGATTTCACAGACGATCATGGGAATATCTTTCCCGGATTCAAAATCCAATTTGGATCCAGAGCCTGTTTTAATTCACGCATGACATCCAGAGCAATGCCGTGTTCCATTTTCATAAACCGAGACTTGCCTATCCCGACCCCATGCTCTCCCGTAGCCGTGCCATTCAATGAAATCGCCTTGTTGACAACTTCGGTATTCATCTCATAGACAATTTGATATGTGTCGCCCGTAAAGGGAGAGCAAATATGGATATTTCCATCGCCTGCATGACCGAAAGCATAAGCAGTCATGTTGTGCTCTCGGCGATATGTTTCAATGAAGGCAATCAACTCAGGATAAACGCTGATAGGGACTGCAACATCGCTAATGTAAACTTTTTGATTAGGATGCCGCCGCACAATGGTCTCATAAGTATGATGACGCGCACGCCAGAGTTTCAAACGTTCAGCATTGTTCGTGGTTGTCTTAATATCTAGTGCTCCTGCGTCCTGACAAATTTCCCGCACAGTGCTTAGAACAGATTCCAAAGCACCGACATGTGAAGCATGAAATTCCATGAAGATAGTTGGCTTGGCGGGCAGATCAAGTCCATCGCTTTCGGAGATTGAACCGACGCTGAAGCCATCCAAAAATTCAAGCGCAGCAGGTTCGGTGCCGCTGCCACGGACAGCGACAACAGCTTGAATAGCGTCATCGACACTTTCAAAGCATGCCACCGCTGCACTGATATGCTCCGGAATCGGCACAACCTTTAGGGTGGCTTCCGTAATAAGTCCCAGCGTTCCTTCACTGCCGATAAAGAGATGAGCAAGATCATAGCCAGACGACTGCTTGACCGAGCGTGAGCCAACCTGGACAATGCGACCGTCTGCCAGCACCACCTGCATGCGTAGAACATTATCTTTGGTGGCGCCATATTTGACCGTGCGGATGCCCGCTGCGTTATTTGCCAACATTCCACCAATGGATGCATTTGCACCGGGGTCAGGAGCAAAAAACAATCCATGACGAGCAAGCTGGATGTTGAGATCTTTATATCCCAACCCCGGTTGTACTGTGACTTGAAAATCATCCGCATGAATTGCGACAATTTTGTTCATATGCGCAAACGAAATCAAGATTCCGCCACATAAAGCAATTGGGTTACCCTCGAGGGAGGTACCCGCTCCCCAGGCAGTGACAGGTATACGTTGTTGATTGGCATATGCCAGCACACGCGAAACCTGCTCTACGTTTTCCACCCACAGGATTACTTCCGGAGGGTGCGCTTCATGCGCGCTCTGATCTTGAGAGTGCAAATCCAAGTCCGACTGTCGCGTACTGATGTTTTCCTCACCAACCAATTTGGCAAGATGTGAGAGGACTTCAGGGGTAACGGATGAGTACATTTTCATGATCGATTTATATCATGAACTGAAAACGCTGTGATAAATGATAAAGCTTGGATCTCGACTGCGGGACTGCAAGGAACATGCAGCCCTCCGCTCAGGGCGAAGTGAAACACAGGATAGATATGGGACAAGCTCAAATGGACTTCCATCAAAACACCGAATACGGAGTGGATTTGCAAACTGAAACCGGCGCGTTTGGCGCCATTACTGGAAGCTTGGCAGTGGCATGTCCACGCCGACTAACCGCATCAATGGCATTGACACCCGACCTTAGGAGAGGTGATTGTTAATGACCTGTCCATTCACCGATCAGGTGGTCGAACACCCAATTGCTCCAAAACAGAACGTATTAAACAAAACCTAAATACGCCTGCCTACTTGCCTGCGTCTCGGAACAATTAGACTCTCTTATAGACTGCGTTCGAACTTTTCGTAATCGCGGAAGACCTGCTCATTATTGGTATTTGGCACACCCATGACGTTCGGCGAGACAAAGACACGCTCCGGTGGCAGTCCACGGCGGGCCATCTCGGCCGCGGTTTCCGCAACTAACCCCATGGCAATCGAAACAAAGGTAAAGGTGGAACTGGCAGCCACACGACCTGTGAGGCCTTCTATATCCACGAGCGCATCTTCTGACGGGGAACAGTTATCGAGCAGAATATCTACGATGTCTTGCAGCGCTTTTCCACTTGGGTGCTTAGACTGGTTCATTTCGCGATTATTGATTGAGGAGACTCCGACGACAGTCAAGCCAGCCTCTTTGCCAGCCAACGCCATTTCGATCCCGGCAGCATTCATGCCTCCGTGTGAGAATATCAGCAGGCTATCGCGCGGATCGAGGTGATGGGACAGAAGCACGTTCTTAATATAGCCTGGCTCACGCTCCAGCCAGAGCAGCTCGCGCGCACCACCCGGACCCACAACATTGAACCACATCAAGCGTGGGTCCATGATCGGATGAAAGCCGACATATGCCCCATAGCGCGGGAAAATATCCTGCACTGGCAGCACCGAATGTCCTGATCCAAATACATGCACAGCCCGGCCGGCTAAAATCGAGGTCGCAAAGGCGCGGGCAGCCGCCTGGATATTTTCCATTTGGGTAGTACGAATCTTTTCTAGAAGCTCAGCAACTTTTTCAAAATACGTTTCTGCAGACATAAATCAATCACTCTCCTTTGAATGGAATATATATGTAGTGCACTCGATTAAGTGGATAGGATTTTTACCAGCCATATTTCTCCGGGTTCGAGGCGGGTTTGAAGCTGTAAGCGTCCGTCGGACCAAGTAGCGGGAACAGTTTGCCCGCTCACTACATCGCTGACCGAGTAGTCGCCAGAAACGATCCGTAGGCCAAAACTAAATGGCGGGGAGCTTTCTGGAGAGCCGTTCGGCTGGCTGTGGTTGAACGCAAAGAAAAGATACCCTGGCTTACCATGATCATCCAAGAATTCCAAGAGGCGCGGTTCAATTTCCACGCCTTCAGGGATGTTCCCGAATTGCACGGGCAGTTCGAGCTGCCCCAGATCGAGCAAGCCTTGCAAGAACTTGCCTGTGTTGGTATCGTCGAACTTGTAATAGCCCAAGCTTAGCATGGTGCCTGCAAACACAGCCCAACCTTTGCCATAGCGGTGCACCGTGATAGCCGGCGAGCCATCCTCGAATACGCCCACGACCTCAGCATCTGGAGAGAGTAGTTCGAGCGCTTCCCGGAAGAAGGCGCCCTGTAACACATAACCTTCTTGTAGCATGGGTAGCGCTGGGTGAGCGCGGACGATCCGCACCGGAACGCGGGCGTCTTCTCCTACCCCTTCCGCGCCTTTCTCGCGGCAACCAAACACCTTCTCCAACCCAAAACCTGGCACGGCATCCCCACAGTAGCCCGTCTCATCATTCCAGGCGGTGCGCGCCTCCGCCAGGACGATCCCGCCCTTTTCGACAAACTTCCCAATCTGGGTGGCCGCTTGGCGTGGCAACATGAATGAGAAGGGTAGGTATAAAACTTTGTATTTCTCCAGCTTGCCCTGGCTGATCTCATCGGGGTGGATGTAATCGGCCGGCAAATATTTTTGATGAATGGCCTTGTATGCTCCTACATAGGAACGGCTGGGGATGTAATGCCAAGGCTGGCGCATACATTGCCACATGATGTTCGAATAGTTGTTCAAGCAGATTGCGGCCGCGGCCGGAACCGGTTTGGCGCGGTAAAACAGTTGCATATCCGGGGAGATTTTTTGGACCAGCTCCCCTGCTGCCAGAGCGCGGTCGCTCGGTGATCCATCCAGGTTGGCAATTCCAAAGCCAGCGGATTCATATCCGCTGCTCATCGGAAACCATGCATAGAAGCACAACCACTTTGCCCCGTGCGCCAGGGGCTGGAGTAGGTACTGGCGGGCATCTTGCGCAGTCATATGTGAAGCAAACATGCCCACGTAACCGTGCCCGGCTTGTAGCTCACCTAGCCAATAAGGCGCGTCTACCGAATCACACGCCGAGCGCGTGGAGGTCAGCATAGCCGCCCGAAAGAAGGCATTCTTGGTTTCCTTGGCACCCACATGTTTGGGATAGAGTGAAGTTCCCCAGACTTCCACGGCTTTTGCCATCTTCCAATCATCCGGCGAGCCTTGTTCATCCAATGGGTTTGTCAGCACCATCGGCACAGCCGAATGGCTGGTGGTAGTGTGTTGATCAGCTTGACGGATGGAGCTCTGACGCCAGGTCAGATCTTCCGCCAGTTTCTCCTGAATAAAGTGAATCCAGTCAATATATTCGGTATAAGTCATCAATGAGATGAATTTAGGAGCAGGGATGGTATCCCAGCTGGAGAATTGTCGATACCAGGCTTTGTTCACCGCATCGAGTGTTCCGTAGCGGCGTCGCAGCCAGTCGCGGAAGCGCTGGACAGTATGGTTGCAATAGCAGAATACAGCTGGCTGAGGCAGGTAATCGAAGTAACCCCACTGGACGATGTGCGGCTCGCTCCACAGATCCCAGCCCAGGAAGCAGGAGCGCTTGGCTGCGCGTGCAGCCAAGGTGACCATAAAGCGCTCTGCCGCATTATGCACACCGGGATGATCATAACAGTACCCCGGCGCGCCCTGCGAATCAATCGGCACACCGCCTGCCGAGACATACCGGCAGTCTGGAAAATATTTCACCAGCCAATCGGGCGCCGAGTCCAGGTAGATTTGGATAATCACCTTTAGCCCAACCTCTTCGGCCAAATCCATCAAAAGATCCAGGGTTTCAAAATGGTATTCACCAGGCTGTGGCTCAGCGGTTGCCCAATCCACCCAACACCGGACGGTATTAAACCCACAGTCCTTAATCGTCTCCAAATCTTTTTTCCAAGTCACGGGCGAATCCGCGTCCGGTGGGCGCACCATCGTCGCGCGCGCCTTGCCGCCTGTATACCATACCGCAATCGGGATGAATTCTTCACGCTCCATAGACACTCCTATTAACACATTACTTTGGAGCTTGCACAAAGCCTATAAGAGCCCGGCGCACCTTACTCCACACGGTACTAAAGATAAAGGTACCACTACTCTCTCCTGGTAATGTGACAACCTGCGCATTCGTTATACCTGCCGCGCTCTGTTGAGCCTGTTCCAGGATCAAGCCATGTTGTTCCCCTTGACTAGCGATGAACAACATGGGACGAGAATCAAGTTGTTCTAAGTTTTTCACTGGTGGAGCAGAAATGAGGATCAGGCCCGCTATCATTGGGTCTTGCAGGGCAACATCAAGCATCGTCGGCGCACCCTGTCCGCCACCTAAAAGAAAAATCTTCTGCTCATCTACCAATCCTGTTTGGCGAAGATACTCCAGAGCCGCCTGAACGCTTTCTACCTTTTGATCGCCCAATGCGAGTGCCAGAGAAGCGATTCCCGTGCGAGCCAGGTCATCGCCCAAGTCATACCAAGCTTCGCGCTCCGCCATGAAATGCGAGCCGGTAAAATTGAATACGATGACCGGGTAATCACCTTCCTGTTTTGGGTGAATAAATGTAGCTTTATTGCCAGCAACGTCAACCTCTTCATGCTGGATCGCTGTGACGGCAATCTGATCGATCAGACCAAGACGCGGTGGATCGCCTTGAGAGAATTCAGAGTAACCTGCATACATTGTAGTAACAGCGATCGTGTTGCTTTCGCCGTATTTAAGCAACTTGCTGACATCTGCATACGCGGCAAAAGGTTTGCGCACAGGCTCCACTGTTGTGCCATTGACAAACACGCGCCCATTGAATGGATTGAGCCAAGCACTGATGCCCACTGCCTTCTCTTGCCAGGAGCGCGGCACAGCTACTTTGGTACGATACACGACCATCGTCGGTGTGCCCTCCAAATCACCAAAGCCTTGTTCGCTCCAGGAGCTGGGCACATCTACCTCACTCCAAGCCGAATCATCGAAGTCCGGCGCGACAAGCTCGTCGCTGAAAGCGTCTGCCTTCTGCGCCCGCCATTTCCCCGCCAAAGAGATCGCGGCCGATTCACTGACTCCGGGGATTAGCTCTTGACCAGATCCCGCTTCGACAGGGGCCAAGGTAGGGGCAGGCGCACCTCCCGCGCAGGATGCCAAAAGACTCGATAACAAACCAACAAGACCAAAGAATCTGATGAGCCGAAACATGTTCTTTGCCTAGCCTTTTAACCCGGTCAACGCGATGCCTTGCGTGAAATAGCGCTGCAAGAAAACAAAGATCACCAGGGTGGGAATCACACTTGCTACGGTACCCGCCATCTGTAAGTTCAACACTTGTGCTTCCATCCCAAAGGTGCGCAGACTGTTCAGTGCCAAAGGCACTGTATACAGATCGGGTGACTGGGCGATCAGCAAGGGCCACAAAAACGAATTCCAAACACTGATCATGTTGAACACACCTAAGGTAGCCAGCGCAGGCCCGGTCAACGGCAGGATGATTTGCCAATAGATTCGAAACTCGTTAGCCCCATCGATCCGAGCGGCATCCAGCAGTTCATCGGGAAGAGTAAGAATAAATTGGCGCATCATAAAGATGCCGTAGGCACTGACCAAGCCAGGCATAATCAACCCGGCGTAATTATTCGTCCAGCCGAACACTTTGACGACATAAAAAACCGGAATGAGAATCACAAAAAAGGGAATCATCATGGTCGCCAAAATCATCGCAAAAAGAAGATTCCGGCCGGGGAACTGGTACTTGGCAAACGCAAAACCAGCCAGGGAACTGGTGAATAGAATACCGAGTACAGTTAGTGCAGTCACCAAAATGCTATTTAAGTATGCACGTGCAAGATCGACAACCTCCGTAACCCGCACATAGTTTTGCCATTGGGGGGCTTCCGGAACAAGCGGCGGTGGCATCTGGATGATTTCCTTAGACGTCATCAAGGAAGCAGAGATCATCCAATAGAACGGCAGCAGCATCCAGAGACTGAGGAAGATCAATGCGCCGTATTTGAGAACCTTTCCCAACACATTCAAAACATTTACGCTTTTTGAGTCCATCGCGCCTGCCTGTCAGTCTCGCTCGCGCGCCAAACGGAGCTGGATAAGCGTCACAATGAAGATGATCGCAAACAAAATAATGGCCATAGCGGAAGCACGTCCCATCCGGAAGAACTTAAAAGCATTATTGTACATATGCAACACGAGCACCATTGTAGCGCCAGCGGGTCCTCCACCGCTGGTCTCTGCCCCACCGGTCGTCGTGGCAAATACAATATCAAAGACTTGTAGGGCGCCGATGGTATTCGTCACCACAAGGAACAACAGCACAGGCCGCAATAGCGGCAGCGTGATATGCCAAAACGTTTGCAGCGAGTTGGCGCCATCCACGGCCGCCGCGTCAAAATATTCCTGTGGAATGCCCTGCAAACCCGCAGTGAACACCACGATATAGTAGCCAACATACTGATAGACAGCGATTAAGATGATACAGTACAGCGCCTGGTCCGGGCTGGATAGAAACGGTTGAACAGGCAATCCTATTGCGAGCAGGATTCGATTGATCAAACCAAAGTTTTTGTTCAGTAACGTGCCCGACATCATTCCCAACGCCAACGGAGCGGTGACCATGGGCAGAAAGAAGATAGTTCGCCAAAAGCCACGGTATCGCAGGCGCGAATTGAGCAGCAAAGCCCCGGCGAGTCCAAGGATTGTGTTGGCGGTGACTCCTAAGACCGTAAACCGGATGGTGTTCAAAAGCGCCTGTCGAAACCTGTCATCCTGCTGAAAGATATACGCATAATTTTCGAGACCTCGAAATTTCATCTCACCCAAAGGCGCAATCAGATTCCAATCGTTCAAGCTAACCCAAAAACTAAACAAGATGGGGCCCAGGGAAAAAATCACCAGATAAAGCACGATTGGAATCACAAAAATAAATGCCCAAATCGTTTTCTGATTCAGCACTCTTCGACGGGATAGGGTTGAGTCTTTGGATAAAGCAGAAGTTGCGATGGCGCATCTCCTTTTCAAGAAACGTCCCTTGGGTTTTTAGGCTGGGATAGCCTAAAAACCCAAGGAATAAATTCGTCTACTTATTTTCGCTCAGAATGCGGTCTGCCTCCGTCGCCGCTGACTGCAAAGCTTCATCAATCGATTTTTTATCGTACCAAGTGTTCTCGATCTCCGTCTGCAAGGCGGTCTTAATTTCCTGTCCACCCACCAGAACCGGCTCAGGTTGACTGGTTGATGCAGAGTCGAGGTAAGCTTTGAGGAAGAAATCACTTAATGTATCGGAGAGAGCTTTCTGGTCAGATAATCGGCTGGGAATAGCTCCCAACGCTGATGTTAGATATTCGCCCATCGGGGAGGCTTTCCCTTCGCCACGCGGTGAATTCAACCACTTGACCAACTTCCAGGCTTCCTCCGCGTTCTTGCTGGTCTTATCGACGGTCCACAGCCAGTTGTACTGAAGAGCTACGGACTTATCTCCACTGGGACCAACCGGGATGGGTGCAACGCCAACGTTATCATAGCCATCCACAAACGAGTTCTTCAGGTCTGAACGGAAGAAGTTCGCCATGATCACCATCGCGGACTTGCCCGTGACAAAGTCATTGAAGCCACCGCCCAAGCCAGGATCTACACAACCCTCTTTGATCATATCGGAATAGGCTTGCAGCACTTCTTTGCTTTGCGGGCTGTTGAACATGGCCTTGGATTGATCAGACGCCAAGTACTCACCACCATTCGACCAGAGCAAAGACAGGAAGGGGTGAACCACGCCGGAATCCCAACCGGTCAATACTGCCAGCCCGGTATGTTCCAGTGTGCCATCTGCCTTCTTTTTCGTCAACTTGCAGGCATAGTCTTTTAGTTCATCCAGCGTCTTCGGGGGTTCGCTCAGCCCAGCATCGGCAAACATTTTCTTGTTGTAGACGAGTTGCCACGTATTGATTTCGGTTGGATATCCCCAAATTTGATCGTTAACCGTTACCGCGGAAACGGAACCTGGACTGTAATTCGCCTTAATATCCTCAACAACATCCGCTGGAGGAGTAGCTAAAGCGCCGCCCTTCACAAAATCGGGCATCCATAAGTTGTAAATATGGATGATATCCGGAGCCGTGCCCGCGGCGCGTGACGTGGAGATCTTCGTCAGGAGCTGATCAAACGTCACCGCTTGGTATTCGATCGTCACGTTTGGGTTGGCCTTGGTATATTCATCCAACAAGGCCTTCATCGGCGTAGCTAAAGATTCTTCCCCCCAGTGAGTCAAAACTACCAGCTTCACAGGTTCATTGGAGGTTGCCTGGGTTGCCGGTGCGGCTTGGCAAGCACCCAGCAATAAGCCCAAAACCACTATCATGGTCATAACAATGGATGAGAAACGGGTTCGTTTCATAAGGAAATTCTCCTCTCACAAAGTTGAAAAAGTTATGGATCGATCATCGAAAGCAATAGAATTCAGGATATTTTTTGTTCTTCACCTCCTAACTTTGTTCTCTTGCCTCTCGCAGACGGAGCCAAGCAGCATAGGCTGCGCCCAGCAACCCGGCCCGTGCGCCGAGGGAGGAAACTTTGAGTTGCACAGCGCCGGCGGAGATTGGCTGCGCCCAACGCCGGACAACTTCTTGGATAGAGGGGAGCAAGCGCGCACATTGACTCCCCATCCCTCCACCCAGGATGACCACTTCAGGATTAAGCAAGCTAACAATATTGGCGATACCCAATCCAAGCCAGCCTGCCAGACGCTCTAGCAGTTGGGTTGCAAAACGATCCTGCTGTTCTGCGGCGGTGAAGATATCTACCGCGGTCAGCGGATGGGTTAATTGAGCTAGAAGAGAATCAGGGTGCAGAGACAAGTCCGCCTGGGCTTGCAGAGCGAATCCAGGACCGGCAGCGACTGCCTCCCAAAAGCCAATCGAATGAGCGCGATCATCACGCAGATTTGGGTCGTCGGCTAAG
>WNFU01002220.1_pt1 | contig 27263 bp, 15 predicted proteins | sample 5400121 | NCBI WGS metagenome assembly WNFU01 (sample SAMN13153360, study PRJNA577476) | soil metagenome | isolation source: 100 cm soil or saprolite under grassland replicate 1 | place: USA:California | collected 2016-06-15 | reverse complement strand
CGGCAGCTGGTGGAGCAGGCACAAGCGCGCGGGATCAACGTGACCGCGTGTCAGTATCCGTACACCGCAGGCGGTACCGGTCTCCAGGCGACGCTCCCGGGCTGGGCGCAGGAAGGAGGGCGGGAGGCGATGCTCGCGCGGCTCGCCAAGCCCGAGGAGCGAGCGAAGATGCGGAGCGACATCGAGGCAAATACCGAGGTCGAGAACCTGCTCGCCGGGGCGACGTTCGACGGTGTTCAGATTGCTTCCGTCCCTGCCGACAAGGATCAGTCGATCGTGGGGAAGCGGCTCTCGCAGATCGCCGCCGAACGAAAGCAGGACAACTGGGACACGCTCTTCTCGATTCTCGTGGAGAACGAAGGCCGCGTCGGCGCGCTGTACCACATGATGTCCGAGGACGACGTGAAGACGGCGATGCAGTTTCCGTGAGTCAGCGTCGGCACGGATTCATCGGCGATCCAAGCCGGAGGGCGAGCTCGGGCGCGGTCAGCCGCACCCGCGATCGTATGGCACGTTCCCGCGCATCCTCGGCCGCTACGTGCGCGACGAGAAGGTGCTGCCGCTGCCAGAAGCGATTCGCAAGATGACCAGTCTGGCCGCGTCGCAACTGAAAATTCCGGAACGCGGGACGTTGAAGGAAGGTTACTTCGCCGATATCGTGATCTTCGATCCAAACACCGTCGCCGACACGGCAACGTTCGAAAAGCCGCATCAATATCCGGTCGGCATCGACACCGTCATCGTCAATGGCGCGATCACTGTGCGAAATGGAAAGCACACCGGCGTTCACGCCGGACGCGCGCTGTTTGGCCCAGGGTACAAGAAGTTATGGTGAGGAACCTGTGATTGTCCGTGTTGGCATGCGCGGCGTCCCGCGACCTCAGAACCACTGAAACACTGAAAAAGACGCCACGGAAACACAGAAGCACAGAACCTGAACACGCCACGGAAACGCAGAAACACGGAAATTTTGGGTCGTGAATTAAAAGATTCTTCTGTGCTCCCGTGCTTCCGTGGTGTCTGATTCTGCGCTTCCGCGTTTCCGTGGCTTCCCCTTCAGTGTTTCCGTGTTTCCGTGGCCGCGGCGGGAGGTCTCCGTGAGGGACGGAGGTCCACAATGCGATCGGCGTCGAACGGACCGAACGTCGCACGCCGGCCATCGGGCCAGCGCACCGAGACGGAGCCGACTCGCGCTTCGGTCCCCAAACCCACGTGTACTCGCGGGTCGTTGCTCGCCAGATAGCTGTAGCCCGCCCGCACATCCCGCTGCACTCGCCGATTGCCGACGCTCACCGTCAGTTCGGCGCCGAGCGCGTCGCGGCCGTGCTCGTCGAGGACCCGGAAGGCAATCCAGTGGCCGCGCCGCTCGACCACATTGCGGAGCAGGTGCGTGGGGCCGTCACGATTGACCACGACGATATCGATGCCGCCGTCGTTATCGATGTCACCAAACGCAGCGGCTCGACTCGTGGCTACGAGCGGCCGGGCGATGCCGCCCTGGGGAGCGACTTCCTCGAACCGTGCGCCAGGCCTGCCTCGAAAGAGCAGGTTTGGCTCTGCGTACGGGTCATCGGAGAAGCGCTCTCCCTGCAGGCCGACGCGGCCGTTCGCTTCGTACACGTCGACATATCCATCGTTGTCGAAATCCAGCATCGCTGTGCCAAACCTCGTGAAACGACGGCTGGCGATCCGCAACCCGGCGGCAGCCGTCTGGTCGACGAAGAACCGGCCGTCATTGCGGAAGAGCGAGTCGGATTCAGTGTCGAGATTGACCACCAGCAGATCGCCGTCGCCGTCATCATCAACATCGGCCACGTGCACGCCCATGCCGGCTTTCGGCGCGCCGTCCTGATCGATCGCCACACCGGCGAGCAGCGCCGTGTCAGCGAATCGGCCATCGCCCTGATTCATCCAGAGATGATTCGGCGTGCCGTCGTTGGCGACAAACACGTCTACGCGCCCGTCGCGATCGAAATCGGCGGCCACCACGCCGAGACCGTTGCCGACAGAGGCGTGCAGCCCGGCACGCGCCGACACGTCGACAAGCGTACCATCGCCACGGTTATGAAAGAGCAGGTCGCTCGTTGGCGCATCGTAGTTGCGGGGCGCGCAGTAATCGGGTACGCCGGTCAGGCTGAAACATCCTCGATCGGATGGAGGAGTCCAGTCGATGTAGCGCGTTACGAAGAGATCCAGCCAGCCGTCCGCATCGTAGTCGAGAAATACGGCACTCGTGCTCCAGCCGGATCCGGCGACCCCGGCATCGGCGGTCACATCACGGAAATGCCCCGTCCCGTCGTTTTGCAGCAGCACATTCGCGCCGAGATTTGTGACGAACAGATCGATGTCGCCGTCGTTGTCGTAATCGCCTGCCGCGACGCCCATACCATAACCGGCAGCATCGGCACCACTGCCGCTGGTCACGTCGTCGAAGCGTCCGTCGCCGCGGTTGCGGAACAAGCGATTGCCACCATCTTTGCTGGCGGGGTTTTCCAGGTTTCCGCTTTGGACGAGATACACATCGAGATCACCGTCGCCGTCCATGTCGAAGAGGGCAGCCCCGCCGCCCATGATCTCCGGCAGCAAGAAGCGTTCGCGATGTCCAGAGTGGTGGGCAAAGACGAGCCCCCTGGCCGCTGCCTGTTCCTCGAACCACACGGGGCTCGACGCCGCCGCTGGCGCGGGAAGCTTCGCGCTGCACGCGGCAACCCCGACGGCCATCCCAATGGCGAGCGCGTGCCTGATCATCGTGGCCTGTAGTGGCGGGGCCTCAGCGCCGCCGGCTCGCGTGCTTGCACTCCCGCCGGGGCAGCCTCCAGCAACCGAAGGGCATTCGGTAACCGCGAATTCGACGGATCGATCTGTTCGGCGCGTCGAAGAGCGAGCGCGGCAGCGTCGCGCGCACCGAGTTGAAGTTGCGCCATCCCCATGCCGACCAGCGCGTCGGCGAGCATCGGATCCGTCCTGAGGGCTGCCTCGAAGTAACGCAGTGCAGCCTGCGGCTGCCGCTGCTCAACGAGCAGGAGTCCGATCCATACGCGCGCCCTGGCGCTCCGCGGGTCGCGGTCGAGGGCCGCTTCGAGCAACGCACGCGCCTCAGAGGCGCGGCCTGCCTGCCAAACAATCATGCCTTTCGTCTCGAGCGCTTTGGCGTTTGTCGCGTGTATTGCCAGCGCACGATTGGCGTGCACCTCGGCTTGGGTGAACGCACGCGCAAAAAGATACGCCGTTGCCAAGTTGAGATGCGTATCGAAGTTCTCAGCGTCGCGCGCGAGCACCGATTCGAGCAACGCGATTGCCTCGGAGAGTCGGCCAGCGGCAGCGTACACGCCGCCAAGATGATTCAGCAATGCCACGTCATCGGGTCTGGCTGCACGCAGCCGCTCGAGCAGCGGAATGGCTTGCGCGAAGTCTCCGGCCATCGCACGCGCGGTGGCCTCTTTCAAGACGGCGGCAAAGCCGCGTCGAGACGATTGAACCTCGTCGGACCAGGGATCGCGCCACAGCGGCTCGCCGCTCACTCCAACAGCCAGCGCAAATTTCGCGTCGTCTTCGCGTCCGAGTCGTCGATACGCTGTGCCCAGCAGTTGAAGCGCATAGCGGTCGCCTGGATGCTCGTTCAGCAGCCGCTCGAGTATCTGTACCGCACGCTCGTTGTCGCCTCGCGCGAGATAGACACGAGTGAGGCCAACCGATCCACCGATGTCGGTCGGATCGATCTCCGCGGCCCGGCGGAATGAGGCTTCGGCGGCGGCAAGCTCGCCTTGATCGAGGAGCCACAAACCGCGATGCCAATAGGCCGGAGCGTACGTCGCGTCCAGCGTCAGAACTCGATCGACGGCCGCAAGCGCGGCACGCTGATCGCCGAGCCGAGCTTGAACCAGCCCGAGTCGGTACCACCAGCGCGCGTTTTGCGGTGCGAGGCTCGTCGCCGTGCCGTAGGCGTTCGCTGCGACGCGCGTGAAGCCATTCGCCTCACACGCAACGCCGAGCGCGCCCCAGGCTTCGGCGCTGTTGCGCGCCTTGCGCACGCCATCGATTCGCTCCTGAATGAACGACGCCACTTCCGCATCCATCGCACCGAGGGCGTCCAGTGGCGGCGGCTCCCGCCCGTGTGTTCGTAAACCCCACGCCGTCGCACCCGCCGTGACGGCGACACAGGCAACGATCACGACCCACTTCGTGTTGGAGCGGCCGACGGCGGGAGTTCGAGCGACTATCCGACGGTGAGAGCGACGAGCCATTTACGAACAGCGAACTGCGGAGAGAAGCCCGAGCGTAAAGGCATCAGCTGTTGTGGGCGGTCGAATCATACCGCACGAGCGACACCGCCGCTGGTCTCATTCGAGCGATAATCAGCGCCGGCAATGCGCGGCGCCGTTGTCGTCCTTCTCGGCCTTCTTGCGTTTCAAACGCCATCAGTGTCCGTGCCGCTCGATTTGAGCGGCGTTCAGCCGGGTCCAATTACCGTCGTCCGCAACCAGGACTCGGTGACCGTCGCATGGCCGGATGAGACCTCGCGCATCTGGCGCGCCACGTTCTCGCTCGATCCCGCGCAGCCGCTCGTGACCGCGATCGGGCCAGACGGCGAGCCCGTTGTCCGTGGCGCGCGGCCGTTCTATCAAGTGGAGATCGGGAAACGCCGCGGCGGGTGGTACGCCTTCTTCGACGATCCGACGACACATCCGGATGGGACCCGTCACGTGCAGGGCACGTTGCAGCTGCGGAGCGCGACGGTGCGAAGCCTTGGAAAGCGCGTCGAGATTGTTTTTGACGGTTTTCGAATGGGCAGCTTCGACGGCGGCCTCGCGTATCGCTTCTTCCCTGGCAGCCGCCTGATTCAGCAGGATGCGATCCTCACGACGTCCGATCCCGACGTCGCGTACTACTACGACGCGGGACTCGAGATGGCCGCGCCGTCCGACGGTCAGCCGGGCAACAACATGCGCACCGAAGTGACCTACTACGACACCGACGGCGCGCTGCGGCACATCACCTCGAACGGATTACAAGCTGAACGCGTCCCTGTGCAGGCGCGCTATCGCACGCTGGCCCTGAAGACGGCAGGCGGCAGCGTGGCGGTCTTCCCGGCGCCGCACCAGTATTTCTTTCCTCGCGACTTCACCTCGAATCTCGGCTTCGTCTGGCATCGCGCGTGGCGCGGGCGCACGGCGCTTGGAATCAGACAGCTCAGAGACGAGAACTGGCAGTACTACCCGTGGGTCAACGCACCGCCGGGACGCGCACAGCACATGAGCGTGTTCTTTCTGCTCTCGTCCGCCGCACCTGAGACCGCGATCGCGGACGTCCTGCGTTACACGAACGGCGATCGTTTTCCACGGCTCTCCGGATACAAGACGCTCAGCACACACTGGCACCTGGCCGATACGGTGCAGGCGATCGCGAACGGGTTCACCTGGACGCCGCCCTTCAAGCCCGTGTTGAAAGCGATGGGCGTCGACGCGTCGATGATCATGGACTTCCACGGCGACGGGCACCCCAGCGATCTGACTGACCTGCGCCTGGACGAGTTGCACGCCTACTTCGGCGCGCTGCGCGCACAATCGGACCCGGATTTCCTGCTGATTCCCGCCGAGGAAGCCAACGTGCATCTCGGCGGCCACTGGGCGCTCGTGTTCCCCAAGCCTGTCTACTGGTTCATGAATCGCCCGACGGGTGGCGCGTTCGTGTCGACGCATCCTAAGTACGGCAGCGTCTACAGCGTGGCGGACGCAAAGGAGATGTTCGATCTCGTTCGCCGCGAGGGCGGCTACATGTACCAGACGCATCCGCGAACCAAGGGATCGACGGGCTATCCCGATCGCATCCTGACGACCGACTACTTCCGCGATTCGAGCTATCTCGGCGCCGGATGGAAAGCGCTTCCATCCGATCTCTCCTCACCGCGCCTTGGCGATCGCGCGTTCGATCTCCTCGACGAGTTGAACAACCAGGGTCTGCGCAAGCGGCTGCTCGGCGAAGTCGACGTCTTTCAGTTCGACCACACGCACGAGCTCTACGCGCACATGAACATCAACTACATCAAGCTCGATCGGCTGCCCGCATTCGATCGCTGGGGCGATGCGCTGGCCCCTCTCGCGACGGGAGAGTTCTTTACCACGACGGGCGAAGTGCTGCTGCCTGACGTCGGGTTCACATCCTCCTCCGCGAACGAGATCGTGGTGAACGCTCGGGTGCAGTGGACGTTTCCGCTGCGCTTCGCAGAGATCGTCTGGGGCGACGGCCGGAGCACACATCGCGAAGAGATCGACCTGTCGGACACGCGCGAGTTCGGCAGCAAGCCGTTCGAATTTCGCGCGAAGAGTCCGGACTGGAAATGGGCGCGAGTGGCGGTCTGGGACGTGGCCGGCAACGGCGCGTTCGTCAATCCCTTCTGGCGGCGCTGATCGCGCCCCGCTGGCGGCGGCGATGAGTTATCCATCAATTGCGGAGCGCGTCGGCAAGCGTCGCGCTGGCGCGAGCGCGTCCCGAAAGCGAGCGACAAACCTACCAGTCGTACTTCACGCCGAACCGCATGATGCGCGGTCCGATGATCGTCGACGGCAGGAGGAATGAGGCGCCGCTGCTCCAGGTGATATTGGACGCGGCGTCGGAATTGGTGATGTTGTAGATGTCGAAGAAGCCGATGAGCTTCTGCGATCCCGTCAGCGTGATCGCCTTCTCCACCCTCGTGTCAAGCACGACGATGTTGTCCTGACGACGACTATCGATCGGTTCGGCCAGAATTCGTTGGGTGCCATAGTTGATGCCATTGGCCGCTGTCGCGACGATGACACGCCCGAATGGCTGGCCGGATTGCGCGCGAAGCGCCGGTGTCGCCGTGATGTTCCATTTCGTACGGTAACTGCCGTTCAACTTGAACGTCCACGTCGTGAACACGAAGCGACCATCGTCGGTGTTGATGAAGTCGTTCATCGTGGTGGGCATTGGCGCCGGCGAGGCCGTAAGATGTCGCAAGTTGTTACCGAAGTAGCCGATATCGTGGTCTCGGTTCAGACGGATGGAACCCGACGCGGCGAGCGCCCAGTTGCCCGTCTGACGACGCGTCGCGCTGTACTCGATCGTGTGAAATTCCGCGATACCGGGCAGGTTTGTCCGCGTGTTCACGACTGGTAGCGCGAGATTGGCCGGATTCAGATTGAAGCCGGGAATCGGCGCGCCATCGTCCGCAGTGCCCAAGCGGCCGTCGGGTCCGGGATCCAGAATCGTGGTCGGCACGTTGTAAGCCGACAGTGGCCGGTTCGTGTTGTAGAGCACGTTGAGATTGCCAATTCGCCGATACACGTAACCGAAATGTAGTGCGAAGCTCGGCATGAGCTCGTGTTCGAGGAACGTCGCAATCTCACGCGTGTACTGCTCCCTGAGGTTGGGATCGAGCTGTGCACTGCCTTGACCCCCTCGCTGGGTGATGAGCGTTCCCTCTTCGCCCGGATCCCACCGTCCGTTCACGTTGCGGTCCGTCCAGGTGTATCGCCTATACCAATCCGGCGGGTTGTCGTTGACACTCTCGGAGATGGCCGTCCCAGGATTCCACCAGAACGTGCCGTAATTGAATTTCGCGACCGTCTTGCCGGCGCCGGTGAGATCGTAGACGAGGCCGATGCGCGGCGCCACGGCATTGAACGTGATCACGTTGTCAACCGCTGCGAATTTGATCTGCGCCGTGTTGAAGCGGCCGAGCGGGGGACCTTCCTGTTCGGGTTTGAATGACTGGTATCGGTCGTAGCGCAACCCGAGATTGAGCGTGAGCCTACCCAGCTGCCAGGTGTCCTGCAGGAAAAGGCCTGTTGTGAAGAGCCCGTTTTCCGATATCGATGGCGTTTGGAACAGGTAGACCTCGGCCGGCGCACCGTTGTTCAGGATGTGGAGCACGTCACCCGGCACGACTCCATCGACGCCCTGGCCGCGGATATAGGTGAACGTTTCCCGGAACCACTCGCCGCCGATTTTGAAGTTATGAGTGCCCGCCCAATTGTCTTTGAAGTAGCTCAACGAGCCCAGCACCTGGTTCCGTGACGGGATGTTGAACCAGCCGTCGCGATTGCCGCCGCTCACCAGATTGGTGCCGATATCCTGATACGCTGGCGCCTCCGTCCGGCGGAAATTCGGCCAGATGTACTTGAACTGCCCGCCACGCGTCTCGACGAACATCCGATCGTTGATGACGCTGTCCCAGCCAGCCTTGTACGTGTGGCCCCAGTACTGCTGTCGCCACGTGGAATCTTCCGATTCGTGCCGCGCCACGAGCGCGCCGACGACGAACGTATCCATACGATTAGGTTGCAGCTTGCGCCCGCCCTGGGCGTAGCCGGTGAGCTTATTGTTCTGTGACAGCGCATACGTGGCCTTCCCGGTGAGATTGCGAAGGCTGGTTTCAAACGCCTTGACGGGGAAATTCGGCAGCAGCGACTTGATGTCCTGATCGCGCGCCGAGAAATACCACCAGAGTTTGTCCTTCTTGAGATAGCCGCCGATGTCCGCGTTGATGTCGTGATAGCTCTCCATCCGGTTGAGATCAGAGGGCTGCAGCGCGCCACAGCGGCCTCCCGGACAGATGGCCGTGAGCGAGTCGTCGATGTTGCGCGCCTGGATGCTCTTGTTCTGGTAATCCGCGTACACCTTGCCGCTGTAACGGTTGCCGCCGGACTTCGAAATGAAGTTCGACCAGATGCCCGGCCACGGCATCTCGGCGGTGTTGCCGCCGGCATTGATCGCCACTTCCTCCACCGCGCCGTAGTCGTAATAGAAGCCGGCGGCGTTTGTGCCTTCGGTGTTGACAATGCCCTCGACCATCGGTCGATGCTGATCGGATTTGGTGTCGTAAGCGGAGTACGCCGTTTGCGTGCCCGCCGCGCTGCCGGCGATGTCGATACGTGTCAACTGAACGGCCGGCGCTGCCGCGAGAACCGTCCAGAAGTCGCGCGCGTTCGGCAACGCCGCCAGCCGCTCCGAGGTGAAGTTCGTTGCCGACGTCGTCGATGTCACATCGACGACGGGAGACTGCCCGGTGACAGTGACTGTTTCCTGCAGCGCGGCCACCTTCATTTCAGCGTTGACCGTCGCGGTGAACCCCAGGCCGACAATCACGCCCTCGCGAACGACGGTGCCAAAGCCACCCAACTCGTACGTCAGTCTGTAGGAACCCGGCGGGATTGCCGGAAAGCGGTAGGAGCCGTCCTCGCTCGTCATGGTCGTGCGCGTGCCCTGCATCGAGGGACTCGCAATGGTAATCGTGACGCCGGGAAGGGCGGCGTCCGACTCGTCAGTGACTTTCCCGTTGATCGCGCCCGTCGTCGCGCTGACCGTCTGCGCCCAAGCTGCGCTTGCGAGAACGATGGAGAGCGCTGCGCCGATGACAGAAACCCACGTGCGCCTCATGGCTCCTCCGTGCGCCGGTCAAAACCGGCGCGGTGCATATAGGTGAAAGTCCGAAACGTTGAAGGAGTAGCGACCCACAACGGCCCCGAGTCATGCGGCGGCAGGGGTAACCTTGCCGGCGAAGCGTGGACAGGGGAACGCGCGGGCCGGGTATTGAGCCGTGAAATCCATGTTCACATCGGGGTGCCGACGCCGTGGAGGTAGGCGGAAGGCCACACTCGACGCGCCGCCAGCGCGAGGCGCGCAGAGACCCCGCGCGGTCAGAGACCCCGGGCACGTGCGGACGCACCGCGTACGGGAACCGGGAGATCCCGTGGTTGTCTGTGGCGACGAGCGCCACAGGCCGCATCGTGAAGTCCAAGGACGTACGGCGATGACGCACGACCACGGGAAGTCGGACCGCTGGGTAGTACCGTTGAAGCCGCCGAACGCCGGGCCACCGGCGGCGGAGGGGGTCGAGGGAAGCGAGCGGGCCAAGGGGAACTCGCCCGACAGTCACGCGGACCGGACACAGCGCCGGACCAACGCCTCGGATGGCATCGAGCGAGTACGTCAGGCAGCAAGAAAGAACAGGACACAGCGGTTCACGGCGCTGCTGCACCACGTCTCCGACGTCGAGCGCCTGCGAACGGCGTATCTCGCGCTGAAGCGAGACGCCGCTGCAGGCATCGATGGGGAAACGTGGCGGCACTACGGCGAGCGGCTCGAAGCGCACCTTCACGGCCTCGCCGCCCGCATCAAGCGGGGCGCGTTCCGAGCAAGTCCGGTTCGGCGGGCGTACATCCCGAAGGCGGACGGGCGGCAGCGGCCGCTCGGTGTCCCCACGCTGGAGGACAAAATCGTCCAGCGGGCCGTCGTCGAGGTGCTCAACGCCATCTACGAACAGGACTTTCTCGGCTTCTCGTACGGCTTCCGGCCGAAGCGCAGCCCCCATCAGGCACTCGACGCGCTCACGGTCGGCATCGAGACGAAAAGAGTGAACTGGGTGCTCGACGCGGACATTCAAGGATTCTTCGACACGCTGAATCATGAATGGCTCGTTCGCTTCCTCGAGCATCGTGTCGCGGACCGGCGCGTCGTGCGCCTCATCCAGAAATGGTTGAGGGCCGGCGTGCTGGAGGATGGGGAGCGACGACGGAGTGAGGTGGGCACGGTACAGGGCGGGAGCATTAGCCCGCTGCTGGCCAACCTCTATCTTCACTACGTCTTCGACCTCTGGGTCCAGCGATGGCGTCGAACGCAGGCGCGCGGCGACGTGGTCGTCGTCCGTTTCGCGGATGATTTCGTCGTGGGATTCGAGCATCGCGAGGAGGCCGTACGCTTCCTCGTCGGCCTGCGCGAGCGGCTCGCGCGGTTCGGACTGACGTTGCATCCCGACAAAACGCGTCTCATCGAATTCGGTCGCCATGCCGACCGGAACCGGCGAGACCGGGGGGACGGGAAACCGGAGACCTTCAACTTCCTCGGCTTCACGCACACGTGCAGCAAGACGCGGAAGGGACGGTTCACGGTGCTGCGGCAGACGATGCAGCGGAGGTGGCAGGCCAAGCTGCGCGAGGTGAAGACCGAGCTGCGGCAGCGGCTGCACGACCCCATTCCGGAGCAGGGCGCCTATCTGCGCTCGGTCATCCTGGGGCACACGCGCTATTACGGCGTGCCTCGGAACGGACCGAGCCTCTCCGCTTTCCACGCCGCGCTCGCCCGGCTGTGGCATGTCATCTTGATGCGCCGCAGTCAGACCGCGTTCGTGTCGTGGGAGCGGATGCGCCGCCTGATGGCGCGCTGGCTCCCTGTGCCGCACATCTGTCATCCGTATCCCAACCAGCGCCTGGCGTTGGCCACCCAAGGCAAGAGCCGGATGCGGTAATGCCGCACGTCCGGATCCGTGGAGGGGGTGCTCAGCGATGGGCATTCCTACTCCGACTGAATCGAACTGTCGGCAAATCATACTCCTGACCGGTCTCGTCTCGCGCACGGCGGCATCTGCAGGTCGGCTAGCCCAACGTGCGGAACCACGGTGTCCGACCTCGCGTCTAAGCGGCGGATGGGCGCGATCGATCGGCTGCACGCCCGGGCCGTCACGCTGCCCGTCCTTCGCGTCTTCACTGTTATCGTCCGTGCGCTGCTTGCCCTCGCGTTCGTGCCGTCAGGACTCGTCAAGATCCTGGGCAAGCCATTCACGACGTTGCCAACGTCAGATCCCGTGGGCTATTTCTTCGCGGGGTTCTTCTCGGCTGGTGGCTATTACAGGTTCATCGGCGTCGCTCAATGGCTGGCAGCCGGGCTGCTGCTGATGCCTCGGACCGCGACGGTGGGCGCGCTCGTGTCTCTGCCGATCATCGTGAACATCTTCGCCATTACCGTCGCCATCGGACCCTCGTTCGGAGGCACGCGACTCGTGACGGGTGCGATGTTGCTCGGCAACATCTACCTCCTCTTGTGGGACTGGGATCGCTGGCGACACATTCTGCCGTCCGCACCTGCCGCTCGCACGCGCCATGGCGATCTCCTCCCGGCTCTCGGGCTGTCCATTGCAGCAGGATTCGGGCTGCTGGGTGTGACGGGTGCACACCTTGCGCGATTACGCGGCCGCCCCTATGGCGGTCCTCTCACGCTGGTCGCCCTCGCTGCGCTGGTGGGTATGGCCGCGCTTGTCACAGCGTTTCATCGCGCGAAACGGCGGGGCTAAAGCCTTCAGCAACGGCGGGGCTAAACCCGAAATTACTCACGCGCGGGTCCGCTGTTTGTGAATACTCCGGATAACCGCCACTACACGCTATAATCCGCGCTTCCAACTCGTAATCCGCGACAGTGTCAGGGAGGGGCGCCATGACCTTCTGCCGATCCTCGATGACGATCCTGCGCGTGGTACTCGCCGTACTCGTTGCGCACGCCGCGGCGCTTGCTCAGAGCACATCGGGCATGATTGCGGGGCGCGTGACCGACGCCTCGGGCGCGGTGCTGCCCGGCGTCACCGTGACGGTCATCAACACGCGGACCAGCGACACGCGGGTGACGGTGACCAACGAGCAGGGACTGTTTCGCGCACCAAACCTCAACCCGAGCCGTTACGAGATTCACGTCGAGCTGCCGGGTTTTCGCCGGGTCATCCAACAGGGGTTGGAGTTGTCGGTCAGCGAGACCCTGAACCTCACGTTCAGGCTCGAGATCGAGACCGTCGAAGAAACGATCACGGTGACCGGTGAATCGCCTCTGGTCAATACGACGAATGCGGAAGTCGGGACGAAGATCGAAGCGCGCAAGGTGCTGGACTTGCCGGTCAACAGCCGCGACTTCTCTCGTCTGGCGCTTTTCTCGCCCGCCGCCAAGGCGGGGACCAGCGGCGTGGCGGATCTGTCGTTCAACGGCACCAACAATGCGCAGAACAATTTCCTCCTCGATGGCACCGACGCCACGCACGTGGACAATGCATTCCTGTCGAACGGCCGCGAGCGCGGGGCGCGGCTGCAAACCGCGAGCAGCGAGAGCGTCGAGGAATTCCGCGTGCTCGCCTCCAACTACTCCGCTGAGTACGGGCGCGCGGCCGGCGCAGTCGTGACGGCGATCACCAAATCGGGCTCCAACAAGATTCAAGGATCCAGTTACTTTTTTCTGCGGGACGACAGCCTCGATGCGCGGAACTTCTTCGATCCTCCAAAGGCGCCCGACTTCAGCCTGAAGCAGTACGGGGCAAGCCTCGGCGGACCGATTCGCCGCGATCACATCTTCTTCTTCTCGAATTACGAAGGGTCGCGGAAGCGGTTGGGGGCCAGCCAGACCGGCACGGTGCCCAGCGAATCGTTCCGCGCCCGCGTCGATCCGCGTCTCCGGCCCATTCTCGAGACGATCCCGCTCCCGACCGAGCCGACCGCAAATCCTGATGTGGGCATCGCGCGCGTGAGCGGCGTCACCGATATCAGAGAGACCATCTTCTCGCTGCGTGGCGACTGGCACCCGACGAGCAAGGACAACATCTTCGGGCGTTTCAACATCCAGGACTCGCTCGTCGACGGTCCGCTCTTCGTGCTGACGGGATCGCGGTTTGCCAACCAGCGCCAGTACGCGCCGATCATCACCGGCTCGTCGACCGTGTCCTACACGCGCACGCTCCGATCGAACCTCATGAACGAGGCGAAGTTCGGATTCAATCGCGTGCACCTCGTCCTCAACCAGACGATCCCCGGCGCGTTCCCGGACCGCGAATCGCTGCGCACACCGATCGCGAAGGCGTTCCCATCGGTGTCGATTACAGGCGTCGATGTGCAGCCGGGACAGCTTCAAGACATCGATCGTACCAATACCGGGTTCGAGATCATTGACGCCGTGACGTGGTTCTCGGGCACACACACGGTGAAGACCGGCATCAACGTGCGCCACAAGCAAACGCTCGCCTTTTCGGGAGGCTACCCGACGATCAGCTTTGCCTCGCTCGCGGACTTTGCCGCGAACCGCATCCAGAACATGACGGCAGAGGAAAACGGGGGACCTGGGACGGTGGTCGGCTGGGAATATGCGGCGTACGTGCAGGACAACATCAAAGCGACGAACCGGCTGACGTTGAATCTCGGCCTGCGATACGACTACGGCACGCCGATAGACGCGGGAAAGGACACGACGCTCGCCAACTTCGATCTGAAAACCTTGTCGCTCCTGACCAATCCGCCGTTTTACGCGCCGGATCGAAACGATTTCCAGCCGCGCATCGGCGTGACGTACGACGTGACCGGCTCCGGCCGGACGATTCTGGGCGCGGGCTACGGAACGTACTACCAGATGTTCCCGCTGCAGACGTTTTTCGGCGACACGTTGTTCTCCAACGTGCAGGCGTCCGTGACGTTGAACCAGACCACCACACCGGGACTCTCGTTCCCCTTGCCGCCGCTGACCGGAGGCGTCTCGCCGCCGCCGAACCGCACGGCGACGGACCCCAACCGGCGCGACAACTACAATCATCAGTTCAACGTCAACGTGCAGCAGCAGCTCGGCGAAGCGATGTCGCTGCAAGTGTCGTACGTCGGCAATCGGACCCGAAACAATCCACGCTCGAAGCCGGGCAATCTCATCGATCCTGCGCTCGGACGCCGGCCATATCCGGAGTTCTCCCAGTTCACGATCCGCACACAGACAGGGAAAGGCGAGTACGACGCGCTGCAGGTGCAGCTCAATCGGCGGCTCGTTCAGGGGCTCGCGTTCAACCTGTCGTACAGCTGGTCGGCGTTCCTGAACGACATCGAATCGCCGCAGACGCCGTGTGCCAACTTCCTCGACTTCGATTCATGCCCGTCCTGGGATCTCGAGTGGGGGCGGGCGTCGGAAGATGCGCCGCACAACCTGTCCGTCAACTCGATCTGGGAGCTGCCGTTGGGCGAGGGACGGCTGCGAAAAGGCTGGCAAATCAACGCCATATTCCTGGCACGAAGCGGTCTGCCGTACACGGTGCTCCTGGGCACATCCCGCGCGGGACAGGGATGGTTCACCAATCAGCGCCCTGATCGCGTCCCTGGTGTGGAATCAACAGGCCATCCGGACGGGCCGGTCGGCTGGCTGAATCGCGATGCGTTCGCCGACGTCCCCGCGGGTCGGTACGGCAATCTCGGCCGCAATACGGAGCGCGGGCCGAGATTCGTGCAGCTCGACACATCGTTGCTCAAGAACACGCCGCTGGGCCGCGGGCGGCTGCAGCTCCGCGTCGAAGTGTTCAACGTGCTGAACAAACCGATCTGGGCGGCGACGCCGCAGCGGACGTATCTGTCGCCCGCGTCATTCGGCCGCGTGATCAATACGTTCGGCCGCACCGAATCGTTCGGCACGGCTCGCCAGATCCAGTTGGCCGCGCGGTTCGACTTCTAGCCGTTCGTTCGCTCTCGCAGGAGGAAGTGCATGGCCCGGCGACGATGGATTCATCGCGGCCCGCGGCTGCTGGTGGCGGCGCTCGGTTGCGCGCTGGCCACACTGGTCGCCTCGGCGCAGCCAGCGTTGACGCCAGCGGCGTACCAGTCGCTGGCGTTCCGATACATCGGACTGCCGGGCAACCGCGTCAATGCGGTCGCGGGGGTCGCCGGCGATCCCAACATTATCTATGCGGGCACGCCGTCCGGCGGGATCTTCAAGAGCGCTGATGGCGGCCTGAAATGGCAGCCGGTGTTCGACGAGCAGATCGTCGCCTCGATCGGCGCCATCGCTGTCGCGCGCTCGGACGCCAAGGTCGTGTGGGCAGGCACCGGCGATCCCAACATCCGCCCGAACATCGAGATCGGCAACGGCGTGTACAAGTCGACCGACGCGGGCAGGACCTGGTCGCATACGGGTCTCGACGAGACCGGCCGCATCGGCCGCATTGCGATCGATCCTCGAAACCCGTCGGTCGTGTTCGTGGCTGCGATGGGGCATTGCTACGGTCCCCAACAGCAACGCGGGGTGTTCCGCACACGCGATGCCGGGAAGACGTGGGAGCGCGTGCTCTTCGTCGATGAAAGGACCGGCGCGATCGACGTCGTGATCGACCAGATGAATCCGCGGAACGTGTTTGCCGCCACGTGGCAACTCATGATCTATCCGTGGTTCAGCGAAAGCGGCGGTCCGGGCAGCGGTATTTACGTGTCGCGGGACGGCGGCACCACCTGGACGCGTCTTACGGGACGCGGACTGCCCGCGTCACCGCTTGGCCGCAGCAGCATCGTCATCTCACCGAGTAATCCCAAGCGCGTGTACGCACTGATCGAGCACGCAAAAGAGGGAAACCTCTTTCGATCGGACGATGGCGGGGAGAACTGGACGATCGCGAGCCGCAACCCGGCGATCAACCGTCGCGCGCGGTACTTTTCGCGTCTCGGCGTATCGCCCGACAACCCGGACGAGGTCTATTTCCTGGCGCAGGCCGTCTATCAATCATTCGATGCCGGCGCGACCACCACGATGCGCATGGAAATGTTTCCCGACTCGCACGACATCTGGTTCGACCCGCTGAACGGGAATCGCCTCATCATCGCGAGCGATCGCTACGTGAACATCTCCACGACGCGCGCGCGTTCATGGTTCCATGTTCCGCTGCCGGCCTCGCAGGTGAACCGGGTGGCCACTGATCGCCGCTTTCCGTACAACGTCTATGGCAGTCGACAGGATGGCCCCGCGTATCGCGGCCCGAGCAACAGCCTGCTCCGCAGCACCGGAGGTGCCGGCGGCGAGAGCGCGTCAGGACTGATTCCACCCGACTTCTGGGTTTGGACGATCGGCGCGGAAAGCGGATGGGTGATGCCCGATCGCTCGGATGACAACATCATCTGGGTCAGCAGCTCGAACAATGTCGAGCACATCGACATGCGCACGGGCATCATGCAGGGCAGCACGCCGTTTCCTCGTACGCCGGGCGGCGGCGGCGGTGGCGGCGGGCAGCCCGTCGCGGAGCGTCAGTACCGCCGCAACTGGACGATCCCGCTGGCGATGTCGCCGCATGATCCTCGGAAGATTTACGTCGGCAGCCAGTACGTTCACCAGAGTCCCGACGGAGGCGAGACGTGGTCGGTGATCAGTCCGGACCTGACGACCAATGACAAGAGCAAGCAGCAGGTGCCGCCGGGGCTTTACCCTGAAACCCAGGACGTGCCGTGCACGCTCATCTACATCGAGGAGTCGCCGATCGAGCCCGGCGTCATCTGGACCGGCAGCAACGACGGCGTCGTCAGCCTTACGCGCGACGGCGGGAAGAACTGGACGAACGTGACGGCGAACATGCCCGTCGAGGCCTGGGGTTGGGTGTACAGCATCGCGCCGTCGAGACACGCCTTCGGCACGGCCTATGCGACCGTTGATCGCCACCGCGCCGCCGACAACTCGACTTACGTCTTCAAGACCGAGGATTACGGACGGACGTGGAAGTCGATTGGATCCGGCATTCCGAAGAGCGTGTTCGCGTATGCGCGTGTCGTGCGCGAGGATCCGCGGCGGAAGGGGATGCTCTATCTCGGCACCGAGAACGGCTTGTATCTGTCGGTCGATGATGGCGCGTCGTGGATGCCTCTGCAGAACAATCTGCCGCACTCGCCGATCGCGTGGCTCACCGTCCAGGAAGACTTCGACGATCTCGTTGTCGCGACGTGGGGACGCGGCTTCTGGATTCTCGACGACATCGGTCCGCTTCGGCAGCTCACACCAGCCGTGCTCGGATCGCGCGCGTATCTGTTCGATCCACGGCCCGCGTTCCTCTTCGCGTTCCGCGATCCAACGACGAGTGAGAGCTTCCTGACGGAGTACGATCCGCCGTCACATGTGGGCCACAACCCGCCGTACGGCGCCTCCATCACCTACTATCTGAGCACGCCCGCGTCGAGCGAGGCGCGCTTGACCATTCGCGATGAGAAGAACGCGTCGATCCGGACGCTGACGGGCACGAAGGCGTCAGGTTTGAATCGTGTGTGGTGGGATCTCCGCTCGACCGCGCGTACGACGACGACAGCGACGGCAACGAACGGCGACCCGCCGCAGTCCGAGGCGCCCGGCGGAGGACAGCGCCAGACGAATCCGCTGGTGGCGCCGGGCGTGTACACCGTCACGCTGGCGGTGGACGGCCGCGAGTTGACAACGAAGCTGACGGTCCGAAAGGACCCGGAGCGCCCCCTCCGGTAATCGTGTTTGTGATCGCCGCGCGTGCCTTGTAGTTCACATCACGTGAATCGATCTCGCAGAACCCGAAGGTTCCGGAATCTGAGAAGACACGCTCGAGTCAAATCAAGGAACTGAAGGGCCGATCGTTTCAAATGGTGCTGAAAGCCGGGTTGCCGATCGGCTTCGCGACTGACGCCGCAGTCGTGCCGCACGGCGACAACGCGCGCGAGTTCGCCTATCGCGTGCGGCTCGGCCAGTCCCCGATGGCGGCAATCATGTCGGCGACGAAAACCGCCGCGGAGATCATGGGCTGGAACGAGCGCGTTGGCACGATTGAACCGGGCAAGTTCGCCGATCTCATCGCCGTCGCCGCCCGGCTCACAATTTCATACGTATGATCCGGCAGTTTTCCTCATGCCCCTCGTCTCAGGCTCACGTCTCGGCCCATGCGAGGTTCAGCGATGCAGATAGGCACGACGATCGGCGTCTATTAGATCGTCGCGAAGCTTGGCGGAGGCGGAATAGGCGAGGTCTAACGGCCGCTACCTCGCGGACATGATGAGCCGGGCAGTCAGCGAGGACGGAGATACGTTTGTGATGCAGGCCGGCCCCGAGCTGAAGGTGCTCGGCCGGAGCTCGTTGGGCGAGATGACGCTCGCGAGCCGCGCCGTCGCCGACGGCAGCGTGTTCATCCGGACGGCGACGAAGCTCTATCGCATCGCGAGGCGTTCCAATAACGACCTGGTGCAGCACTTGGTCCGGCGGATGTCGAAGATGCGCGAAGCCATGACTATGACGCGTCGGACATTTTTTGGGCGCCCCTGCGGGTGTAATGCTCATCTTCTTCGTTGTTGTTGGTGGATTCGCTGTGCGCGTGTCAGCGCAGAGCTTCAAGGCCACGGTGATCGGTACGGTCCTGGACTCGAGCGGCGCGGTCGTGCCAGGCGCCACGGTCTCGATCGTGCAGGAAGCACCGGCCTCGCAGCGGGCACGACGACCAGCTCCGAGGGCACCTTCGCTCTGCCGCAACTCCCGCCAGGACGATACGAGTTGACGATCGAGCTCGCCGGCTTTCGTAAGTTTGTGCAGCGCGGCCTCGTCCTCGAGACCGATCAAACACGGCGCGTCGAGGCCAGGCTGGAGCTCGGGAGCATCGCGGAAGCTGTAACCGTGGAGGCGAAGGCCGCGGTGATCAACACCGATACGTCGAACAAGGGTGAGGTGATCACGCCGCGGCAATTGGCCGATCTGCCGCTGAACGGCCGCAACTACAGTGAGCTCGCGCTGCTCGTGCCGGGCATCTATCGGCGTCCGACAGACGACGACCAGGGCGAAGGCCTTGCCACCAGCGGCACGCGCACCGACGCGTCGAATTTCATTCTCGACGGCGTGATCAATCGATCCGACAGAAATGCGAGCGCGGGTGTCAACGCGGGTGTCGATGCGATTCGCGAGTTCAACGTTCAGACGTCGACCTACTCGGCGGAGTACGGCCGCACGGCGGGTGCCCAGATCAATGTCGTGTCCAAATCGGGCACGAACACGATCGCCGGCTCGATCTTCGAATACCTGCGCGACGATGCGTTCGACGCGAACAACTACTTTACGCAGCCGGGCGACGACAAGTCGCTGCGCCGCCATCAATTCGGCGGCACGGTTGGCGGCCCGGTCCGGCGCGATCGCACGTTTTACTTTCTGAGCTACGAGCACACGTACGAACGGCGATCCGAAACACGCAATACGACGGCGCCGCAGGCGGACTGGCTCCGCGGCGATTTCCGCAACGGGCGCGGCGCAGGCCCGAACGGCATCTGGGGCGACGCCGACGACACCAACCGCATCGTCAACCCCTTCACGCGAGCGGAGTTCGCGACACCGAACGTGATCCCTGACTCGATGTTCCACGCCATATCGCGGCAGATGCTGCCGTTCATTCCCGCGGCGAACGTGCCTGGCGGGGTCGAAACCTACAACACGAATGGACTCAGCCGGACCAACCGCAACCAGGTTCTCACCAAGGTGGATCACCGACTCTCGCACGCGAACAACCTGTTCGTGCGGTGGGCGCGACAGTGGAGCGACGGCTACGATCCGTTCCCTTCCGATCGGAACTTCTATCCGGGATTTGGCCGCGACACCGTTCGCAGGAACGATTCACTCGCGATCAGCGATACGCACATTTTCTCTGGCACACTCCTCAACGAAGCACGCATCGGCATGTTCGATCAGCGGAACGAAAACCTGGGCGAGCATCGCGACACCGATGTCGTGGCGCATTTTGGGATTCCGGGTCTGAGCATCACGCCGGAGCTTCAAGGCTGGCCAGCCATTCGCATCGACGGCTATTCGGAATTCGGCGATCGGCCGAACGACCCGTTCATCTACGACATCCAGAACGTCCAGTTCTTCGATATGACGACGTGGGTGCGGGGCCGGCAGAATTTCAAGTTGGGCGTGGATGTCATCCGCTCGAACTACGTCGAGGCCGACGTGCGCAACGTGCGAGGCGACTTCCGGTTTCGCGGGCGCAATACAAATCCAAGCGGTGGCACGTCGAGCGGCTTCCGATCGTTTGCCGATTTTCTGTTGGGTCTGCCCGACGCGACACAGCGCGTACGAGCGCGAAGCCGAGCGCCTCAACGAACGGGGCGCCCAGGTCGAACGCGTCGTCTTGGACTACGAGCTGAAGCGCGAGTATCAGCAGTTCCTGTAGGAACGCAATCGTGGACGCGCCGACAACGACGGCTGGCCCGATCGCGACGATTCGGAGATCCAGGAATGGGCCCACGATCACGACCTGCCGTACTCCGACGGGCACGTGCAGTTCCCGGTGCCCGCATCGAGTACGTCGATGTCGATGGTCGATTGGACCACGTGGATATCGAGGTCGTGACGCTCCACTACCGAGGCGCTCACGGTGCGGCGGCGAGCCAGTCTGGGTTCTCCACTTTCCGCGGATCCACCGCTCGAACCGGCGGCTCGCCGTTCGATCCGGACTACGCCAGCGAGGTGTTCCGATGACTGCCGAGGACCGCGTCAAAGCCATCGTGGAGTTCGGCTTCACCGAGCGGCAGGCACGGTTCCTCGTGACCGTGATGCTGCACTCCGGCGTGTGTCTGCTACGCCAGTACACCGCGTTCGCCGGCATCGTTCACGGGCAGAAGACGCGGAAGCCTTTCGCCAAGCTCGTGAAGCACGGGTACGCCACTTCGTACCCGTGTGGCCACAACCGCGCACGCGTGTACCACGTGCATCACAAGCCGCTCTACCGAGCCATCGGCGAGACCGACAGCCGCCATCGCCGACCGCTCTCAGCGGCTCGCGTCGTCGACAATCTGATGCTGCTCGATGCTCTGCTCACCACCCCATCGGTTGTGTGGCTCGCGAACGAGGAAGAACAGCGCGTTCACCTCTCCCGTGTGGTTGGAATCAGCCCCGACGAAGCGGCACGCGCGGCGCGATGCGATGATGCTCCGACGGCCATCCGCTCCGCGCGCCAGCGGATGCCGATCGGCATCGATCTGGCCGGCCGTTGGGTGTTCGTTCACGTCGTTTCAGGTGGCCCGCTCGACGATCTTCACTGGCTCCTACAGCAGCACGCTGGCCTGCTGGCGGCGCTGCCGGCGTGGACCGTTCGGATCGTCCTTCCACACAACCTCGCGTGGCTTCAGAGCCGCTACGAAGAGCACGTGCGGCACGAGCTCATGAGCCCGCACCCACGCCTCGTCAATCAGCTGCGGTGGTACTTCAAACGCAGAACTACAGGAGAAGTCGCCGCAACTGCACTACGCGATTAGCCTGCTGTGGTCGTTCGTCGAAAGCTGGATCGCGCAGCGATGGGAACTTCGACGTGACGCGACGTTTCCGGCAGGAGAGGACGATCACGACGTGTGAGCTTGCCTGAAACACCACTTGGAGGATCGCATCGGTCACGCCCACCATTAAAGATCTGGCTGAAAACTGGCAGACGTCGGAAAGATGGCAACATTAAGTCATTTATTTATCAGCATTTAGATATGGCGGAGAGGGTGGGATTCGAACCCACGTGCCCCTTACGGGACAAGACGCTTTCGAGGCGCCCCCGTTACGACCACTTCGGTACCTCTCCGCACGGAGGAGCCGTCCGAGTCGCGCGAACTTTTCATTATACCGGCGGGACTGAAGCCCGCGACTACCTGAAGGGCTGGAAACTCACTATACCGGCGGGGCTGAAGCCCCGCCACTACATGGGGCGGGAAACGGACACTCACACGCGGCGTATATACTCGAAAGTCTCTACATCAATATCGAGGAGTCCCACATGAAAACCGTGTTTCTCACTGCCGTCGCCTTGGCGCTCGCGTTCAACGTCCTATCGGCCCAGGCGCCCGCCGTCGAGCTCAAGGTTGGCGATCCCGCGCCGAACTTTACTCTCAAAGGCACCGACGGCAAGACCTACACCCTCGCCGACTTCAAAGGCAAGAAAGCCGTCGTCGTCGCGTGGTTCCCCAAGGCTTTCACTCAAGGCTGCACGATCGAGTGCAAGTCGCTCGCGGAGAACGGTCATCTGATCAAGCAGTACGATGTGGCGTATTTCATGGCGAGTGTCGATCCGATCGAGCAGAACACGAAGTTCGGAGCCGAGCACAAAGCGGACTTTCCTCTTCTCAGCGACCCTGACAAGACCGTCGCCACCGCCTACGGCGTGCTGAGCGATCGCGGTGTCGCCAACCGCTGGACGTTCTACATCGGAAAGGACGGACGGATTCTCGCGATCGACAAGGCAGTGAAGCCCGCGACGTCGGCCGAAGATATGGCCGCAAAGTTGAAGGAGCTCGGCGTCGCCTCAGCGACATCGCGTTGAAACACCGGGGCCGCGTCGGCCACGACGCGGTCCATCTCCGCATCCCAACGTAGACGCTCGGCGCGAGTCAACCCGCGGCGCCTCAAACTGGATCCCAACACCGCAGCTTTTCGCGCCCTGTCGCACCCGAGCACAACCTGTCGCGTGAAGTGATCATTGGTCGTATTCGATAGCGTGGAACTCGCCCCATGACTGTGTTTGATGTGTACCTGAATGATCGCAAACGGTGCCGCGCGGGGGTTGGGCCGGACGGTGTGCTCACCGCCATCGTGAATTGGGTGAAGCTGACGGGTCCGGCCGCTCGAGCGGCGCGACGCATGAAACAACCGCTGGAGGAATCCCGTCTGCATGTCGGCGGGCTCAGCCAGGGCTCACATCGATCATGGCTCGAGGAGAATCTGACGGCCGGCGACCGCGTGGCGATCGTTGTTGCGAAAGCACGCAGCGCCGATCCTCCGATCCGGCAACAGCGAAGAATCTCGAAACCGGTGAAGCGCGAAGAGACCACGTTCCTCAACGTCGACCTCGATATCTGGTCCGACTCGCGGCTCGATTCCCTGGTGAAGGGTTTCGGCCGCCAGGTCTTCGCCCTGTACGTCGGACAAGAGGGACGACGGTACGTCGCACACGTGGAGATGGCAATGCAGTCGAAGGATCCCGATTGGCTGATACGCCGGTTGGTCGTTCTGGTGAAACGCCTGTCACGTGCGCAGAGGCGTTTATGGGATCGCGCTCACCTCCGCGAGTTCAACATCGGCATCCAGGCAGCATCCGGTCCTTCGAGCTACGAGTTGCATCTCGACCCCAAGACCGTGCAGGCGGCGGCAAGCGTGAACGCAACTATCGGCATCACGGTGTATGGTGCGGGCATCGCAGTACGCTCGACATCTTGACCATCTGCGAAATCGAAGGCCGCGCGGCATTCGGACCACTCCTTATCGCCACGCTGAATTCGGGTCGTCGAGCAGCGTGATCGTTGTGTTGTAATCCCGCCCATCCACCAGGAGTTTGAGACCGTACTTGCCGCTCGGCACCAATGCAGGCGGTCGGTTCAGCGGGCCAAATGGCAGCCCCCTCGTGAACGGCGGTGCAGGCTCTCGATACAAGTCCCACCAGACGCGATTGATGCCGATGTCTGTCGTGCCCTGCAGCGTGCGAATGGCAACGCCCTCGGCGTTTGAGACCGTGATTTTCACGTCGCTTTTAGGACGCGTGCGAAGGAAGTAATTGATCGATGCGCCGACGGGCGGATTGTGCCCCGCACTGGACGGCGTGTCGAAATCGGCGGCAAGGTTGCTGCCGACGAGCGGAGAACCGGGACGATAGAGATACGCCGCGCTCGGCGCGAAGAGGAAATGCTCGGCGCGCAACACCGACGGCGTCAACTGCTGCAGCGGCGTGACGTCATCCAGAATCCAGAAGCCACGTCCGAAGGTTGAGACGACAAGATCGTTGTAGTCGGGCTGAATCACCATCCAGCTCACGGGCACGTGCGGCAGATTGTTCTGCAGCGCAAACCACGCCGCGCCATCGTCTGTTGACACAAAGATGCCGTTCTCGGTGCCGGCGTACAGCAGACCCGCTCGCTTCGGATCCTCGCGCACAACACGCACATGACTAAAGAGACTTTTCGGAATGCCGGATCCAATTGCCTTCCACGACTTCCCGTAGTCGTCGGTCTTGAAAATATACGGCGCGCTGTCATTAGCTCGATGACGATCGACGCTGACGTATGCGGTTGCCGCACTATGACTCGAAGGCTCGATGCTGCTGATCGAGCCCGCCGGCGCGAGATTCGGCAACGCAGAGGTCACGTTGGTCCACGTCGCGGCGTTGTCGCGACTTACATGCACGAGTCCGTCAGTGCTGCCGGCCCAGATGACGCCTTTCGCGACGGATGACTCTGCGATCGAAAAGAGCGAGCAGTACACATCCTGATTGTCGGGTCCGAGACCCGGACCGGGCCCGAACTTCGACGGATCGTTCGTTGTCAGGTCAGGACTGATCACCGACCAGGTCTGCCCGCCGTCCGTCGTGCGGTGGACGAACTGACTGCCGGCGTAGGCCGTGCGCGCGTCGTGCGGCGAGAGCGCAAGCGGCGCCGTCCAATGCATTCGGAATCGCGGTCCCGCGGCGGCTCCTGCCTGGACACTCTGCGCGCGTTGACCTTGGCCCGCCGGCCACGGACTCACGTCGCGCGTGGACCGCACGCGCGCGTTGTAGCGCTCGACGCGCCGGTTGTCGCTGACCCAGACGATGTCGTTGTCCCCGAGATCGGGAATCGCCCAGCCACTCTCGCTGTACCCCGCGTACTCCCAGTGATCGTCGAGAATCAGGCCGTTGGGGACGAGGCTGTTGCTCGGACCGCGATAGGTCGGACCATCCTGTCTCGCGCCAAACACGTTGTAGGGAATGCGACGGTCCGTCGCAACGCGGTAGATCTGCGCGTTCGGCAGACCGGCGTATCTCCACGATCTGCCGCGATTCATCGAGATGTTCACGTACCGATCGTTCGCGACGATCAGGCGATTCGGATTGAGTGGATCGATCCAGATGTCGTGCTCATCTGGAAACACCTCCTCGATGGCTTCGAGCGTCGCGCCGCCGTCGCGCGATCGCGTGAGCTGCTGCGTCAGGAAATAGAGTTCGTCCGGATTGTCCGGCGCCACGCCGAATCGAGAGAAGTAGCGGGCGCGGTTGTTCACGCGCGGATCGCGGCTCGCCACGGTCCACGACTCGCCGCCGTCGTCAGAACGCCACAGCGTGCCGTTTTTGGCGTTTGACGTTTCGATTGCTGCGTAGATGCGACGCGGATTGCTCGGCGCGATGGCCAATGCGATGCGCCCGAGCGGCGGCTTCGGAAGGCCTCGGCCCGTCAGCCGTGTCCAATTCGTGCCGCCGTCGTGGGAGACAAAGATGCCCGTGCCCGCGCCGCCGCTCTCGGCCCACCACGGGTAAATCGCGAACTGCCACGTTGCGGCGACGAGCGTCTGCGGATTGGACGGATCCATCGCGAGATCGACAGCGCCGGTGTGCTCGTCGACAAACAGCACGCGCGACCAGCTCTTGCCGCCGTCGCGTGTGCGGAACACGCCGCGATCGGGCTGCGGCCCATAACTGTGGCCGAGCGCGGCGACGTACACAGTGTCGGGATTTTTGGAATCGATGACGATGCGAGCAATTCGACCGGATTGTTCCAGTCCCACGCGTGCCCACGACTTGCCCGCGTCAGTCGATCTGTAGATTCCATCGCCGACGGAGATGTTGCCGCGAATGAACGATTCGCCGGTGCCGACCCACACGATGTTCGTGTTCGAGGGCGAGATCGCGATGGCGCCGATCGATGCGACATCCTGGCCATCGAAGATCGGCTCCCAGTGGAGGCCCGCGTCGCTCGTCTTGAACACGCCCCCCGAAGCCGCACCTGCGTAAATCACACTCGGATCGCCCGGAATTGCCGCGACGGCTTCGACGCGGTTGCCAGGCGGTCCGATGTAGCGGTACGCCAGCGCGCGATACATCGGATCCTGCGCGGGCTGGCGCGCCGCCGCCCGCGAGGCCATGACCACAGCCACCGCAACGGCGAGGAGCCTCAGCGGCTGCGCGACGCGCAGGCGCCATGCAACGAGGCGCCATGCAACGAACGCGTTCACCTGGACCTCCCGGGCTGTTGATAACGCCGCCGTCAGTTTCCAGTTACCAGTTCCCAGTTCAAAGTTGAGTGACCAGTTTCAAGAGTTGTGGAATTCCCGAGAACTCTCGCACTGACCATAGGTCGGTAACTCAAAACTAAACTTTGAACTGTCAACTGGAAACTGGAAACTTTGTGCGTTGATGCACGATCCTCCCGCCCGCGATTACGAGCTCCGGAGCCGAAAGCGACATGATGTCGTCCAGCGGGTTGCCGCGCACGACCACCACGTCCGCACGCAAGCCCGGTTCGAGACAGCCGCGATCGGTGAGGCCGCACGCTTCCGCACCGCGAACGGTGGCCGCTTGTAGCGCAGCGAACGGAGTGGCACCAAACTCCACGAGCTTGGCGACGTCGTATGCGAGCCGTCCATGCATGCTGTCGGTGCCGACGGCGCACCGCATGCCGGCCGTGGTCACTGCGCGCCACGCCCGCTCGACCGTCACGCGCGCGCGGTGCACCTTGGCCATGACGTCGGGGCGGCCGCCGTCGCCCTGCTCGATCCCCTCGGGATGGAAAAGAATCGAAAAGGTGCCGACCACCATGAGCGATCGGCGAACGATCGCGTCGATGAGCTCGTCGTCGAGCGCGGCGCCATGCAACGAACGCGTTCACCTGGACCTCCCGGGCTGTTGATAACGCCGCCGTCAGTTTCCAGTTACCAGTTCCCAGTTCAAAGTTGAGTGACCAGTTTCAAGAGTTGTGGAATTCCCGAGAACTCTCGCACTG
>WNFU01009984.1_pt1 | contig 27274 bp, 21 predicted proteins | sample 5400121 | NCBI WGS metagenome assembly WNFU01 (sample SAMN13153360, study PRJNA577476) | soil metagenome | isolation source: 100 cm soil or saprolite under grassland replicate 1 | place: USA:California | collected 2016-06-15 | reverse complement strand
GGCGACGCCGACGCAGTGGAGGAGCTCATGCGCCGGCACTTGCGGCACGTCCGCGGGATCTGGGCGGAGCGGCCGGAGCGGTAAGCGGGGTCCAGCGGCACGATCTCGCCGTATCCGAACGGCGCAGTCGGTGGACGCGTCCTGGGGCGGAGCGATGGCGGAGGGGCCTCCGCCCCAGGACGCAGCATAGGTTCAGTTCTGGTTGTAGGTCACTTGCACGTCGTCGATGATGAAGTCGGTCCGCATTGTTGCGTCCTCGTCGGACATGAACCGCAGCGACACGTTCCTTCCACGCCACGCGGAGAGGTCGTACGTGCGGAACACGTACCCGTTACTGCGGCTCTGGTTCGAAAGCTGCGGAGCCACGCTGGTCACGGTGGCGCCGTCGACGACCTGGATCTGGAGGATGTCGTAGGGATCGGCCCCGACTGCCTCCTCCGACCAGATCCGGCTCCAGAACGAGAGGGTGACCTTCCCGTCCTTCCCGTTCGGCGCCGCCGGGGTACCGGCACCCTGCGTGAGCGAGGTGGTCGTGTCGTAGCCGTAGCCGCCGAGCCAGGCGTACCAGGTCCCCGTCCTCGGCGCGTAGGTGTTCCAGGTGCCGATCACGTTGTCGGTCCCCGGAGCGGACCAGGACCAGGTGACCGCACCGCTCTCGAAACCGTTGTTGCCGAGCACCTGCCGGTAGTCGATGGTGTGGCTGTACAGGCGGGTCCGGCTGGCCGACGTGAGGTCCAGGTTCTGGTGACCGCGGTCGTTGAAGTACTCGAAGAACGTCGACTGGGTGTAGTACGACAGCAGCGTGATCGTGCTGTTCGGGCCACCGTCCGCGTTCCGCCAGAGGTTGATCATCGAGCCGGCCACCCGGCCTTCGACGGCGTCTCCGTTGTTCCAGTTGGTCGTGCTGACCGCATACGACGAGTTGAACCACGTGGTGTTCATCAGGCTGATCCACGAGCCGTCGGGCCAGACGAACCGGTCGTCACCCTTGATGTAGCCGGCCAGCGCGTTGGCGAAGCCCTCGGTCCACGCGCACCCCATGTTGCTCGCGACGTGGATCTGGTGGGTCCCACAGGTGGGGTTCGGCCACCAGAAGTTGTACAGCCGGTGGTGGAAGGCGTGGGCGGCCTCGTGCAGGACCATGTGTTCGGAATCCGGGTCGGCATCCTTGAGCCGGACGTAGGACGTGGCGGCGCTCGGGTTGGGCTGGTAGAAATGGCCATCGTTGTTGCCCGCCCACCACTGGATGTAGATGATGGCGCACCCGTTGGTTTCGTGCCTGGTCCAGCACCCGTTCGGCGAGTTTCGCGCGCTGTAGAGCTGGTTCATCGTGTCGAAGGCGTGCCAGGCCCGCTCCTGGCCCGCGTAGGGGGTATAGGTGCCGGCGTTCCAGTCCGTCCCGGTGTAGGTGTTGTAACGCACCGCTGACAAGGACGTGTAGTACTGGCTGTTGTTGTTGCGTACCTCCCACACCCCGTTGGTCGTGCCGTGCGAGACCTGCAGGGCGTACATAGGGTTCGCCGGGGCCCAGAAGCAGATGTTGTAGGTGCCGTTGGCCGCGGTCTGCCCGGTCGCCACCACTTCCCACGCACTGTTCGCCGTCCGCAGGCCGTGGATACTGATCTTCGCGTTGGCCACGTTGTGGGTGACGCCGCTGTACGTGTACTGGAAGCCGCCGTTGACGCAGATCTGGCCGGCTGGGGCGAGAGCCACCTGGTACTTCGTCTTCGCGGGCGGCGGCGCCTGCTGAGCCTTGGGGTTGCTGACTCCACGGCTGGTCGCCGCCTTGCCGGGCAGCGAGGTGAAGTCCGCGCCGGCCCGGGACGAGCCCTTACCCACGGTGACCTGGGTGGAGTCGAAGGCACTGTGCTCCGGCGAGTTGACAGCGGCGTCGTTGACGCCGGCCTCCACCTGGGCCGGGCCTTCGGCGCGCGCGCGGACCTGGAACGTCAGGGTCTTCGATCCGACCGGGAGCGAAACGGTGCCGGTGGCCTTGCTCCATCCGCCGTCGGCCTGCGGCGCACCCAGTGCGGAGCCGGCGGCGAGGATTTCCAGCGACTCCGTCACGCGCACGGTGAAGTCGACACGGCCGGCGGCGACCTGGGAGTCGACCTTCACCCGCACTGTCGCCGTATCACCGACGGCAGGGAGCCGCTCCAGGGAGACGTGGGCGCGGAAGCAACTCGGCGGTGTGGTGTCGCGGATGCTCACCGCGGTGGCAAGCGAACACTTGGTCGGCGCGTTCGAGGGAGCGGCGGCTGTCGCGGCCGGTGCGAGCCCGATCGTAGTCGCGGCGGCGGCTGTGGCAGCGATTACCAGGCGTAATCGCTGCCATGAGAGTGGGGGTTTGTTCATCACTCGAGGACCTTTCCCGATCGAGCCCCGGGTCCGAGTGGAGCGGGGCGGCCCCCCTTGCGGTAACAGTGCGATGCTGACAGATCAGGAGGGCGTGTGCAATATCACATGTGACACGCTTCACTCACTCTCCGTGCCAGACCGGAGGTATCATGTGCAATGTCACGTACCACTGTTACGGTTTCGTAACAGTCTCTCGTGAGGTGCTTCGCCCCTTCGCCAGTCGCGCCGACCGGTGTGGCTGTGCGGGGGCGGCGCACGGGCCCGTCCCAATCAGCACGGCGCGGCTCCGCGCCGGAGGTCCCTCACCCAGTCCGGGTGGGAAGGGGAAATTGTGAGACCCACGAAGCATCGGGGACTCGGCAGGCGCCTGACGGTGGCCGGGTCCGCACTGGCGCTCGTCGCCGCCGGGATGACGGCCCTCGGCATCAGCACGGTGTCGGCTAGCGAGGCTGCGCCGCAGTACCAGCCACAGGCCAGCGACTTCTACGTCAACTACGCGCCGCCCATGGTCGAGAAGGACAGCCACGGGGCGGAGGTCAAGGACGAGAACGGCGTCTACCGGCCGCGTTTCGACGACCTGGCCTTCGCGATCGACCGGAAGTTCTCCAAAGGCAACCCGCGTGCGGCGAAGCAGCTCGCGAAGCTCGAGTCCGAGGCGATCCGCACGGGCAAGAACCCGCGCCAGATCAAGGAGGCCCGTGGCACCCAGGTGGCGAAGCTGCTCACGCTGCTGGTGGAGTTCAACGAGAACGCGAACGACGACTTCTCCGGGTTCCGCCACCCCAAGACCACCGGCGACGTCAACGACTGTGTCACCGAGCCGGCCGGCACCCTGCTGAGCGGGCCGCTGCACAACGAGATTCCCGACCCGGCAAAGGCGCCGATCAAGGACAACAACACCTTGTGGCTGCCCGACTTCTCGCCGGGGCATTACAACAAGATGCTCTACAGCAAGGACGGCGTGACCGAACGGGCCCGCACGGACCTCACCGGCCCGGACGGCAAGCCGGGTGTGAGCCTTGCCGGGTACACGATGCGCAACCTGTACGAGGAGATGTCCAAGGGTGCCTACACCGTGGACGGCGAGGCGGTCGGCTGGTTGAAGGTCCCGCACTCCGAGGCCTGGTACGGCGCGGCGCGGTGCGGCACCTATCCGCAGGAGAACGCCGGCCACCCGGACAACCCGCGCGGGGTCCAGCAGTTGGCGATCGACGCGGTGGACGTCCTCACCAGGCAGCGTCCTGACTTCCCGTGGGCGGACTACGACCGCGAGGATCCGGGCGACGCCGACGGGGACGGGAACTACGTCGAGCCGGACGGGATCGTCGACCACCTCGTGCTGGTCCACGCCGGACGGGGCAAGTCCACCGGTGGTGGCGCGCAGGGCACGTATGCCATCTGGGCACACGCGAGCACGGTGCTACCGGGCTACACGGTCCCCGGCACCTCCATCAAGATCTCGAACTACATCATCAACCCGGAGGACTCCGGGGTCGGCGTCTTCGCCCACGAGTACGGCCACGACCTGGGCCTGCCCGACCTCTACGACATCTCCGCCAGCGGGGACTCCGACGTCGCGTTCTGGGACCTGATGGACGCCGGCCCGCTCACGGGCCCGCTCTCCCAGACCATCCCGTCCCACATGGGACTGTGGGACAAGTTCGTCCTCGGCTGGGCCGACCCGGTCACCCTGAACCCGGGCGACTCCGCGCAGGCGGTCCAGCTCGGCCAGAGCGCGCGGACCCCGGTCGGCACCAGGGACGGCATCCGGGTGAACCTCCCGCCGAAGAAGTTCACCACTGCCACGCCGCACGGCGGGCAGGCAATGTGGTACTCCGGCGCCGACCAGGACTGGGCGGACGTGAAGGTCACCCGCAGCCTGACCGTGCCGAACGGCTCGGACGTCCGGTTCTGGACGTGGAACAACTATGTCGCCGAGGCCGACTGGGACTACGGCTTCGTCGAGGTCTCCACCGATGGCGGGCAGACGTGGTCGGAGCAGAAGGTCTACGACTCCGCCGGCGCGTTGGTCTCCACCGGGGACGGTTACACCGATCCGAACGGGCGGATGAAGGATTACGGCGGCAAGAAGTACGGGCTGACCGGCACGAGCAACGGCTGGCGCCACGACTACGTCGACCTGACCCCGTACGCCGGCACCTCGATCAGCCTGCGCCTGCGGTACGCCACCGACGCCGGCTTCCTGGAGAGCGGCTGGTACGCCGACGACTTCTCGGTCACCGCCGGCGGCACCACCGTGTGGAGCGACGGCGTGGAGAGCGGCGCGAACGGGTGGACCGCCACCACCGGGTCGTGGACCGACACCACCGGTAAGGGCTGGCAGATGACCAGCGGCACCGAGACGAAGGCGCACTACTACCTCGCCGAGTGGCGCAACACGGTCGGCTTCGACGAGGGCCTCAACCACACCTACGACACCTCGTACCTCCGCGACGGTGCGTGGAAGGTGGAGAAGGCGAGGTACAACGCGCCGGGCATGCTCGTCTGGTACCGGGACACCGTCTACGGCACCAGCCAGGCGGTCGGCTCGGGCCTCACGGCCCTGCCCAGCTCCGGGCCCAAGGGCGGCCTGCTGATCGTGGACTCGCACTTCGACCCGATGCGGCGGGCCGGGACCGCGGCGGCGAAGGACCCGTCCCTGCTCGACAACCTGCCGGGCAGGGCGCAGGCGGGCAACGCGGCCTTCTCGCTGCAGCCGACCAAACCGTTCCGGGAGTGCTACGAGGCGGCGGGGGAGCCGTTCAGCGAGTACTGCACCGACATCCCGGCCGAGCCGCCGGTGCCGACCTTCACCGACGCGAAGGGCTGGTACCCGGGCCTGGAGCACCGCAACGGGCTGCTCCACTGGCGCGACTACGACGCCTCGGTCACCGTCGCGTCGAAGGACGGGAAGCGGTACTCGACGCGGATCGTCGAGCAGGACGGCACGCCGATCACCGCGTGGTACGGCACCGACTACGGGTGGGCGCTGCTGGGCTCCGGCAACCCCGCGGACCACAGTGCCGCCCTCGGTGTGTCGATGACGGTCCGGCAGGCAGCGAAGGACAACTCCTACGCGGTCGTCTACGTGACTCCGCCACCGGCCGGGTGACGGACGCCGGGCGGTCGGGGATTTCCGCCCCCCGACCGCCCGGCCTCACGGACGGCTGCCCCGGGGTGTGTCCTAGGCCGTGTCGCGGGCGCGCCAGCCGGTGCGTAGGGCGGCGACGGTGACCGCGACGGCGGGGCGCCGCATCGCGACCGTGCGCCAGACGGCGTAGATCCGGCGCGACGGCGCCGGACGCAGCGGTACGGCGACGACGTCGTGCGGCAGTGGACCGCGGCCCAGGCGGGGGATCAACGCGATACCGATGCCGTGGGCAAGCATCGCGAGCTGGGTGTGGTACTCCGCGACCGAGTACGCGACCTGTGGATCGGTGCCCGCCCCGCGCATCGTGCGGACCAGCCAGTCGTGGCAGATCGAGCCCTCCGGCTGGCAGATCCAGCGCTCGCCGGCGAGGTCCGCGGGTTGCAGGCACTCCTTGTGCGCAAGGGGATGCGCGGCCGGCAGGATGATGTCGGCCGGGTCGGTGCCGAGCTTCACCCGGGTCAGCTCGTCGGGCAGCGCGAGCGGGGTGTTGTGCCAGTCGTGCACCACACCGACGGTCAGCTCGCCGCGGGCGACACCGGTCACGGTCTCGGGCGGGTCGAGCTCGATCACGTTCACGGCCAGCGCGGGGTGGCCGGCGTGCAGGCTCGCCAGCGCGGGTGGCAGAAGCCCGCGCGCCGCGGTCGGGAAGGCGGCGAGCGTGACCTCGCCGACGGCATCGCCACGGCGTTCCTCCAGGGCCAGCTCGGCTTCCTCGACGAGGCCGAGGACTGCTCCGGCCGTGCCGGCGAGCTCCTCGGCAGCATCGGTGAGGACGATGCCGCGGCCCCGTCGCTCCAGCAGCGTCGTCCGGGTCTCGCGCTCCAGCTTGGCGAGCTGCTGCGAGATCGCGGACGGCGTGTACCCCAGGGCGGCGGCGGCCGCGCCGACCGAGCCGTATATGGCCACCGCGTGCAAGGCGCGCAACCGGCTGAGATCGAGCATGTAGCACTCCTACACAATGCGCTGTAGTAGTCCGTGCTGGTGCTTAACGATAGCTCACCACAGACTGGCCGTCGTGAACCCACGTCATATCGCCCTCGCCGTCGCCGTCGCGGTGGTCTGGGGTGTGAACTTCGTCGTCATCGAGGTCGGTCTGGAGGACATGCCGCCACTGCTGCTGTCCACACTGCGGTTCGCGGTCGCGGCGTTCCCGGCCGCGCTCGTGCTCGGCCGGCCACGAGTGCCGTGGCGCTACGTGGTGGCGGTCGGGCTGATCCTCGGCGTCGCCAAGTTCGGGCTGTTGTTCGTCGGCATGGACCACGGCATGCCGGCCGGGCTGTCGTCGCTGGTGCTGCAGTGCCAGGCGGCCTTCACGCTTCTGTTCGCGGTCGTGCTGCTGGGGGAGCGGCCGCGGCCCACGCAGCTGCTCGCGATCGCGACCGCGACTGCCGGGATCGCGATCCTTGCCCTGGGCAAGGGTCTGACGGCGCCCGCGGGCGCGTTCGTGCTGGTGGTGGCGGCCGGCGCCTGCTGGGGGTTGTCGAACATCGTCACCCGGCACGCCCGGCCGCCGGACACGCTCCGCTTCATGGTCTGGGTCAGCGCGGTGGCCGTCGTACCGCTGTTGGTGCTGTCGGTCGCGACGGAGGGCTGGCAGCGTGACGTGTCAGCGCTGCGTGGCTTCTCGTGGAGTGCCGCGGGAGCGGTCGGCTACCTGGCCGGCGCGGCGACGCTGTTCGGGTTCGGCGCCTGGGGATACCTGCTGCGCCGGTACGACGCGAGCACGGTGGCGCCGTTCTCGCTGCTGGTGCCCGTGGTCGGGTTGGCCGCGGCATGGCTGCTGCGCGGTGAACGGCTGACGGTGATGCAGCTCGCGGCGTCGCTGCTGGTGATCGCCGGGATGGCGGGAACCGCCGCGCGGCGGCGCAAGCAGGCGGCGACGGTACCTGTCATTCATACGGGTCAGCTGGTGCCTTGACCTGGCGGATCGCCGTACCGTCGAGCGCGGCGACGTCGCCCTGCGGGTGCTTGGTCGGCTCGGCCCACTGGCCGGTGACCTCGACCCACTGGTTGCGCGGCGGGGCCTGCTGGCCGCGGATCTCGACCATGTACGCCATCGCGTCCGCGACACAGCAGGTGATGCCGATCCGGGTCAGGTACCACTTGCCGTTCTGGCTGGGCGTGACGAACCCGGTCAGCGTGAAGGAACGGTCCTTCATGCTGTCCTTCTCCCACACCGCCCAGACCGAGTAGTCGCGAACCGGCAGCACGACCGGCGTCGTCCTGTCGCCCTTCGGCAGTAGGTTGTCGACCTGCGGCACCGTCACCGGCTTGGCCGCGATCGGCGACTGGCGCTGCGCGGCGTCCGCGCCGAGCGCCGGCGGGTCCACGACCAGCAGCGCGAACACGGGCAGCAGTAGCAACCACGCCGCGCGCGGCATGCCGTGATGCGAGTGCCCGTGGTCGGCGTCGATCTCGCCGAGGTGCACGTGCCCGGTCTCGGCCGCCTCGTGGGCCTCGTATGCTGTGGCGTCGACGCTCGCCTTCGGCTTGGAGTCCGCGAAGACGTCGAGCACCGCGAGTACGACGAGGACGAGCCCGGCGGCCAGCAGCGGCAGCCGCATCGACGGCTTGACGTAGCGCAGGTACGCACCCGAGGCCGCTACCTGCAGAATGGCGGCGCCGACGAAGACGACGACCAGACCGGCAACATTGCGCTTCACAGCAGCCACCATCCGACGAGCAGGCTGGACAGGATCGCGACGACGAACGTCGCGGGTGCGAACCGGACCGCGAACCGCGCCGATCCACTCGCGCGGCACCACGACGTTGAGCGTCGCCGCGACGGCGCCACCGAGAACCATGAACCCGCCGGCGTGCAGGAAGTCGTGCAGCACCGACGACCGGAACACCTCGAACTTCGGCGTTCCCTCCGCGTGCCGCTGCGCCGGCGGCTTCAGCCAGCTCGCGCTCTTGCCGCGCAGCAGGAACAGCCAGCCGATCAGCACCGACACCAACAGCGACGCCGTCAGCCGCGCGACCGGAACCATCGGCCTCCCCGGGAACGCGACCGCCGTCGAGGCCAGCACGACCGGGTTGATCGCCGGCGCGGACAGCAGGAACGCGAGCGCCGCCGCCGGCGTGACCCCGCGGTTCATCAGCGCCGCCGACACCGGTACCGACGCACACTCACAACCCGGCAGCACCGCCCCGGACACACTGGCCACCGGTACGGCGAGCGCGGGGTTCTTCGGCAGCGCCTTCGCGAAGAACGACGCGGGCACGAACGCGGTCAGCGCCGCCGACAGCAGCACGCCGAGCACCAGGAACGGCGTCGCCTGCACCACCACCCCGACGAACATCGTCGCCCAGGTCCGCATGCCCTCGTCGGTGAACAACCCGCCGAAGATCCGCCGCCCGAACAGCGCGAGGAAGACGAGCAGCACCAGCGTCGCGGTGAACACCGCGGACGCCCCGGCCGACTCGCGTTCCGCCGTGACGGTGGCCGGCTTCCCTGGACCAGGCGTGGTCTCGGTCTCTTCCTGAGTCTCGGACTCAGCTGACGTGCTCATGGGCCGGAATGATGACACGCCGAGATGACAACTGGGCAGACGGTATCCACAGAATTCCGCGTCAGGCGGCCCTCGCAAGGGAAATCCGGCGCAGCGCTCACCCGGCCGGCGCGAGCACCATGCTGATCATGACGGCGCGGCTGGCGGCGTCCGTGACCGCCGTCAGCCCGCCGGCGCTGCCGGTGGGCACCGGCGCTCCACTGTCCGCGACGAGGGAGGTGATCCGTCCGCTACCGGATCCGATCCGCTCATCTCTGGGCACGGATGTGGCGGGAGCCGTCCAGTTGGTGGTCGACGACGACTTGTCTGCCCAGTAGGACAGCAACCACGACCCGCCGACGCTCACGTTGACCACCGGGGTCACGTGCGCGGTCGTGTAGTCAGCGTCGGACCGTTGGCTCACCGCGCCCAGCGGGGTGGGCGAGGTGCCGCCGTATCCCGTCAGCTGCATGGCGACCTTGGTGTACACGCCGAAGGTCAGGCGGACGGCCTGGCCGGCGTCGCCTTGGGACGCGATCTTCCACCACGCCATGGTCCGCTGCGAGCCGGACACGACATTGACGACGGCGGTCCAGCCGCCGACCCCCGATGGTCCGGCGACCGACGTGGTGGTCACGTTGAGCGTCGCGAACAGCACCAACGCATCGCCCGCACGCACGGTGCTCGGCACGGTGACGGCCGGGGCCGTCGTGTTGGCGACAAACCCCGCTGCCCCGCGGAAGGCGATGCCGGTGGACGATCCGACCGTGACCGGATGCGTGACCTGGTTCGTCGCCCCGGCGGCGTCGGTCACCGTGAGCGCGACGGTGTACGTGCCGGCCGTGGCGTAGGTGTGGGTCGGCTGGACTCCCGAACCGGTGGTGCCGTCTCCGAAGTTCCAGGCGTACCCGGCGATGGGGCCCTCGGCGTCGGACGAGCCTGAGCCGTCGAAGGTGCAGGACAGGCCGCTGCACGCGGACGTGAACGCGGCGACCGGCGCGGTGTTCCCAGTGGGTGTGGTGTAGGCCAGGTGCAGCACCGGGGCGGCGTTGCCGTCGACGGAGGATGCACGGCGCTCACCTGTGCCGGTGAAGACCAACGCCAGCGCGTTCCCTCGACGCCACCCGGGCCGACTGAGCACCTGCTGCGCCACGGCGCGTACGTCGGACGTGCGCTGTGCGGTCCCCGACAGTCCGGCCGCTGTCCAGGCGACCGGGCTCCAGGTGGCGCGTGCCTGGGTCCATGGGCGCGACGTCACGGTCGTGGGGGACGTGGTGAAGGATGGCGTGTCGTCCTCGGCGATGCCGCCGATTTGGACCGTGGTTGTGCCGGAGTTCGCCCCTACCGACGTGAACTGGACCCATGCCTCGGTGACCGTCGCGCCCTGGGGGACGTCGACATTGTCGAAGCGGATTCCCACCGTCTGCGTGGTCCCACCGTTGTTCGGGATGTTCAGCGTGGCGGTGGCCCACTCGGCGTATCCGGTGGGACGCTGCTCGACATCGTCGAACGCCCTCGACACCGGAATGTCGAGCGGAAGGGCCCCGCCGGCAGCGACCACGGTGACCAATAGATCGTCCGACCCGGTGAGTGCGGAGTCGCTCGCCACCGCGCGTACGACGTACGTCCCCGCGGCGCTGAACGTCGCAGAGGTCTGGGCCGACTGCGGCGCCCCGAAGGTGACGGTCCCGGGACCGCTCACCGCCTGCCAGTTGACCGTCGTCGAGGAGGTCGGCAGCCCGTCGTCCCGTACGACGGCCTGCAGAGAGAGCGGTTCGCCGACGTGCGTGGGCCGATCCGGTCCCACGGAGACGACCGGGGCGAGGTTGGGGATCGGCGGCAGCTGGACCGCCATCTCGTACAGCTTGCCGTCGTTCTCGCTCGGGTTCGCGTCGTTGTCCACCCCGCGGTCGACGATGTAGAGGTTCCACTGTGACGGGTTGTTCGTCGCAGGGGCGACGGTGATGCCGGCCGCGAAGACCTCGTTCGAGGCCGAGATGTTGATCCGGTTCACCAGCATGAGGTTGCGGTTGAACTCGTACGCCGTGTTCGACGCGCTGTCCACGACCAGCAGTGTGTTGCGCCCGGGGTGGAAACCGATCCCCTCCGGGTCCACCACGCCGTACCGCCCCACGTCGAACTCCGTGTCGACGTCGTCGCCGGTCGGCGCCGTGCCGTTGAAGACACCGTCGGGACCGGGCGACACACGATGGACGTCGTTGTCCGCGCCATCCAGGACGAACAGCTCACCGGTCGGCGGGAAGTACTCCACGTCTTCCGGATCCTGACTCTGGAAGGCCGTCGCGGTACTGAACGACGTGCGGGTGTCATCGGTCGTTCCATAGCGCCCGTCCGGCCCCGCCGCCACTTCGTACACGCGGAACTGGTCGTCGTCCGACAGGAAGATGTGCCCGTTGCCGGGGTTGTAGCCCACGCCGGCCGGCTCCTTCGTGTATCCGGTCGTGACGCCGGTGTCCTGCAATACGCCGGTCCGTGTGGTCTCGAACAGATTGACCCCGCGGAAGATGCCGACCTCGTCCACCTCCGCGTCCGAGATCAGCAAGCGGTCACGGCCACTGAGGTAGGTGATGCCGGACGGGTCCGGTGCGGGTGGGTTGAAGTTCGAGGTCAAAACGGTCCTGACCAAGGTGGCGGACACGTCCGCGGCCGCGGCCGGAGGCGCGGAGAAGAAGAGCACCAACGGCGCGAGCAGAACCAGGGCTGCGGCGCCGGACAGCGGACGCCGAGCGCGAGAGCCCTTTCCCTTGGGCGGTGGCGCCGCCCATGCCGGCATGGCTCCCGCGAACAGTGTTGTCACCGCGGCGGCCGCGGCCAGGACGGGACGTATCGATCGCATGGAACTGCCCCCTTGGACTGCGGCGGCCGTTGGCTTGACCGCCGACGATGGACCGTCTGAGGCCTTATGGGAATGCGAGGCCTGCGCGCACTGACCGGACGGGCCGGGTATCTATCTCCCCACCACTCACAGACCCGACATTTCGAAAATAGTCCCGAAACAGGCTTGATGCCATACCCCCGAACCAGCCTAAGGCCGCTGCCAGCAAGGCGGCGCTGATCGAACAACACCACGAGTAACTGTCACGCGAGGCCGGCAACAACCGGCAAGTGGGAGGGTGGTCGTATGGATGCAGCCGTCGTGCGGGGTGTGCGGGACCTGTCGGAGCGCTGGGCGCGGCAGATGTCCGGTGGCAGCACCGTGCTGTCCGGGCTGGGGGTGTGGCCGTTGCTGGCGATTCTTGCCACCGCGGCGGACGAGCCGGGGCGCTCGGAGCTCGCCGACGCCGCAGGCCTGCCTGCGGATGTGTCGGCGGACCAGGCCGGCAGGCTTGTCGAGACGCTCGGTGCGTCCACTGATCTGAGCGCCGCGCTCGGGGTCTGGATTCGCGACGATCTGAAGCTGGCCGAGTCGTTCGACCGGGTGGTGCCGGCGATGATGCGTGGGGTGCTGACCGGGGATGCGCGGCGGGACAAGGCGGTGCTGGATGGGTGGGCGGCGGAGCATACGGATGGGTTGATTCCGGAGATGCCGCTCGAGGTGACGCCGGATCTGGTGCTGGCGCTCGCGTCGGCGTTGTCGCTGAAGACCACCTGGGTGAAGGCGTTCGAGGAGCACCCGCGGCATGTTCACGAGGGACCGTGGGCGGGGGCCTGGCAGTGGCTGAGCCGCAGCGATCCGGATCTGTCGGCGATCAGGTTGTACGACGACACGCCGGCCGGGGCGCTGGTAACGGCGACCGTGGCCGGTGACGCGGATGTCGATGTGGTTCTCGGGCTGGGAGAGCCCGGCGCTCCGGCGCGAGTCGTCGTACCGGCGTTGCTGGAGGTCGACGGCAACGGGATCGACGGTGGGACGCTGCTGGAGCGGAACGAGTCGGGGACGGAGTTGACGCCGGGGTTGTCGGTGGGGACGACCTCTGCGCGGAAGCCCGACGTGCGGGTGTCGTTGCCGGTGTTCGAGGTGCGGGCTGAGCACGATTTGCTGGCGCATGCGGAGTTGTTCGGGCTGGGGAGTGTGAGCCGGCCGCCGGGGGCTACCGGGCACTTCAGCGGGATCAGTCCGGAGCCGCTGCGGGTGTCGCAGGCGAAGCAGACGGTGTACGCGCGATTCTTCGCGACCGGGTTCGAGGCCGCCGCCGTGACCGCGGTCGGGATGGTCAGGATGGCGATGATGACCGAGCCATCCAAGCGGTTGGAGCTGGAGCTCGATCGGCCGTTCGCGTTCGTCGCGGTGCACCGGGCCAGCGGCCTGCCGATCGTCGCCGGCTGGATCGCGGAGCCGACTCAACCGGCTTAGGGGGTCGGATCCGCAGGGCGGATCTGCTAACGCGATAGCGAATTCGATATCGCGACAGCGAATTCGATATGGGTTCGCGGGCTCCTCTCCTCAGACTCCACCGGCAGTGACGCCGGTGAGCCGGTCTAGCAGGGCGGCGGCCTGGTCGACGGAGGTGCGGTCGTCGGTGGCGAGGAGGTCGAAGAGGAGGCCGCGGGCGGTGGCGAGGCCTAGCCGGGCGTACGTCGGTGCCTGCTCGGCGGGTACGCCGACCCGCAGGTAGAGCGATGCCAGTGGTTCGAGCCAGATCGAGATCAGGGCGTCGCGCAGCGGGCGGGTGTACGGCTTGTCCTGCAGGGCCAGTGCGGACAGCTCGAAGAACAGCCGACCGTGCACCAGCGTGGCGTCGGCGACTCGGTGCCAGAAGCGGCGGGACTGCTCGGCGGGCGTCAGCGACGAGTCGGCGAGCAGCTCTGTGAGGGCGTCGCGCTGCTGCTCCTCGACGGCGCGGACCACCTCGGCGAGCAGGCCGTCGCGGGAGCCGAAGTGGTAGATCAGCATCCGGTGGCTGGTGCCGATCGCGTTCGCCACCGCGCGCAGGCTGTGGTCGCTGACGCCGTGTGCCGAAAAGTGCTCGATGGCGGCCGCCAGCAACCTGTCCCGCGGGCCCGGACCGGCCGGGCGGTTCGTCGTAGTCGTGCGGTCCGTCGTGGTCACGACGGTGCTTCGGAGCGGGCTTTGAGGCCGGCGCCTTCCAGGGCGAGGTAGCGGTTGGTCAGCCCGCGCGTCAGCAGGCCGGCGAGCCAGCCGGCAGGGCCGCGTTGCTCGATGCGGGAGACCGCCACCGAACCGGAACCGGCCGCGGAGACGTAGTGGCCGCCGATCGTGCGGACGCCCGGTGAGCGCGCCTCCCAGACGAAGTGGCTGCCGGGGACGTACTCGGTGACCTCCCAGACCGCCGCGGGCAACCGGGGCTGCTTGATACGGGTCCTGGACCCGACCTTCAACGGGCCGTCGTCGAGGCGCTCGACCGTGCTGATGGTCGACGTCCACGAAGGCCAGGCCTCGACGTCGCTGAACACCTCCCAGACACGGGCAGGCGGTGCGTCGATGGTGACGGAGGACTCGAAGATCATGTACCAAATGGTACATGTCGGCCGCAACCCGCGTCGGGTATCGTCCTGGCCATGCCTGAGAACACTCCTCAGCCGAACGAAGAGGACCCGAGCGCGAACACGGCGATGTTCCGCGCCTTCGTCGACGAGGGCGCCGCTTCCACAGCGGCCACCTCGCGCAACGTCAGTACGACGACGGTGGCGCTGATCGCTGCGGCGGTCGTGCTCGTGGTGGTCGTCGTCGCGCTCGTCGCGTTCTGATGGTCCACGTCGACGTCCTGCGGGTCTTCACCGACGAGAACGGCGAGCACGGCAACCAGCTCGGCGTGATCGACGGCGCGCTGGTGCCCGAGGAGCACCGGCAAGCCGTCGCGCGCGAGCTCGGCTTCAGCGAGACCGTGTTCGTCGACGACGCCGCGAGCGGGCGGATCCGGATCTTCACGCCGGCCAGCGAGCTGCCGTTCGCCGGTCACCCGACGGTCGGCACGGCGTGGTGGCTGCGCGGTCAGGGGCATGACGTGGACGTGCTGAGGCCGCCGGCCGGGGACGTGGCCGTGACCCGCGATGGTGATGTGACGCGGGTGCGGGCGTACGCGGACTGGTCGCCGGTGTTCACCTGGCACGACCTGGCGAGTGTGGCCGAGGTGGAGGCGATCGATCCGGCGTCGGTGACCGAGGGTAAGCACTATTACTGGACCTGGCTGGACGAAGAGACCGGGACGATCCGGTCGCGCATGTGCGCGCCCGCGATCGGAGTCGCGGAGGACGAGGCGACCGGCGCCGCAGCGATCCGGCTGACCGCGCGGCTGCAGCGCGATCTGGTCATCACCCAAGGTCGCGGCTCGCGGCTGCTGACGACGTACGAAGGTGACGGGTGGGCCACCGTCGGCGGCACCGTCGCGCTCGACGGAACCCGCGCCGCGACACTGCCCGCCTGATCACGGGCCGCGCCGGGGATGCGTTGACGGCCTGAGGCTCGCGAGACAGAGTGGGAGGTCTCCACAGGACGCGAGCCGGGGGAGGCTGGAATGTCACGCATCGTCAAGGCTGCGCTGGTCCAGACGAGCTGGACCGGCGATCAGGAATCGATGATCAAGGCCCACGAGGAGTACGCCAGGCAGGCGGCATCCCAGGGCGCGCGGGTGATCTGCTTCCAAGAACTGTTCTACGGACCGTACTTCTGCCAGCAGCAGGATCGGAAGTTCTACGCGTACGCCGAGTCGGTGCCGGGCCCGACGACCGAGCGCTTCGCCGCGCTGGCGAAGGAGCTGGGCCTGGTCATGATCCTGCCGGTGTACGAGCAGGAGCAGCCAGGCGTGCTCTACAACACCGCCGCGGTGATCGATGCCGACGGCACCTATCTCGGCAAGTACCGCAAGACGCACATCCCGCAGGTGAAGGGGTTCTGGGAGAAGTTCTACTTCCGGCCCGGCAACCTCGGGTACCCGGTGTTCGACACCGCGGTCGGGCGGGTCGGCGTCTACATCTGCTACGACCGGCACTTCCCGGAGGGCTGGCGGGCGCTCGGCCTGGCCGGCGCCCAGATCGTGTTCAACCCGTCCGCGACCCACCGCGGCCTGTCGTCCTACCTCTGGAAGCTCGAGCAGCCGGCGTCGGCCGTCGCGAACGAGTACTTCATCGGCGCGATCAACCGGGTCGGGATCGAGAGCGAGCTGGGCGACAACGACTTCTACGGGACGTCGTACTTCGTCGACCCCGAGGGCAAGTTCGTCGGCGAGACCGGCGATCCCTACGAGCCGGCGCTGATCGTGCGCGACCTCGACCTGGAGCTGCTCGAGACGGTGCGGGACCGGTGGCAGTTCTACCGCGACCGGCGGCCGGACGCGTACGACGGGTTGGTGAAGCCGTGAGTCTCCTGATCAAGGGTGGCAAGGTGGTCGGGCCGTCCGGGGCGCACCACGCGGACGTGCTGATCGACGGCGAGAAGATCGCGGCGCTGTTCGACCCGTCGTACGACGAGGACGTGCGGGCGGACCGGGTGATCGTTGCCACGGGCAAGTACGTGATCCCGGGCGGGATCGACGCGCACACGCACATGGAGCTGCCGTTCGGTGGCACGGCCGCGAGCGACACGTTCGAGACCGGGACGCGCGCGGCGGCGTGGGGCGGGACGACGACGATCATCGACTTCGCCGTGCAGCGCACCGGTGAGGTGGTGCAGGACGGGCTGGCGGAGTGGCACCGCAAGGCCGACGGGAACTGCCACATCGACTACGCGTTCCACATGATCCTGGGCGGGGTCGACGAGGACGCGCTGAAGGCGATGGACCAGCTGGTGCACGACGAGGGCGTGACCAGCTTCAAGCTGTTCATGGCGTACCCGGGCGTGTTCTACAGCGACGACGGGCAGGTGCTGCGGGCGATGCAGACCGCCCGGGAGAACGGCGCATTGATCATGATGCACGCGGAGAACGGCATTGCCATCGACGTACTCGTGCAGCAGGCGCTGGCCCGTGGTGAGACGGATCCGATCCACCACGGGATCACCCGGCCGGAGGCGCTCGAGGCGGAGGCGACGCATCGCGCGATCCGGCTCGCCGAGGTGGCGAAGGACTGCCCGCTCTACATCGTGCACCTGTCCGCCAGCAAGGCTTTGGAGGAAGTCGCGGCGGCTCGTGACGACGGCAGGAACGTGTTCGCCGAGACGTGCCCGCAGTACCTGTATCTGACCCTGGAGGATCAGCTCGGCGCGCCCGGGTTCGAGGGCGCGAAGTGGGTGTGCTCGACGCCGTTGCGCAGCAAGCACGAGAACCACCAGCGCGACCTGTGGAAGGGGTTGCGCAACAACGACCTGGCGATCGTGTCGACCGATCACTGCCCGTTCTGCATGAAGGACCAGAAGGAGCTCGGGCTCGGCGACTTCTCCAAGATCCCCAACGGGATCGGCGGTGTGGAGCACCGGGTCGACCTCGTCTACCAGGGCGTGGTGGACGGGAAGATCTCGCTGGAGCGCTGGGTGGAGACGATCGCGACGACGCCGGCGCGGATGTTCGGGCTGTACCCGCGCAAGGGGATCGTGGCGCCGGGGTCGGACGCGGACGTCGTGGTGTACGACCCCGCCGGGCGGACCCGGATCGGGGTGCGGACGCACCACATGAACATGGACTACTCGGCGTACGAGGGTTACGAGATCGCCGGCAAGGTCGACACGGTGATCTCGCGCGGCGAGGTGCTCGTTGCTGATGGCAACTACCATGGGAGCAAGGGACACGGCCAGTTCCTCCGCCGCGGGCTGTCGTCGTACCTCCTCTGAACAAGGAGCGGTGGATGGACATCGGAGTGGTGTTCCAGTGCGACCCGCCGGCGCGCGAGGTGGTCGAGCTCGCGGTCGAGGCGGAACGGGGTGGGTTCAGCCACGTGTGGACGTTCGACTCGCATCTGCTGTGGGAGGAGCCGTTCGTCATCTACAGCCAGATCCTGGCCCGCACCGAGCGGGTCATAGTCGGGCCGATGGTGACGAACCCGGGCACCCGGGACTGGACCGTGATCGCGTCCCAGTTCGCCACCCTGAACGAGATGTACGGCAACCGCACCGTCTGCGGGATCGGCCGCGGCGACTCCGCGCTCCGGACCCTCGGCGCCAAGCCCGGCACGATCGACGAGCTGAAGCAGTGCACGCACGTCGTCCGCGAGCTCGCCTGCGGACGGCCGGTGACGCACCGCGGCCAGGAGCTGCGGCTGGCCTGGGTGGACGGCGGCGCGCTCGAGGTGTGGGTGGCCGCCTACGGGCCGAAGGCGCTGCAGGCGACCGGTGAGGTCGGCGACGGGTACATCCTCCAGCTCGCCGATCCCGACATCGCCGCCTGGATGATCGACGCGGTACGACGTGCCGCCGCCGACGCGGGTCGTGACCCCGGCGCCATCACGTTCTGCGTGGCGGCGCCGGCGTACGTCGGGGACGACCTGGCGCACCAGCGTGCCCAGACCCGCTGGTTCGGCGGCATGGTCGGCAACCACGTGGCGGACATCGTGTCGCGGTACGGCGCGGACGGGACGGTGCCGCAGGCGCTGACCGACTACATCAAGGCGCGGGAGGGGTACGACTACGCCGAGCACGGGCGGGCCGGCAACCCGCACGCCGACTTCGTCCCGGACGAGGTGATCGACCGGTTCTGCGTGCTCGGCCCGGTCGAGAACCACCTGAAGCGCATGAAGGAGCTGCAGGACCTCGGCGTCGACCAGTTCGCCGTCTACCTCCAGCACGACGACAAGCCGAGCACCCTCGCGGCGTACGCCGAACACATCATCCCCGCGGTCGCGAGCTGACCGCGTTCTCTGTCGGAGGCCGGTGCGACGCTGGGCATATGGGTCGCCCCGCCGGACCCGCACGGCATCGCCACGGTCCGGTACGAGTCCCTCGACGACACCTTCCAGAGCGAGCTCACCATCGACCCCGACGGCCCCGTCCTCGACTACCCCCAGCTGGCCCGCCGGCTGGACTGAGCCGGGCGGTCGGCGTACTCGGGTCAGGCGTCGGAGAGGCGGGCGATGGTGGCGGAGGCGCGGCGGACGATGGGGACCGGGCCTTCGGGGAGGACGTCGCCGACGAAGGCGTAGTGGCGCAGCACGTCGGGGTGGACGTCGCCGGGGTGCTGGCGGCTGTGGTCGCGGACCCAGTCGATGATGTCGCCCCAGCCGGGTGCGGCCAGCGAGCCGCCGAAATGCTGGACGGACAGGCCGGCACAGAGGTTGCCGAAGGCGAGCCGGTGGGCGAGCGGCCACTCGCGCAGGGTGCCGAGCACCAGTGCGGCCAGGAACACGTCGCCGGCGCCGGTCGGGTCGTACGCGCGCACCGGCAGGGCCGGTACGGCGGCCTCCTCGCCGGTGGCCGAGTCGATCCCCAGCACGCCCTCGGCGCCGTTCGTGACCACCGCGAGCGGGACCCGGTCGGACAACTTGTGCAGCGCGTCGCGCGGGGTGTCGGTGCGGGTGTAGGCCATCGCCTCCACCGCGTTCGGGGTGAACGCGTGGAACCCGCTCAGCACGTCCAGCACCGCCGGTGACCAGGTGTCGCTCGGGTCCCAGCCGACATCGCCGAACAGCAGCGCGCCGGCCTCGCGGGCCTCGATCGTCCAGCCGGGCAGTTCCTCGGTCACCGGCGCGATCGCCGCACGGGTCCGCAGCCCCGGCCCGACCAGCTTGCTCGGGTCGCCCGGCGGGTCGTGGGCGTGCGTGACCATCGCGCGATCCCGGTCGATGGACATCGACACGGTCACCGGCGAGTGCCAGTGGCCGATCCGCCGGGAGTGCGACAGGTCGACACCCTCCTGGTCGGCGAGCGTGCGCCAGCAGAAGTCGGCGTACACGTCGTCGCCGAAGACGGCGGCCAGGCCGCTGCGCAGCCCCAGCCGGCTGGCGGCGATGGCGAAGTTGGCGACGCCGCCGGGACACGAGCCCATGCCCTCCGCGAAGATCTCCCGCCCGGTCGCCGGCGCCGACGGCAGGCCGGTGAGCACGATGTCGACGAACACCGTGCCCTGGACGAAGACGTCGTACTCGGCGTCCATGGATTAACACCACTATCCGGGTGGCAGTATGTCAATCACGCCGCGCCTGACTCCGGAGCCTGCCTGGCGGCCGGGCGGCGGTCACCTAGACTGAGCGGCGGCCGCTCCGGCGGCGGAGCGGGCCGGGCCCCAGCGCCCGCTGCGTCGTCCCCTGTTCCCGACCCACGGCTGAGAAGTTGACGTGATCCGATTCGAACATGTTTCCAAGATGTACGACGGCCAGTCGAAGGCTGCGCTCTCGGACGTCAGCGTCGAGATCGAGAAGGGCGAGTTCGTCTTCCTGGTCGGCACCTCGGGTTCCGGCAAGTCGACGTTCCTGCGCCTGGTGCTGCGGGAGGCGCGGCCGTCCAGGGGTCACATCCTGGTCGCCGGCAAGGACCTGAACCGGCTGGCCAGCTGGCGGGTGCCGCAGATGCGCCGTCAGATCGGCATCGTGTTCCAGGACTTCCGGCTGCTGCCGAACAAAACCGTGAGGGAGAACGTCGCGTTCGCCCTGCAGGTGATCGGCAAGCCGCGCTCGCACATCCGCAAGACGGTGCCGGAGGTGCTGGAACTTGTCGGATTGTCCGGCAAGGAGGACCGGCTGCCGGACGAGCTGTCCGGTGGTGAGCAGCAGCGGGTCGCGATCGCCCGGGCGTTCGTGAACCGGCCGATGATCCTGATCGCCGACGAGCCGACCGGAAACCTCGACCCGGGCACCTCGATCGGCATCATGAAGCTGCTGGACCGGATCAACCGCACCGGTACGACGGTGGTCATGGCCACGCACGACGCGTCCATCGTGGACCAGATGCGCAAGCGGGTGATCGAGCTGGAGAACGGCTACGTCGTCCGCGACGAGACGCGCGGCGTCTACGGCTACCAGTGAACGACGATACGGACTGATCTATGCGCCTGAACTATGTGCTCTCCGATCTCGGTATCGGCCTGAAGCGCAACCTGTCGATGACGGTTGCCGTGGTCGTGACGATCTGGGTCTCGCTGTCGCTGTTCGGCAGCGCCCTGCTGATCCACAAGCAGGTCGACCTGATGAAGGGCAACTGGTACGACAAGATCCAGATCTCGGTCTTCATGTGCACCAAGGACTCCGGCGGCCGCGGCTGCTCGGGCGCCGAGGTGAGCGACGCGCAGAAGAGCCGGATCCGCCAGGTCATCGAGTCGAACCCGGACACCGCGCCGGACGGCGTGTTCGTGGAGACCAAGAAGGAGGCGTACGACAACTTCAAGCGCCTCTACAAGGACTCCCCGATCGTCAGCACGGTGACCGAGGACCAGATGCAGGAGTCGTTCCGGGTCAAGCTGAAGGATCCGCAGCGGTTCGAGAACCTGGTCAGTGCCGTGGCCGGCCTGCCCGGCGTGGACACGGTGCAGGACCTGCGGAAGTTCCTCGACCCGCTGTTCAAGGCGCTGAACGCGCTCGAGGTCGGGTCGTACGCCGCGGCCGGGCTGCTGCTGGTCGCGGCCCTGATGCAGATCGCGAACACGATCCGGCTGGCCGCGTTCGCCCGGCGCCGGGAGATCGGCATCATGCGGCTGGTCGGCGCGTCCAGCTTCTACATCCAGCTGCCGTTCCTGCTCGAGGCGGTGCTGGCCGCGCTGATCGGCGCGGTGCTCGCCTGTGGCACGTTGTGGATCGCGACATACCTGATCGTGAACCGGTTCGCCAAGCAGACGTTCCAGGTCTGGCAGTGGGTGCAGTTCGGTGACGCGCTCGAGGTGACCCTCTACATGGTGGTCGTCGGTCTGATCCTCGCGGTGATCCCGACATTCCTGACAACCCGGAAATACCTCAAAGTCTGACCCGCGTGGGTTACGGTCGAAAGCGCACGACAACATAACCCTCCGTAAGGGGCTGACTGTGGTTTCGCACTTCCCCGGTGCGAACCCGCGCAAGCGGGAACGCATCAAGCGAGACGACAGCACCGGCACCAGCGGGAGCCAGTCACGACACGCGCCCTGGCGCGGTCGTCTGCTGCGCCATCCCGCGATGACGGCGTGCTGCGTCACCCTGACCCTGCTCGCAGGCGTCCTCGCGGCGTCGTCGGGTTCCGCGAGCGCGGACCCGCCGGACCCGAAGGCGCAGAAGAAGAAGCTCGACGCACAGATCAAGAACCAGCTCGACGACCTGCACGAGTCGAAGTCCGCGCTGGTCGCGTCGGATCGCGCGTACGACGCGTCCGTGGTCAAGCTGACCGCCGTACGGGCGCGGTATGCCGTGACCCAAGGTGAGCTCCTCGCGGCGCGAGCGGCCGACCTGGTGGCCGCGGACCGGCTCGCCAAGGCCGAGAAGGCGCTCGTCGACGCCAAGACGGACGTGGTCGCCGGCGAGGACCAGATCACCGCGAGCCAGCGCGGTATCGGCCAGGCGGTCCGGTCGTCGTACCAGCAGCAGAGCGGTCTGCTGAACATCGCGATCGTGCTGCAGGGCACCTCACCCACCGACGTCGCGACCGGGATGCAGATCCAGCGCACCGTGTTCGACGTGCAGAGCAACGCGATGGAGCGGCTGAACAACGCCCAGGCGCAGCTGGTCAGCAAGCGCGCGAAGGTGGCCGAGGCCGAGCAGGCCGTCGCCGTCGAGCGGGCCGCGGCGGCCGCCACGCTGAGCCGGGTGAAGGCGCTGGACGCCAAGGTGGCGGCCGAGAAGGCCGAGGTCACGCAGGTCACGCTGGCCAAGCAGAAGGCGTACTCGGACGTCATCGTGCAGCGCCAGGCGGATCTCGCCGAGTACGCGGCGCTGGTCGCGGAGCGCGTCCGGGTCACCAGGATCCTGATCGCGCGGGCGAAGGCGGAGAAAGCCGCCGCGGCTCGACGGCGCGCCGCCGAGCTGGCCGCCGAACGCGCCCGCGCGCAGCGTGAGCACCGCCGGCCGCGCAACATCCCGGACCCGTCGAACGACAACGCGCTGCTGGCCTGGCCGATCCCGGGCGCGCCGATCACGTCGCCGTACGGGATGCGGTACCACCCGATCCTGCACTACTGGAAGCTGCACGACGGGACCGACTTCGGCGCCGGCTGCGGCACGCCGATCCACGCCGTCGCGGACGGGTACGTCAGCGATCGCTACTACAACGGCGGCTACGGGAACAGGGTGTTCGTGTCGCACGGGATCAAGCGCGGGCACAGCCTGATCTCGGCCTACAACCACCTGTCCAGGTACGCCGTGCACACCGGCGAGCACGTCAAGCGGGGCGAGATCGTCGGGTACGTCGGCAGCACCGGGTACTCGACCGGGTGCCACCTGCACTTCATGATCTACCAGGACGGCGATGCGGTGAACCCGATGAACTGGTACTGACCTGCCCCGGTAAACCTGGTTGTCGTCGTACGAGAGAATGGCCGGATGGTCAAGGAAACCGGCCGGAAGCTGATCGCGCAGAACAAGAAGGCGCGGCACGACTACCACATCGACGACGTGGTGGAGGCCGGGCTGGTGCTCGCGGGGACCGAGGTGAAGTCCCTGCGGCTCGGCCGGGCCTCCCTCGTCGACGCGTTCGCGACCGTGCGCGGTCACGAGCTGTGGCTGCAGGGCATGCACATTCCCGAGTACACGCACGGCACCTGGACCAACCACGAGCCGCGGCGGTCGCGCAAGCTGCTGCTGCACCGCAACGAGATCGACAAGCTGGTGAAGGCGGTCGAGATCCAGGGCGTGTCGCTGGTGCCGCTGTCGCTGTACTTCAAGGACGGCTACGCCAAGGTCGAGCTGGCCGTCGCGCGCGGCAAGAAGGCGTACGACAAGCGCCAGACGCTGGCCAAGCGCGACGCCGAGCGCGAGGCCCGCCGGGCGCTGGCCGAACGCTCCCGCTGACGACGCAGGGGGTGCGGTCAGGGGCGGCACGGGGGATTGCCTGATTGGGCCGCGCGGAACTTGGGTGGACAGTGGATCTCATGGGCACTGAGACGTTTCTGGTGACGCCGGCGCAACGCGACCGCGCGGTCGAGATCCTCAAGGAGATGTACGCCGACGGCCGGCTCACGCACTTCGAGCTCGACCAGCGGCTCGAGAAGGCGCTGGTCGCGAAGACCCGGGCCGAGTTGAACTCGGCCTTCGACGGAGTGCTGGCCAAGCCGGTGCCGACGTACGTGCCGGTCGCGTTCCAGCGGCCGGTGCAGCCCTACCGCGCCCGCTCCGGCCGTGGCCTCGGGACGCTGGCACACTGGTCCGGCTACCCGGCGTTCTTCGTCGGTCCGGCGGTGATCGCGGCGACCGCGCGCAACCCGGCGGTGCGGCGGCACGCGATCGAGGCGCTGAACTTCCAGCTGACCGCGATCGGGATGTTCATCGGCCTGGGCGTGCTGGCCGGGATCACGCACGGGTTCACCTGGTTCCTGTTCCCGTTCGCGGGGTTCGCCTGGTTCGTGCTGACCGGGATCGCGGGCCTGGCGACGCTGATCGGCAACGACTTCAAGTACCCGTTCTCGGTGCGCCTGCTGCGGTGATTCCGGCTGCGGCTTGGCAGTAGGGTGCGCGGTCAGGCAGGATGGCGAATCCTGGACGTCTCCGCCCGAGGGACCGATGACATCATCGCCGCGCGCGTTTCCCGCGCTTGCCGTGCTGATCGGCCTGTCCGTGGTGCCCGCTGCCGTGGTGCTCGGACTGGTCGTCGCGCTCGTCGTCGCCGTCACGTCCGGTACCGGCCTGGTCACGCTGATCCTGCTCGGCCTGGTCACGGTGGTGGCCGCGGTCGCCGTCGGGCAGGCCACGGTGCTGGTCGGCCGGCACAGCCGGCAGCCGGCGATCGGGGTGTCACTGAGCCGCGAGTCGCAGCCGCGCCTGTGGGCGGTGGTGGACGAGCTCGCGGCCGCCGTCGGCACCCCCGCGCCGGACCAGCTCAGACTCGTTCCGGACTCCAAGATGGCGGTGTCGGAGAACGGCCACCGGCTCGGCCTGCAGCCGGGTGAGCGCCGGCTGTACCTCGGCGTACCACTGGTGCTCGGGCTGACCGAGCTGCAGCTGCGGGCCGCGATCGCGCACGAGCTCGCCCGCTACGCCCCGCCGGGCGGCACCGTCTACCGGGTCAAGGAGACGCTGCGGCGGCTGGTCCAGAGCCTCGGCACCGACAGCTGGGCCGGCCGGGTTGCAGCCGTCTACACCCGGCCGTACCTGGCCGCCGCGCGCTCGGTGAACCACGAGCAGGAGGTCGAGGCGGCCCGGTGGAGCGCCGAGCTCGCCGGTCGTACGGCGGCCGCCACCGCGATTCGTGAGGTGGCCGCGCTGGATCAGGCCTGGCACTACTTCCTGGACCGGTACGTCGACCTCGGCATCGCCGAGAAGCTGCGCCCGCTCGCGGTCTTCGACGGCTTCGAGCGGTTCCTCGCCGAGCCGGGCCGGCAGCTCCAGTTGTCCGAGGTGCGGTCCGAGCCGTCGGACGCCGAGCTGTCGGCGTTCGACACCCAGCTCCCGGTCGCGGAGCGGATCGAGCTGGTGAAGGCGTCGGGCGAGCCGCTCGCGGACGGCTACGAGCCGGCGCTCGGGCTGCTGGAGGACCCGCGCCGCCCGCTGGCCGAGCTCGAGGCCTGGATGTTCGAGGACAGCGACCTGGTGCCCGCGTCCTGGGACGAGATCGTCGCGGCCGGCGCGGCCGGTGCCGCCCGCCGCGACGCCGCCCGGCTGACGCTGGCGCTGGAGGAGTCCGGCGTGGCCCGGCCGGCCACGCTGATCACGGTGTTCGACGCGATCCGCCGCGGCGAGGTGGCCGCGATGGTCGAGCCGCTGGCCGAGCCCGGCGCGTCCGACGAGGAACGGCTGGAACTGGCCGAGCGGCTGCTCACCCGGTTGGTGACCAGCGCGCTGGTGGATGCCGGGCGTGCGTCGTACAAGCTGAGTTGGGCGGGGCCGGGGCAGCTGGTCGGGGCGGACGGGCGTGAGGTGGCGCCGGGCCGGCTGGTGGGGCGCGCGATCGACGACCCGAACGCCGCGTACACGCTGCAGGGCTGGCTGACCGCCTGCGGGGTGCCGCCGGACTACCGCGCCCACACGGAGGGAATCTCGCGCGCTGCGAGTACGTTGGTCGTGTAACGTAGCGTGTCTTGACAACTCAAGAGGGGGTGAACGGTTTCGACTTTGGTCGTACGTTCCGAGAGAAGCGGGCCGAGGACCCAGGGTCATCTCGTCAACGATCCCTGGAACCTAATAAGTGCCAAGGTTAAGCGCACTAACTTCGCTCTCGCCGCCTGACGGCCTGAGGTAAACGAAGGGTCAGCCCGGGGTTGCTTCCGACCCGGTTCCTGGCCTCATCCAGGAAGCTCGCTCTGCTAGCCCGGTCACGGGGTTGGTAGGGGACATTCACAGTGACTGAGCCTGTCGGCAACGCGTCTGCGCGAGTGCCGGGGCTGAGAAAAGCGCCATCGCAGACTGCGCCCGGAGAAGTCTCGGACCGACGCCGAAGGACGCGGGTTCGATTCCCGCCACCTCCACCCCTAACGAAGTGCCTGGTCAGAGCCACCTCGACCAGGCACTTCGTCGTCTCGCGACCACTTTACGACGACATGACTCACCGCGTGCCCAGGATCCCTACTGCCTCGGCAGAGGCGACGCCGCGACCCATGTAGACGTCCTGGGTCATGCTGGGCTTCGCGTGCCCGAGGTGGTCGGCGATAGCGCGCACTCAGGCCGGCCTCGTCGAGCCTCGTCGCCGCCGTCTTCCGGAAGGTGTGTGATGTGACCCACTCCAGGCCGGGGTTGGCGCGCCTGACCGCTGCGACGATGTCACGGTTCGCGTTGCTCGGGTTACGCACGTTGCCAAGCTTGGACGGGAACGGCAAGCCATGCTCGTTGCCCGGGCAGGACATCGCCATCCGCCGGCGGCAGGGTGCCGGACCGTGGCTGTCGTCATGGACGCCGCGTCGGAAGGGGTCGTCTACCCAGCCAGGAAGCCGGTCAGGTTGGCATCGAAGGCAGCCTGGTTCTCCCATGCCGGGGAGTGGCCCGCGGCCCTGATCGTGGCGTAGGTCGAGCCGGGGACGCAGTTGGCCAGCGTACGCATCCGCGCCGGAGGCATGTACGGGTCTGCGTCACCGGTGAGGAAGAGGGTCGGTAGCCGTAGCTCGCAGAGTGCGCTTCTGGTGATGACGTGTTCAGGCGGCTGGTGGACCCGCTCAGTCACTGCGCGCGCGGTCAGTCGGCGCCACAGGCGGGTACCCGCCGGTGAGGCGAGACGGTACGCCGCCGAGAGTTCGCGTAGCTCGATTGGCAACTGCTCGAAGCTGGGCGGGACCAGCCGGCGGGTCTCGGCCACGAAGTCGGCGTCGGTGAGCCCGCACAGGCTGGCGACCAGCGTCAGGCTGAGAAGCCGGTCCTGCTCGCCGAGTGCAAAGTCGATCGCTCCGAAGGC
>WNFU01005112.1_pt1 | contig 27277 bp, 26 predicted proteins | sample 5400121 | NCBI WGS metagenome assembly WNFU01 (sample SAMN13153360, study PRJNA577476) | soil metagenome | isolation source: 100 cm soil or saprolite under grassland replicate 1 | place: USA:California | collected 2016-06-15 | reverse complement strand
CGCGGCCGCGCGCGAGCTCCCCGACGTCCGGGTTCTTCTTCTGCGGCATGAGCGAGCTGCCGGTCGCGAAGGCGTCGGCGAGCGTCATGAAGCCGAACTCCTTCGTCGTCCAGAGCACGATCTCCTCGCCGACGCGGGAGAGGTGCACGGCGGCGAGCGCGCAGGCGAAGAGGAGCTCGATCGCGCTGTCCCGGTCGGACACCGCGTCGAGCGAGTTCTGCGTCACGCCCGCGAGGCCGAGCGCGCGGGCCGTCGCCTCGCGGTCGAGCGGCAGGGTCGTCCCGGCGAGCGCGCCCGAGCCGAGCGGCGAGATCGCCGCGCGGCGACGCACCTCGGCGAGCCGCTCGCGATCGCGGCCGAAGGCCTCGACGTGCGCGAGCAGGTGGTGCGGGAGCGAGATCGGCTGCGCCCGCTGCAGGTGCGTGTAGCCGGGCAGGATCGTCCGCTCGTGCTCGCGGCCGCGCCCGACGAGGGCGCGCTGCAGCCGGGCGAGCGCCGCGTCCGCGCGGTCGCAGGCGGCGACGACGAACAGCCGCTCGTCGAGGGCGACCTGGTCGTTGCGGCTCCGGCCGGCGTGCAGGTAGCCCGCGTCCTTCCCGACGAGCTCGCCGAGCCGGCGCTCGACGTGGGTGTGGACGTCCTCGAGCGCCGGGTCGAACCGGATCTTGCCCTTCGCGAACTCGTCCCTCACCTGGTCGAGCCCGGCGACGATCCGCCGCGCGACCGCCTTCGGGACGATGCCCTGGGCGGCGAGCATCGCGACGTGCGCCTGGCTGCCACGGATGTCCTCGGCGTACAGCGCGCCGTCGTCCTGGATCGAGACGGACATCGCGACGAGCCGGGGGTCGGCCTCCCCGGCGAGCGCGGCGCGGGAGACGGGCTTCGCCTTTTCTTTGGCTCTCATGCGGAGCCGGGAAGCTAGCATGTGGCCGCGCGAGCCGGAATCCCTCGCTGGCGCGCCGGCTCTCACGCCGCGGAGGAGCAATCGAGCATGTCGACCGAGATGATCGTCACGCTGCCGGGCGGCAAGAAGGTGGACACGCGGATCGGGAACCACGTCATCCGGACGGACCAGCCCGTGTCGAGCGGCGGTGAGGACACGGCGCCCGCCCCGTTCGACCTCTTCCTCGCGTCGATCGGCACCTGCGCCGGCATCTACGTCGCGGGCTTTTGCCAGAAGCGCGGCCTCCCGACGGAGGGGATCCGGCTCGTGCAGCGCAACCACGTCGATCCCGCGACGGGGGCGCTCGCGCGCGTCGAGATCGACGTCGAGGTGCCGCCCTCGTTTCCGGAGAAGTACTACGACGCGCTCGTCCGGGTCGCGGACCAGTGCAAGGTCAAGAAGACGATCGAGGCCCAGCCGGCCTTCGCGGTGAGGGCCGTCCCGGCCGGCGGCTCTCGCCCCTGAGCCGGCGCGGGACGCGGCGCGCGGGCCGTGCTCCCGGTCCGGCCCTTCCGTGACCCCCGCGGGCGGCGCACGCCCGGCATGATGTGGCGGCGGCGCCATGCCTACGGCGCCCGGCCGTTCACGGGAGGTCGTACATGCGCGTCGCTCGAGCCATCCGCACCACGGTCGCGGTCCTCGTCGCCTGCGCGGCCCACCTCGCCTCCGCGCAGGGCGCCGCGGTGGAGACCGACCCGGCCACCGTCGCCGCGGGCACCCGCGAGGGCCGCGTCGTCGTCTACTCGACGACGGACAGCGCCGCGGCCCAGGCGCTCCTCAAGGAGTTCCGCGCACGCTACCCGGGCATCGAGATCGAGTACGACGACATGAACTCGACCGAGGTCTACAACCGGTTCGTCTCGGAGGCCGCCGCGGGCGGCGGCTCCGCGGACCTCCTCTGGAGCTCCTCGATGGACCTCCAGATCAAGCTCGTGAGCGACGGCTACGCCGCGGAGTACCCCTCACCGGCGGCGGCGAAGCTGCCGTCCTGGGCGGTCTGGAAGAACCAGGCGTTCGGGACGACGTTCGAGCCGATCGGCTTCGCCTACAACAAGCGGCTCCTGAAGCCCGAGGAGGTCCCGCAGTCGCACGCGGACCTCGCGAAGGCGGTGCGCGCCGCGCCGGCGCGATGGACGGGCAAGCTCTGCTCCTACGATCCCGAGCGCAGCGGGCTCGGGTTCCTGCTCATCACCCAGGACCAGAAGGACGATCCGGCCTTCCAGGCGACCCTCGGCGCGTACGGCCTCGCGCAGGTGAAGCTCTACACCTCGACCGGCGCGATGCTCGAGAAGATCCAGTCGGGAGAGCACCTGCTCGGCTTCAACATGATCGGCTCGTACGCGCTCGCGAAGGCGAAGAAGGACCCGAACGTCGGGTTCGTGATGCCGAAGGACTACACGCTCGTGATGAGCCGGATCGCGATCCTGCCGAAGGCCGCGAAGCACCCGAACGCCGGCCGGCTCTTCCTCGACTTCCTGCTCTCCCAGCCCGGGCAGGAGATCATCGCGCGCAAGTCGGACCTGTTCGCCATCCGGAGCGGCGTCACCGGCGAGTTCACCGCGGGGCAGCTCCAGGGCCAGATGGGCGACAAGCTCCGGCCGATCCCGGTCGGCCCGTCGCTGCTCGCGTCGCTCGATCAGAAGAAGCGCCTCGAGTTCCTGAAGCAGTGGCAGCAGACCGTCCACCCCGCGTCCCAGTAGGTCCGATGCGGCGCCCGTCGCTCCTCCGGGTCTCCGCGGTGGTAGGGACGAGCGCGGTGGTGCTCGCCCCGCTCGGCATCCTCGTCTACCAGGCGTTCCTCGACGCCCCCTTCTTCCAGCCGTCGGCGCGCCTCTCGCTCGACGCGTTCCGGTTCGTCTTCGCGGATCCCGACTTCCACCGCGCGCTGCGGGTGACGGCGCTCGTCGCGGCGGGGATGACCGCGCTCGCGGTCCCGCTCGGCAGCGCGCTCGCGCTGCTCGTCGTGCGGACGGATCTCCCCGGCCGCCGCCTCGTCGAGCCGTGGCTGCTCGTCCCCATGCTCGTGTCCCCGGTCGTGCTCGCGTTCGGGTACGTCGTGTCGGTAGGTCCGGTGGGGTTCGTCTCGATCCCGGTGAAGCAGGCGCTCGGCGCGCTCCCCTGGGACGTCTACTCTCTCCCGAGCCTCATCGTCGTCGCCGGCCTCACGCACGCTCCCCACGTCTACCTGTACGCGGCCTCGGCGCTGCGCGCGGTCGGCTCGGACCTCGAGGAGGCGGCGCGGGTGAGCGGCGCGGGTCCGCTGCGCGTCGCGCTGACGGTGAGCCTCCCCCTCGTCTGGCCCTCGATCCTGTACGGCGGCGTGCTCGTGTTCTTCCTCGGGTTCGAGCTGTTCGGCCTGCCGCTCATCCTCGGCGATCCGGCGGGGCTCGTCGTCCTGTCCACCTACCTCTACAAGCTCACGAACAAGCTCGGCGTCCCGAGCTACCAGCTCATGGCGGTGGTCGCGGTCGTCATCGTGGGGATCGCGCTCCCCCTCGTCTGGCTGCAGCGGCGGCTGCTCGGGGTCGCGAGCCGGTTCGTGACCGTCGCGGGCAAGGGCCAGCGGCAGGAGCCGCTGCGCCTCGGGAGGTGGCGCTGGCCGGCGCTCGCCGGGGTCCTCGCCTTCCTCGCCGTGGCCGTGGTGGTGCCGCTCGCGGGCGTGTTCCTCCGGTCGGTCGTGACGAGCTGGGGTGAGGGGATCTCGCTCGGGCAGGTGCTCACGCTCGACAACTTCCGCGACCTCCTCGAGTACCCCAACCTCGTGCGCGGCATCGTCAACACGTTCGTCATCGGCGTCGTGGGGGGCGCCGCTGCGGTCGCGGTCTACGCCGCGGTCGGGCTCGCCGGCCACCGCTGGCGAAGCGGGTGGGCGCGCTGGCTCGACTACCTCGTCATGGTCCCGCGCGGCATGCCCGGGCTCGTCGCGGGCCTCGCCTTCCTGTGGGTGTTCCTGTTCGTGAAGCCGCTCTCGCCGATCCGGTCCACGCTCGTCGCCGTATGGCTCGCTTACTCGGTCGTCTGGTTCGCCTACGGGATGCGCTTCATCTCCGCCGCGCTGCTTCAAGTATCGCCGGAGCTCGAGGAAGCCGCCCTCGTCTCGGGCGCGAGCCGCGGCGAGGTGCTGCGCCACGTCACCCTTCCGCTCATCCGCTTCGGGCTCCTCGGCAGCTGGCTGCTCGTGTTCCTCACCTTCGTGCGGGAGTACTCGACCGGCGTCTACCTGCTCGGACCCGGCACCGAGGTGATCGGCTCGCTCATCGTCTCGATGTGGGCGACGGGCGCGGTGGACACGGTCGCCGCGCTGTCCGTCGTGAACGTTCTCCTCGTCGCCGCGGGGCTCGCGGTGGCGCTCCGGCTCGGGGTGAAGCTCCATGGCTAGGCTCGCGGTCGAGGACGTGCACCGGCGGCTCGGCGAGAACGAGGTGCTGCGCGGCGTCTCGTTCGAGATGCGGCCCGGCGAGATCGTGGCGCTGCTCGGGCCGTCCGGGAGCGGCAAGACCACGCTGCTCCGGCAGATCGCGGGGCTCGACCACCCGGACCGCGGGCGGATCGTGGTCGGGGACGAGGTGCTCTTCGACGGCGCGACGGGGACCGCGGTGCCGGCGGAGGAGCGGCGGATCGGGCTCGTCTTCCAGTCGTACGCGCTCTGGCCCCACCGGACCGTGTTCGAGAACGTGGCGTACGGCCTGCGCCTGCGCGGCGTCCCCGCGCGCGAGGTGCGGGAGCGCGTCACCGCCGTCCTCGCGCAGCTCGGGCTCGGAAGCCTCCCGGCGCGCTACCCCCACGAGCTCTCCGGCGGGCAGCAGCAGCGCGTCGCGCTCGCGCGGGCGCTCGTCTACGACCCGCGCCTGCTGCTCCTCGACGAGCCGCTCTCGAACCTCGACGCGAAGCTCCGCGAGGAGGCGCGCGCGTGGCTGCGCGAGCTCATCCTCCGGCTCGAGATCGCCGCGGTGATGGTCACGCACGACCAGGCGGAGGCGCTCGCGATCGCGAACCGGATCGTGCTCCTCGAGCGCGGCGTCGTGGCCCAGCAAGGCGCCCCGCAGGAGATCTACGAGCGCCCGGCCTCGCTCTTCGCCGCCGAGTTCATGGGGACGAACAACCGCCTCGTCGGCGTCGTCGCCGAGCGGAGCGGGGCGGGCGCGCGGGTGCGCGGCGAGGGGTTCGAGGTCTCGGGTCTCGTGCGCGAGGAGGTGGGCCCCGGGGACCGGGCCGTCGCCGTCGTGCGGCTCGAGCGGACCCGCCTGCTCGATGCGCCGGCGCCGAACGCGCTCGCCGTCCGGCTCGAGGCGGCGCTCTACCTCGGCGACCGCTGGGACTACCTGTTCCGCGCCGGGACGGCGCGCCTGCGGCTGTGGGCGGCGTCGGCGCCGGCCGACCGCCCGTACTGGGTCGGGCTGCCGCCCGAGTGGGTCTGGATCTTCCGCGCGCCGCCGACGGAACCGGAAGTGCTCGAGCTCCCGCCGCCGATCGTGCTGCCCGCGGCGCGGTAGCATCGGCCGATGGCGCTCGAGCTCTTCCACCGGCTCGCCGAGCCGGACTCCGCCGCGGCGCGCAAGCTCGTCGCCGACCTCGGCCTCCTCGAGGCGGTGGCCTTCCGAAACGTGGCGTTCGACTCGCACCGCGACGCGCTCGCTTCGCACGGCGGCGGGCGAACGCCGGCGCTCTGGGACGGGGCACGGCTCCACGAGGGGCTCGACGCCGTCCGGGCCGCGCTCGGGACCCCGCGCGAGAGCTGACGGCGCTCGCGGCGGCGCTGACGCCCCGCCGCTACTCGCCCCGCATCGGGCAGCCGTGCGCTACGACGGCGATCGTCGCGTCCGGGTGCCGCGCGCGCAGGAGCGCGGCGTACTCCTCGGCGCGCGAGGCGCTGCGCGTCCCGCAGACGGGCGGCTCGAGCCGCTCGTCGGCGCGGACGCGCGACGAGGTGCAGGCGGGCTCGCCGTCCACGGTGACGTGGAAGACGCGCTCGGCCACTAGAACTTGGCGGCGAGGCCCGTCGCGATGACGTGCGCGCGAGAGAGCGAGCGGCCCGGCGTCTCGAGGCCGCCGAGCGGCTGGAGCACGCCATACTGCGCCCAGGCGTGGAACCCGTCGCCGGAGCCGTAGGTCAGCACCGCGTCCGCCTCGATCCCGAGGTTCGCGCTGCCGCCGCTCCCGTCCGCCCGCACGCTCGGGGTGGACTTCGCCTCGAGCGCGCGCGAGTAGACGATCTGACCGTCGAGGGCGAGGCCGGGCAGGAGGTCCCAGCGGAACTTCGGCTTCAGGTAGAGCGCGTCGGTGACCTGCCCGAGGATCTGGTGGAACAGGACGAGGTCCACGCGGTACGCGGGGTTGAAGCGGAAGTTGCGGATCGAGCGGTCCGCCCCGGACCACTGCGCCCCCTCGAGCGAGCCGTACGGCTGCGGACCGAAGCCGGGGGCGTTGCCGAACCCCGGCGCCGAGTCGCCGCTCGCCGCGCCGACCTCGCCGCCGAGCGTGAACTTGTTCGGCGACACCTTGTAGTCCACGACGAGGGCCCCGCCCCACTGCCGGAGCAGGATCTTCGGCGCCGCGGTCAGATCGCTGCGCGGATCGCCGATCGAGCCGTACGTGCCGGACGCCTCCGCCTCGACCCGCCAGCGCGACGTGAGATAGCGGAACCACAGATCCAGGACGTGCGCGTAGGCCGCGCGGTGGACCGACGTGACGGGGCCGGCGGTAGTGGACGCGAGGTCCGCGTCGAAGCCCTGCGTCGTCCAGTCCGGGTAGGTGTACCGCTGCGTCCGGTAGTTGTAGTACGCGCCGTAGTTCACCGACGCCTCGTTCCGCTCGACCTTGCGGCGGACCTCGTCGTCCGTGTCGATCCGCGCGATCTTGAGGGCGTAGGTCCGGCCGTCGTCGCCCGACTCGGCGTCGAACGGCTGACCGGTGCCTGCGGCGGCGTAGGGCTGGCGGTAGAGCGCCCCCTCGTTGTCGAAGTCGAGGATCGGCACGAACGTGAGCCGGCCGATCGGGGTCGAGACCGGCGGCAGCGCGAACTGGACCCGGTCCACCGAGTCGCCGAAGTCCTCGTCGAGGCCGGCCCCCGCGTTCGCCATGATCCCGAGCCCCCACTCCGACGGCATCCGGCCGAAGGAGAGGAGGCCGACCGGCGTCTGCACCTCGGCCCACGCTCGCTTGGGCGAGATGTACGGGCGGTCGAGCTGCTTCGACGCGGGCGCGACGACGCGCGACGAGCCGAAGAACGGAGCCGGGTACGGGCTGTTCGGATCGTCATAGAGCGACGAGGTCGAGGAGCCGAGGACGTGGTCGTCGAGGATGTCGAGCTGCGCGCGGACGCGGACGTGCTCGGAGACGTTGAGCGTCGGCTCGACGCGCAGCCGCATGTTCGCGGTGTTGAGCGTGTGCCGGCCCTCGCCGCCGTTCTGGTCGAGCGGGATCGGAAAGAGGTAGCGGCCCGCGGCGTCCCGTCCGGCGCCGAGGTCGAGGTGAACGAAGAGCTGCCCGCGGAAGCGGTAGTAGCCGTCCACCTGGAAGAACTCGAGCTTCGGCCCCTCGGCGACGGCGCCCAGGAACTCCGCCGCCGACTGCGCGCCCTGGATCTCAGCGCGCACCTCGTTGCGGAGGTCCTCCTTCGCCTTCTCGACGGCCCTGTCGATGGCGGCCTTCGTCTTCGCGTCCACCTCCTCCGGCTTCTTCGCGTCCTGCGCGAGCGGGACGAGCGGGACGAGGAGAACGGCCGCGAGCGCGGCTGCGAGGCGGAACATGCGGGGACCCCTTCCGTGAGAGCGGACGGGCTCTTACAGCACGCGCCCCGATAGCGGTCAAGCGGTGGAGCGGCTACTTGCCCTGCTTCAGCTCGACGAGCACGCCGCGGCTGCCCTTCGGGTGCACGAACGCCACCTTCGAGCCCCCCGCGCCGGGGCGCGGCGTCTCGTCCAGGAGCGGCGCGCCCTGCGCGCGGAGCGCGGCCATCGCCTTCTCGACGTCCGGCACCTCGAAGCAGACGTGGTGGAGCCCCTCGCCGCGCTTCTCGATGGTCTTCGCCATCGGGCTGTCGGCGCCCGCCGGAGAGACGAGCTCGATGCGGCCGCGGCCGTGGCCGAAGATGGCGACGCGCACCTTCTCGGAGGGGACCTCCTCGATCTCGGCGAGCTCGAGGCCGTAGACGTCGCGGTAGAGCTTCACCGCGGCGTCGAGGTCGGAAACGAGGATGGCGACGTGGTCGAGGCCGTTCATGCGGGCTCCGGATTCCGGGTTCGGGACGCGCATCCTACTCACTTCGGTTCCCGGACCTCCACCCCCACAATCTGGAGGGTGCCGAGCAGCCCGACCGTGTCCGCCCGCGCGTCCGTCCCGAGCGCCACGTGCGTCGCGTCCGCGACCGGCTGCCCAAAGGTCGGATCGAGGGGGATCCACTCCCCGGCGCTCCGGATCTCCGGCCACGCGTGCCAGTAGAGGGCGTTCTGGCCGTCGCCGTACTGCGCGTAGACGAGTCCGTGGACCGGCCGCGCCGGGATGCCGAGCGCGCGCGCGAGCGCCACGACGAGGACGGTGTGCTCGGTGCAGTCCCCCTTCCCCGCCTCGAGCACGTCGCTCGCCCGATCGCGGCTCGCGCCGTAGACCTTCTCGAGCCGATCGTGGACGTGGCCGGAGAGGAGGCGCGCCGCCTCGTAAGTGCCCTTCGCGCTCCCGGCCACCTCGCGCGCGAGCGCCCGGATCGCCGGCGTCTCCCAGTTCACCTGGGGCGTCGCGGCGAGGTCGTCCGGCGACGCGCCCGCGCGGGCCCGCGCGAGCGGCGTGTCCTTCGCCGGATCCGCGGCGGCAGGGCGCCGGGCGGTGACCGAGAGGAGGGTCGTGCCCGCCGGTCCCTTCTCGAACCGCTGGCGCGCGTCGCCCTTCTGGAACGCGGGCGGGAGCCCCTTCAGCCGGAACACGATCGTCCGCGGCACGTCGCGCGGCAGGGGGGCGGGCAGCGCGACGCGCGCGAGCGCGAACAGGTCGATCTTGTCGAGCCGGCGCGCCGTCTCCTCGGGCTCCGGCCGCGCGACGATCGCCTCTCCGAGCCGGATCTCGAGGATCCGCCCGTCGTCGGCGACGCGGTACTCCGCGGCGATCCGGTCGCCCGGCTCCGCCTCGGAGACGACCGAGACCTCCTCGGAAACGCCCGCCCCGGCGATGGTCTCGCGCCGCAGGAACTGCTCCCGCACCTCGCGCACGCGCAGCTTCTCGAGATCGAGCTGCCCTCCGACGATCGCGCCGCGCCGCGCCGCGGCGAGCCGCGCGCCGTCCGCGAGCTCCGCCGTCTCCCGCACGTTCTCGATCGTCCGCTCGTCGCGGGTCGCCCCCGAGACGAGCAGGACGCGGCAGGTGCCCCGGTCGCAGGTCCCCGTGACGGTCCGGTCGCCCCCGTCCCCCGTCCACACCCCCTTGAACGACAGCAGCCGGCCGCCCGGCCGCGCCTCCCAGACCCGCTCCTCCTCCTGCCGCCGCTCGACGTCGCGGCCGCCGACCGTCGCGCGGATGAGGGTCTCGGCGTTCGCGACGAGCAGATCGCGGCCGTCGCGCACCTCGCGGCGCAGCTCGGAGTGCGTGAACCCCGCCTTCTTGCCGACGAGGTAGAGCCCGAACCACTCGGGCGCGTCGGGGCGGCGGACGGTGAGCACGTCCGGCAGCGCGCCCGCGCCCGCTGCGAGCGAGGCCTGTGGCGGCCGGCGCGGGGTGGGCGTCGGGCGTTGCTCCGGACAACCGGCGAGCGGCAGGGCGAGCGCAACGGCGAGGGCGAGGTGGATCCGTCTCATGGGCGCGGTCTCTCCGGGCTGCGGCCCTTCTATCAAAAACTCGCGTTCGGGACCCGCCATGCCACGATCGGCGGCGAATGGGCGCGATCTGGACCGTCCTCCTCGCGGCCGCCGTCGTGGCCGCCGCGGTGAACGGCCGCATGGCGGAGGTCACGACGGCGGCGCTCGGGTCGGCGACCGAGGCGGGCACGTACGCGCTCGGCCTCGCGGGCGGGATGGCGCTCTGGCTCGGGGTGATGCGCGTCGCGGAGGAGGCGGGGCTCGTCCGCGCCATCGCCCGCGCCGCGCGACCGCTCCTCGTCCGGCTCTTCCCGGACGTGCCGCCCGATCACCCCGCCATGGGCGCGATGCTCATGAACGTCTCGGCGAACGTGCTCGGCCTCGGGAACGCCGCGACGCCGTTCGGCGTCCGCGCGATGCAGGAGCTCGAGGCGGCGAACCCGCACCCGGGCACCGCGACCGACGCGCAGGCCCTCTTCTGTGCGCTCAACACCGCCTCGGTGCAGCTCCTGCCCGTGAGCGTCCTCACCCTGCGCGCGGCCGCCGGTTCGCGCGCGCCGCACGAGATCGTCGGCGCGACCATCCTCGCCTCCGCGTGCGGCGTCGCCGTCGCGATCGTCGCCTCGAAGGCCCTCGCCCGGCTCTTCCCGGCGTCGCGTCGGGAGGGCTGAAGGTGCTGCGCGCCGCCGTGGACGCCGTCTCCGCGTGGACGATCCCGGTCCTGCTCTCGGGCGTCACGCTCCTCGCCCTCTCGCGGCGCGTGAAGGTCTATCCGGTCTTCGTCGCGGGGGCGAAGGAGGGGTTCGAGACCGCGGTCCGGATCATCCCGCCGCTCGTCGCGATCTTCGTCGCGCTCGCGATGCTCCGCGCGTCCGGCGCGATGGAGGTCTTCACGCGCGCGCTCGCGCCGCTCACCGCGCTCGTCGGGATCCCGGCGAGCGTCGTGCCGATGCTCTTCGTGCGTCCGCTCTCCGGGAGCGGCGCGCTCGGCGTCGTCGGCGACGTCCTGCGCGCGGACGGGCCGGACTCGTACGCGGGGCGGCTCGTCTCGGTGATGGCGGGCTCCACCGAGACGACCTTCTACGTGCTCGCCGTCTACATGGGCGCGGCTGGCGTGACGCGCTTCCGCCACGCCCTCCCGGCGGGGCTCCTCGCCGACGCCGCGGGGATGGCGGCCGCGGTGATCGTCGTGCGCGTCCTGTTCGGCCCGTGAGCGGGGGGGCGGCGGGTCGCCCGGGGGGCGGCTTGACCGGAGCGCAACTCCGCCGGTATTCGCTTCCACTGGAGGTCCCGCCGGATGTCGTCGCCGCACGCATCGTTCCCCGAGCTGCTCGTCCACGCTCCCGACACCGTGATCCTCCTCGACGCCGCGGCGGTCGTCGTGGACGCGAACGCGGAGGCGTGCCGGACCCTCGGCTACGCGCGCGAGGAGCTCCTCGGCAAGCACGTCCGGGAGTTCGTCGAGGGGCTCGACGGCGATCCGCTCGTGCGGATGCAGGAGCACCTGAAGCAGGCGGGATTCGCGACGTTCCGGGCCGTGCACCGGCGCAAGGACGGGATGCTCTTCCCGGTCGAGACCCGCCTCGTCCTCGTCCGTCGCGAGGGCCCGCCGCTCGTCGTCGCGTTCGTCCGCGACCTGTCCGAGCAGGAGGCGGCGCGGCGCGCGCTGCGCGAGTCCGAGGATCGGTACCGCCAGCTCGTCGAGCTGCTCCCGGACGGCGTCGTCACCTACGGCCCGGACGGGCGGATCTCGTTCGCGAACGCAGCCGCGGCGCGCCTCGTCGGCGCCGCCGGCCCGGAGAACCTCGTCGGGACGCCGGTCATCGAGCGCGTCCACCCCGACTCGCGCTCCGCCGTCGTGGAGCGGATGCGGCGCGCGCAGCGCGGCGCGCCCGCTCCGATGATGGAACACAAGCTCGTGCGGCTCGACGGGACGACGCTCCCGGCCGAGGCGACCTCCGCGCCGCTCGGCGGCGGCTCCGTGCTCGTCGTGCTCCGCGACGTCTCGGAGCGCCAGCGAAACGGCATGGAGCGGGGGGCGCTCGAGGAGCGGCTCCGCCAGGCGGAGAAGATCGAGGCGCTCGGGACGCTCGCGGGCGGCGTCGCCCACGACTTCAACAACGTGCTCGCCGCGATCATGGGCCACGCCGAGGCGCTCTCGGAAGAGCTGCCCGCGGGCTCCGTCGGCCGCGAGGACGCGGAGCAGATCGCCGCCGCCGCGCGCCGCGCGAAGGGCGTCGTCCGGCAGATCCTCGCGTTCGCGCGGCGCCGCCCGCCGGAGTCCGCGCCGGTGGACGTCGCGCGCGAGGTCCGCGAGGAGCTCTCGCTCGTGCGCGCGGCGACCCCGGCGAACGTCGAGATCCGGGCGCGCACGGACGCGTCCGCCGGCGCCGTCCGGGCCGACCCGACCCAGCTCCACCAGGTGCTCCTCAACCTCTGCGCGAACGCACGCGACGCGATGGGGGCGCGCGGCGGCGTGCTCGACGTCATCGTGGAGCGCGTCGAGGCGCCGTCCGCGGGCGCCCCGTCGGGGCTCGCGCCGGGGAGCTACGTCCGGCTCGCCGTCTCCGACACCGGCGATGGGATGGACGCGGCGACGCGCGCCCGAGCCGTCGAGCCGTACTTCACGACGAAGGCCGTCGGGGCGGGGAGCGGGCTCGGCCTCTCGGTCGTCCACGGGATCGCGACCGGGCTCGGCGGCGCCGTGGCGCTCGAGAGCGCGCCGGGCACCGGGACGCGCGTCGAGGTCTGGCTGCCGCGCCTCGGCGACGCCGACGCGGCGCCGCAGCCTGCGCCCCGGCCCGCGCCGACGGGCGCCGCGCGCGGCGCCCGGATCCTCCTCGTCGACGACGACCCACCCGTGGCCCGCGCCGTCGGCCGCATGCTCGAGACGCTCGGGTACGAGGTCACGACGCACGGGGACGCCGAGTCCGCCTTCGACCTGTTCCGCGCCGACCCCGCCGCGTTCGACCTCGTCCTCACCGACCAGACCTTGCCGGGGATGGCCGGCGACGAGTTGACGCTCGCGCTGCTCGCGGTGCGCCCGTCGCTCCCGGTCCTCATCTGCACGGGGTACAGCGCGCGGCTCGACGACGCGGAGGCGCGCGTCATCGGCGCGCGCGCGCTCCTCTCGAAGCCGCTCGACGCGCTCCAGCTCGGCGAAGCGATCGCCGCGGCGCTCGCGGGACGCTGAGCGCGCGCGGCCGCTCCTCGTACTACGGGGCCGTCCCCTCCCGCGGCGTCCACGAGGTGACGAGCCGTGCGAGCTCCTTCCCGTCCTCCTCGCGCACGATGGCATGGGCGTAGCTCGCCTCGCCGGTGCGGACCATGCGCGAGAGGACGGCGGCGCCGTGGAGCCCCTCCGCGAGGTAGTGCACCTCGAGCGACGCGAGGCGGGAGCCGCGCCACAGCTCCACCGGCGTCGCCTCGATCGCCCACGTCACGTAGCTCGCGTTCGTCACGTGCAGGTTCACGTCGATATCGGCGTAGCGCACGTGGAACCGCTTCTCCCGCTCCCAGTGCGCGAGGGCCGGGAGCCTCCCGGAGAGGAGCGGCGCGACCGGGGCGCGCGGCGTGCGCGGGAAGCGTGGGTCGAGCACCTCGCCCGGCCGGACCGGACGGCGGCTCTCGAGGTCGAGCACGTACCAGAGCGTCGTCGCGCGGGCGACCTCGGCGCCATCCCCGCGGGACACGACGAAGTCGCGCAGCGCCGCGAGCCGCTCGACGCCGCACGGCCAGGTCTCGATCTCGAGGGTGTCGCCGAGCGCGACCGGGAGCGGCAGCTCGAGCCGCTGGCGCGCGAGGACCCACGTGAGCCCCTTCGCGCGGAGCGCCTCGAGGCCGACCCCGAGCTCGGCGGCGTGGTGTCCCGCGACCTCCTGCAGGTACCCGGAGAGCGCCGGCACCTCGAGCGCGCCGAACGCGTCCACCTCGTACGTGTGGACGGGGAACGACTCGCGCCGCGAGAGCCTCGGCTCCACCGCTACAGGTCCTCGACGAGCCGGACCGTCGCGAGGATCGCCTCGAGGCGCGCGGTGTCCTCCGGCGCGGGCGCGAGCTTCGAGACGTGGACGTTCGCGCAGACGCCGTCGCGATGGAGGAAGGCGTGGCCGTGGAGCTGCCGCGCGCCGTCCGACGCGGCGACGACGTACCAGGCGCGCGGAGCGGCGCCGGCCTCGGTGCGGAGCTGCGCGACCTCGGGGATCGCGGCGGTGAGCGCGGCGAGGGCGGCGTCGCGGCAGCCTCCCGCGTCCTTCACCTCGGATCCGCGGCGGAGCATCACCGAGGCGGTGATCCCCGTCTGCGCCTGGTACGCGACGACGTCGAGCGCGTCACCGCCCGGCGCGACGTTCCGGCCGACCCGGAATCCGGGGAGATCGACGAGCACCGCCCAGCTCGCCCCCGGCCACGCGACGCGGAGCGGCTCCGTCCTCGCGTCCGGCATCGGCTCGAGGCTCCTCGACCGCTCGTCGGGCGCCGCGTCCGGCGCGTGCCGCGCGCCGCAGACGAGGTCGAGGACCTCGTCGCGCTGGGGTCCCGGGCCGTTGTCGAGCAGGGTGAACGCCAGGATCACGGGGCCGACCGCCGCCGCGCCCTGCAGGACGTGGCGCCACTCGCCCGGCCCTGGCTCCCGGCCCTCGAGGTCGCGGTCGGTCGCGCCGAACCAGAAGCCGCGCACCCCCGGTCCGGCGAGCTCCTCGAGCGGGAGCTCCGCCTCGATCGCGCCCGCGAGCGCCTTGCGCCGCGCGATCTCCGCGAAGAGCTGTGCCGTGTCGATGCGCTCCTGCGGCGACTCCGGCTCGCCGGGGTTCCAGAGCGGCGTGAGGAGCACGAGGAAGCCCGCGCCGGGCTTCTCGATGCGGACCGACGGGACCGAGGCCTCGCCCTCCTGCTCTTCCGTTGCGCTCCAGCCGGGAGGAAGGGAGACGAGCAGCCGCCCGTGATCCCGGACCGCCAGGACGTGTTGCGTGGAGCCGGGCGCCCCTGCGGCTTCGAGAGGCGCCGGTGCCGGTCGGACCCGCGCACAGGCGGCGAGGAGGGCGAGGAGAGCGACGAGCGCGGCTTCTTCGCGGCGGCGGGTCATCGCGACCGTCTTACCTCGAACGAGGCCGCGCCGCGACGCGAGGCGCGGGGCCGCTCTCGTCCGGGGTGCGCGGTTCCGCTCGCGCCCGCCGCGGGCGCCCGGCAAGATCCGGGAGTGAAGCGCACGAGCGCCGCCGCAATCCGGAACCTCGCCCCGCTCACGGCGGCGCTCCGCGACGTCCTGCCCGCTTCGGGGCGCGTCCTCGAGCTCGGGAGCGGCACGGGCGAGCAGGTCGTCCACCTCGCACGCGCGTTCCCGGCGCTGGTCTTCCAGCCCTCCGATCCGGATCCCGCGGCGCGCGCGTCGGTCGCCGCCTGGGCGCGCGACGCGCGGCTGCCGAACCTGCTCGCCCCGCTCGACCTCGACCTGCGCGTCGCGACCTGGCTCGGGCAGTGCGCCGACGCCGTGCTCTGCGTGAATGTCCTGCACGTCGCGCCGAGGGAGTGTCTCGAGGCGCTCTGCGCGGGCTCGGGCGCCATCCTCCCGGCGCGCGGACTCCTCGTCGTCGCAGCGCCGTTCGCGCGCCGCGGCCTCCCGCTCGAGGGGCGGCTCGCGCGCTTCGACGGCGAGCTCCGCGCCGCCGACGCGGCGCTCGGCGTGCGCGAGGTGGAGGCGCTCACCGACGCGGCGCGCCGGCACGGGCTCGAAAAGGAGTCCGAGTCGCCGCTCCCCGCGGAGGGCGATCTGCTGCTCGTGCTGCGGAAGGCCGCCGGGTAGGATCGCCGGCTGACGCCGGGACGTCGCTAACGCACGTCCAGATGCGCCGAGTTGTGGCGGAGGATCCGGCGGCGGACCGCGTCGATCTCTTCCGGCTCGATGATCCCGCGCTCGACGAAGAACTGGCCGATCGGCTGCTGCATCCGGAGCTGCTGGCCGAGCGCGGCGAGGAGCTGGAACGGCGTCAGGTACCCCTGGCGGACCGCCCATTCGCCGAAGGGGATCGCGCCGGCCGCCGCCTCGCGCCGGCGCTCGAGGAGCACGCCGACGTCGTCCGGGGCGAGGAAGCCGAAATCGACCGCGATCCGGCCGAGCGGGGGGCGCTGCGCGCGCTGCCAGGCGATCGCGTCGACGAGCTCCGTCCAGCGCACGCGCCCCGCGTAGTAGAGGTACTCCGCGAAGCGCAGCCGGCGGCGGGGGAGATCTTCCGGGCGCACGCCGACGCGGACCCGAGGCGCGCCGCTCCACGCCGACGGCCGGACCGGGTCGGGAGCCGGGGCGGGCCCCGGCGTGCGGTGCACGCGCACCCGCTCGGCCGGACTCGGCGGCGGACGCGGCGGCGAACGGTTGGGCGCGGGGCGGGCCGCCCGCTGGGGCGGCGGGCGGACGGCAGCGCGCGGGACCGGCCCGCCGCGGAGCATCGAGAGGACCCGGTACGCCTCGGCGACGCGCTTGAACTCCCGGGCGAGGACCGCTTCCGGCCGACCGAGCGAGCGGGCTCGGTCGGGGTGGGTCTCCATCGCGCGTCGCCGGTAGGTCGCCTTGAGGGTGTCGCGCCACGACCCTGCCTCCGCCGCGAAGGCGGGTCCGGGTCCGAACAGGACCCGCCCCGCCTGCAGGACGTCGTCGAACGTAATCTCCTCGGTCGCTTGCACCCGCCCGCCCTGGGCGCGATATCGCCCGCTTCCATGCGTAGCGCGGGTGCGGCCGGGCGGCCAGTTTTCAACCTGTTTTCAACCTAGCGGGGGGCCACTCGCTCGCTCTGGCGGAGCCTCATCCGGCTCCGCCTGCGCTCGCCAAGCCGCCTGCTGCGTAGTCGCGGGCTAGCGGGCGTCGAGCTTCACCGTGACCGTCGTCCACAACGGTGTGGGGCGGCCGTCCGCGTCGCCGCCGACCGACCACGGGCACGCGCGGACGGCGTCCGCGACCGCAGCGACGATCTCGTCCGGCACGGGCGAGAGCCGGTGGACGAGCCCTGGCTTTCCGGCCAGGTCGACGGCCAGCTTCACCGTCGCCGTGCCGGTCGAGCCGCGGTACTCGGCCGGGACCTGAAGCTTGCGCTCGACGCAGCCCGCGTCGCGCAGCGCCGGCCGGAGGAACCCCGGCCCCGCGAACGCGGCGGCGGGCCCGGGCGCCGCGTCGAACGCGAAGCGGACGAGGAACGGGCCGGAGTGGCCCTCCTCGGAGGCCGGGAACTCCCAGCCCTCGACGACGCCTCGGACGCACTCGTCGAGGGCGGGATCGGCAGGCGCGCTCGCGACGTGGAGCTCGGCGGCGTGCCCGTCGCCATCGAGGTGGAGGACCGCGAACGTCTCCGTCCGCACCGCGGCCTGGGCGCGCGGCGCCTCGTAACACTCGCCGAGCTGGCCGTGCCGCAGCGCGAGGAGGACCTCCACCGCGGGGTCGGCGGCCACGATGGGCGCGGCGGGCTGGTCGACGCCGAGCCGCGCGCGGAGCGGCTCGGGCACCGCGGCGCGGAGCGCCTCCGGCGGCCGCCGCAGGTCGGCGAGGACGCGCTTCGCGCGGCCGCCCGCGCCGGCGCGCGACGTGAGCTCCCCGGGGGTGAAGCCGCCCGTGCCCGGGATGCCGAGCGCGAAGCTGCGCGGGTCGTCGACGAGCCGGCCCGCCGGCGTCCGCGAGCCCGGCGGCGGCGTCTTTTCGCTCACCGTGTAGCAGGCGGGCGCGATCCCGGCGTGGCACGCGCGCGTCTCGAGCGCGACCGCGGTGAGGTCCGGGACGACCTCGGGGCGCTCCTGCAGGAGCAGCGAGAGCCGGTGGCAGGCGAGCGCGAGGCCCGCGTCGCAGGCGCGCCGGAGCGAGCGCGCGGCGATCCGCACGTCGCGCGCCGCGAGCTTCCCGCCGTCGAAGGCACCGCCGAGGTTCGCGCACCCCTCGGGCACTCCGGCCTCGCACGCGCGGCGGAAGAGCCGGATCATCGGCGCGCCCGCGTCCTCTCCCGCGAGCGCCTTGGGGGGCGGGCCGCCGACGCCCTCCGCCATGAGCGCCCCCTGGTTCGAGCAGGCGATCGCGGCGCCCTGCTCGCACGCGCGCCGAACGAGCGCGGTCGCGCGCTCGTCGCTCTGCGGCAGGCCTCGACCGATCGCGTAGAGCACGCCGAGGTCGCTGCAGGCGGCCGGATCGCCCATCTCGCATGCCTGCGTGAGATAGGCGGCGGCGAGCCGATCGTCGCGGGGCAGCGCCTCCCCGGCGAGCCGCGCGCGGCCGAGCTCGCGGCACTCGACCGGGAACCCGCGCGCGCACCTCGACGCGAGCGCGGCCTCGTCCACCGCGGCGGTGGCCTGGGCGGCGGCGACCTGGAGCGAGAGCGTGAGGGCGAGGGGGAGGACGAGCGGGTGCATGCCTCTCCCGTAGCACGGCGCGCAGACCGCGGGTGCAAACGTCCGCTGACTTCCGGTCGCTCGCACCGTCGTGCGATAAACGCCCACCCATGCTCCGAAAGATCGTCCGGATCGACGAGGAGAAGTGCGACGGCTGCGGCGAGTGCGTCCCCGCCTGCGCCGAGGGCGCGATCGCGGTCGTCGGCGGAAAGGCGCGGCTGTCGGCGGACGTGCTCTGCGACGGGCTCGGCGCGTGCCTCGGCGAGTGCCCGCGCGGCGCCATCACCGTCATCGAGCGCGACGCCGCCGCCTTCGACGAGGAGGCCGTGAAGGCGCACCTCCTCTCGATGGGCGAGCAGGTCTCCTCGCGCCACGCGCCCGCGCCGCCGCCCGCGCCCGCCGCCCGCCCGCGCCTGACCATCGTCTCGGACCCCGGCTCCGCGCCGCACGGCGGCGGCTGCCCCGGCTCCCGGCCGATGACGCTCCCCCGCCGGCCCGCGCCGTCGCAGCTCGCGCCGGGCCCCGGCGCGGGCGGTGAGAGCCGGCTCGGCCAGTGGCCGGTGCAGCTCCACCTCGTCCCTGTGAACGCGCCGTACTTCCAAGGCGCCGACCTCCTCGTCGCGGCCGACTGTGTCCCGTTCGCGTACGCGCGCTTCCATGACGAGCTGCTCGCCGGGCGCGCCCTCGTCGTCGGCTGCCCGAAGCTCGACGACCTCTCCGCCTACGGCGAGAAGCTCGGCCGCATCTTCGCCTCGAACGACCTCCGCAGCGTCACGGTCGTCCGGATGGAGGTCCCCTGCTGCGGCGGCATCTCGATGGCGGTGCGGCGGAGCCTCGAGGCGAGCGGCAAGACCGTCCCGCTGCGCGAGGTCGTCGTCGGCGTGGACGGGACCGTGCGCGGTTAGGGCCGACCTCTCCACCGCTTCGCGGGGGCGAGGGAGAAGCTGAGGGAGTATTGCTGCCCGTCTGCGGCGCAGTGGCGGCTCTCGTCGCGCGCGGCGATCGCAGCGCTGGCGCCGGAGCCTGCGGCGACGCGGCGACGCGGGCCGGCGCGAGCGGCTCGTTCCGCCTATCCTGTGGGCGCGGGCGGGCCACTCAGGCGCGCCCGGGATACGGAGGATTCGGATGAAGGCGGTCCTGTTCGACGGCAGCGGCGGTCCCGAGGTGGTCCGGCTCGGCGACGCGGCGGAGCCCGCGCCCGCGCGCGGCGAGGTGCTCGTGCGCGTGCGCGCCTCGGCGATGAACAGGGCGGACCTGCTGCAGCGGCGTGGGCTCTACGCGCCGCCGGCGGGCACGCGGCCCGACGTGCCGGGCCTCGAGCTCGCGGGCGAGGTCGTCCGCGCGGGCGAGGGCGTCACCGCGTGGCGGGCCGGCGACCGCGTCATGGCGATCTCCGCGGGCGAGGGGCAGGCGGAGCTCGCGGTCGTGCACGAGCGCATGCTCCTCGCGATCCCGGCGGGCCTGCCGTTCGAGGACGCGGCGGCGCTCCCGGAGGCGGGCATCACCGCGCACGACGCGCTCTTCACGCTCGGAGGCCTCCGCCTCGGCTGGCCGGTGCTCGTCCACGCGATCGGGTCGGGCGTCGCCACCCTCGCCCTGCAGCTCGCGAAGGCCGCCGGCGCGACGGTCATCGGCACCTCGCGGACGCCGGAGAAGCTCGCCCGCGCCCTCGCGATCGGGCTCGACCACGGCATCGCGGTCGGGCGCGACGCGCCGCGCTTCGCCGACGAGGTCCGCCGCCTCACCGGCGGGCGCGGCTGCCCGCTCGTCGTCGACTTCGTCGGCGCCCCGTACGCGGAGGAGAACCTCGCCTCCGTCGCGACGCTCGGCCGCATCATCGTCGTCGGGACGATGGGCGGCGCGGGCGCGTCGGTGGACTACCGGCTGCTCATGCAGCGTCGCGCCTCGATCGTCGGGACCACGCTCAGGATGCGGCCGCTCGAGGAGAAGATCGCCGCGACCCAGGCCTTCGCGCGCGACGTCCTGCCGCTCGTCGCCTCCGGCCGGGTGCGCCCCGTCGTGGACGTGGTCCTACCCGCGGCGAGCGCGCGCGAGGCGCACGAGCGGATGGAGCGGAACGAGAGCTTCGGGAAGATCGTGCTGAGGTTCTGACCCGGCGGGGCGTGCGGCCGCGGCACCCCAGGATGCAATTGACGCAGCGGGAGGCGCCGCGGCACGCTCACGGCCATGCGCCTCCGCAAGGTCCTCGCCGCGCTCGCCGCCCTCGCGCTCGCCGCCTGCGGGGGCGACTCCCGGCGCACGACGCAGTTCGAGTGGACGCCGGTCTCGGGCATGGAGTGCGCCGACGGGACGGGGACCGGGCTCGCGGTGTCGCGCGGGAGCGCGGACGTGCTCGTGTTCTTGAACGGCGGCGGCGCGTGCTGGAGCGAGACCTCGTGCGACGCGTCGCGTGGCCCGTTCGGCGCGCGCGAGGTCGTCCTCGCGCAGCAGCTCGTCCGCGACACGATCCTCGACCGGGGCCTCGGCGGGAACCCGTTCGCCGACTTCACGATCGTCTTCGTGCCCTACTGCACGGGCGACGTCCACGCGGGCGACGTGGTGCAGCCGTACCCCGGCCTCGCGGGCACCTGGAACCACCACGGGCGCAGGAACGTGGAGGCGGCGCTCGGGTGGATCGCGGCCTCGCTCCCGCGCCCGAGGCGGGTCGTCGTGGCGGGCTCGTCCGCCGGGGGGTTCGGGACGCTGCTCGCGTACGACCGGGTCCGGGCCCAGTGGCCCGCCACCGGACCGGACGCGGTCGGCGCGGCGCTCGTGGACGACTCGGGGCCGACCTTCGTCGGGACCGCGATCCCGACGTCGCTGCGCGCCGCGTGGTGGGACGCCTGGAACCTCACCTCCACCGTGACGCCGCTCTGTCCGGCCTGCCGGGACGATCTCTCGCAGATCTGGTCCACCGTCGCGGCGGCGAACTCGACCGACCGGTTCGCGCTCCTCTCGACGACCGAGGACGCCACGATCCGAGCGTTCTTCGACAACATGACGGGCGCGGAGTTCCTCCCCGCGCTCGACGGGCTCACGGCCTTCATCGAGGGGCTCCCGAGCGCGAACGCCCGCGTGTTCCGCGTCGGCCCGCCGCGCTCGAACGACCACGCGCTGCTCTTGGCTGCTCTACCTGCACTACGGCCCGCAGTCGGGGGTCACGGCTGCGGTGGCGCGGGCGCTCGCCACCGAGGGGATCGAGGTCGCCCTCGCGAACCCGATGGAGCGGTTCCTGTGGCAGCTCCGGCCGGGCTCGAAGATCCCGAACCCGCGCCCGGCCGCGATCCGCGCGTTCGTCGAGGCGGTGCGCCTCCACGGGAAATGCTGGAAGGAGTACTGGGTCCACACGCCGTGGGCGTTCGACCACCTCACCTCCGTCGCGGGCGAGGTGGTCCGGCGGGTGCGCCCCGACGCGGTGCTCCAGGCGGGCGTCCTGTTCGGGCCCGGCCGCGCGCCGGACCGGCCGTACCACCTGTACGTGGACCACACCCGGGCGATCGCCGAGCGGTACGAGCCCGCGCCGGGGCTGCCGCCCGCGCTCCCGCCCGACCCGGCGTGGCGCGCGCGCGAGGAGCGGGTGTACCGCGGCGCCGCGACGATCTTCTCGATGAGCGAGTTCGCGGCGCGCTCCCTCGTGTCGGACTACGGCGTCGATCCGGCGCGGGTGCGCGTCGTCGGCGCCGGCCCGAACGTCGCGCCGCAGAGCGCCGCCGAGCGCGGGCGCCATCCGAGGGACGGCGAGGCGCCGGTGATCCTGTTCGTCGGCAGGAACTTCGCGCCGAAGGGCGGGCCCGACCTCGTCGACGCGTTCCGGCTCGTGCGGCGCGCGCACCCGCGCGCGGAGCTCTGGATCGTGTCGCAGGCGGCGCCGTCGCCGCTCCCGGAGGGCGCGACGTTCGTCGGGCCGCTCGGGCCGGACGCGCTCGCGGGGCTCTTCTCGCGCGCGAGCGTCTTCGCCCTGCCGACGCTGCGCGAGGCGTTCGGGCTCGCCTTCCTCGAGGCGATGGCGTTCGGCCTCCCCGTCGTCGGCTCGCGGATCGAGGCGGTGCCGGAGATCGTCGTGGACGGCGAGACCGGGCTGCTCGTACCGCCGCGCCGCCCCGAGGCGCTCGCCGACGCGCTCGCCGCGCTCCTCGCGGACCCCGCCCGGGCGCGGCGCATGGGCGAGGCGGGCCGGGCGCGGGTCACGGAGCGGTTCGGCTGGGAGCGCACGGTCGGGCGGATGCTCGCCACGCTCTGGCCGGGGCTCGCCGCCCCGGAGCCCCGAAGCCGCGCCGTGACCGAGGGCGCGGCCGGGTGAGCTCCCCTGCGGGCGGGGGCACGAGCAGCGGGCGCGGGGCGCCCCCCGCGGCGCTCGGCCCCGCGCGCGGGGCTGCGCATCGTCTCGGACGGAGGGGGAACCTTGGCCGACTCGATCCTGACGCGCGCGCGTCCGCTGCTCGCGGCGCGCCTCGCGGGTGCCGTGCTCGCGCTCGCAGTCCCGATGGTGCTCGCGCGGGTGCTCCTGCCCGCCTCGTACGGGACCTTCAAGCAGGCGTGGCTCGTCTCCCAGACGCTCGCGCTCGTGCTGCCGATGGGCCTCACCCAGAGCCTCTACTATTTCGTGCCGCGCGCGCCGAAGGACCGCGACCGCTACGTCGCGCAGACGGTCTGGGTGCTCGCGGCGCTCGGCGTCGTCGCGGCCGCGCTCGTGCTCGGAGCGCGCGGCTTCCTCGCGCGGCGGTTCCAGAACCCCGAGCTCGACGGGCTCCTCGGCTGGGTCGCCGCGTTCACCGGGCTGCTCGTCGCGGGATCGCCGCTCGACGTCGCGTGGAACGCCGCAGGCCGGATCCGCGCGGCCGCGGTCGCGCGGCTCGGGACCGAGCTCCTCCGCAGCGGCGCGCTCGTCGCCGGCGCGCTCGCCGCCGGGACCGTCCGCGGCGCGCTCGTCGGCATGACGCTCGCGACCGGGGCGCGCGCGCTCGTCGGGTTCGTGCTGCTCGGGCGCGCGCACGGGCTCGCCGGCAGCGCCGGGCTCCTCCGCCGCCAGATCGCCTACGCGCTCCCGTTCGGCGCCGCCTTCCTCCTCATCGTCCCACAGCAGCAGTTCCACCAGTACGCGGTCTCCGCCGCGGTGACCGCGGCCGCGTTCGCGGTCTACAGCGTGGGCACCTTCCAGCTCCCGGTCGTGGACGTGCTCTACACGCCCGTGTCCGAGCTCTTGCAGATCGGGCTCGCCGACTGCGACGACGCCGTCCGCTCGAGGCGCGCGGGGCTCGCGCTCTTCCACGAGGCCGTGCTCCAGCTCTCGTTCGCGTTCCTCCCGCTCGCGGGGCTTCTCCTCGTCGTCGCCCCGTCGCTCATCGAGCTCGTGTTCTCGCCCGTCTACCTCTCCGCGGTCCCGCTCTTCCGGCTCTCGGTCGTGCCGATCGTGCTCGCTGCGCTTCCCCTCGACGGCGTGATGCGGGCGCGGGCGCAGAACCGGTTCATGCTCGTCCTCTCCGCGGGGAAGCTCGCCGCGACCGCTCCGCTCGTACTCGGCGGGCTCGCTCTCGGCGGGCCGCTCGGGGCCTTCTCGGGCTGGATCGCCGCGGAGGCGCTCGCGCGCGCCGTGATGCTGCGGCACGCCGCGGGGCTGTTCGAGGTGCGCCTCGGGCGCGTCCTGCCCGCTCGCGCCCTCGCGCGGCAGCTCGCGGCGACGCTCTTCGCGATGCCGCCCGGGTGGCTCGCCGTCCACGCGACGCCGGGGCCGCGCCTGCTGCGCCTCGCCGCCGCCAGCGTCTGCTTCGCGGCCGCGTACCTGGGCCTCTCCTGGTTCCGCGGCTGGCTCCCCGCCGGCTGGATCGGGCTCTTCCGCGGGGGTGCCCCCGCGCCGCGGGCGGCGGCCGCCGCCTCGGAGCCCTGAATGCGCCGCGCCGCCCTCGCCGCCGCCGCGGCGTTCTCGCTCGTGACCGCGGCGCGCCTCCCCGCGGCTTGGGCGAGCGGAAACGCCCTGAACCACGTCTCGGGCGTCTGGATGGCGCTCGCCGACGACCTCGCGCGCGGCACCCTCTACCGGCCCGTCCACGCGCCCGACGGCGCGTTCGGCGGGACCCGCTACTTCCCGCTCGCCTTCGCGCTGCACGCCGCGCTCGTGCGGGCCGGGGCGCCGCTCCTCGCCGCCGGCTACGCCACGTCGCTCGCCGCGGGGTTGGTCCTCGGGGCCGGGCTGTTCCTCCTCCTGCGAGCCCTCGGGCGCGGACGCACCGACGCGGGCGCCTTCGCGGCTCTCGCGCTCGTCGGGTTCGCCGGGCAGCACGCCCTCGCGGCGGTCCGCGGAGACCTCCTCCCGGTGGGGCTCTCGGCGCTCGGGCTCGCCGCGATCGCGGGCGGAGCCGGACGTCAGCGCGTCGCGCCCGCGGCCGGGGCGCTCGCCCTCGCGTTCGCGGCGAAGCCGACGGCGCTCACGGCGGCGCTCGCGGCCGTGCTCTTCCTCGCGCTGCGCGGCGCGAGGCGCCGCGCCGCCGCGCTCGCGGCCCTCGTGGGGGCCGGCGCGCTCGCCACGGTCGCCGCGACGGACGCGCTGTCGCGCGGCCGCTTCCTCGCAGGCCTCGCCACGGCCGCGACCGCAGGCGCCGACGCGCGGAGCCTCCTGCGCGCGCCGGTCCGGCTCGCCGCGGCGCTCTCGGCCGATCCCTCGGGGCTCGTCCTCGCCCTCGCGGCGGCGGCCGTCCTCGCGGGGTCGCTCCCCGCGCTCGTGCGCGCCGCCCGCGTCCCCTCCGGCGCTCCGGACCCCCGGCTCCTGCCGGCGCTCTGGCTCGCCGCCGCGTGGGCCGGGGCGCTCGTGGTCTTCGCCACCCCCGGCACCGGGGTGAACCACCTCGTCGAGGTGGAGGCCGCCTCGGCCGCGCTCCTCGGGGTGGCGGCGGGGCGCGCGGGGCGCACGGCGACGTCCGCCCGCGCGGCGGCGCCCGCCGCCGCGGCGGCCGGGCTCCTCGTCGCGCTCGGCCTGTGGCGCGCCGACGCCGGCGCGTCCCGGCTCGCCGAGCTGCGCGCCGTCGTCGCGGCGCTGCCGCCCGGCCGCGTCGTCTCCGAGGACCCGCTCGTCCCGCTCCTCGCGGGCGGCTCGCCGCTCGTCCTCGATCCATTCACGCTCCGTCTCACGGCAGCTCGCGCCCCGGAGCAGGTCGCCCCGCTCGCGGACGCGCTCCGCCGCGGCGCCTTCCCGGCCGTCGTGCTCTTCCAGGACCTCGAGCACCCCGTGGCGCAGCGCTGGTACGCCGACGGGAACGTGGGCCTGCCGCTCGTCGGGGAGATCCGGCGCGGCTACCGGCGCGCCGCGCGGTTCGGCCGCTACCACGTCTACCTGCCGCGCGCGGCGACGGACGCGGGCGTGGTCCGGCGCGACGGCCCGGGGTAGATTCCGCGAGCATGCGAGAGCGTCACACCCCGTCAGCGCGGACGCCCACGGCAAAGGACGTCGAGCGCGAGCTCGCGCGCGCCCGCAGCGCCCGCCGGCTGCTGCCGTGGGCGGTCCTGACGGCGGCGGGTGGCGGCGCCCTCGCGGTCGCGGCGGGCGGCGGCGCACGCGGCGCGGTCGCGCTCGCGGCCGTCGGCCTGGTGTTCGCGCTGTTCGTGTGGACGACGTCGATCGCGCGGTGTCCGGCGTGCGGCGCTCGGCTGCGCCAGACGAGACGGCCGGGCTCGAGGGGAGTCGCGGGCCCGGCCGAGGTGCTGCGGATCGAGAGCTGCGCGCGCTGCCGGGCGCGGTTCGAGTAGGTCGGGGCGGTGCGCTCGCGAAGAGGGACGCGCTACTTCACGAACTCGACGTGCGGGGAGATGTGGCGCGCGAGCGGCGAGCGCGTGAGGAGCGTCAGTGCGCGCTCGATCCGCTGCGTGCCCATCCCCGGGGCCGCGTCGTAGGCGGCGGAGATCAGCTCGCCGAGCGTCGTGACGAGGCGGCGAGGGGCGCTGCGCTTCGTGCTCTTCATACGGTGGCGCGTCTTCATCGGTTCCCTCCGGGTGGCGACTCCGGGCCCTCAGCACTAGCAATCCGCTTGCCTTCCTCACAGGGACGGCGTTACAGGGGCTTGCCGCCCAGCCCGCCCAGCGGGCTGTAATCCTTTCAGGCTCTGGTTTGGAAATCATGCCGACAAAGCCCTCCCGCGAGCTCCAGACGTTCCCGAATCCGAAGCCCGAGCGGCCCTTCGAGATCGCGATGGAGTGCCCGGAGTTCACCTGTGTCTGCCCGATGACAGGGCAGCCGGACTTCGCCACCATCCGGATCCGCTACGTCCCTGCGACGCGCTGCGTCGAGCTGAAGAGCCTGAAGTTGTACCTCTGGAGCTTCCGCGACGAGGGGACGTTCCATGAGGCGGTGACGAACCGAATCTGCGACGACCTCGTGAGAGCGCTCGAGCCGCGCTGGCTCGAGGTCACCGGCGACTTCGCCGTGCGCGGCGGGATTCACACGGTCGTCACGGCGAGGCACGGCGACCGGCCCGCGGGCGTCTGAGCGGCTGCGCGCGGGGTTCGCGACAGCCTCTCCCCCTGCCGCCGCCCGCTCGCTCGCGCGTCTCACACGGGGTTCCACTCCACGCGCCCGGGCCCCATCTTGTCCGTCGGGGGAGAGGGGATGGGGGCCGCCGGTTTCGGGATCGCGTACGTCCACTACGGCTGGCAGAGCGGCGTGACCTCGGCGATCGCGGGCGCACTGCTCGACCGCGGCCACGACGTGCGGCTCGTGACGGCGACTGGCGCGCTCGAGCCGCGCGACCCGGTGACGCGCAGGCCGCGCCCGCGTCCGGACATCCTCTTCCACCTGGCCCTCGCCTGCGCGCGGTTCGGCCGGCGCGGGCTCGAGCACCGCTGGAACACCGGGTACGCGTTCGACCGGCACGGGCGCGAGGTCGGGCTCGCGCTGCGCGCGCTGCGGCCCGCGCCGGAGGTCGTCCTGCAGAACGGCGCGCTGTTCGCGCCCGGGGTGCCGCCGCAGGAGCCGTACGCGCTCCTCCTCGACCACACGCGCGCGCTCGCCGAGGCGAGCCCGAGCTGGCCCGCCGCGGGCGTGCCGGCGCCGCTGCACTACGGACACGGCTGGTTCGCGCGCGAGGCGGCCGTCTACCGCGGCGCGGCGGCGCTCGCGACGTTCAGCGCGAACGCCGCCTGCTCGCTCGTGCGTGACTACGGAGTGGATCCGTCGCGCGTGCGCGTCGTCGGAGCAAGCGCGAACGTA
>WNFU01002354.1_pt1 | contig 27278 bp, 24 predicted proteins | sample 5400121 | NCBI WGS metagenome assembly WNFU01 (sample SAMN13153360, study PRJNA577476) | soil metagenome | isolation source: 100 cm soil or saprolite under grassland replicate 1 | place: USA:California | collected 2016-06-15 | reverse complement strand
CCTGCCTCTGCGTGCCGACGTACGACGTGATGTGGGAAGGGCCTGAGGGTCAGCGATAAAAATAAACGGGACCGGCGTGGAGAGCCGCCAGACCCGTCTACCGCAAGGAGAGAACCGACAGTGGAGACGATAGCCGACCCACACAGAATCGTCCAGGTGAAATCGAGGCGGGTCGTGGAATATCCCTCCCCCATCGTGCCGATCGGCACTCTCAAGGGGACGGCACCCACAATCGATCTAACCGCAACGAAAATCTGGGCGGTGATATTCGAGCACGAGTCCGGCCTATGGACGTACGACGCTCGACCCGCCGTCACCGACAGTGGCAGTCCAGAGACCCTTACCGCCGCGCTGGCGGACGCGATCGCGAACGCCGTGGTCGAGGAGTTCGGGATCGGCGATCTGTAAGGAACTCGGCGCGCTGCTTCCGAGTACTTTATCCTGTACTCCCCTCGCCTACAGACTTACAATTCGCCTGTTTACAACCTTTAGACGGCCAGAATAATGGGGGAAGTCGAACACGATGGCTACCGCCGCTGTGTACGCGCGGAAATCCACGGATGAACCCGGGAAGGCGGACGATGCGAAGTCCGTCACGCGCCAGGTCGAGCATGCGACGGCATTCGCCCGGCAGCAAGGCTGGCACGTCCCGGCCGAGTTCGTGTTCGTCGACGACGGCGTCTCGGGGGCCGAGTTCGACACGCGGCCCGGGCTCGTCGCGCTCCTTGCGCACCTCCCGACACGCGGACGGGCCGCGCCGTTCCAGGCGCTCGTCGTCAGTGAGATCAGTCGGCTCGGGCGCGAACAATTTCAAACGGGCTACGTGCTCGGGCAGCTCGCCCGGGCCGGAGTCCGGATCTTCACCTATCTGACCGGCCAGGAGGCGCAGCTCACGGACGCGACCGGCAAGTTTCTGCTCGCGGTCGGCACCTTCGCCGACGAAATGGAGCGCGAGAAGGCGCGGCAGCGAACGCGCGACGCGCTCGTGCGCAAGGCACGGCAGGGCTACGTGGTCGGCGGTCGCCTGTTCGGGTACGACAACGTCCGGGCGGACGGGCGGACGACGCGCGTCATCAATACGGACGAAGCCGCTGTCGTTCGGCGGATTTATGAGATGGTTGCGGCGGGGACCGGCCTGCGAGCCGTCGCCCACAAGCTGAATTCGGACCACGTGACGGCCCCACGCCCCTCGAAATCCGGGCCACGCGGCTGGTCATCCGGCACCATTCGGGCCATCGTCGAGCGGACCGTCTACAAGGGCGTCGTGACGTGGAACAAGACCGCGAAGCAGACGCCGACCGGTGTGAAACGATCCGGGCTCAGGAAGCCGAGCGCGGACTGGATCGTCGTCCCAGCCCCGGACCTCCGCATCGTCTCGGACGACATCTGGCAGGCCGCAGCCGATCGGCTCGCGGCGACACGCGCCACGTACCTCCGGACCATCGAGGCCGTCGAGTGTAAGGATGGGAAGGTCCGGCGCGGCCTCCTCCTTGGGCGTCCGCGATTCGGCAATGACGCGAAGTATCTCCTGATCGGCCTGGCCGAATGCGCCGTCTGCGGTGGCGGGCTCCAGATCAGGGGCCGGTTCAACGGCGGCACGAAGGTCCTCTACTACGAGTGCACGACACGGCGGCAGCGCGGGCTCTCGGTCTGCTCGAACCGGCTCCAAGTCCGGATGGACGCTGCCGACCGCGCTGTTCTTTCACTCGTCGAGACGCAGGTGTTCGGCGCGGGGGTCGTCCGGCGCGTCATGCAGCACCTCGCGGCACGGCTCGCCGCGACCGGGACCAAGGCGACGACGGAACGCGCCGGACTCGAGGCCGCGGCGAAAAAGCTCGAGCGGCAGCAGGGGAACCTCGTCGCCGCGATCGCGGACGGTGATAGCAGTCGATCGCTGCGGGCGAAGCTGGCCGAGGTCGAACAGCGGCAGACGGAGGTCGCGGATCGCCTGCGGCGTCTCTCGGCGCTCGTCAGTCTTCAGGGCCGCGACCTCGCCCAGCTCGAAGCCGCTGCGTTGGCGGCGGTGACGCGCGACTGGGCCGGGCTGCTGGCGCGGCATCCCCTCCAGGCGCGGACCATCGTCAAGAAGTTCGTCCAGGGGCGTTTCCGCTTCGAGCCGATGGGACGTGCCTACCAGATTACGGCGACGGCCTCGACGGCGCTCATCGTCGGGGCGGCGGTTCCGGCGCTACTGCCGCCGTCGCGAGGGCATGAGCCAGGTAGGGCGTGGCCCCAAGGGGATTCGAACCCGTGTCTGAACGAGCACTGGTTCATGAGTCTTGGCCAGGCGCTCGAGACGATCGAGACGTGGCGCTTGGACTACAATGCCGTCCGACCCCACAGCGCCCTGGGCGACGTCCCGACCCCAGGAGTTCGAGCAGCTGACCCTTAACCGGGCAACTGCCCCGATCCTCTCATCCTGAGTGGCGCAACGTCGGGGAGCAGGTCGCTACTTCCATCGATCCTGAAGGGGAGACGGAGATGAGTGGCGTGTACGACGGACTCACCGTGGTCGAGCTGGCCGATCGCCGCAACCAGTGGGCGGGCAAGCTCCTCGCCGACGGCGGCGCGCGGGTGATCCAGATCGAGCCTCCCGCTGGCGGACCGGGGCGCTGGTGCGGGCCCTTCGTCGACGACAAGGTCGATCCCGACCGCTGTCTCGACTACTGGTGGTACAACACCGGCAAGCAGAGCGTGGCCCTCGACATCGGGCGTCAGCCGGCTCAGGATCTGCTCCGGCGACTGGTGGCGCGCGCGGACATCTTCCTCGAAAGCACGCGCCCGGGGACGCTACGTCCGTGCGGCCTCGACTACGGCTCCGTCTCGGGCCACCGCGCGCTCATCTACACGTCGCTGACCGACTTCGGCCAGGACGGCCCGTGGCGCGACTACCAGATGAACGACGCCGCCCACCTGGCGCTCGGCGGCCACATGGCGAGCAGCGGATATTCCGATCCCAGCGTCACCCCGATCGGTGGGCAGGGTCACCAGGCGTGGCACATGGGCTGCGTCTTCGCGCTGCACGGCATTACCCTGGCGCTCTTCGACCGCATGACGACCGGTGAGGGTCAGTACATCGACGTCTCGATCCACGACGCCTGCTCGATCGGCACAGAGTCCGCGGTGCCCGAGTGGCTGTACAACGGCGCGAGCCTCTACCGGCAGACGGGCATGCACGCCTCCGCGCGGCGGCAACCGGACCTCGAGCTGCCGACGGCCGACGGCATGTACGTGATCGCGGTGAACCAGACCTTCGGCGACCAGGGCTGGGCGAAGCTGATCGAGTGGATGGAGGAGAAGGGCGTCGCCGGTGAGCTGACCAACCCGAAGTACCGCGACGAAGCCGTCCGGATCGCGGACTATCGCCAGGGGACCGCCGTCCGCGAAGGCATCCGTCGCCTGATCGCCGCCTGCAAGGGAGAGGAAGTCTTCACCCGCGCGCAGTCGTACGGCATCTCGTGGGGGCTCGTCCGGGCACCCGAGGAGAACTACGACGTCGGGCACTACCAGCAGCGCGACTTCTGGCGCACCGTCGAGCACCCGGAGATCGGCCGCGCCATTCCCTATCCGCGCGGCCCGTACATGTCGGACGCGCTCGCGATCGCGCCGCGAGGACGAGCGCCTCATCTCTGGGAGCACACGAGGCAGGTCTTGGAGGGCGATCTCGGTCTTCCCGCCGCACAAGTCGATGCGCTGGCCGCCGCCGGGGTGATTCGATGAACGCTCCGCCGGCCGGCATCCTCAGCGGAGTCCGCATCCTCGATTTCACGTGGAAGACCGTCGGGCCGTGGGCCCCGCGCCTGCTCACGCACTTTGGCGCCGAAGTCATCCACGTCGAGCGCGTCGGATCCTGGGACGATCACCGCTACGCGGCCCACCCGAGCCCGATCATCGAGGGCCCGCAGAAGGAGTTCACCTCCGGGCAGGGCACAGGGCCGCTGCACGGCGGCGGTCATGCCGACGGCAAGAAGCCCTACTACGCCACCCCGTACTTCACGATCCTGCACCACGGCAAGCTGGCCATCAGCCTGAACACGCGCCATCCCAAGGGCCTTGAGCTGGCCAAGCGGCTCATCGGCATCTCGGACGCGCTCGTCGAGAACTTCAGCGGTGAGGTGTTTCCGAGCTGGGGGCTCACCTGGGAGCGCATCCACGAGATCAACCCGCGCGTCGTGTACATGAGCACGTCGGGCTTCGGTCACTCCGGCCCGTACAAGGCCTACCGGAGCTTCGGGCCCACCGCCGCCGCCCAGTCCGGCCTGTCGCTCGCGTCCGGGTTGCCCGGCATGCCGCCGGCGGGCTGGGGCTTCTCCTACATGGACGTGATGGGCGGCTGGATGGGAGGCCTCGCCCTGATCATGGGCCTGCTCCAGGCCAGGAAGACCGGCCAGGGGTTCTACGTCGACTATGCCGTCACCGAAGGCGCGATGTCGCTCCTCGGCACGTACATGCTCGATTTCCAGGTGAACGGCCGGACCACGCGCCGGCCTGGTTTCCCTCCAGGTAACCGATCCGTCTTTCCACCCGTGGCGCCACACAATACCTATCGCTGCTCAGGGAAGGATCGCGTCGGGCAGGACTGGTGGGTCTTCATCGCCTGCGAGACGCAGCCGCAGTTCGAGTCGCTCTGTCGCCTCATGGGCCAGCCGTGGCTGTGCGCGGATCCACGCTTCGCGACCAGCGAGGCGCGCGTGGCCAACCAGGACGAGCTCGACGCCATCGTCGGCCGATGGGTCAGGCCGCGACGGCGCTACGACGTCATGCGCCGGTGCCAGGAGGCCGGGATCATCGCGTCGGTGGTCCAGAGCGCCGAGGACCGCGTCGAGCACGATCCGCAGCTGAAGCATCGCGACATGCATCCCGTCATCGACCATCCCGAGATCGGCGAGTTCGAGTACGAAGGCTATCCGGTCAAGCTTTCACGGACGCCAGCCTTCGTGTACGGACGGGGGCCGCTCTTGCGCGAGCACAACCGCTACGTCTACGGCGACCTCCTCGGCCTGAGCGAGGAGGAGATGATAGCTCTCGAACAAGAGAAGGTGATTTGACCGAATGGGGGGCTCGGGGCGCCCCGGCGGAGCCGTGGCCCCCCTCGATAACGGGATGCGCCAGAGGAGGAATCGATGGCGGTGAGCTTCGACCGGGCACGGCTCGCGCCGCTGAAAGATACGGTGGCGATCGTCGGTGTGGGTGAGACCGATTACGCGAAGGACTACCGGGGAGCGGGCGGCCAGGCCGTGGGCAAGGGTGAGGCCCGGTACGATTCGTACACGCTGGCGTCGAGGGCGCTGAAGCGGGCGCTGGACGACGCGGGCCTGAGGAAGGACGACATCGACGGCCTGTGCACCGGGGGCACCCTGTCCGGTGAGCGGGCCAGCGAGCAATGGGGCCTGAATCCGCGCTGGAGCGGCGGCGGCGACGCCGCGCAATGCATCATCGAGGCGACCCTGGCCATCAACGCGGGGCTCTGCACGACCGTCGCCCTGGTCTACGGTAACGCGCAGCGCTCGATGGACACGGCCTACGGCGGCGCCCGGGTGACCGGCGGCGCCATCACCTCGTATTTCTATTACGCCCCGTGGGGCATGACGTCGCAGGGCGCGCTCTACGCGCTGTTCTTCCAGCGCCACAAGCTGCTCTACGGCACCACCGAGGAGCAGCTCGGGGCGGTCGCGGTGGCCTTCCGCAAGCACGCGTGCCTGAACCCGAACGCCGTGATGCAGACGCCCATCACGATCCAGGACTATCTCGACGCGCGATACATCGCCGAGCCGCTCCGGCTCTACGACTACTGTCTGATCAACGACGGCGGCGTCGCGATCATCGTGCGGCGCGCTGACATGACGAGAGACCTCAAGCAACGGCCGATCATGGTGAGCGGCTTCGGGTGGTCCGAGGAGAACGTCGACGCCACGCAGCTGCGGCCGCGCTTGAAGTCCTTCTATCACGGCGCCCATCACAACGTGGCGGCGCAGGCCTATCCGATGGCCGGCGTGACCCCCGAGGACGTCGACGTGTTCGCCACCTATGACAGCTTCAGCGTTCACCTGCTCGCGTCGCTCGAGGGCTTCGGCTTCTGCAAAGAGGGCGAGGCCGGAGCGTTCGTGCAGGGAGGCCGCATCGAGATCGGCGGCGATCTTCCGTGCAACACGAGCGGCGGTATGCTCTCCGAGAGCTACATGCAGAGCTGGAATCACCAGCCCGAACTCGTCCGCCAGCTGCGGGGCGGTCTCGGACACCGCCAGGTGCAGGGCGCCGAGGTCGCGCAGTACGTCCACGACGTCGCCGGCAAGTGCAAGAGCCTGATCTATACCAGGGGAGCGTGACGATGGCCACCGCCCGCCCGGTTCGCGCGATGGACCCGTACGCCGAGCAGTTCTGGGCCTTCACGCTGGACAGGGAGCTGCGTCTCCAGCAGTGCTCGGCGTGCGGGAAGTTCCGCTGGCCACCCGGCCCGACCTGCGACCGCTGCCTGTCCGACGATTTCGCGTGGTCCCCGCTCAGCGGCACGGCGAAGGTGCTCTCCTGGACGACGTTCCGCCGCGGCTACTTCCCGGAGTATCCACCGCCCCACACGGTCTTGGCACTCGAGCTCGCCGAAGGGCCGCTCTTCATCTCCTACCCGGTTAACATCGAGCCGACCGATCTCCGCGAAGGCATGACCCTGGAGCTCCGCTGGACGGATGCCACCGACAAGTTCGGCGAGTACAACCTCCCCGTCTTCGGCCCACCGTCCGCGCGGGGCTGAGCCGCTCTCTGACGGAGGAAGGGTGCCTGTCGAAGTCGACCTGGGCGTGTGATGGGCTAGGGCTCCCCAAAGGCCTTGACGGCGTTGTCCCAGAGGATCTTTCGCATCAGGTCGGGGTTGACTTCCTGCCAGCTCAGCGCCAGGTCGACGGAACCGGGGAAGCGCGTCTCGGCGTGCGGGTAGTCCGAGCTGAACATGAGAAGGTGTTCGCCGAGGTACTCCGAGACCAGCTTGACCATCTTCCCGCCCTCGTGCAGGACGATCGAGGCGAAGAAGCGTCCGCCCGTCGTGTACTCCAGCATCGTATGCTGCAGGCCGTCGGCCACGAAGCCCATGTAGTGCGCCTGGTCCTCCATTCGAGCGGCCCAGAACGGGATCCAGCCAATCCCGACTCCAGCACCGCAAAGCGGAGATTGGCATAGCGATCCAGGAGACCGGCGCCAAAGAACGCGCCCATCGCCCGCATCGCGCCCCAGGGGTGCGACGCGGAGCGGCCAAGGAATGGGTTGTGCCAGAGGTCGCGATAGCCCGGGTACCCCTGCGAGAAGCTATGGTGGATGAAGCACTGCCCCGCCTCGTCCACGGCCTGCCAGATCGGGTGCAAGTCGGGGTGGTCCAGCGGGTGGTCAACCGGCAGGTTGACGTACACACCAACCGCCCATGGTGACCCGCTCCAGCGTTTGATCTCCGCCACCGATTCCTCGATGTAGCTGGCGTTCGTGCTGATCATCGACTTGAGCCGATGCGGGTATTTGCCACAGAAGTCGCCCAGAAAGCGATGTTGCGCCCGCATGAACTCGACGTTGACCTCACGGTTCTCGTGCCCGCTCGGCCCGCCATTGTTGACCAGGAGCTGGACGTCAACCCCCTCCTCGTCCTTGTCACGGATGCGTCCGTCGACGTCCCAGTCATCGCTGAAGAGGTTCGGAGCCTTGCTCCCCATGAACCGTCCAGAGGCCCCACCCGTCGTGGCGCGCGGCTCCGCCTCGCCGAGCGTGCGCGGGACGTCTGCTCCCCAGCCACCAACGGCCCCGCCGCTGCCGAGGCGGAAGCGCGTCGGGTACGGCGAGTCGTACGCAATGCTCGCCGAATGCCTTCTCTGGGGCACTTTGCGGCTTTCCAGATCCGGCACCAGCTCGCGGACCCGGGACGACAGATACTTTTCGAGCGTGTCAGCCGATGGCCCGACATGAGTATCGCTGTCTTAGACCTTGTAGCCGTTTCTCATTGCGACCCGTCCTCCGCGCGCGGCTGACGCGCTCGACGCTATTGGCTGACCGCGTGATAGCGTTTCCCTCACTCGGCGAACATCGGCATGACGTCGCGGGCGAAGCGGCGCAGGCTCTCGCGCCCGCGCGCGCCGCCCCCTGAGCCGCCGCCGTTGATCAGGACGTAGCCGACCCCGACATTGCGCAGCTCGTCGAGTATTTTCGCGATGCCGTCGGGAGTGCCGTACATGGCGCTCGCCTCGTTGATGGTCCGGGGATCGCCGGTGGCCCGGTCCGGGCCGCCGAGCACCGTGCCGTCGGGCCAGGTGGCGAGCTTCAGCTGGCGGACCCGATTCTGCAGCCGGCGCTCCAGGGCCGCCTCTCGTTCCTCGGCGGCGTCGGTCACGAAAAACGCGCGGGTGACCCCGACCTGCATCGGGTCGAAGCGGCGGCCACGAGCCTCCACCTCGGACTTGTAGGCGGCGATGTGCGAGGCCACGCTCGTGAGCGACGCGTATTGCCCGAGGAGCAGGTTGAACCCGTGGGCGGCGACCTGGCGGATCGAGCGCTCGCTGCCCGCGCCCATCCAGATCTGCGGGTGCGGTTTCTGTGCCGGTGGCGGTTCGACCACGATGTCGTCGAACTCCCAGTACTTGCCCCGATGGCTGAAGGGCTCGTCGGCGGTCCACGCCTTCAGCAGGACCTCGAGGCACTCCTCGAACCTCGCGTCGGCTTCCTCCATCGACATGCGGAAGCCCGCGAACTCGTTGTACCGATAGCCCTTGCCGATCCCGAAATCGAGCCGGCCCCCGGACAGGAGATCGAGCGTCGCGGCCTGTTCCGCCAGCAGCACCGGGTTGTGCCATGGCAGCACCATGACAGCGGTGCCGAGACGCAGCCGGCGCGTGCGCGCTCCGACCCAGGTCAGGAGATTGAGCGTGGCCGACACTTGACCGTAGCCCGTGAAGTGGTGCTCCACGACGAACGTGCTGTGAAAGCCCAGCGCCTCCGCCTCGACATTGTAGTCGATGAAATCGCGAAATCCCTCGCTGCTGTCGAATTCCGCACCACCGCGCCGCGCCGACGCAGTGCCGAACAGGCCGAATCGCATCTCGTCGTTCTCCCGAGCGGATCATACCAGCTGCTTGCGCGATACAATCGTCCGTCGTTTAATCCCATCAACTTTCGAGGAAGGCCCATGAAAATCGCGGTGATTCACGACTACGCGGACGTCTTTCGCACGACGCGCGCCTACCAGCGGCTGCAGGGGCACGACGTCGCAGTTCACACCGACGCCTACACGGACCCGGCGCGCGTCGTCGAGCAGGTGGCCGGCTGCGAGGCCGTGCTGCTCACGCAGCAGCGGGTGCCCGTGACCCGCGAGATCGTCGCGCGGCTCCCCGATCTGAGATTCATCAGTCAGACGAGCGCCAACGTCTACCACATCGACCTTGCCGCCTGCACCGAGCACGGCGTGGTGGTCTCCGCCGGCCGGGGTGGAGGGGGCGGCGGGCGCACTCCCTATTCCACGACCGCGGAGCTCACGTGGGGATTGATCCTCGCGTCGCTGCGCCACCTGCCCTTCGAGGTGGAGCGCCTCAAGCAGGGACACTGGCACACGACCGTCGGCACGCGACTCGAGGGCAATACGCTGGGCATCTACGCCTTCGGCCACATTGGGGCCGCAGTGGCGCGGGTCGGACGGGCGTTCGGGATGAAGGTCGTGTGCTGGGGCCGTGAAGGCTCGACGGCGCGCGCCCGTGCGGAGGGTTTCGAGGTCGCGAAGAGCCGGGAGGCCTTCTTCGAGGAGGCCGACGTCCTCAGCCTGCACCTGCCGGGAGGCAAGGAGACCCGCGGCATCGTCACGGCCGACGATCTCGCGCGCATGAAGCCGACCGCGCTCCTCGTCAACACGAGCCGCGCCCCCATCATCGCGGAGGGAGCGCTCGTCGCCGCGCTGGCCAAGGGCCGCCCGGGTTTCGCGGCGGTGGACGTCTACGAAACGGAGCCCGTCGTCGGCGGCGCGCATCCGCTGCTCACGATGAGCAATGCGCTGTGCACGCCCCACCTCGGCTACGCGGAACAGGAAGGGTACGAGGGCATCTACGCCGGCGGAGTTGAGCGGCTGCTGGCGTGGGCCGCGGGCAAGCCGATCGACGTGGTGAATCCGGAGGCGCTCGAGCGGAAAAAGCGGTGACAAGCGCGCGGTGTCGTTCTACGAGGAGAAGCTTCACGGATGCTTGGCGGCTAAAAACGGTGTTTTGAGTCCTGCTCGCACGTGATTTCGACGCGTGACGCGGGCGGGGAGACGAGCATCAAACACCGAAGTGCCGGGTCCACGAGTCATCATTATTAAGACCCACGGATGAGAGGTTTGACACTCAGCTGGACCTCCGAGTCTGAATTCGCTGGGAACGTGCGAATCGGACTGACATTCCCACACACGTCGTCGACAACTCTCGGTCACTGCAAGAGCCGGGTTACTGATATCAAAGGGTCCCGGGTTCGAGGCCGATCTGATCTAGCGCGCCCCGCTCGGGCCGGCGTCGCCGGTCAGCAGCTGGCCGTTCATACCAAGCGGCCCATGGAACTTGCAAGAGACAGCTAGCATCCCCGAGGCCGGGAAGGTGACGTCCACCTGTACCTTGCCCTTGGGCGGGATGTCCTTGTCGATGCCGAGCGCGGGAATACTGATGTTGTGCAGCGTGCTCGCCTCGTTCTCCACGAACAGGGTCAGCTTCTGCCGGGGCTTGCCCGCAGGAACGTCGGCGAAAAGTAGTAGTCGTCGGCCTCAAGCTCTAGCTTCGACAGATTCCAGACATCCTTGGAGCCATGGTCGGCATAGGTCACGCCGCCCAGCGTGACGGACTTGCTCTTTCCGGACGGCGAGGCGCTGGCCCGAGTCTGCGCGGGGGGCGTGGCTGCCGCGGCCGAGCCCGGCTGCACCGCGATCTTGCGCGGAGCGTTGCCAACGGCGATGGTGGCCATCACCGTGCGACTCGCCAAGTCCACTACCGAGACTTCGTTGGAGCCTTCGTTGGTCACATAGGCCGTGCGGCCATCAGAACTCGACATGCTCCAGTGCGGGGCTTTGCCCACGGCGACGGTGCCGGCTAGCGTGTTGTTCGCCGTGTCAAGAATGCCGAGCTCACCCGGGTCCTGGACGACGGCCAGCGCCCACCGACCGTCGGGCGTGAAGGGCGCGTAGTGCGGCGAGGCGCCCACCGGGATCTGTGCGGCGATCCGATTGGTGGCGGTGTCCAGTACCTGGATCGCGTTGACGCCTGCGAGGGTGAAGAAGACCCGTCGGCCGTCCGGGCTCAGCTCGAGCCCACGGGGCGTCTTGTCCAGCGGTACCCGCGCCACTTCCTTCCATGTGGTGAGATCCAGGCGAACGAGCGCCGTGGCACCCTGCTGCTGCGAGGCCACCCACCCTGTGCGCCCGTCCCGGCTCAGCGTGCCGTTATGGGGCTGGGCGACAGGCACCTCGCCGATCACGCGATCCGTCGCCGTGTCGATGACCAGCGCGCGGTTCGAGCCCCAGCCCAAGACGAGCGCCCGGCTCCCGTCGCCCGAGACCGCGAGGCCATGGGGATTCGCGCCCACCTCGATGCTAGCGACCACGCGGTCTGTGGCGGTATCGATGACGCTCACCGTCGAGGCGCCGTCACTGCTCACGTAAACCCTGCGGCCGTCTGGCGTCACCACGAGCCCGTGCGGCCCCTTGGGGACCGCAATAGTACCGAGGACCTTGTTCTGGGCGGTGTCGAGGACAGCCACCGCATCGTCCTTGAAGAGCCCCACATAGGCCTTAGGCGCTCCGGCGGCGGAGAGAGAGCCTGTCCCGACCGCCCACCCGCCCATCAGGACCACTACCCACAGCACCGTGGCCACGCGCTTTAGCAAGGTGTCACCTCCGGGAAGCATTCGCATGTCCCACCTGTGCGAACGCCTGGGCGCACGATTCGTTCCAGGATCGCAGGGCAAAGGCCAAGGTGCTACGCGACCCATTCCCATCCCATACGAGTTTCGGTATCCTTTGCCCGCCAATGCCTGACGAAACCATCTATGTGCGCCTGGCCATCGAGGAAGCCGGCTATCGCCGGCCTGAGGACGACCGCCCTCACCCCAAAGTTGGCGTCGTTGTGGTTAAGAACGGGAGTATTCTTGCCAAAGCTCACCGCGGCGAGATTCGGAATGGTGAGCATGCGGAGTTCGTTGCTCTAGAACGCAAGCTAAACCATCAAGTGATCGCGGGCGCCACGGTCTACATAACCCTGGAGCCTTGTAATCAACGCAATCCCTCCAAGATTGCCCGCGCTGCTCGTCTTGCGGAGCGTCGCGTCAAACGTGTTGTCATCGGAGTGATGGATCCAGACCGGCGCGGCCAGGGCTACGACGCCCTCCGAGATGCCGGTATAGACGTTGAGCTGTTTCCTCCCGCACTAATCGCCGAGATAGAGGAACTCAATCGCGAATTCAGGCGAAGCCGTCGAGGCACCATTGCCTTCGGCACGCCAAGCCACTTTCCGAGAGAGAGCACGGTTGCTTCGCATGCCCAACTGCCCGCCGCTCTTTCGCCTATCGAATTGACATACTGGGAGCGTTAGCATGGCGACGACGACGGGACGACGGGAGTGGCTGTCGATGCTCGTGCGGGGGGCCGCCGCGGCTACGGTGGGCGTCCTCGGGCAGCCCCGCGCGGCGCGGTCGGACGACGGCTGCGGGCATCCGTGCATCAAGCACATCGTCGTGCTGATGATGGAGAACCGCTCGTTCGATCACATGCTCGGGCTGTTGATGAACGAGATTCCGGACCTGCGCGGCGTCCGCGGCGGTGACTGGACCAACGTCGACGACAAGGGCAACGTGCACACGCTGAGGGCCGGCGCGGCGTACCAGGGGCAGTTCCTCGTCGATCCACCGCACGATTTCTGGAGCGTGCACCAGCAGCTCTACGCGCACCCGGGACAGCCGGCGACGCGGCCGCCCCAGCCGGACATGCTGGGATTCGCCGCAACCTATGCGCGAGCCGGCGGCGACCCGACCCACATCATGAAATGCTTCAGCCCGGAGCGACTGCCGACCATCCGCGCGCTGGCCAAGAATTACCTCGTGTGCGACAACTGGTTCGCCTCGGTGCCGGGCCCGACGAATCCCAACCGCGCCTTCGCGCACTTCGGCACGTCCTTCGGCCGCGTCGACAACGGGCCCGTGTGGTTCATGATGCTCAACCGGCGCCTGGAACAGGGCATCTACGGTCGACTGCGCGATCGCGGCAAGACGGCAAAGATCTACTACTACAGCCCACAGAGCGGGACGATCGCGATGACGTTCCTGCCGTCGGCCTACTTCGGGCTCTATCGCGATTTCGTGAACGACTGCAAAAACAACGCGCTGCCGGACTACGCGTTCATCGAGCCGCCGTACGTGGATCAGGACGACGGCACGATGGCCGCCGACCATCATCCCGACAGCTTCGTCCTCGCGGGCGATCAGTTCATCCGGAACGTGTACGAGGCGATCCGCTCGTCCGACGAGCTGTGGCGCTCGACACTGTTCCTGATCGTCTGGGACGAGCACGGCGGGATCTTCGACCACGTATCGCCGCCGACGCTGCCGTACGGCGACAGCTTCCGGTCGCCGGTAGCCGGCTTCAGCTTCGACCGGCTCGGCGTCCGCGTCGGGGCGATCGTCGTCTCGCCCTACGTGACGCCGAGCGTCTCGCACGAGCTGTTCGAGCACGCGTCAATCCCCGCAACCGTGACGCAACAGTTCATCGGCCCGCCCGACAAACACGCGCCGTACCGGCGCGAGCAGTCCGCGGCGACGCTGCAGCAGCTCCTGATCGACATGTCGCCGCGCATGGAGCGTCCCGACTTCGGCCCATCGCGCCGGCTGCCGTGGTGGAGCGAGTCGGGAGACGTCCGCGTGATCCCGGCCGCGCTGGCCGAGTCTCATCCACCGGACCGCCTGACGTTCGGACCGACTCGAGCTGCGTCGTCGCTGCAGATCCAGCACGTCCGCGACGTGCATCAGCTCCTGGCGTCCCGGAAGCCCAAGGTCGCGCGCGCGTTCGATCCCCGTCGCATCACGACACAGCGGGATGTCGCGCAATTCATGCGCACGGCGCTGGCGGCCCTCCATCCCGAGCTGGAGGGCCGCGATTCTTAGGCTCCCGGCCCGCCGTCCGCTGACGGTCGCGGTCGTCGTCTGGGCGCTGACCGCCCTCGCCGTTCCACACGCGACCCGGGCGCAAGTGACCGACGAGGCACCACCCGAGTCGTTCGGTGTCCCCATGTGTTCGAAACCAACCGTGGCGCAGAGTACCAATCCGGTGGCGCGCGATCTACGGACGGAGTTCCGTGACCTGGTCTTCGACGTCTGCCGCGTGAAAGAGGACTACAAGGAGGGCGGCTTCCGCGGCCTCCTCGAACGACAATTCGGGCCGGTCCAGGACCTGATCGCCGACGTCTTCACCGGCCGCGGTCTGCATCCGACGATCGGCGGCATCGTCCCCGGGAGCGGGATCGCGCTCGGCGCCGCGCTGAACGACGAGTGGCACATCAGGGAGACGCCGCACATCCGGTTCACGACCAGCGTCGAGGCGCGCGGATCGGAGAGCGGATTCTGGGCGGCCGGCGCGGTGTCCCACATGCAGTTCGACTGGTACCGAGCGTACGACGTCGGCTCGTTCCGGATGCCCCAGATCACGGTCGCCATCAAGCATTTCGATCTTCCGGAGATGCCGTTCTTCGGGCTGGGGAACCAGACTTCGCGCCGCAACCGGTCGTTGTTCGAGCTGACCGAAACCGAGCTGCCGATCCTTTTGGACTTGCCCGTGGCTTATGGACTGACGTTGTCGGCGCAGGCGACCGCGCTCTACGCGACGTCGAATCCGTCCCGGGCCTTCGTCGGCCGGTTCTCCGAGTCATCGGCGCCGGGCATCCGGGCGCGCACGACGTACGCCGTCCCCGGACTCATCGCGACCTATCGCTCGCCGGACGCGTTGTACGGCCTGTCCGGCGAGGCCCGCGTGAGTTACGAAGCCTACCAGGCGCTGGAGGGCGGGTCGTTCTCGTTCGACCGAGTCGAAGCGCGGATGGCGGTGAACTACGGCCTCGATGATCGGTGGGGCTTTCTGGAAAAATTCCCTTCCTTGCGAAGTCTGGTTCGCACGAGCCGCCTCAGTGGCGAGGCGAACCTGGTCATCAGTGAGCCGCGCGCACACAGCGCGGTGCCGTTCTATCTTCAGCCGACACTGGGCGGCGGCGACATCCACAACGAAAATTGGCTGAGGAGCTATACGAACTACCGGTTCAGGGCGCCGAATATGGTCGCGTACGGCGTCACCTATGAGAGGCGACTGATCGATCCGTTCGGCTTCTTCATCTTCGCGCAATGGGGAAAGGTGGGGCTCGACGTCGGTGAGCTCGATTTCGACCGATTGAAGCGCAGCATCGGTTTCGGCATCGCGTTACGACTCGGCGGCCGAGCGGTTGCGGAATTTTCGTTCGCGTGGGGCGGTGGCGAAGGCACCCAGACGTACTCGACCGGCAATACGAACAACGCGATCGGATTCGGAGCGCGTGCGGCTGGCACCGTCGGTCTTCGGGGCGTGTTCTAGAGGAGGGGTTGGGTCAATCGTCGCGCACACCGTAGATCGATGCCGCCGTTCGACTAACGGGTGCGCTTCATTTTGCGTCTTAAGAGGCCAGCTCAGGACCGCAATTACAGGGTGAATTGGTCTACGCCGAGCGGGACCACAACCCGTGTTTGAGTCGTGTGACCTCGTCGCAGGGATCAGCGGCGGGCGACGAGCACGCTGATGCGCGTCGCCTTCCGCTTCGCCGTCGGGCCCGAGCAGTTCGAGATCGCATGGACCTTGACGACGCGCCACGAGCGAAGCACCATTCGGCGCAGTGGCCTATCCCCTGTGCGCCCCGGTGCTCCGGTGGTCCGCGTAGGTTGTCCTGGGGGAGCTGCTGCTTGGCAGTTGGCCAGGGCGCAAGTGCGCCAGGGCAGGCGCGTTGCCGGGCCGGGGCAGTCCGGCACCCGCAGGGCGGAGGAGTCGCCTCCGGGAATGGCCTTTATGTCGCCTAGCTCGGAAAACGGGGGGTCAAGCTATGGATCGAGAACGTCTTAGGAAGGTTGTCGCGCTGCTCTACGTCCTGCCGCTGCCAATTCTGCTCTTGGTGGCCGCCCCTGCGGTGGCGCAGGCGCCCACGCCGGGGAAGCCAAAGGTGGACCGCCTGGTGATGGGGCTCATCACGCCGTACCTGGATTATGTGCGCCCCTGGATCAATGGGACGGCCGATCACAATATTCAACACGACCCCATGCTCGAGTGGCTCGTGGAGGTCGACGCGGAGACGGGCCAGTACAAACCCTGGTTGGCGGATAGCTGGACGCTGGGCCCCAATGGGAGGTCCTGGAGGGTGAAGCTGCACAAGGGCGTGCAATTCCATCATGGGTACGGCGAGTTCACGGCCCAGGATGTCGTCCACACCCATGCCCTCTGGTGTGACCTGAACTACCCCGGCCGGAAAGACCCACCGGTCAGTGGCTACCGGGCCGGCATCTGTCAAGTCCAGAAGATCGAGGTGGTCAGCGCTCACGAGATCACCATGCACTGCAAGGTCGTGTGTCTGGACATGCCGTTTTACTACTCGAGCGCTTCGAATCTCATGATCTTCAGCAAGAAGCAGTGGGACGCCGAAGGAGAGATGGGTTACGACCGCAAGCCGGCCGGGACGGGGCCGTACATCTTCAAAGAGCGACAGCTGGGCCGGTATGTCCTGTACGAGCGGGCGCCAACCCCGCACTGGAAGCATGGCGTGGTGGACTGGAAAGAGATCAAGATGACGTGGACCCTCGAAGAGTCGACGCGCTTTGCGCAGCTGATCGCGGGCGAAACCCATCTCACCGAAGTCAACAAGGACCTCACCGACGAACTGGTCTCGAAAGGCTACAAGCTCATCCGGAGCCGAGGCACCGCGCAGCAGATGCAGATCAATTTCGGCGGGCTCTACTTCGGCACCGAGGACAAGGCCACGGGGCGCTACACGGAGTACGGAGGCACCACGGGCAAATTCGACCCGAAGCTTCCCTGGGCGAACGTCAAAGTGCGGCAGGCCATGAACAAAGCGATCAACCGGAAAGAGCTGCTCAAGGTGTTGTACAAGGGGCGGGCGAATCCCATGTACGTGCATGGCTTCTACCCGGACCTGGAAGGCTGGGACCCCACCTGGGAGAAGCGGTTCCCGGCGATGTATGGCTATGACCCGGCGGCAGCGAAGCGGCTGCTCGCGGAGGCGGGGTATCCCAAGGGCTTCAAAGCCAAGGCCTGGCTGTATCCCTTCGCCGGCGCCCCGGAAATGATCGCGGTGATGGAAGCCGTGGCTCTTCAGCTGCGCGAGGTGGGCATCGAGATAGAGCTGGTAGAGGCCGACTGGGTTGCCGCCGTGCGCCCCAAGTTGCAGAAGCGCGAAGCCAGCGGCTATCTCTGGGCGGTCCCGCCCTCGAAGAAGGCGGTAGAGCCGCAGCTCGCTGTCTTCAACGTCGGCAAGGGCATCGGACACATCTTTCAGACCGATGAGATCTACAAGATGTGGGAAGACCTCCTGCAGATCACCGATGCGAAGGCCAGGGATGCCCAGCTTCGCAAGATCGGCAACTACAAGTTCGAAAACTTCGAAACCATCCCTCTCTTCGACTTATTCATCGAGGTCGTCGTGGATCCCAAGATCGTCGCAGACTGGCCTTTTCCGGGTTGGGATGGAGGCGACGTCGGCCACACCTGGCGAATCACGGCGTGTAAACAGGAGAAGCCCTGCAAGTAGTAGCCGCAGCCATTCCTGGGTAAACGAAGGGCTTAGCGGCGTCTCCGTCCGCTAACCCCTCGTCGCGTGTTTGAGTCGCGACTCCGCCTCGCAGAGGGCGGAGCGTCGCGTCCAGTCGTCGGGGGCCAGGCGATCGCGCAGGCGCGGGCCCCAGTTGCGCTCGAAGACGACGCGCTGGATGTAGTCGCGCGCGGCGTGGGGAAGCGCGACTTCGTGAAGGATTCGGGCTCGGTCATTGGAGCTCCCCGTTCGCCCTGGCCGCGGCCTCGGCGAGCAGCGTGTACTTGGCCAGCGTGCGCTCGGCGAGCGCGGTGGGCCAGCGGTGATCGTCCACGATTCTCAGGAACTCGTCGAGCACCCGGGCGAAGTGTGTCTCGTGGCCCCCGTCGAGCGGCGGCGGCACGGTCACCTCGTACATGTCCGGGCCGGCGGGCACGACCTCGACGCCGGGGAGCTCCGCCTGCCACGCTGCGACCGTGTCGCGCAGCGCGCGCGCGACCCCGGCGGCATCGGTGCGGGGCTCGAGGAACACTCTGCGGCGGTGGCCCGTGCGGGCGCTCTGCTCCATGCGGATGTCGGCGCGAGTCCCGTGAGCGACGCTGTGGGAGGCGTCTCCCCCACCCGGCAACGGCGAGAGGTTCCAGCGCGTCGCGGCGCTCGCGGTGACGCGACCGATCCGGTACACGAGCTCGGCGTTGCATCGGTAGCTCAGCGCGTCGCCGTCGACGAAGGGCTCGAGCTCCCGCGGGAACCCCGCCTCTCCGGTGATCCGCCGGAACGCCTCCGCGGGCACTCGCGTCGACCACGCGCGGGCCGAGAGGAGCGCCGGCGCCGCGGCGTCGCCGTCCACGAGCCACTGCGCCTGGTCCACGACGTGGGTGGGAATGTCGACCGGGCCGCTCCCCTGCACGCGCACGTCGAAGAACCACCAGGGACGTCTGAGGGAGGCGCCATCCACGAGCTTCTCCAGATGGTGCACGCTCTCCTGCTCGATGGCCGACCCATCGTCGCGGAAGGCGCCGAAGAGCGCGGGAGCACCGACGAGCCTCTTGACCAGTCCGGCCGCCACGTCGTGACGCCCCGTCATGATCTCCGCGGCCAGCGGCCAGCCCTCGAGGCTCGCCCGAACGTGCTCGAGGTCGGCCGGCTCCACGAGCCACGGCTTGTCGGCGAGCACGTGGAAGCCTGATTCGTGCAGCCGTCGTATGGTGCGCGCCTTACCCCCGTTCTTGCCCGCGAGGACCACCACGTCGCCACGTCGCTCGTCGGCGAGCCGCTCGAGCGGGTCATCGGACGTCGTCACGACGGGACGCCAGTGCGTGGGGTGCGGGGAGCGCCGGTTGAAGCGGTCGACGAGGGCGAGGAAGTCGCGCAGCTCGGCGCCCTCGCGCGCGTAGACGAACACCTCGTCGGCCGCGCGCGCCTGCGGCACGCGCAGGGTCAGGGCGGCGTGGAAGTGCCCCGGGTCGAGGAACAGCAGCGTGTGCATGGGTGCCGAGCGTCCCTCGACAGCGATCTTAAACGCCGTCGAGCGCCGGCTTCATTTTCAGGATCGCGTCGATATGGCCGCGTGGGGAGAGGCCTGCGCCCATCGTGTTCACTGAGAGGTGGGTGGCACCGAGGTCGCGCCACTCCCGGGCCCGTTTCGCCCACTCGGTCGGGCCGCCGATCCCATAGGGAAAGCGTCCCTCGATCCCCACGGCCGAGAGCGGGCGGCCCGCCTCCTTCATGTACGCGCGCACGCGATCGAGCGTGTGGCTCGCCTCGTCACCGGGCTGAAACTGCGGGAACCAGCCGTCGGAGATCTGGGCCACTCGCTTGAGCACCGGCTCGGCCATGCCGCCCATCCACACCGGGATGGGACGCTGGACGGGCAGAGGGTTGATGCCGGCCCGATCGAGGTGATGATACGAACCTTTGAAATTCACCACGGGCTCGGTCCAGAGCTTCCGCATGACGGCGATCTGCTCGCTGACGCGGCGGCCACGCGTGTGGAAGTCCTCGTTCAGGGCCTCGTACTCGACATGGTTCCAGCCGATGCCAACTCCGAGGCGCAGGCGCCCGCCGGTGAGGACGTCTACCGCCGCGGCCTGCTTGGCCACCAGCGCAGTCTGGCGCTGCGGCAGGATGACGATGCCGGTGACGAGCTCGAGGCGCTGAGTGCAGGCCCCGAGGTAACCGAACAGGACAAACACCTCGTGGAAGGGGCTCTCGTCGGTGTAGGGCGGACGGCGACCGAGCTTGTCGAAGCGCTCGAGCTTGCCGCCCAGGACGTGGTCGAAGACGAGCAGGTGATCATAGCCAGCGCTCTCGGCGGCCTGGGCGTAGTCGCGGATCACCGCAGGGTCCGAGCCGATCTCCGTCTGCGGAAACACCACGCCGAGTTTCATCTCGTCTTTCTCCTCTTCGACGAAGTTCCTGGGACCAGGCCGATCAACGAACGATCAGGCCCTGAGGCTCCGTTCCCGCCTTGATCCGGCCTGCCAGCGCCAGCTTCTCGATGTCAATCACGGCAACGTCGTTCGCACCGCGCACCGCAATGAACGCCGTCTTGCCGTCCTTGCTGAACCCGATGTTGGAGCCGCCCCGCCCGATCGTCAGACGCTTCACTTCCTTGAAGGTCCGCGCGTCGAAGATCTGGGCGAAGGTGTCCTGGCCATTGGTAACCACCGCGTAGCGCCGGTCGCGGGTCCACGCGTTGGTCACAGGTTGCTTTCCGGTCGGCTGCGTCGCAAGCACCGCCAGATCGGCGGCGTCGAGAACCACGTTCGTATTGGCGTCGGCTGTCTGCACCCAAACCTCCTTCCCATCAGGCGACACACGCAGCATGTGCGGCTTGCTGCGAGCGGGGAAGGAGACAGTCTTGACGAGTTTTCGGCTCGCCATGTCGATCTTCGAGACCGTGTCCGCCTCGCGTTCCGGTGTGTAGCCGAACCGACCGTCCGGCGTCAGGTGGAGGTCTCAGGGAAATGCTCCAGTCTGGAGCGTGGAGTCCACGCTGCCGTGCTCGAGATCGAGGAACGCGATGAGGTTGTCCCCCGCTACGTTGATCGCGGCCTTCTTCTTATCGGGCAGCACGACCAGGCTGTGGCCGGGCCCCTTGCCGAGCCCGCCGATCGTCTTGGTGACGGCCACCTGCCTCGGCTCGATAGCGATGGCCTGGACTTGATCGTTAGGAAAGTCGTAGGTCCAGATCCGTGCCCCGTCCCAGTACGTCTGCTCGTTAGACAACCAGCGCACCGAGGCGCCGAGCGGTCGGGTTTCACGCACCTGGCGGTTGGCGACGTCAATCAGCGTGACATCTTTAGAACCTACGTTGAAGACGTACACCGTTTCGCGGCCTTCTGCGCCGCCGGCCGCGGTTGCCGATTGCGCGGGGGCCGAGCTCGTCTGCGAGGCACTCCCGCTTCTGCCGCTCGTGCTACCGGCGGAAGGAGACGAGGCCGGACTGGATGATCCGCAGGCGGAAGCGATGAGTCCGAGCGCTGCGCTGCTCGCACCTTTGAGGACCGTGCGACGGTCGAGACTCGATGACAGGAACCAATCCGAACCGCCGACAAACACGCCTTTTGCCTCGCCACGCGAGGCGCAGTCTTCGGGCGCTCAGTGTGAGGGCGGCTGGGCCGACGCCAGGGGATTCACTATCGCATTCGACATCGCGCGTCTCCTTCAAGGCCACGACTCGCACTCGACACCTCGAGAGTCTGCCGAAAGAGCCTGCCCGTCAAGCAGCTTTCGGCACACACCGACGCGATGCGATGGCAATCTCCCGCCTCATCGACGAAGCTCGCCAGGTCGGCTACTGTGTGGCCGAGGCGCCGCAGCGGTGATTCCCGTGCCGAGAAAAAGAGAGGATGGAGTGCACATGGCACATTGGCTCCTGAAGTCCGAGCCCGACGAGTGGTCGTGGACCCAGCAGGTCGCGGAAGGGCGTGACGGGGCGGAGTGGACAGGCATCCGCAACTTCTCGGCCCGGAACCACCTGCGCGCGATGAAGAAGGGCGAGCAGGCGTTCTTCTATCACACTGGGAAGGAGCGCGCGATCGTCGGCATCGTCAAGGTGATCGCAGAGGCGCATCCGGATTCGACCGACTCCGCCTGGAGCGCCGTCGACGTCGCCGCGGTGCGGCCGCTCTCGACACCGGTCGGCCTCGACCAGATCAAGGCAAACAAACGCCTCGCCGGCATGGCGCTCGTCAGGCTCGCGCGCCTGTCGGTCCAGCCAGTGACGGAGGCCGAGTGGCGGATCGTCTGCCAGATGGGCGGACTCGGCTGAACACGTTACTTTTGGGGGGTCATTGATTGCCTCTCCAGCCGCGTGGACAATGCCACAGGAGCAGCTCACACGCACCGTGGAGGGGAAGTCCTGATATTGACACCTCGGGAACCACCCCAGGCTATGTTCCCTCCTCGGACCGCGGTAGGCGGCGACGCCTACGACACGCGCTGCATGAAGGATCGGTCCTCGACGAGAATGACGCCCGCCTGCCCGGCCCGGCGCGTAGTAGCCGACCACCTTGCCGCCGCAGCGCTCGATCGGCGCCGCGACGCTTCGCGCATAGGCCTCGAACTCGGCGAGCTTGCTCGTGTCGAGCGTGTAGCGAATGCAGAGCGTGATCATTGCCGTCCTCCCTCTCCATTGGGATCTGACTCACAGGCCGAAGTATGGCGTCCCGCCGCGCGCCCGTCGATGCGGAACGCTTCGATGGGGACCGAACCGTCTCCCCTTGCCCGTTGACGGCCCGCGGCCTAGGGTGTGGAGTGATGGGTGACACCGACATGCTGGCGGAAGTGGCCGGGCTACTCGGCGAGCCCGCGCGGACGCGCATTCTGACGGCGCTGCTCGGCGGCTGCGCGCTCACCGGAAAGGAGCTGGCCTATTTCGCCGGCGTGACGGCGCCGACGGCGAGCAGCCACCTGTCCAGGCTGGTCGCCGGCGAGCTGCTGGTGATGGAGAAGCAGGGCCGGTGCCACTACTACCGGCTCAAGTCCGCAGAGGTCGCGCGCGCGATCGAGGGGCTGATGACGGTGGCGGCGCCGCCCCCGAAAGGCTGGCCGCCCGGGCATCGCGTCGAATCTGCCCTCCGGGATGCGCGCATGTGCTACGACCACATGGCCGGCCGTCTCGGGGTCTCGCTGTGCGACATGATGCTGCGCCGCGACTACGTCGTGCTCGCCGACGGTGGCGGCGAGGTGACGGACGCCGGCGCGCAATTCCTCACCGGTCTCGGCGTCGACCTCGAGCAGGCACGCGGCGCGAAGCGGCGGTACTGCCGTTCCTGTATCGACTGGACCGAGCGCCGGCCGCACATCTCCGGCGCCGTGGGCGCGGGCCTCGCGGAGGCCTTTCTCGAGCGCAAGTGGATCGCGCGCATCCCGGACAGCCGGGCCCTGACCATCACCGCGAGCGGGCGGACGAAGCTGGCGGAGTTAGGGGTGGTCGCGGATTGTCTGGAGGCGCCAGCTCCTCGTCTCGTCGCCGCGGCCGGCGCGCGAGCGGCCGGGATGCCCATCCGCCGCCTCGGCTAAGTCGCGTCGCCCTCTTCGCTCTCCCCTTGACCTTCGTCACCGACCAATATACCCAGAGGATTGGGCGAGGCCCGCGGGGGGCAACGTCCGGGACCGCTCTGGGTGTCATCTACGCTCTTACGCTCGGCAACGCGATGAGCCAAGCCCGTTGGGGGAGGACGCATGCGGTTCAAGTCTCCGAAGGTGGATGGGTATCAGATCTTCGCGGTCTCCGGAACGAACACGATCTCGTTCGGCATCGACTTCGAGAACGCGGACACCAAGGGCCTGCTCGGGTTCGCGGTCGAACGCAGCGATCCCAAGGCCCACGAACGATACTTCGTCTTTGGCTTCAAGGTGTTTCCGTCCGTCGTCCCCAATCCCAGCCAGGACACGGCGGTGAAGACATTCGACCAGCCGATCCAGAGTTTCGTGTGGGACGACTTCACAGCCAAGCCTAGCCGCGCGTACAAATACTTTTTTCATCCCTTGAAGGGCACGCCCAAGAATCTCGACCGCCGTGCGCGACCGATCTCGATCGAGGTGCGTACGAGCCGTTGTTCTCCAAGCTGGCGCACGACGTCTTCTTCAATCGAGGCGTCGCCAGCAGCCAGGCGTATGCCCGCCAGTTCGGCAACCAGAAGCCCGACAAGCTCGCGCCGGAAAAGCGGCAGAAGGCGCTGGAGTGGCTGAGCCGGAGCCTCGACGAGGCCCTGCTGAAATTCATCGCCGACGCTCGAAAGAACGACACCCTGCTCTGCTGTTTCTACGAGTTCCGCTATCGGCCGGTGGCCGACGCCCTGCGAAAGGCGCTCGACCGCGGCGTCGATGTGCGGCTCATCATCGATGCCAAGGTCAACGAGAGTACCGACGCGAAGGGCGTTCACCACCCGAGCTTCCCGCGCGAAGACAATCTGGAAATGATCGAGGCCGCCCGCCTACCGAAGGGGAACATCCTCCTCCGGGAGGCCAAGCCGAACGACATTCAGCACAACAAGTTCATGGTGCTGCTGAAGGGCAAGACGCGGGTGCCATCCGAGATATGGACCGGCTCCACCAACATCTCGGAGGGCGGGATCCACGGCCAGACCAACGTGGGGCACTGGGTGCGAAACAAGGACGCCGCCGCCCAGTTTCTGGCGTACTGGAACCTGCTCAGCGGCGATCCTGGACCCGAGGCCGGAGATGACCGGACCACGGCCTTGCGCAAGAACAAGGAGCTGAGGACGGCCGTGGAGGCGCTCCACGCGATCCCCGAGTCGTTCGCGGACGTTGGGCCTGGGATCACGCCGATCTTCAGTCCGCGCAGCGGACCCGGCGTGCTCGAGATGTACGCACACATGGTCGATGAGGCGAAGGATCTCTCGTGCATCACGCTGGCGTTCGGGATCAGCGACGTTTTCAAACAGCTTCTCAAGGACAATGCCCGGGGCAGCCACATCGCGTTCTTCCTACTGGAAAAGGAGGACAAGCCGAACCCCAGCAGCAAGAAGGAGTTCGTCGGGCTCACCGCGGCCAACAACGTCTACAAGGCGTGGGGGTCATTTCTCCGCGAGCCGCTGTACCAGTGGACCAAGGAGACGAACGCGGGGGCCCTGGGGCTCAACCAGCACGTGAGCTACGTCCACTCCAAGTTCCTGCTGATGGATCCCCTCGGCAAAGATCCGATCGTCGTCACCGGATCGGCGAACTTCAGCGCGGCGTCGACCAACGACAACGACGAGAACATGCTGGCGATCCGCGGCAACCGCCGGGTCGCCGACATCTACTTCACCGAATTCAACCGTCTCTTCTACCACTACTACTTCCGATCGATCCAGGAGAAGACGCGCAACCTCAGCGAGGACGAGAAACGTCGCCGCAATGAGCAGACCCTGTTTCTCTCCGAGACGGACGAGTGGATCAAGAAGTACAAGCCGGGAAGTCTGAAGCGAAAGCGCGTCGAGATCTTCACGCGCATGGACGGCTTCGAATGACGGGAGGGCGTGCTGTCGCTAGCCGCGCCCGGCGGCGAGCGGCGGCGGCCCGAAGGCGCCGCCTGGGGTGATCGGCATGTCCAGCAGCGCGTTGACGAGATCGGCCAGCGCCGCGCGCGACGGCTGATCGGTGAGCACGCCCTCGCGGAAGTGCGCGGCTTCTAGATAGACGCTGGTCGGTATCACGCGCGCTCCGAACCACGCCAGCACCGCGCGGAGCTGCCAGTCGACGCCAAGGTAGTGATGCGGCGTGGCGCCCATGGCCACGATGCCCACGGGCTTGGCGCGCAGTGCCTCGAGGGGCGTCAGGTCGAGCAGATTCTTGAGCGCGCCCGTGAAGGTGCCGCGATAGACCGGGCTGGCCAGCAGCACGCAGTCGGCACCGGGTCGTCGAACTTCTCGGGTGGACGGCCGTCGGCGAACGAGACGCGGTGATCGGCGAGGTTCAGCAGCGACGCCGACACGCCGGGCCGCGCCGCCGCCATCTCCACCGCCGTGGCGATCGCCGCGTTCAAGCGGCCGGGTCGCGTGACGCTACCGACGACGGCGAGCAGCGCGGTCACACCCCCACCATGGCCGCGCGATCGCGGCGGGCCACCTCGGCGCGCACCCGTGGGATCAGCTCGCGGCCGTACTCGAGCGCGTCGTTCACCTCCGAGAACGCCTTGGCGAACCGGTAGAACTCGCCCGCGTGATCGAACGGCTCGGGCGCCGTCCACATGCGGCGCAGCACGTCCAGATATTCGTCGGTGCGGCGATAGCGCGTGTCGTGGTCGAGCCAGTCGCCGTCACGCGTCTGCTCGGCATCGCTGCCGCCCGTGATGATGTGCACAGCGACGCGGCCGTTCGTCACGTGGTCCAGCGTGGCCACGGCGCGTGCGGCCAGCGTGGGCGCCACGAAGCCGGGCCGGTGCGCAATGAGATAGCTCAGCCGCTCGGTGTGCGCGGCAGCGTACCCCGTCACCGCGAACCCCTCGGCCGACGTCGAGGTGTACCCCACGAGCACGCGGTCGAAGCCGGCCTTCTCGTGAGCCTGGGCGAAGGCACGCAACCACTGCGTGTCGACGGCGCCCCCGATCACGTGCACGGCCGCGCCGTCCGCCCCCTCCGGCTTCACCCCGATCATGCCGATGATCTCGACGGGCACGGTGGCGATGCTATACCCTGGGCGCCCGTCAGTTCAACGGCGCGGTGCGCGTCTAACAAGGCGCTCGGCGGCGGCTGGACCGCTTCGGCGGCCGCCGCGACCACGCCTCCGCGTGATGATCACCGGTGTGCGATCGTCCGGCTCTCAGCGCCAATCGTTTCTTGATCGCCCTGAGCTGCCGGGCTACCCTCTCGCGCGGATCAGGTGATCGAGTGAGCCCGGGCCGGCGTGCTGAATAGTGTCCGGCGGTGACGGCGTGACGAGCCCTCACGACGTGCTGCTGCTCGTGCCCCTCGTGATCTTCGCCGCGCCGATCACGATTCCCGTTCTTGTCCACCTCCTCCCCTTGCCCTTCGTGCTCCCGCTGGCCGCTCTCCTCGATCTTGGCTCCCCTGCCCCTTGCCGTCCAGGCCTCCACCTTGAAGCGCGAGGGCGCTAGCGCAGCCGCGGGCCCGGGTCCATCTTCAGGAAGACCCGACCACCCATCGGGTACCACTCCGGCGCGAGCGTGACCGCCTGGCCGACAACGTGGAGATCACGCCAGCACTCGGCCAGGCGGCTCTCGCGCCGGTATGACGTGCTGCCGCCGTGCCGGTACATCAGATCCATGGCCTCGCGAGCGCTGTCGGCGGCGTAGACCGCGGCCAGGCGGCAACGGGCCCGTTGCTCGAGGGTGGTGTCCTCACCGGCCGCGACGGTGTTCCAGAGCTCGGTGATCGTCGCGCTACGGTACGCGCGACCGGCGTTCAGGATCGCGTCGGCCCGACCGACCGCGTCCTGAACTTGAGGGTTCTCGCAGAGCCGACCGGTCCGGCCGCGCGGCGTCTTCTCGCCGGCCAGCTCGATCAG
>WNFU01002267.1_pt1 | contig 27285 bp, 20 predicted proteins | sample 5400121 | NCBI WGS metagenome assembly WNFU01 (sample SAMN13153360, study PRJNA577476) | soil metagenome | isolation source: 100 cm soil or saprolite under grassland replicate 1 | place: USA:California | collected 2016-06-15 | reverse complement strand
GAATGGCCATCTGAGGCGCCGCAGCCAGAACCGCCGTTCGGGAGACCTGTTTGGGAATTCATGGCGAAGGCACTCGCCGCCCGTCAATGACTCGCCATCCACCGTTCGCGGCAGAGTGGTGACGGCTTATGCCTGCAACGCGTAGAGAATGAAAAGTGGCCAAGTGCCGAGAAATCGTCCGGCGTCGAGCGGGTCATCGCTGCGGCGTTGATCGCGACTCAACCCACGCCGACTTGATCCTGGTTCCTTCTTCTTGCGACTATCGGCACGTCTCGACGTTCCCTGCGTTCTGGAGGTGTATGTGGTCGTCGCGTCGTCTCGCGCGAGCGCATTGCGCTATGAGGCGCCGCTCGTCCTCGCACTTACGGCTCTCCTCACCATCGTCTCGCTCGTGCCTCCGGGCCGCGCGGCCGTAGCAGCAGGCGTGGCGGCGTTTGTGCTGACCGTCGTCGCGTGGAAGCGCCGTGCGCACGGAGCGAGCTCCCTCGGTCTTCTGTTCGTCGCGTGCCTTGCGCTTGCTTTGGCAGGGTTCGGCCCGCAGCAGGCGGTGTTCGGGCTGGCGTTCGCCCTCTACGGCGTGGTCGCCTCCCGCGTGCCCTGGTTCCGCGAAGCAACCCGTTGGCTCACCATCGGCCGCCGAGATAGTCGCATCATGGCTTTGGGGGTTGCCTTTGCTGTGATCTCAGGTGCGACGCTGCTCCTGTGGTACGTCACCGCCCCACCCCGACGTCACCGATCTGGTTCGGATGTTCATCCCCAACTGGCCACTCTGGCTGCTTGTACCTGCCGCTCTCGTGTTCTCGGTCGTGAATGCAGCAGTCGAGGAAGCCGCGTACCGCGGCGTGGTGCTCGATGCGCTCGACAAAGCGCGGATCACAGCTCGCGCGGCGTTGGTCCTGCAGGCGGTCGCCTTTGCAGCGTTGCATTTCCGGGCGGGTTTCCCGTCATGAAAGGCGCAAACGTGGGAGGTTTCGAAGAGCTCATCCTCCTGGCGGTGGAGGCACTTGGTGACAACGCGTACGGTGTCACCGTTCAAGAACTGGCCGAACAGAATGCCAAACGGGCGGTCTCCCTGGGCGCGGTGTACGCGGCGCTCGATCGACTTGAAACGAAAAAGTTCCTCAAGTCGCGAGTCGAAGCCGGCGGCGACTACCGCGGAGGCCGGAGCCGACGGCACTTCGTGACGACTGCCGAGGGTCGGGCGGCGCTTGCGGAGATCAAGTGTCAGCGTGACGCCATGTGGCGTCTGATCGCGTCGGCGTCACGGCGACGTACATGAAGCGGTTATTCCGATGGCTGCTCGGTGGACGTGGGCAGGAAGCCGTTGACGACCTCCTCGATTTGTTCGACCGTCGCGTTGCGAAGGTGGGCCGTAGACGCGCGCGGCTGCGTCTGGCGCTTGATGTGGCCAGTTTCGTCAGTTTGGGCATTCAACAGCGGAGCCGCCTCATGATCGCGTCCATCCTCAGGATTGCTCACGGTCTCCTACCGGGATTATCCGGTGACCTCGGTTATGCCGCGCGCGTGCTGCGCAAATCGCCAGCGTTCTCGCTGGCCGCCATTCTCATCCTGACGTTGGGTATTGGCGCGACGACGGCTGTCTTTACGGTCGTCAATGCCATCGTGCTGGTCCCCACGGCGGCAGACAACACGGGTGCGGTCGGCATCTACTCGGGCAACACGACGAAGCCGGGAGTTTATCGACCGTTCTCGTACCTCGAGTACCAACAAATCCGGGCAGCCGGCCCTCCGTTCGTCGACGTCATGGCCTACACGTTTATTCGACCAGGAGTGACGGCCGGTGGCGATACACGACGAACCAATGCCGTCGTCGCAACCTCCAACTACTTCTCGATCTTCGACACGCAACTCGCTCTCGGCCGCGAATTCACGGCTGATGAGGAGCGTCCAGGCAGCGATATTCGAGTGGTCATTGTGAATTACGCGTATTGGCAGCGCGCGGGCGGCACGTCGGCCATTCTTGAATCGAAGGTGCGCCTTAACGGTCTCGACTATGCGATCGTCGGCGTCGCTCCGAAGAATTTCGCGGGGATCCTGTCGGTGATCACGCCCGAATTCTGGCTGCCGACTGGAGTGTTCGAGCGGTTGCCACACGAGGTGATCCGCGAGAGCCGAGCAGAACGTTTGGCCGATCCCACCGTGCGCAGACTGATGCTTGTGGGCCGTTTGCAGCACGGCTTGACGACGGCAACGGCAGCGCCGCTCTTGGACTCAATGAGCGCCAGACTCGCCGCGAAGGATCCGGCCTCCAACCGCGGCCAGACGTTGACGGTGCAGAAGCTGTCTCGCGTAAACATCAGCAGCCGCCCCGCCTCCGATGGCCCTGTGGCCGCCATCTCGGCGCTGGTGATGGGCATGGCATCGCTCGTCCTGCTGCTCGCGTGTCTCAATCTGGCCAACATGCTACTCGCGCGCGCGACCTCGCGTCGTCGCGAGATTGCGGTGCGCATGGCTGTTGGCGCCGGGCGGCTCCGGATCGTCCGGCAGCTCATTCTTGAAAGTTTGCTGCTCGCGCTGCTTGGCGGTGCCGCTGGTCTGCTACTCGCGTCGTTCGCGACGCGTGTATTGATGGCAAGCGCCGGCACGATGCTTCCTTTTCAACTTTCCTTCGATGGCACGCCCGACTGGCGTGTCCTGGCCGCAACCATCGTGTTCTGCGTGATTAGCACGTTATCCGCAGGACTCGGTCCCGCGTGGCGCGCGTCTTGCCCTGATCTCGTGACTAGTCTTAAAGCTCAGACATCGTCATTGACGATCGGTCGTCGACGTGTTTCGGTGCGGAACGCGTTGGTCGTATCGCAGGTCGCCGTGTGTCTGGCGCTGCTCGTGTCCGCGGGCCTCTTCGTTCGAGCGGCGCGATTGGCGGCGAACGACAATCCGGGGTTCGCCACTGACCGTGGGATTCTGATCCATATCGACCCGAGTCTGGCGGGGTACGACGAGCTCAGATCACGCACGGCGATCGCCCGTGTGATGGACAGCCTGCGTGCTCTTCCGGGGGTCGAATCGGCGAGTCTCGGGAGCATTGTGCCTTTTGGCGACGAGCGTGACGGCCGCGGCGTTCTTCGCGCGGATTCCCGGCCCGACAGTGAGCCCGTTGGCGCGACGTACACCGTCATCGGTGCGGACTATTTCGAGACGCTGGGCGTGCCGATCGTGCAGGGGCGCGGGTTCTCAACCGTGGAGGAGTCGTCGGCGGTTGGCGTGCGATCCGCCGTCATCGATCAACCGCTCGCGGCGTTGCTCTTTGGCAACGCACCACCAGTCGGCCAGATGATTCGATTGGCGGGCGACGAGGACCAGAGTCCTACGATGCAGATCGTTGGGGTCGTGGCCGGTGTCCGCAACTCGATTTCCGATCCGGCTCCAGGGGCGCACGTCTACGTGCCGTTTGGTCAGACATTCGCAAGTGGGCAGTACCTGCACCTGCGAATTCGCCCTGGTGCTGAACCCGGAGCGTTTCTCGACGTCGTGCGGCAGACGATGACGCGCGTGGATCCGGATCTGCCGATCCTCAAGCTCAGGACGCTCGAGCAGTTTCTCGGTGATAGCCTGCCCCTCTGGTTGCTCGCGACGGCGGGGCAGCTCTTTTCAACCTTCGGAGTCGTCGCGCTGATCCTTGCCGTGGTCGGCGTCTACGGCCTGCGCGCATACGTCGTGTCCTGTCGCACACACGAAATCGCCATCAGGCTTGCTCTCGGTGCGACTCCGCGCGACGTGCTGTGGATGATCGTCGGCGAAGGCGTCGCGCTCACCAGTGTCGGCCTCTTGATCGGTGTCGCGATCGCCTGGTGTGTGGCGCGCGTAGTGAGCGTGATTCTTTTTGGCGTCAGCCCAACGGATCCGCTCGTGTTTGCGACCGCGATTTGCATTCTCGCATCTGCTGCGCTCATCGCCTCATATGTGCCAGCCCGGGGGGTCACGAGCTTGGCGCCGACCGAGGCGTTGCGCATCGACTGATCTGGCTCTCGCGAGATCATGCGATTGACATACATAGAACTACAATGTATAAGACTTCTACGTATGGACATGAGTAAGGACTTGGTTGCCGCTTCCGCCACGCCGCTCGCGCTCGCCATCCTTGGCGAAGGCGACAGTTACGGCTACGCCATCATCAAGCGAGTGACCGAGTTGTCAGGCGGGCACCTGCAGTGGACCGACGGCATGCTCTATCCCGTGCTGCACCGGCTCGAGCGCCAAGGTCATGTCGCGGCGAAGTGGTGCGCCTCCGAGAACGGCCGCAGGCGTAAGTACTACCGGATCACGAGAGAGGGCCGGGCGCAGCTCGCATCCCACCGGCAGCAGTGGCAGGCCGTGGACGGTACCCTGCGGAGTATCTGGATGAAGGCGTGCACGGCATGACGACCTTCGCCGATCGACCGCTCGAGGAGCAAATCGCGCAGTGGCGGGCGTACCTGCGCCGCCGGCAGGCCGTTCACGGCCCCGACGTGGAGGAGCTCGAGGGACATCTGCGCGACCAGCTGGTGGCGCTCACCGACGCAGGCCTGGCAGGCGATGAAGCTTTCTTAGTCGCGGTCAAGCGAATGGGCAGCCTCGATGCGCTGTCACGCGAGTTCGCACGCGCGCATTCCGACCGGCTGTGGAAGCAATTGGTCATGGCGCCCGACGCTGAAAAGCCGGCCAACACAGGACGCGCCGAGATCCTCGTCGTCCTGTGCCTTGCCGTCGCCGCGGCACTGGCCGTTAAAGTGCCGGCGCTGTTCGGTCTTCGGCTCAGCCCTGATGAAGAACTGCCGCCTTTCTACGCCCGGAACGCCAGCCTGTTCGTCTTCCCGCTGCTCACCGTCTACTTCGTGTGGAAGCGCGGGTCGGACCTTGTACGCGGCCTCTGCCTCGCGCTGCCCTTCGCCGCCGGGGCCATTTTCGCCAACGTCTTCCCCTTCCACAATCCAGGACGGCTCGACAACTTCCCGGAGGGCAGCGACACTCAGCTGCTGACCGGTTTGCACCTGCCAATCGCCCTGTGGCTGGCCGTCGGCTTTGCGTACGTCCGAGGCCGCTGGTTCGACGATGGTGGGCGCATGAACTTCGTGCGGTTCTCGGGCGAGCTGGCGATTTACTACGTGCTCATCGCGCTCGGCGGGGGCGTCCTCACCGCCTTTACGGTGATGTTGTTCAAGGCCATCGAGATGAACCCTGAGTGGTTCATCGGCGGCTGGCTGATTCCGTGCGGGGCGGCAGGGGCCGTCATCATCGGATCCTGGCTCGTGGAGGCGAAGCAAAGTGTCATCGAGAACATGGCACCGGTGCTGACCAGGCTGTTCACGCCGCTGTTCACAATTCTGCTACTGGTGTTTCTGGCCACGATGGCGTGGACAGGCAGTCCCATCAACGTGAAGCGGGAGGTACTGATCGGCTTCGACCTGCTGCTGGTGCTGGTCGTCGGGCTGGTGCTCTACGCCGCCTCCGCACGCGACCCGCAGGCACCGCCCGACTTCTTCGACGGCCTGCAACTGCTGCTCGTGGTCAGCGCGCTCGTGGTCGATGGGGTGGCGCTCGCGGCGATCGCCGCCCGCATCTCCGAGTTTGGCTTCACTCCCAACCGAGTGGCAGCTCTTGGCGAGAATCTCATTCTGCTCGTCAACCTGGCGTGGTCGGCGTGGCTCTATGCGTGCTTCCTGCGTCACCGAGGCTCATTTGCCGACCTGGAACGATGGCAGATCGCCTATCTGCCCGTGTACTCCGTATGGGCGGCATTGGTGGTTGTCATGTTCCCGCCAGTGTTCGGCTACCGTTGATGCCCTCCTGAGCACCGCACCGGCGGATAGTCGCCAAGTGTTTACTGGACCGATCGATCTCGACACCCCGCTCGGATGGCGGTCCGCTTTCGCGTTTCCGCTGCAGACTCGCGAAAGCCGACGGGAAGTGTTCATCGGTGCGGCCCTTCTCCTGCTGCCAGTCGTCGGATGGTTGCTGAACATGGGGCATCGCGTTCAGATGGTCCACAACATGCAAAACGGCATGTGTCCATGGCCAGCCTGGCGCCACTATGGTCGTCTCCTCAAGTACGGCACGGTGACATTTCTGGGCATGGTCGAGTACGCCCTGCCGGCGATGGCGGTGGGCGTTCTGGCGTGGCGAAGAGGCTCGTGGGCACTCGCCCTCGTCGCCATCGGCCTGTGGCTCCTGGCGACGGTGGCAGTGCCCGGGTACATGTCGCACTACTGCCTGCGATTCGACGCCAGAGAAGTGTTCAATCCGGTCAAAGCGTTGCGGCGTGTTGCCCAGGGTGGACGAGCCTACTGGCATGCCTGGCTGATCGCGTTGGCGGCGTTAAGTGTTTCGTGTCTCGGGCTGCTTGGTTTCGGTGTGGGGTTCTTGGTGACCAGTGTTTGGTTTTGGCAGGTGGCGGGCTTCAGCTTCGCCACTGTATTCTCACAAAAGTTCGATCTACACCGCCCGGCCTCCAACGTCCGCACGCAGCCGCCGGCGCGACCGCCTGCCGTCGCGAGGCACGATCACTTACCGCGCCACGGCTGAAGCGCTGCCGACAGGCCGCTGCCGAAGTCATAAGAACGATTCGATATCTTGTGCGCAAAGCGGCAGCGGTTCGCGCTGATTAGCCGCCAAAGCGATCCGACGGGAAGCCACGTGCTTGACTTGTTTTTTTACGAGCATTTGTGCTACGAGTCGGCCACGCACGAAAAATCCGAGTCCTGGAACTCACTGGATTCCAGACATTCACGTATGAGGAACTGAAAGCTGCCGTCGATGCCGCCCACATCCTTGGAAAGAAGGTTGCGGTTCACTCGTACGGACCAGGAGGAGCTCGCGATGCCACGCACGCCGGGGCCGATACCATCGAACACGCGGTTGACATGGACGATGCAACCCTGGCGGAAATGGTGAAGCGAGGAACATTCTACGTGCCGACAATCGATCACAACCGGTGGTATCGCGACAACCTCAAGACGGCGACACCGGAGGACAAAGATCGCTTGAACGATTTCATCAATCGCAATCTCGAAACCGCCAAGCGGGCTGTCAAGGCAGGAGTGAAGTTCGCGATGGGAAGCGACGGCGGAGCGACCGCCCTACTTGGTGAAACAACGCAAGAACTCGCGTGGTTCGTGAAGGCGGGCATGACGCCAGACCAGGCGCTGGCCACGGCGACGACCAACGGTGCTGCGATGCTTGGAAAGGAAAACGAGCTCGGGAAGCTCGCTCCCGGATATCTTGCGGACATTGTCGCAGTGGACGGCGATCCCACGAAAGACATCAACGTCGTCATTCACAACGTGCAATGGGTGATGAAGGGCGGTGTTGTTCTGGTCGATAAGGCGCAGCCCAAGCGTAGTAACTGATCTGAATCCACTCGGTTGGCGTCGGAACCGGAAACGCCGGAATATTTTCGGCCATCCCTTAGCTGCGTAGCGCATGAAAAGCTGCCATTGGAGGAATGCGACTTGGCTGTTGCCAGTCACGCTCGTTTTGCTGGCGCCTGCTCGCGCACAGGATGGGTTTTCGGGTGTCGCGAAGGTGTGCGAAGACGTGCGGAACGAGCTGGCCGCACCCGGTCTCTCAGTGGCCGTGGCGATGAACGACAAACTTGTCTGGTCGTCCGGTTTCGGATTGGCCGACATCGAGAATGACGTTCCTGCCCGAGGCAACACCGTCTATCGCATTGCCTCAATCTCGAAGACATTTGCGGCGACGGCGGTGCTGCAGCTGGTTGATAGCGGTGCTGTGCGGTTGGATGATCCGATCGAGAAGTACGTACCGAGCTTCCACCATCCTGTGACCATTCGTCAGATCCTGAGCCACACCTCGGGAATCAGACATTACAAACCTGGCGAGAACAACTCCACTGTGCGCTACAACTCGCTGGCGGATGCCATAGCAATCTTCAAAGACGATCCGCTGTTGTTTCCGCCAGGCACAAAGACCTTGTACTCCAGCTATGCGTTCAACTTGCTCGCTGGTGTGGTGGAAACGGCGAGCAGCATGCCGCTGGAATCGTTTTTAAACGAACACATCTTCAAGCCTGCTGGATTGGCCGCCACGCAGCTCGAATACGCGGAACGAATCGTCCCACATCGCGCGCGTGCATACGAACGCACAGGCGACGAGCTTCACAACGCGCCGTACGTCGACAACAGCATCAAATGGCTAGGCGGAGGGATGATTGCGTCGGCCGAAGATCTTATTCGCTTCAATATCGCTCTCAATGCCGGGAAGCTTGTCACGCCAGACAGCCTCCGACTGATGAACACTGCTGCTGCGCTGAACGACGGCACCCCCATCGAGTACAGCTTGGGATGGGAATTGAGCACGGATGCTCGAGGCAATCACTATGTTGACAAATACGGCAGCGGCACGGGAGTGAGCACGTACCTTCTCCGAATTCCCCAGAAGCGGTTCGCGGTCGCGATTCTTATTAACTTGAGTCGAGGCAATATCAAGTCTTCCGCGCGTCGAATAGCTGACGCGCTCCTTGCAAGCGGACCTGTACGCGCGCAACAGAACGATACCAGTTCAGGTCGCCGTTAGTTCTGCCTCAGCCTCGTGGCAGTAGGTCTCTCTAACTGAGAGGTTGGGCGCACCAATGTTTCGCCAGATTGGCGTCGTTTCAAGGTCTATCCGGCTGGGAATCTGTCTGTGGCAGTCGGCGGATCTTCCACCACAGAGTCACGAGGAATCCAAGGATAAGGAATGTCGCCACTCCGAGTCCCTGTCGTCTGAATTGCAACTCCCGCTGCGCTTCTTCGCCCACGGCTCGCGCGCGTTCAGCGGCCGCAAGCCCCTGGCCCGCCATGTCGTCGAACGGCCTCACAGCAAATGCGTGGACGAGCACGCGCGATTGAATGCGGTGGTCAGCCGCCTGCCGTAACGCCACCCGCCCCTCGTCCACCAGCATTCCCGCGCGCTCGGCATGCCCCAACACGGCATCCGCCGCGGCAATTTGAGAGGACAGCCGATCGAGCCCTTGTCTTACAGCGACGATGGTTTTCGCACCACCGGTGCTTTCGTCGTGACATTTGGCGCACACCGCGTCCTGCTGGAGCCCGACCCATTCGTCAGAGGGGTGTTCGATGCGGTGGTTGCCATGGCACGCTAGGCATTCGGCCTGGCCCATCGCTTCGAAAATCGCTTTCTTCGGACTCGCCCGGAACAATTCGGCTTCACGCGCGTGGCACTGCGAACAGACATTGGCGACCGCGTCGACGCCCGGCGGCGTTGCGCCGTGGCTTCCGTGACAGGTGCTGCAGGTCGGGGCCGAGGTGTCGCCGCGGGTGAGCAGTGCCGCCGCATGCACGCTGGCCGACCAGTCCGGAAACGCCGTCGGCTCGCGCCCGAACGCCACCATGCGGCCGCGATCGGCGTGACACGCGGCGCACGTCTTCGCGGTGTTGCCCGGCGCAACCGGCGAGCGCGGGTCCTTGACCGGCCTGATGCCGTGCGCGCCGTGACAGTCGCTGCAGGTCGCGACGCGCTCCTCGCCCGCAGCCATACGCTTGCCGTGCGTGCTCGTCACGTACTCGGCATATTGATCGATTCGTAATTGAGGGGCGAACCTTCGCATGTAGGCGGCATCGCTGTGACACCGTGCGCACATGGGCGCGACGGCAGTCCGCCGAATCGCATACGATGCGCTATGCGGGGCGGCGCCGGACCGAACCGGACCACCGCCATGACAGCTCTCGCACGTGAGGCCAGCGCCCGCGTGTGCGTCATCGCGAAATGCGGCCCTGGCGTTCTCCTCAACGCTCTGCGCGGCCGCAGCTTTCGACAGCACCAGCAGCGCCAGCGGCATGACCAGGAGCATCGCCCAGAGACGGGTCTCCGCAGTCATCTCGCCTCCGTTTGCAGCGCGACGATCGTCATGACCAACATGAACAGAAGGATCGTCGCGGCCAGAACCGATACCGCACGTCGGGACGCGGGCGTGTTTCGATCGAGCAAGGGGAGCGCGACGAGCGCCGCTCCGCCAACGGCGAGCACGATCACGGCCAGCAGTTCGCCGTTGATGCCCAGGACGCGAGCGGGGACATACTTCAATGTCTGAAACGTCCAGAGGAAGTACCATTCCGGTCGGATGCCTGCCGGCGCAGGGGCAAATGGATCGGCCTTCTTCCCCAGCTCCCACGGCATGAACGCGGAGAGCGCCGCCAGAAGCGCCAGGACGATCGTCCAGCCGAAGAGCTCGCGCAGCACGAAATGCGGAACGAAGGGCACCGCCCGCACCCGGCGACCGTCGCGTTGCACGCTGTGCTCCACGCTCCGCGGAACGCTCATGCCGTGCGCCTGGATCAGCCAGAGGTGCAGCATCAACACCGCAGTGGCAATGGCGGGCAGGATCGCCACATGGACGCCGAAGAAACGGGTCAGCGTTGCTCCCGTGACGTCCTTTCCCCCGCGCAGCAGGCGCACTGAAAAATCACCGACGAGCGGCACCGCACCGCCGATCTCGGTGCCCACCCTGGTGGCGAAATACGACAGCTCGTTCCAAGGCAGGAGATACCCCGTGAAGCCGAATGCGAGCGTCAGGAACAGCAAGACGGCGCCAGAGATCCACGTGAGCTCGCGTGGCGGACGATAGGCCTTGAGGAAGAGCACACTGAACATGTGCGCAAACGCCGCCGCGACCATCAGGTTGGCCGACCAGGCGTGAATCGATCGCACAAGCCAGCCGAAGGGCACACGCGTCATGATGAACTGGACGCTTTCGTACGCCTCGCCAGCACTTGGCCGGTAATACAGCAGAAGTAAGGCCCCGGTCCCGACTTGGATCGCGAACAAGAACAGCGTCATCCCGCCGAAGTAGTACCAAATGGAGAAGCGATGCTGCGGGACGGTTTTGTGACGCAGCGCGTCAGCCAATGCCTGGAGCGGGAGCCGTTCGGCGAGCCAGCCGCGGACCCGTTCGGCCATCACGCCTTCCGCGAGATCACAATCTCATCGCCGGCGACATTCACGTCGTAGGCTTCCAAAGGGCGCGGAGGAGGACCGCTGATGTTCCGGCCATTGAGATCGTAATGTCCGTTGTGACAGGCACACCAGATGTGCTGCAAGTCGTCTCTGTACTGCACGGTGCAGGCAAGATGCGTACAGGTGGCGGCAAAGGCCCGCAACTCCCCCGTCGCGGTGCGGACGACAATCGCGGGCGCGGAGCCGAACGGCACGATGCGGCCGGAGTTTGGCGACAGCTGCGAGGCCGCGCCGGCCCGCACCGAGGCGGTCGCGGCTTCCGGCACCTCGGGCGGGACCACATAGCGCAGCACCGGATACAGAATGGCCCCGAGTACGCCCGCGGCCCACGTGCCCAGCAGCCAGTTGATAACGCTGCGCCGGTCGGAATCCGGCAGTCCGGCCGGCTCCGACTCGCCAGCACTCGCTTCGCCTGACGTCATGCGATCTCCAGGACACCTTGTGTCCCGTCGAACCGAGTCAATGAGACTGATCCACTCGTGAGGTCATGCTACGACGCGGGATTGCTTGGGTCTGTTTTGCTCGCCGCAGGCGGCCTCACTTCTTCATCATCATTCCACGCCCCGCCCATCCTTTGCCGATGCATTTTGCGCCACGGACGCCACCAAGCGGAAGCCGGGCGCTGAGCTGAACGTGAGGAGCATGGCGACCGAGTTTTTGCACAGGCCTAACCGACGATCGTCGGCGTATTCAACCCCGCCCACCGATCGGATGACCGCGAACGGATGTCTTCTTAGAAATCGATGCGAATCAGCGGCATGATTGGGAGCGGACGTCGTTCGTCGGGGAGCACATCGCGTCGAAGATCGTTCGTCGGACCGAACAACCCCTCCTCATAGATCAGGCGTTGCCGCTCCGCGGGCGGCGCCGGCGACCGCCGGCGCACCTGATCGATCAGCGCCTGGTAAACCGGGTCGGTGCGCTTGTCGGGCTCGTCATAGTACGTTTCGACGATCATCGCCTGCTGTTCGGCGGTGTACTCACTGAACGATTTTCCCGGACGGACGACGTCGGTCAGGTCGTAGGCGGCGTTGCGTGACCCGGTCGCGGCCCACGCGGCAACCTGGTGGCATATCGAGTCGGAGATGTAGGCTGCGCCGCCGTGCTGGTACTGCCAAACGTGAGTCAGTTCGTGAATGAGCGTGGCGGTGGACATCGAGCCGCTCGCGCGGATGTAGTCGCCGAGCGTCGTGGGCGCCGCCGCCAATCGTGTGGTGACGATACGCACTGGGTCGAGGTCGAGTGAATTGCCGAAGATTTCACGCGCTTCGCGGCGCTCGGCGTCGTTGAGGCTGCGGCCACGGCCGAACGCCCAGCCATATTGGTAGGCCAACGTCTCGAGGACCGGGAATCTCAGGCGCACGCTCCGGCTCGACACGCTGCTACTCAGCCCCGTCGAGATAGGGGTCGGTGTTCCCGTAAGCGTCAGCGTCCCTGCGTCAATTTCCGCTCCATTGGGATCCGAGCCTGTCGATCCGCCCTGACTGTTTCCCGGCATCGCTCGCCTCTCCGCTTCTTGGTGCGATTATCGTCTAAATGATTCTCCCGCGATCCGGTCGCCATGCCACGCGCGGACCGGCCAAGAGTTCGCTGCTCGGAGACTCGAAGCGCCGCGTTCCGACCTACAGGCGCGGTAGTACGCGTTTAGTACCTTCCGTCTCCTTCCGAACCACAACCGGCTTGGCGAGCGTCGTCGCTCCGATCTGCAATGTTGCCGTGTACGTTCCGGGTGCGACACGCCTGCGGCGCTGACGAGCGCTGGGCGTCAGGCCGCCGCCATCGCCGAAGCCCGCTGATACGGCGCCTGCCTTCGCCGCGTCGGTTTCGAGGTCCCATTGCACCTGGTGCAATCCAGGCGAGCCGGGGCCTGACAACGTGCGCACCACGCTGCCGTTGGAATCCTTGATCGTCAGCGCGACGTTGCCGCTCACTGACTGCTTCAGGTAGTACGTGAGCACGGCGCCGTATGGTGGATTCTCGCCTCTGAAGAAAAGGTTTCCGTTGACCTCCTCCACGCCCGTCCCGTACGTATACCGGATGTTGTATGCGGTCGTGGGTTTCACGTCGAACAGGACGGCTGATTGCGCGATCGCGTCCGTGAGCTGCTCGATCGGCGCAATGTCGACCACCCAGATCGATCGGCCGAACGTGCCGACGACGAGCTCGCGATCGCGCGCCTGGATGGCCAACGAGCGCACGCCGGTATGCGGCAGGTTGCTCTTCCACCGCATCCAGTGACCACCCTGATCGAGCGAGACGAACAGGCCGCTTTCGGTGCCGACGTAGAGCACGCGGGTGTTGTGCGGGTCCTCCCGGATCGTGTACGTCGAGCCCCACGCCGGCAGGTCGCTCGTGATGTTCGTCCACGTCTTGCCAAAATCGGTGGTCTTGAAGATATAGGGATGAGTGTCGTCGTGATAGTGAAGATCGAACGCGACGTACGCGGCGCCGGCTCCTGTGCGTGACGGTTCGATGCGTGACACAAAGCCCTGTTGATGCGGCCCGCTCGGCAGGTTGGTGTCTACCCGCGTCCACGTGCGCGTGCCATCGCGCGACACATGAATCCAGCCGTCATCGGACCCGGCCCACATGACGTTCGGCTCGATCGCCGACTGCGCAATCGAGAACAGCGAACCATAGGTGTGATACCCCTCGCCCACGGCAGGAAACTGCCGATCCTGCTGGCGCGTGAGATCGCCGCTCACGGGTTCGCAGCGGCGGGCGACTTCGTCGAACTCACCCGGACCGAGCACGCGACAGCGGAAAACATATTGGGCGCCCAGATAGATGACGTCGGGATCGAGGACGGAAATAATCAACGGAGGTGTCCAGTTCCATCGAAGCGGCGCGAGCCCAAGTTGCTTGGCTTCCGCCGGCGTCGGTTGGAACTCGGTGCGAATCCAGCTTCCGAGATCGAGGCGCGAGGTGTTCCCGCTGTTTTGCGCCATCCAGATCACGTTCGGATTACGCGGGTCGGGATGTATGGCCATCCCGTCGCCCGTCGAGCGTACCTTGAACCAGTCGTGATCCGTGATCCCCTCGTTGTCGTACGTGCGACTTGGACCAATCCATGACGCCGTGTCCTGCATGCCGCCGTACACCCAGTACGGATCTTGCGCGTCGACATCCAGCTCGTAGAACTGACCGATCGGCAACACGGTTTGAACCCATGTGCGGCCACCGTCGACAGACGTGTGAACGCCGCCATCGCCCGCGAGGACCAGCCGGTCCGAATCGCGCGGATCGATCCACAACCCGTGCAGATCGGCATGCACGTGCGTGGTGTTGTGCTGCGTCCACGTCATGCCGCCATCGTCCGACCGGAAGAGTGAGAGGTCGAGTATCCACAGTCGTTTGTCGTTGCCGGGATCGATCTTGAGGTGCGTGTAATAGGTGCGCGACGCGAGCCGTGGGTTGATGCGTTGCCACGTGGTTCCGCCGTCATCGGATCGAAAGACACCGCCGGCGGTGCTCGACCGAACTCCGCGCTGCGGCTCGCCCGACAGGACGTAGGCAAACACCGTGTCCGGTGCGTTCTGCGCGACCTCGAGCTCGATCTTGCTGAGCGGCTCGGCAGGAAGTCCTCCGGTCAGGCGCGTCCAGTGGTCGCCCCCATCGGTGGTCTTATAAATCCCACTCCCGGGACCAGATTCGCGCATGATGGCGCCGCCCGATCGCATGCGCTGCCACGTGGAGGCATACAACACGTTCGGGTTCCGCGGATCGATCGCAAGGTCAATGCAGCCAGTCATGTCATCGACGTAGAGCACCTTCTGCCACGTCCTGCCTGCATCACGCGTTCGGAACACACCGCGATCGATATTGCGACCCCACAGGTGGCCCATCGCGCCGACGTAGACGGCATTCGGGTCGCGCGGGTCAATCACGAGCGCCGCAATCTGCTCGGTTGTCTCGAGTCCAACGTGCTGCCAGGTTTTGCCGGCGTCGACGGATTTCCACGCGCCATAGCCAAGGGCGTTCGACTGGCGTGCTGCAGGCTCACCGCTCCCGACCCAGATCACGTTCCGATCCGATGGCGAGATGGCGACGGCTCCGCACGATGCGCCGTTCTCCTCGTCGAAGATCGGCTCAATGGTGGCGCCGAAGTTCGTCGAACGCCACACGCCGCCTTGGGCCGTGCAGACATAAAACAGGTTGGGCTGACCTGGAACGCCAACCACTTGCCATGCGCGCCCTGCTGGCGCGTTTGGTCCGATCAGCCTGAATCGCAGCGAGTCGAGTAGCCGCGCGTCGACTGGATTTCCGCCGCGCGGCGCTTGCGCGAAGAGGGTTCCGCACATGATCGCGGCGATGAGTGCGAGCGCGAGGTGCCATATGCGCGCCATCGTCATCTCCCATCAGAACTCGAGCCGCAGTCCCACCTGGAGACGACGTGGTCCCGAAAAGTCTCCGCTCGTCGGACTTCCGGTCTGTCGCGTCGCGACACCCCAACCGGCGGGATCGAGAATCGAGAGGCTCGGATCCGAGAACATCACGGAGTTGAACACATTGAAGAAATCGGCAGACACGCTCATCTTCGTCCGTCCCACCGCGAGCGACTTGCCGATCGACAGATCCACGTTCCAGATCGGAAAGCCGCGCACCGCCCCTCGATTGGTGCGATTGTCCACTCCGATCAGCACGTGGCGGAAGTTGCGGAACACCTCTTCGGGATTCTCGAAGAGATTCACGCCCGTGCCGCCGGTGGCCGGATTGCCGGACGAGGCCACGCCGCCGGAGCCTGGCACGTCGTAATGCTTTCCGCCGTTGTAGGTTTGCTCATCGATCAAGGGAGCGGTCTCGTTGCCGCCGAAGCCGAAGTTCTGTCCGCCGTCGCCAACCGCAATTGGCAAGCCGCTATAGGCAAGACCGATGAACGACACGTACCAGCCGCCAAGCAGCGGATTGGATCGTGCGAACGGTAATTCGTACGTGCCGTACACCGTCAGCGAGTGACGCCGGTCGCTCAGCGCATCACCGTAGTCGTAGTCCCAATTGAACGAGTCGGTGATGCGCCCACCGCCGCTGTCCTGCGGAAGACCGCCCTGGTCCTTGAAATGCGACCACGTGTACGTCGCGTTGAACGTGAGGCCGTGCGTCGGCCGCTTGGCCACGCTGAAAAAGACGGCGTTGTAATCCGATCGACCACCGAAGGTGAGGTAGTCGAACCGCTGGAACTGCAGATTCGTGATTGGCTGCAGGCCGCGCGCCATCAAACGCGGATCGATCTGGTTCGAGAAGAGGGTGCCGACCTGACCGGATACGAAGTTTGCCGTTGCTGCGCTGGCGAGCGTCGCGGTGCCGCCGTTCCCGAGATTGTTCTCGAACCACGGCTGTGGCGTGACGCGAGTGGCCGCAACGCCCGATCGCAGCTCGCCGGCTACGGCGTTGAAGGCGTCCGCAAACGTCTGCCTGGATTGACCGCTCATGTCGGTAATGAAATAGGGGACCGGGTTGATGTTGAGCGACGCGGGCAGATTGCGCCCGTGCCGCCCAATCCAGCCGACTTCGACGATCATGCTGCCCGGCACCTCGCGCTGAACCGATGCGGTGAAATTATGCGAGTGTCCGATGCTGTACTCCGGATCGAATGCACGTCCGGTGAGGATCGGATAACCGATGCCCGCGTTGGGATTGCGGGGCGTCGGAACGAATGGGAACGTGAGCTGGGGTGGAATCGTCAGCTGCGGGATCGGGCCATCGACGCCGACGCGGTAAAAGTCGCCGTTCGCGTTGCGCGGACCCTGGATCGTGATCGTCTGCGCGAAGTTCTCGTTGCCCGTCATCGGCGTTTCCACCGGTCGACCAATGCTGAGACGATCGAAGGTCAGGCTATATCCACCGCGGATCACGCTGCGTCGGCTACCGAACACGCGGCCGATCAATCCGCTGTCGGCCTGTGGCTGCCACGTCGCCGCAACGCGCGGAGACGGCTTCCTCTGTGTCGGGTAGATGTTGTCGTCAGCGCTGCTGAGCGGCGCGAACCCGACGAGCGGGTTGTACGCCTGCCCGCGCCGCGCCGCTTCGGCTTTCGCATCGATGAACTCCTTCGGTTTCAGCGGCTGTCCGGTCGACATGTCGATGACAAATGCCTGCCGATCGGCGATGTCATGCGCCGGTGTTTCGATGACGAAGTTCAACCCGTAGTTGAGCGTGAACGCGTCGCCCAGTCGCCAGGTATCGGACGCATACAGCTCGTTGTGCCACGCGTAGACGTCGTTTTCGAGTGGCGTGCCGATCGGCAGCGCGTTGCCATGTGTATCGCGGGCCAGGAACCCCGAATAGTTGTCGAGCATTCCGAGCATCGCCGCATACAAGTTGTCCCAGCGGGCCACGTCGGCCGAGCGCAGGCAGTTGGTCTGCGTTCCGACGCACGTTGGCGGCCGGTTCAAGGGCGAAGGTGTCAAGAATGTCCCGGAACCAATGAGCGCGAACGGCGTCGTGAGCAGACCCGATTTGTCGTTGCGGCGATGCTTGAAGTTGACGCGTAGCATGGTCACGCCGCTTTGCACGGTGTGAGTTCCCTTCGTCCACGTCAGCGTGTCGGCCCATTGCCAGACCCGCGAGCGCGAGAACTGCGGTCCGAGCCCGGTCGGATCGCCTGGTTCGCCAAGCAGCGCACCGGCGAAATCGATCGGTGCGCCGGCGGCAGGCACTTGAATGCGTGGCAGCGCGCGCGCGAGCGGCACGCCTGTCTGTGCCCATCCCATTCGCGCTTCATTGAACATCGTCGTGCGCAGCTGACCACTCAGCACGACCGCCACGTTGCGTGGATCGGAAGGAGAGCTCGAGAGCGGCAGGAACGCCTGACCCTTCGTGATCGCGGGGTCGAACTCGACTTTCGCGGTGTTGCCGACGCGCTCGCGCTGCCACAACAGAGAGCCGTACAGCCGCCAATTGGTCGACAGATTGTGATCCACCCGCGTGAGCGACAGGTCGTTGTTCTGTGATGTGTCATCGGGACCGCGAAACCCAACCGTGTTGAGACCGTCGCCATCGGACGGCGAGTTCCCCAGCGGGTAATGCTCCATGAGCTCGCGAATCACAGGGCTCATGCCGATGCCACGCGCGTCGCACGCGTTGGCGTTGGCCGGTCCACAGAGCGTTGACGTTCGGATGTCGTAGCTGACGATGTTGCCGGCGCCGTCGCGGAAGCGGAGGATGCCCTGACGAAATGAATCGGTGGGCACGAGCCTGACGACATCTGTCGACTGCGGAAAGCGGCGTCCTTCGTAGAAGCCGAAAAAGAACGTCTTGTTGCGCAGGATCGGACCGCCAAGACGCGCGCCACCGCGATTGTCGCGGAGCGGAGGCGGTGGCTGGCCCAGTCGGTTACGTGTCCACGTGTTCGCCTGCAGGCTGTCGTTCTGATGGTACCAATACGCGGCGCCATTCAACCGGTTCGAGCCGCGGCGCGTCGCGAAGGTGAACTGCCCACCCCCTGAACGCCCGAAGCTCGCGTTCGCGTTTGTGGACGTCGCACGAAACTCCTCGATCGCATCGATGGGCACCATCATGCCCGGCCCTATCTGACCGGTGATTCCGCCCATTTCGGGCTCGGAGATGTCGACGCCGTCGAGCGTGAACACGTTCTGATCGGATCGCGCGCCCGCCACGCCGCCGCCCCGAGACGTCGAGGCGCCAAACAGCGGCTGCGCACCGACCTGGAGGTAGAGCAATTCCGAGGCGCGACGTTGGACAGTGGGCAGGCGCACCATCGCTTCGCCTCCGACGACGTTGCCGACCGAGGCGTCGAGCGTTTGGAGATCCATGCGCGCTTCGCCTTTGACCTCCACTGTCTCGGCGAGCTGGCCCAAGCCCAAGGTGGCGTTGGCCAGGACCGACTTGGCCACCTCCACTTTGACCGTCATCACCGTTGTGCGGAATCCGCTCAGGCTCACGGTGATTCGATAGTCGCCGGGGCGCAGGTTCGGCAAGGTGAACTGGCCAGTCTCGCTTGACAACACGTTCACAGTCGTATTGGTGGCGAGATCGACCGCTTCGATGGTCGCACCTGGCAGGCGAGCGCCGCTCTGATCGGAGACGGTCCCGACCACCGTGCCGGTCGTCGCCGTTTGCGCCGATGCGAGGGACGCGGTGACGAAGGCCGTGAAGAGGACAAGACAGACTGGAAGGGAACGTCGCATGTCGCCTCCTGTCTCGGCTCGAAAAGTAACCGGTGCGGCGGTTGGTGCCGATCGATTAATTGGGGTGCATTCTACTCCTAGAGATCAGGCAGGGCTGCTGCGCCGCAAACATGTCCGCAACATCCTGCGCGTCATGGAGCAGTTCCAACGCGCTGCTGGTGCTGCCGGCCGGCGGCAACCGTAGTAATCTTGGCGGACACCGCGTGCGCGCAGTCGCCGTTGTACTGTTCCTTCTCGCCTCGCCACTCAACGCGTTCGCGCAATCATCGCCGGCGCGATTCGAGGCGGGGGCCCATCTCGCGTCAGCCGCGTCGGGTGAATTCAACGCCACCGACGTCGGTGTCGGAGGACGACTTGCCTGGTTTCCCTGGCGGGCGTTCGGCGTTGAGGCGGAGTTCACCTCCTACCCGCGGCGTTTTCCGGACCCGCCGGCGTTCAGCCGGTCACGATTCGAGGGACTGTTTGGCCTCACGCTTGGGCCAGCCTTCGAGCATGCGCGGGCGTATGCGCGAGTGCGCCCCGGGTTTGTGACCTTTCACGAAGCGCCGGGCCCGATCGTCTGCATCCTGATTTATCCTCCTCCGCTCCAGTGCGTCCTCGCTGCGGGGCAGACGCTCTTTGCGCTCGATCTCGGAGGTGGAGTCGAGATCTTTCCGACGCGTCGGACGTACGTGCGCGTTGATGCCGGCGATCGGCTTCTGAGATACACAGGTCCAGTGCTGAGCAGTGACCGTCGTGCACGCGCCGGTTCGTTCTTCGGCCACGATTTTCGATTCGCCGCGGGCGGTGGCGTTCGCTTTTGAAATGCGTTGATCGGCGCCGAGGCATTCATTCGAGTAAGGCGAGGTCCGCTTCGGAAGATGAACTAACGGCCTAGCGTGGCAGCGTCTTTGTCAGGAAACAGATCGCGCCCGCGCAACAGTTCGGCTGCGTTCTTCGCGCCGCCGACGAAAGGAATCATGTCAAGGGCTGTGTGGACAACGCCGCGGATGACGCCTTTGCGGCGCATGGCCGACCCGAGCGTCACGACCGCAAGAACGCCGCCCAGATACGGCACGGAGCGAGCGATCTTGCGCAACAAGCGTCGTTGTCCGTACCGAATGGTGCGATGGATGATCATATGAATTGTTAGAGCAAGGACCATTCCGTTGCGTGAGTCTAGCGACTCGACCGTTTGTTCACTGGAATTCGTCATGCCTGACTGGCACGAAACGGCCTGATGCAAGACCTGTGATACGGCCTTCGACTGCTCCGCCGTCAGCCGGGCTTCGCCGCCGTCGCGATTCTCACGATGGCGCTCGGCATCGGGGCGACAACGCTGCTGTTCAGCGTGGCGTACGGCGTGCTGCTGAAGCCCCTGCCGTGGTCTGACGCCACCCAACTCGTGCGCGTCACGGAAACGCGCGAGGGCCGCACGGGTCGCGTCCTCGGGACGGTGTCGAACGGCACCTTCCTCGCGTGGCGCTGGCTGGCGTACGACTGCTGTCGGCATTTCTGTACGGCATCAGCCCGCACGACGGGCCGACGTTCGTTGCCGTCCCGATCGTGATTGTCGCAATCGCCGCCATCGCGTGCCTCGTCCCGGCGCGCCGCGCCGCCAAGGTGGATCCGCTCACAGCGCTCCGGGCGCGATGACACACACCGACTGTCAGTCGCTGATCGTGATGACACACAGCGGTTTCAGATCATGTCGAGCAACAAATCTCTCGAACGCACGTATCGGCGCGCTACGTTGGCGCCCATGTTGTGCGGGAGGTCTTCACGCGATTCACGGCTGCAGCGGCACGACCGCAATCTGCTTCGCCTCGCGACCGGCGTTAGTCAGGATCCAGTTGATGACGGCCTGTCGGTCGGTTCGGTACGCGAAATCGGTCCCCGCACACACGTTCGACGAGTGGCCGAAGGAGGTGACGCCGACGATCGTGTTCGAGCTCGACGCGCCGTAGAACAGTGGCCCTCCCGAGTCACCGAAACACGTGCCGCCCCCGATCCCGGGACTGTTGCTCGTCTGCACATTGAAGCCGTCGTTCAAGGCGCTCGACAGGTTGTCGAGCTTCGAGGTGACCATCAACCGCTCGCGATACGAGACGGTGGTTGCCGGATTGGTGTAGGACAGCCCATAGCCGCTGTCCGTGAAGGTGACGCTCTGCAACCCACGCCGGCTGGCGAGCGCGTCGAGCGATCCCGCTTCGGCGAGCGCGCCGTATTCGGGAAGATCGATCGCGTGATCAAGGATGACGAGCCCCGCATCCTGCGTGTTCGGGAGCAGAAACTGACCGGCGTATCCGAAGCTGATTAGCTTCCGGCCCGTCGTGCACGGTTGTGTGAAGCAGTCGTCAGGGTATCCGCTGACCGGATCTTGCTGCGTCGCCGGATCGTAATGAGCGCCGGCGTCCTGCTGGAAATACACACGAGCGGAGCTGACGCCGAATACGCAGTGGCCGGCGGTCAGGAAAACGTGCGGCGACAGCAGCGAGCCCGAGCAGCGATGGCTGAACTCCCCGCTGGAGTCGTAAAAGACCGCCAGGCCGACGAACGGATGCTCGAAGTCTTTCACGAAGTTTCCTGTGATCGCGTAAAGAACCCTGTTCGCCCCGATTCCAATTACTGCAACCGCGATGATGACCGTCAAGATTCGTCGCATTTCTTCCTCCCAATCTCGTCATCGAGCCGGGCGCGGTTCAAATGGCCTTGCCCAGTCGTTCGGCGTGATCGATGGCATTCGAAGCTCCTCGAAGTGAGCACCCGATGCCGTATACGAATGGATTGTATATGGGCTAGCGGGTCGATCGTTTGTCCACGTACACGACGCCATCCTTCATCACCCAGCGCACACCGTTGATCGCCGCGTCGATGTCCTTCGTCGGATCGCCCTCGACCGCCACCACGTCCGCGACACACCCTGGCTGCAGACAGCCGAGACGTCCTTTCATTTCGAGGAGATCGGCGGCCGTGGTCGTCGCCGTCATCAACGCCTGTTCGGCCGTCAAGCCGGCCTTCACCATCCACGCGAGCTCGCGCGTGTTCTGTCCGAACATCGTGTACACCGCGTCCGATCCCATCCCCAGCTTCACACCGGCCTTCACGGCGCGCTGCATGGCCTCGAAGTTCTTTTTGATGTAGTTCTGGAGCTCGGGGATCGACTCGGGGCGGAACCCGTACTCGTCCTTCGCGTCGATGTAATACCGGTTGTGATCAACGGTCGGCACCCACACCGTGCCGCGCTTCACCATCTCGGCAAACGTCTCGTCGTCGATCTCGATGCCGTGCTCGACCGAGTCTGCGCCGGCGCGGACCGCATCCTTTGCCCCGGACGCGCCATACGAGTGAATCGCCACCTTCTTGCCCGCGGCGTGCGACGCGTCGACGATCGTCTTCATCTCGTCGAAGTTGAACGTCTGCGTCGTGCCGACGTTCTCGAAGCCGCCAATCGATCCGTAGACTTTGATCACGTCCACGCCCTTCTGGACGTGCTCGTCGACGTTCTTCTTCAGTCCCTCCAGATCGACGGGGGCGCCGGCGCGCTTCGAGAAGCCTGTTCCTGAGACGAACATGCGCGGACCGACCATCGCTTTGAGGTTGATCAGATCGCGCATCGCGAGATCCATGTCATTCTGCGCGCCCAGATCGCGCGCGGTCGTGACCCCGGTCTCGATTGTCCGCTTCGCGTTGTCCTCCGCGAGATGAACCGTCACGGCGGGAAGCCGGCGCGTCCCTCCGCGGCCGCCACGCGGGTTCGTGCCCGGCGCGCGGTCCCAGTAATACGTCATGTGCGTGTGGAGGTCGATCAGGCCGGGAATGGCGCTGTAGCGCCGGAGGTCCAGGACTTCTGCGCCCTTCGGTACGGCGCCATTGCCCGTTCCCACGCTCGCGATCTTGTCGCCGTCGATGACGACCACGGCGTCGGTGATGGTTTTCGCCCCATCCCAGAGCCGCGCGAAACGAAGGACCTTGGTCGACTGTGCGAGCGGCAGGTATGAAGCGGCGAACAGCATCATGACCATCAGCAGGAAAGAGAATAGGTAGCGTTTCATAGATGTGCCTCGCTTGCCCGCCTTCACTCCTGCGGAGCTACGGCGAGGCAGGCTTTCCCTACCAGGTCACGCGCGTCACGATCTGCGCTAACCGCCCACCAGGGTCGATCGTGTTGAACGCGCTCGTGTCGCGATACGCGGAGGTGACCTGGCCCATCGTTGCACTGCTGGACGCGACGGCCACAGGAAAGAAGTTGATGTTGTTGAGCGCGTTCAGCAGCTCGCCCCGGAATTCGAAATTGACGCGACCGGCAATCGGCACGCGCTTCACGACGCTCACGTCGAATCGGACGAACGGTGGGCCGGTGACGAAGTGATTGAGCGGCGCGCAGTCGCCTGAGGATACCTGAATGCAATCGGGACCGCTCGGCGGCGCGAAATAGCGGCCGCTCGGCGCGCCGAGCGAGCTGTAGCCCGTCGGACTTGTCGCGCTCGTGCTGAACGCCTTGATCGTGTTGTCGATGACGTCCTGCGGCAGGATGTACACGATCCGATTCGCGTCGTCTTTGCGAATCTTGTACATCTTTTGCAGGTCTTTGTCGTTGAAGCCCACGAGGCGAACGTTGCCGAAACTGAGCAACTGGCCGCTCTGCACGCGACCCGAGCCGTCGAACTCCCAATTTCCGACGAGGCGATCCAATCCGCTGCCGATGCTGCCGAAGAAACGGCGGCCCCGGCCGATTGGCAACTGGTAGACCCAATTGGTTTTGAAGGCGTGCCGGACGGTCGCGCTGTTGCCGGTCGGCCGCGATGGTTGGAGCGGCTCCCGGAACGACACGCGCTGGGTCGAAGTCGCATTCGCAAACGTGTAGTTCGATTCGATCAGGAACCCGTCATGAAGCCGTCGCCGGAACTCAATTTGGAGCGCGTGGTAGTCCGTCGATCCGAGGTTCGTTGTGATCTGCGCGCCTCCTAGTTTGTCGGGATTGACGACGAAGAAATTCACCGGCAGTCCGGCGCGCACGCCACTCGCGAGACGGACCTGATCGTTCAGGATGGCGTTGGCCGACGCCGTGGTGTTGCCGGCGGGGTTCGGGTTGTAAATCGCGAGCGGATTGACATACGTGCTGTTACTGAAGAGCGTGGACGTATAGAGCGACGCGTCGCCCGCTTGCGTGGTCGGGATGCCGCTGAAGAACGCCAGGAAAACCGGCACCGGCGACGTACCGGTTCCGTCTCCGAAATACCGGAACGTTGCGCCGCGCCCCGCCGCGATGTTGGCCTGCAGGTTCTTCTGCGCGAGCTTGAACTCGTTCAGGAACCCGTTCTCGACGATGTTTATCTCGTTGTAGTTGAGCGTCGTCCAGGTCTGTTCGCCGCGTGTGCCCACGTAGCGCACTTCGACGGCCGATTGCTTGCCGAGCGCGCGCTGCAGGCCGATCGACCACGTCTGCGAGTAAGGCACCTGGATGTCGCGATCGAACGTGTTCACAGAATCGGTAACGAGGCCCGAATTCGGGTACACCGGCGTCGTCGGAAACACCGGCGGCCCGAGCCGCGCACGATCGCTGAACAGCAGCGGCGCCGACCCGAGGTTGCCGAGCGTCTCGTTCCGGTTTGCTGTGATCGTCAGACCAGGATTGCCGTTCAATACGTTGGAGAACTGGTTCATCCCCTGGCGGCTGAAGGCCATGGTGAAACCGGCGCGGAGCACAGTATCGCCGCCGCCGCCCATGATCCGCTTGAGGAAGCCGCTGTCAGCGCTCGGCGTCCACGCAAAGCCCACGCTGGGCGCGACGTTGTTCCAGTCGGTGTTGTACGGCTGCGTGCCGCGAGTGAACTGCTCGTAGTCAGACGTGCGGCCCGTCAACGTTCCCGGTTTGAAGAGATTGCCGACACCCGACACGCCCCACACGTCCTCAGCGTTGGCGAAGGAGTACACGTTGTTGAGCGCTGTGAACGGCAACTGCACCGCCCAGCGCAGACCGTAATTCAGGGTGAGGTTTTGTCGCACGCGCCATCCGTCCTGCGCAAACGCATCGAACTGGCGGACGTGAATGCGCTGGACGCCGGGGCCCAGATACACATAACTCTTGCCGTCCTCGGCGAGACGCGCGTTTGCCGCCGTCGAGCTCACGCGTCCCGTCAGCACTGCATAGAGATTCTGCGCGGCGGTCAGGCTGGTTGTTGACGCGCCGGGGAAGTTTGCCTGATTGAACATGCCGAGAGCGGGATCGTTCGAGACCATTCCGAAGTTAATCGTCGGCACCGCCGTCTGACTCTGGCTCCACAAGTTGACCTGCACGAACGAGCCGCCAAGGCTCAGTGTGTGTCCGCCTTTGAGCCACGTCAGCGTGTCGGCGATCTCGTAGTAGGGCGCGTTGCGGGCGCTCGGCGTCGGATTAGGGGTCGCGTTCGTGATGCCGGCAGCGCTGATGCCGAGCAAATATCCTCCCTGGTCCGCGACCGACGTGCCGCTGTATTCAGAGGGGACGAGCTCTTTCGCGAAGTACACCAGTGTGGTTTGAAATCCACCACGCGCTTCGTTGACAAGGCTCTTGCTCAACGCCGAGCGCAGCGTCGTTGCCCAGGTGTAGTGGTAAGAAATCTGACTCCCTGCTCCGGGAAAGCCGGGGAAGTTGGGATCGCGGTTGTTGAGTGTGTCGGGCTCCGAGATCTCGTACTGATAGCTCGATGAGTAGGAGAGCCGGTGCTTGTCGGTCATGTTCCAGTCGAAGCGCCAGGTCGGGTAGTAGCGATTGCCCTGGTTGTCATTCGTGAACGTGTAGCGCTGAAGGCTTGGATCCGTGAGATCGAAGACGCCGCCCGTTTTCGTCGTGGAGGCTCGGATGTCTGCGAGCAGTTTGCCGACCGTGGGATCGATCGTCGAGGTCTGTCCGTTCGCTCTCGCAAGATCGAGCAGATTCACCTCCTGCACGACCGACTGACCTCCAACGGTCGCGTTGTACCGGAAGTAACCTAGTTCCGCGCGTGGATGGAGGATGGTCCGCATGCGCGTGATCTGACTCGGCAGCCGGAACTCCTCGTAGTTGAAAAAGTAGAACGCCTTGTTGTGACCGTCGAAGAGCCGTGGAATGACGATCGGACCGCCGATGCGGAAGCCCGGTTGATACAGCTTCACTTGATCCTTCGGTGCTTTCCCCGTCTTCGGATCTGTGGGCAGGTCCCGATTGTTGAACCAGTAGTTTGTATTCAGGGCCGGATGACGCACGTAGTAGTACGCGCTGCCCGTCATCTTGTTGGTTCCCGATCGGGTGACGAACTTGATTTGCACAGCGCCTTGAGCGTTGTTGTCCGCGCCCTGTCCGGCGGTGCTGACCGTCACTTCCTCGACCGCGTCGAGCCGCGGGCTGATGATCGAGAAGAAGCCGTCGGTGTTCTTGATCGTCTCGTCCTGCGAGTTGATGCCGTCCACGGTGATGTTGATCGCGCCACGTGGCAGCCCGTTGATGCTCGAATTGCGGTTCGTGCTCGCGGTGTCGACGCCAGCAAGCGTGGTGATGAAGTTCATCGCGTCGCGACTCACCAGCGGCAGCGAGTTCACCTGATTCGCGGTAATCGTCGTCGCGACCGTGGACGATTGCGTCTGCACAATCTCACTGCCTCCGGTGACGACGACTGTTTCCTGGAGGTTGCCCACCTCGAGGACGACGCGCACGGACGCGGGGACCGCAGCGTTGACGGTGACGTCCGTGAGCGAGATGGTTTTGAAGCCCATCAACGACACGGTGACTGTGTACGTGCCACCCGGAAGCGCCGGAATGGTGAAGGTGCCATTCGTACCCGTCACCGAAGCGAACTTGACGCCGGTGGCGTTGTTCTGCGCGACGACATCGGCGCCCGGAACGACGGCTCCGGAGGTATCGACGACAGTGCCCGAGAGGGACGCCGCGGTGCTGCCGCCCTGGGCGTACGCGAGAGATGTGAGCGTCAGGACCACTGCGAAAGGAAGGAGCGCTGACTGCAATCTAGGCGTCACGGGCGTCATCGGAAGCCTCCCCTTCGTCAGGTAGAAATTTCGCGCGCAGTGGTTGGCGATGCTACTGCCGCTCGAGGAAGGAGGCAAGACGGCCGGGGAGGGACGGAGGTCGCTACGGGGGAGAGTTCGCGAGCCGCGTCATTGTTGAGATAGCGGCGCCGCCGTGCTATCTTGCGCAACGCTGCCATTCAAC
>WNFU01004885.1_pt1 | contig 27291 bp, 32 predicted proteins | sample 5400121 | NCBI WGS metagenome assembly WNFU01 (sample SAMN13153360, study PRJNA577476) | soil metagenome | isolation source: 100 cm soil or saprolite under grassland replicate 1 | place: USA:California | collected 2016-06-15 | reverse complement strand
CGCGAGTGCGGAGGGCGTAGGCGGCGGCTGCCGCGCGGCCGGCGGATGACGCGGAGCGGGAGGCCGACCGCTGAGCGCCGCCTCGTGACGAACCGCCTCCGGCACCACCACGGCGCCCACCCCCGCCGGCTCCCCCACCCACGCCGCCTGGCCCGTCGCTGCCGCCTCCGCTGGGCCGGGGTCGGAACATAGGGATGACGTTGAGGACGGCCTCGGGTGGAATTGCAGGCAGATCGGTCGGCTGGTCATCCGGCTGGTCCGACGGCGGTGGACCATCGGGCAAGGAGTCGAGCCAGTCGTTGATGTCTTCTCGCAAGTCCCGGCCCGGCTTGCCGCCCCCACCGCCGTACGAGCCCACCGTGCCCATCAGCTGGGTCCGTCCCCCAAGACCGTCGCCAGGGCATTCCTTGTTGGAGCCATGGAGACGCTGCTTTGCCAGCCTTCGAGCACTGCCCTGAAGGCTTGGACGTCGCCGGGCTCGAAGCTCAGCACCACCGCTGGCTGCACCTCGTCCGCTGGAATTGCAGCCAACAACTTCGCCGCCTCGTCCACCGCTGACGCATGGAGCCGCGTGATTCGGAGCAGCCCTACGACCGCAGGGCGCTGCTCGGTCGGGCGGTCGCGCGCAGCCCGACCGAGATGCCGCACCATGGCCACCGCATCGTCCGCGCGCAAGCCGCGAAGATCGTCGTCCGTGACCGATTTCTGCTCTGCTCGAACGCCAGATAGCAGGTTGGTAGCAAGGTCACGAACGCGGTCGGGCAGCTCAGAGTCGAGCAGCGGCTCGCCGGAGAATGCAGCCGCAAGGTAAAGGTATGGACCAAGGTCGATGCCGCGGAGGGCCGGAGGCAACTTGGCCCAGCGGATGAGGTCTTCCGCAAACTTACCCTCAGCCTCGGTGGCCTCAGGGCTCGCGTCGGCGCCGTCTGTCGCCTCACCATCCGGTGCATCGGCAGGCTCCGGCTCGTCTGGGGCGACTGCCCGTCCGGCGGCGCCTTCAAGCGCGGCCATTTGGTCACGCAGCTCGTTGCGTGCAAGCCAGTCGAGAACCTTCTTGAACTCTTCCTCGAGCAAAACCTCCAGCACCATCAGCTTCGCCACCACGTCGGAGGCGAGGGTGATGCCGCGCCGGGCGGCGATGGACTGCCGGACGTGCAGATCGTTGAGGAAGCGCTTGATGCGGCGCGGGTTGCCTCGCAGCTTCTCGTAAAGGATCGGTGTCAGCCGCGCGGCGAAGAGTAGTTCGCCGTTAATGTCGTGATCAGCGGCATCCGAAAGGTCGTCGAGGCTGCCCGAGGCGCGGCGCAGTTCAGCACACCGCTCGACGTACGGCTTTGACCCATCGGGGCCGAGCTTAGCGGCCAGCTGCAGGAGCACGAGGTACGCCTCGGTGTCAAAGCGGCTCAAGGCCGGCAGAGGCACTGTCGTCTGGACAATCTTATGGAGGTAGAGCTTGGCCGGCTCCTCCGGCGAGCCGTTCGCCCTTTCGGCGGGAACCTCTTTGAACCGGGTACGAATCGCCTCAGCAACCCGTTCCTCATCTGCTGCCAGGACAAACGACATTTTGGGAACAGCAAGGAACAGCCGGATGGCCTCCAGCGTATCGATCACCGTCTCCGGAAGGCAGCGATCCAAGTCGTCCACGAGAACGACGACGCAACGGACATGCTTCAGCTCATCGGAAGCCATCAAGTCCTTGAACTCATCCCTGAAGGCTTCGAGACCGCGAACCGACTCTTCCGAACCCTCTGGCGCCTTCACCAGTTCCAAGAGATTATCGATGCTTGGAATCTGAAAGGTGGCCCCAGTCTTCACAGCGAGCCGGATGGCTTTCGCCCAATCCACCCTCTTCACGAGGCGCTCAAGTAGCTCTTTGGCTCGATCGCCCGTCGTCTGTGTCTCGGCAATCTCGCCCTTGAGGCTGTCGAGGACCTCGGCGATGAGGCTCTCCTTTGCCCCGGTCGTGGGGTCGTATCGCCAAGGGACAGAACTGACCACAACGACTTTAGACTCCGGGGTGTTCTGCGCTTCCAACTGCTGCTCAACCAGCTTTAGCACGGTGGTCTTGCCGCTACCCCAATGACCCGAAACGCCGAGCGCTACGGGGTCGAGGTTGTCATCCAATAACGCCTCTGTGATGGTCGCTGCCACCGCATCGAATGAGAGGAGGTCAGTGTCGGCCGGATCATCCAGCCACAGCGCGAAGTTGCCGGGTTCTACCGCCTGCACTTCAGGGGCTGCAGCGGGGATATCGCCGGTCGTGCTCAAGGCTGGCTTCCCTCGTATGCCGGCACAGGAAGCCCGCCGCGGAACGCCTTTGCGAGAACGGCTTGTGAGCTGAAGTCGACTCGACGCGCCGCAACCTCAATGCGTGCGAGTAGCCCATCCGCCAGCTCAAGCATGCGTGACGCCCGATGAACGACCTCTCGCTGCTCCTCGATCGGTGGGAGCGGCAAAGGCATCGCGCCGAGCTTGGTGCCGTTGATGTTCGATTGGCTCACGCCATCGTTCTTCACCTGACGTGCCCAGGCCTTCCCCCATGCTGAGTTGATCCAGAAGTGGACGAAGTCAGGCTCGGCGACCTCGGGGGCAAACCGCACCCGGATAAGGTAGGAGGCAAACGTCATTGGCGTCTGCTCGTGAAAGACAGCGCTCTTGCCAACAAGCTCCGGGCTGTTCGTTCGGTTGAAGAGTAGGTCGCCGTCTTCGAGCATGAGCCGCTCGATCTCGCGGTCGAGTGAGATGTACTTGAGGTCCTCGAGTTCGAGCTGACCATCTTGGATATTGCCCATTCGTAGGATCGGAACCCCCGTACTGCTGGCTGCGTCAGCGCGCCTCGAGGTCCCGTACTCCAGTACGGTCGACGCTCGGCCGACCGTACTAACGATATAGCTGTCGGGGAGGTCAGGCAGCAGAAGATCGCTGAGGTCGTCGTGCAGAGACGCCCCACGCTTCCTACTCGGAAGCTTTGCGAGCGCCTGATCGACAGATCGGACATCCGGATTCGCGTCTCGCCAGTCGGCAGTGAGGCGGCCAGAGCAGGCGGCCGCGAGAATGGCTTGACGGAAGCGCTCGATCGCTCGACGGGCGACTGCTGTGTGAGCGAGGGCACTAAGCCGCTTGGTCCCAATAGAGCCGAGACGGCTGACGATGGCCTCCTGCTCGGGAAGATCCGGAACCGGAACAGGGATCTCGAGTACCTGAGACTTCGTTAGAGCTTCTCTTGTAACTCCATAGTTTCCGATCGCGATTGCATCCTGTATTTGTGGAGCTGACAAGTAGGCGGCGAGGAAATACGAAAGAACTGTGTCTCTAGGCCTGATGATGCAAACGTGCTGGTTTACCCGCGCTCCGCTCATGTCTTGCGGAGCTATGCTGACTCGGCCAATGGAGGCTCCGGTGATGTTGAGAAGTACGTCTCCGCTCTCGACCTTGACGTTGTCGAGCTGCTGAGCTTGGCGGTCGCTCAGGAAGGCAAGCCCCTGGTGAGCGAATCCCTCGAAGCGCACGTTCTGCGAACGAATGAGGGGAATGCCGGACTTGGCGTAGGCAGCTGCACCGCCACGAGGCGTGGCACCGCTACCGACCTTCGATGTAAGCGCAGAGAGCGACTGCACGGGCCATTGGGCTGGAAGGCCGTCAGTGCTCCAGATCACGGCCCTGTCTCCGTACTAAGGGCACCATTACCCTCCAGCAGCCGCTCAATATCGCCGAGATCGTCGAGGGCAAGCTGAAGCTCCTCCATCGCTTCCGTGATGAGTTCTTCTGGCTCAGGGAGGTCGTCAGGGTCATCCATTTCGTCGTCGCGGAGCCACTTGAAGCTGTCGAGCTTGTAGTGGCGCTCCTTGATCTCGTCGATGGAGAAGCACTGCCAGCGGCTCTCGGCTGAGTCTTCCTGGCTGCGCTTGCTTCGACCGTTCAGATCGTTGCCGTAGCACTTCTCGAATTCAGCGAAGTGCGCTGGCGTGAGAGGCCGGCTCCTCTTGGTGATCTTGGGGACGTTAGCCCGGGCGTCGTAGATCCAGACCCGCTCGGTGGGACGCCCCTTGATGAAGAAGATGACGTTGGTCTTGATACCTTCGCTGTATGGGCTGAACGTGCCCCGCGGGCAGCGAAGGACCGTGTGTAGATCGCAGTCCTCCATGAGGACCTGGAAGACCTCACCGGCTTGGCTGGCGAAGAGCACATTGTCGGGCACGACGACGGCTGCCCGACCGCCAGGCTTGAGGATCGTCAGGATGTGCTGTATGAAGTTGAGTTGCTTGTTGCTCGTAGAGACGACGAAGTCATCGCGAGCCGGCGCCTGGTTAGCGCCCTTGGTGCCGAAGGGTGGGTTCGCAAGTACAACGTCGAACCGTTCCGCCGGCGGCACCTCATAGATCGAGTCGCCAAGTGTGATGTGGGGCTCGACCTGGTGCAGGTACAGGTTCATGAGTGCGAGCCGTCTCGGCCGAGCGACGAGGTCCTGGCCGTAGTAGGTGCTCCTCCGGATGCGTAGCGCTGTGTCGCGGTCGAACGCGCCGCCCGTCTGATCCTTCAACCACTCGTAGGCGGCCACGAGGAAGCCGCCGGTGCCACACGCCGGGTCGCCGATCTTGAAGTCCTTGCTCGCACGGGGGTCGGGCTTGATGCACCGAACCATGCTCTGGATCAGTGGGCGCGGAGTGAAGTACTGGCCGGCCCCTTTCTTGCCCTCAGCGGCGGCTTTCTCCAGAAGTCCCTCGAAGGCGGCGGCCTTGACGTCGGTGTCGAGGGCGGTCCACTCGGTTTCGTCGATGATGCCGATCAGCTTATGCAGGTTGACGGGGTTGGTGAAGCGGCTCTGGGCGCCGCTGAAGATGTCACCCAGCATGCCGTGCTGCTTACCGAGCGTACGCAGCGCCTCCACGTAGGCGTCGAGCAGGTCCGTCCCGCTCTGCTTACGCAGGTAAGGCCAGTCCGTGTCCTCGGGCAGGGCGATGCCGCGCTCGTCGGCCATCTTGAGGAACAGCAAATAGGTGAGCTGCTCGATGTAGTCGCCGTAGTCGATGCCGTCGTGGCGCAGGACGTGGCAGAAGCCCCAGAGTTTTCCAACGACGTCGGTCATGCGGCGAAAAGCTCCTTGTTAAGTTCTTCGAGCAGTTCGGCGATCATGTACCCACCTCCCGCAGCAGATCGTCTGGGTTCCAGATCCGCTCGGCAAGCTGCCGGTAGAGCACGCCACGCTCTTCGAGGTCGGCCTTTCCAAACTGCTTGTGCGACTTGAAGGGCAACCCGCTCGTTTGAACGAAGCGCAAGAAACCGGGATTGTGCTCGTAGCACTGCGGGTGTAGAGATCGGGCGAGGAGGTTCTGTGTGTTATAGTGCGGTAGCTTCGCCTCATAGGTCAGGTCGCCATAGCTCGCGTTGAAGCTCTTCGGCAGGAGCAGAAGCCCGCCAATGCGGTTGCGGTGTTCAGCGAAATCGGCGTGGTGGGCGAACTCGTCGGTGTGTCGCTCAGGGTGGTCCGCCCAGATGTGCTCGACCTCATAGCGGCTCTTGCCCTCGCTCACGAAGTCCATGTAGCGGGACGGCTGGCCGGACTGCGTCTCGACATAATCTGTTAAGCGAGCAAGCAAGCGGTGCAACGCATACCTGTTTTGCTGGTGAACCCTGAGCCGTTCATTGCTGGCGAAGGTCTCAGTCTCGTTCACCAAGGTTCCATGGAGTTCCGTCGCAAGCGCCATGGGATCGAGCCCGCGAATGTCACGCATGACCAGGAACATAGCGTATTGCATCGTTGAGTAGGCGATGCTGCGAAAGTTCCAGAGTCGCCATGCAAGCAGGATGTCAAGAAAGTGTCCCACCAAGCGCAGCTTCTGCTTCACGACTGTCTCGCCGTCGTCGGGCTTCAGCGGAGCGAGCAACAGCAGGTATTGCAGTGTGAAGCCGTGTTGTGCGTTGAAGAGAACATACTCCAAGCCGTCGACGGGTTGCCGGGAGGCGGCGACCAATCGAAGGTATTGACGGCTGTAGAAGTCGAAGTCCCGGTCGATAATGCGGTAAAAGTGGTCGCTCCGCGTGAGCCCTATCGTCTCGCTCGCGTCCCGCAGCCAGCGGTGGAACTCGGTCCCGATGCGGTCGAAGTCCTCGGGTCGTGCACCCTTCTTTCGCTCACGGATCTTGGTCGCGTACTGGCTGCGCAGCCACGCCTTGAAGCAGTCGGGCTCGACTTCCTTGCCAGCCTCATTCAGCTCGCGGATGCGGTCACGCCAGCCCGCGTTGACGGCGTTGCGTTTGGCGATATCCTCGATGTTTGCGAGCAGGTAGCCCTTAAGCATGTCAGTCGGGCTAAGGGAAAGACCACGGTCATTCATTGTCTCGAAGATCGTATAGGCGTCGTCATCTGAATACGCGGTGATCTCGACGAGATGCACGTTCTCGAGAAGCCAGTCAATGAAGTAGGGTAGGGCATACCCACGAATCTCCTCAGGGAAGCACTCTTCGAGATCGAGATAGCGCTGATGGAGGGTCTGGACGGATTCGGTTCGGCCACTGGGGTCGAAGGGCTGGCCGGCCAACAGTGCCTCCATGCAAGGCGTGCGCTCATCGACGTGCAAGTTAAAGGACTTCTGGCCATACTTCTCTGAGACGATCAGCTCATCCACGTTGACCTGATCGGCGCGACCCTTTTGGAGCCTGCGCAGTAGGACGAGGAGCAGCGTAAGGCTTGTAAGACGCTGCTGGCCATCCACGATGAAGTTGGCTCGCTCCTTCTTGCTGATGATGATTGACCCGAGAAAATATTGCGGATAGTCCACGACTTTCGATCGCGAGTGCGTCGAGTCGTATTCCTCAAGGAACTTGCCTGTCAGGTCATCGACCAGCTCGCGGACCTGCTTGTCATGCCATTTGTACTCGCGTTGGTAGTAGTCGATGGAATACTTAACGCCCTTGAGCAGCTCGCGGACCGTCTTGGCTTTGCCGGAAATCTCCCTTATTCGATTGGCTCCTTCGATGGTTTCCGTCATGCGGCGACAAGCTCCTTGTTGAGGTCTTCGAGCAGCTCGGACAGTTGACCTTCGAAGACACGGTTGGCACGACCCCAGCCGCCGTGGTCGGAGAGTACCGGGATGGCCTCGAAGTCCTCCCGCTCGATCGAGAGGTTCTGGACGAGGTGCTGGCGGATGTACTCCATCCACTTGGCCTGGGCGTCGGTGAGGCGAGGTGTCGAGCGCAGCCCGCTTGACCATCGAGATGATGTCGATGAGCGCCTTCTGGTGGGCAGCCTGGAAGGCACGCTGGAGGTTGGCCTCGGTGAAGTGCTCGGGTGCCTTCGTGAGTGCCGCACGCAGCTCGGTCAGCGGGGCGGCGCCCCACTCCTGGGGACGTGACAGGAGGATCGAGACGGCCCGGACCTCTTCTTGATGCTCATGGATGAACTGGGCGAAGGCCTCCAGGTACTCGCTCGGCTTGTACTCCTGGCCTGTGCCGCCCTTGATCAGCCACTCCGAGCTCACCTCATCGGAGATGCCTGGCGCCACAAGGAAGACGCGCTGACCCCGCGGGTAGTCGACGAGCAGCTTCTGAAAGTCGGGGTCCCGCAGGACGTTCATGGTCGGCCGGAAGTCGCCGCGCAGCATGCCGGGCAGGTCCTCCGCGAACCGGCCCATGTCGCCGTCGGCGATGAAGCGCGCAAACAGCTCGCGGGCCTCGCCGGTCATCTGCTTCTCGATGCGTCGCAACCGCTTGACGAGTCGCCGGACGTTGTAGTCCCGGTCCCGGTTCTGCCAGATGTCCTCGATGACCTCGGTGATGCTCTTGCCGTCGGCCTCGGGCGGCTCGACGGTCATGCCGGTGGACTTGCGGAAGTACTCCAGCAGCGTGCCGTCGAAGCAGTCGAAGACCGTGAAATGCGACTTGTCCGTGAACTTCTCACCCTTGCGCGTGCCCCGACCGAGCATCTGCTCGAAGAGGATGCGGGATTTCACCGGACGCAGGAAGACGATGTACTCAAGGTCAGGGATGTCGACGCCGGTCGTCAGCAGGTCCACCGTCACGACGATGCCAGGATTGGGCCGATTGCGGAACTCCCGGATGCGCTGCAACGGGCGGTCGACGCGGCCGGTGATCTTGGCGACAAACGAGTCACCGCGGCCGAAGATGTCGCGGGCCAGGTCGACGAGCTGGTCGGCGTGGGAGGTGTGCGGCAGGTCGTTGGCCGCGAAGATGAGCGTCTTGGGGAAGCGCCCGAACTCCTGCTCGTGCTTCTCGGCGTAGGCCTTCAGCTCCTCGAGGATCTTCCGGTTCGAGTCCGGGGCTGTGATCCTGCGCTCTACGTCGGTCGCGTCGAAGGTGCGCTCGTCCTCAAGGAGGTCGAGCTGGCGTGTGCCGGTCTCGGGGTCGACCTGGTCGACCTGCTCCCCTTCCTGCAAGAAGACGCCGTTCATGCGGACGTTGGAGCGCACTCGCACCACGTCGTAGTCGACGAGGTAGCCCTCGCGCACCGCCCGGTCGTACTCATAGCGGAAGGCGAGGTTCTCGAAGTAGGCCATGGTGTGCAAGGCCGGTGTGGCTGTCAGACCCACCTTGATCGCGTCGAAGTAGTCGAGGGTGCTGCGCCAGACCGACATGTCCTTGGCCGAGTAGCCTCGGTGGCACTCGTCAGCGATGATCAGGTCGAAGGCGTGGATCGGGATGTCGAGCTTCTCCACATCGACGTCAACCGCCTCGTCATCGATCGTTAGCGCGCCTTCGCCTCCAAAGAGGTTGATCGCCATGCGTTGGATTGTGCAAACGTAGACAAAGGCATCGCCGAGCTTCGGCCTGGTGAGCAGCGAATTGGGCATCACGTTCGGATCCCACGTGCTGCCCTCGTCGAGGTCCGACTGTTGGAACCGCTGTGAGTAGACCGGGTAGATCTTGTCGAACTTAAGCCCCGGCTCCGCCTCGAACGAGGCAAACGAACGCACCGCCTGCGCCGCCAGCGCGCGGCGGTCAACAAGGAACAGCACTCTGCGCGCAGCGCCGGACTTCATCAGCCGGTAGGCCTGGTTGACCATGACGAGCGTCTTGCCAGTGCCTGTCGCCATGGTCACGAGCATCTTGCGCTTGCGCTCGCGAATGGTCTGCTCAACTGCCGTGTTGGCCTCAACCTGATACGGCCGCATCTGGAGGTGCTGCGGCACGGCAGCGAGCGCGTCAAGCTCGGAGTCGAAGTCTCGTGTCGTCAGCTCGTCCAACGCCGCAGGAGTGTGGAAGCCCGACACCCGCCGAGAGCGGTTGAGCTGGTTCCTGACGTCGTGGAACCAGACTTCCTCGCCGTTAGTCGAGTACAGGAATGGGGCGCCGAACTCGCCCTGATACTTCGGGACCTGATGGATGCCCTTCGAATACCTCTCGGCCTGGACGAGCACTCCCTGCGGGCCGAGCGTGACCTTCTTGGCCTCCACCACGCCTAGCGCGCGACCATCGTTGCACAGCGCATAGTCGGCTGGACCGTTTTGGGTTCCAAATTCCTCAATGGCGGCGTGCTGGTAGGAACTAAGCGGAGTAGCTGGATCGAACGGCACAACACGCCAACCAGCCGCGCGTAGGCGCGGATTAATTCGCTGGCGACGAGTCTGCCTCTCGAGTTCCCTTTGCACCGCCATATTCTACCATTCCTCAACAGATACACCATATAGGGATACTGCGGAGCATACCATGCAGCTGATCCCCTACCCCGGCGAGGTCGCTGGCCATAGGGGCCGAGACGCAGGTCTCGACAGGCGCCGGAGATGCGTTCGCCAGTTAGTAGGTTTCCCAAGCGACCGGCGGGCGGGTGAGGTCTAACCGGGACTCTCTGGCGGGCTGATTCCGACAGAATCAGCGATTGTCAGCTCGTGGGCGGCGCCGCGTGCTGCTGGGCGTTGGCCACTGCCGTCGCGATCATGTCGGCGCCGGCGGCTTGGATCGGCAGGGGCACGTGGTCGGTGCCGCAGGTGTAGCAGCGACGCCAGGCGGTCCCGTCCGGGCTGCTCAGCCGCCACGCGTGACAGGGCCTCGGCGGCGTACCGTACGGATGGCGGCAACGGGCCTGCAGCATGCCCGTAGAGGTCACGATCCCCCACTCGACACCCACCCAGCTTGATTCCGGCGGCATAGCAGCGGGCGTGTCAATCAACGGGCGCTCCTTCGAGGCGTACCGGTGAAGAGGCAGCTCGATGGTAGCGACGGTCCCCGACAAACCCTTGCTAGGGCTCCGGCCAGACGCGGTCAATACGGTCAGTCGAGCTCGGTGGTACCAGACCTCCCTGTCCGCCGCCGAGCACATCAACCGCATAGCCCTCCACTGCTGCTGCCCGACCTTCGACACCGCTTACCGCACTTGCACTCGTTCCTCAGTCAGGAAGCTGTCGACTTTGGTGATCCTGACGATGCGGCGCAGGAGCGGTTCGCTGGATGCCATCACGAAGCGGTCGCTGTTGAGCGCCACGCGCGCGTTGATGTACCGCACCTGCTTACTAGCCGCCTCGCCGAACTCGAGCGTTGGCTTGGGCTTGTCGCCCATCACCAAGCACGTGGTCTTCGAGAGCGGAAAGTATTTACGCGACCCGGGCGTTATCAGGCCTATGCCCATCCAAGGCAAGGGCGGCTTACCCGTAAGGACGAACGGGCTGTCAGAGGTGATGAAGGCCCTACTGTTTGGCGCATACAAGACTGTCCAGTCCAGCTGGTAGAGGTACGGCGCGACGTACAGCGCGGTTTCCAGCATTTGGCGCACTACACAGTCGTGCGGGACAGTCACGTCGATCTTGAACTTCTCGCCGTTGGCCAGACCCGCCCAGTCCTCAGGCGTCAGCTCACTGTCCTCGCCCGTCAGTTGCTTGGGCTTCTGCTGTGTTGACTCGTACGCCTGCTGGTTGGAAGCGATAATCTCGGCCATGCGTTGGGAGATCGCCTTGAAGCCCTTTTCAGTGGCTTCCTGAATGCGCTTCTCGGCGTCGGGTACGCGCTGGTACTGCATCGCGGCGAACAACGCCAGATTCTCGCGCTCCTCCTCGGTCAGGGCACTCGGCTGCTGGAGTTTCGCAATAATGGGCCGGGCGGCATTCTCAACGAGCGCATAGCCCTCTTCAACGACCGGGCTGTCCTTCTCGTCGATGGTATCCACGGTGTAGTAGTCGGGGCTGTACGCGACTCCCTTGGGCGCGGAATACCGATACCGCTTGCTGTAGCGATCAAAGACGTGCAGCTTGCCGTCGCCATCGACAAAGCCCTTCAGGTAGAAGCGCGGGACATAGTGGTGATTGATCGGCTTCTGGTTGGTCATGTTGTCCTCATGATCAGGGCATAAGAGTTACTGTGACGCCGAGGTGGCCCGCCGGCGCTGGTATACGCGTCACCCCTGAGGGGCTTGGTGATCGGGAGCACTTTCGCTACCCGCTGGTCCAATCATGAAGCTACCGCTGGACAGACGTGCCACGAGCTCCCGGGCCTTAAGCATCACCTTAAGAACCGGCGTCTCGATCGCATCCTGCTCCAGCTCGCGTTCGAGCTTACGAAGAAGGACTGGCCAAAGCGCTTCCGCCAACTCCTTCTTCGTGATCCGCAACGGACCGAGGACTTTTTGGAAGTTCACCGGGGTCTGCCGAATCTCCTGAAGGCTACGTCGCATGTCACGTTGCCACGTGTCCGATCCGGCGCCGACGGCCGACGAGCCAGACGCAAGCGATGCCAGCACGAGCAAGAGTTCGTCATCGGTGAAGTCGGCCAGCTCGTAGTATTCGTCGTAGACATGGACGTTGACCAAGAAGTCCAGCTCTGAGTCGCTGATCCGGCCACCCTGTAGCTCGACCTCTTCACGAATGGCATCGCGGATTCTATTGCGTTCGACCTCGCGTTTCGCAGGAGTAGCCCACCTGTTCTCCGGGTCCACGGCGATAACCAGTGCAGTAGGTGTGGCTGTAAGGCGCCAGCCTTCTCCTAACTTTTCACCGAGACGTGGCGTAATGGCATAGCGCGCGAGCAGCTGAGGATTGGTCCTGGCGCCTCTGGTCGGCTGGACGCGAACCTGTTCCGGCCTGTCGAGCCCAAGCTCCAGGAGAAGTCTCCGGGCATGAATCAGCTCAGTCTCGCCCTCGATGAGTAGGAGCACGCGGGGATGAGGCGAGAGGCCAAAACTCCCGAGCTCTTGCTCCAGCGGCGTGGCGTGGGGGCCTGTACGGCTTAGGCGATCGTGCAGGGGCGTTAACCACTGTGCCCCGCTGAGGTCGGGCAGAGGCTCCAGCTGAGCGTCCGCGGCGAGGTCTTCGTGTGCACGCAGCAGTACCTCGGCCCCGATCCGGAGCCACAAACAATGGAGCGCTTCGCCGCTCAGCTTTGACCAGGCGGAGTAGTTGGCATGCCGTACGAGCGGGAGCCATTTGGATAACGGATCTCTCCCGCGTGCGTGGAGCAGCAGATTCTCGGCTTCGGCCTGGAGCTGCGCGGGCTTGAAGCCAACAGCGTCGAGTAGTTCCAGCACATCGGAGTCAATGCGGAACCTCTCCAACCGATCGCTGTCCATGCCCGGCGGAACGCTCAGCCTGCCGAGGATGCCTGGTAGGTATCGTGGCGCAAGCGCCGCCAGGGCAAGAACACGCCGGTGGCGCTGCGTGACGACGCCATGCCGGTCCGTTGGATTGAGGAACCCGCTACGTACCCACGCCAGATCCCTAACGACCAGGTGAAGATCATTGAGTTGCCATGATGAGTAGAGGAAGCCGTTCCACCATCCTGGTTGCTCATCCTCTGGACTGTTGTACGGCCAGGCAGCGGAGTAGCCTTCGTCGGCCGGGTCACGCAGCCGCCCGGCAGCCGCAGCCGCCTGAGCCTGACGGCGGTCGTTGACGTTGCCGTCCGGCACGACGTCGATGCGGCGGCCGATGACGGGGGTGTCACTCACGCGGTAGAGCGGTAGCAGCAGACGATTGTTGTGAAGGGCCTGGAGGTCCTCGAGAGTTAGCTCGAACCCGCGAGCCTTGGCCGCACGGATGAAGCCGTCCGTGTTCAGCAGCTCATCCTGGGTGAAGGTGAAGGGCATGGAAATGAGGACAAGCGCGCCGGTAGCAGCGTTGCCCTGTGGCGTCTGATTCGCGGGTTGCGACCCGGGGTCCACCATTTGATCCTAACATCTTATTGGTGGAGTAAGCGGACAGATTGAGCCCGAGGACGTGCATGCTCGTTGGTCTCTACATGGGGTGGTCAGGCCCTGCCCTATCGGAGCTCGACCCTCGACCGAACCGGCGCTCCAGGCGTTGGAACCGTTGGTAGACGGCCTCCCAGTTTCGCTCACCGAGCTCCCGGCCGATGGCGGGCCATGACAGGTCGGCGCCTCGCATCTCACGGATGAGCTCGTACTGCGCACGGTCGAGCTCGGTCTGGGATTGCTTGAGCTGCTGGGCAGCCTCACGCCACTGATGCCGGCGGGCTGCTCGTTCGGCCCGTCCCATCAGTTCACGCGCCTCAGCGACGGCTGATCGGAAGCGTTCCAGCAGTTCCCCTCTCGACCTGGGGAGCGCCATGACATCTGTGGGTGCTCGCGTAGTGCACATCCTTCCATGGCCTGGCCTCGCTGTCCGAGATGCACTTGCACATTGGGGCTTGATCAGGAGGTGCCGGACGTCTAGCTTATAACGCGACCTTCAAGCTTTGTGGCCGTTGACCAGGTCACTCTTCTCACGAGGGGCGATGCCGCCGTGATGTTCCCGCCTGCCACCATTCCTGACCTGCCGGCGACCATGCCCGAGCCGAGCCTCGTCGACCTGGTCCTGCGCCACGAGGAGCTATCGCTCGGAGCCAAGGCGATCATCGTCTACGTGCTCGTCCAACCCCGGCGCCGGTTGATCATGCGGGCCGAACTCGAGCGGCTCGGCGGGGATGCCGTCAGAGGGCAGCTCGATGGCCTGCTGCACGAGCTGGTCGCCGCGCACTGGCTCATGCCCGTGCCGGGTGAGGAGCGCCCCTGCTGCGCCGATGGCTTTCTGCTGCGGGAGGACGCCGACGCTGAGGCGTAGGGCCGCCCAGCTGGTTCGTGAGGTGTCAGCGATGTTGACGAAACGGTGTTACGACTGCTGCCAGGCCAAGCGAGTGGAGTTGTTCGATTTCGACCGCAAGCGGCCCGACGGGCGCTCCACCCAGTGCAAGGCTTGCCGCCGCCAGCGGCAGAATCGCGGCGGGTACGGCACCTGCCGCCCACGGGCACTGGCAGCGCTAGCAACCCGCTATCCCGACGAGTACGACGACTACCGGGAAAAAGCTCGCCTTGAATTGGCACCCGATAGTGCCCGGGCTGAGGTGTGGGACCAAGCCCGCGGCCGGGCCTTGGCCGAACTGGCCCGCCGTGACGATGGCGGCTGGCGCCGGCGCTTCCAACAGCTCCGCACGGCCCATCCGGACTGGCCCCCGGGACGGGCGTTCTGCGTAGCTACCAACCAGTACCGGCGCGCCCATCGCGATGAGTATCGTGAGCTGCTCGCCAGCTACGCCGGCGCCAAGCCCGCGGGCCACAAGCTGGTCTACAAGATCAGCTGCCGCGCCCAGCGCTTGCTGCAGCTGGCTCACCCCGAGGAGTACCTGGCCCTGTACGCGGCCGAGCGGGCCAGGATCGGCAACCCTGTCCCCGAGAATGAGGTCGTGGTGAAGACTGCCGCGACCTACCCGAGTCGCTAGAGACGTGCCGCCGGTCCCTGCTGTGCTAAAGGAATATCCCCGCCAGGGGCCGGCGGCACCTCATCCCACCGGGAACAGGGAGGCACCGGTATGGCATCCAGGCCCAGGAGGAGGTAGCAATCCGCCGCTCACTCGCTAAGTGCGGCTCGTGCGGATGCGGCCAGACGGCCGGGGTCGACGTGCTGGTGACCATGCCGAGGGAGTCTCTCCAGCTGGCGCTGAGGGTTGGCGGGTACTGCGCCGGACACGCGGTAATCGTTGGTATCGACGCGCAGGCGGGACACGACGGGGAGATCCGGTACTCAGCACCGCTCGACATGACGTGCGCCGCTGAGATGGTCTCCGAGCTGGACTAAAGCCGCCGCCGGGATTGCCCTGGACGGACTACCTCCGGCTCGGCGTGGCGGCGAGGCTCGGCTTCAGTCACCAAGGGGTCCGACCGACTCGATGGTACGTCGGCGAAGAACTGACGCGACTCGTCCTCGCTAACAATCTGGCGGCTGCTACGCACGATCCAGCGCACTTGCCAAAGCACAAGCATGACCAGGCCGAGGATGCACGAAAGCCCAATGAGAATCAGCATTGCTATGCCCATCCATCCAGTCACCAGATGCACTACTGCCCTCTCCCTTCGAGCCCTTGCATAATGGCCACGTAGAGCCGGTTCAAGCTGCAGGCGACTGCTTCGCCACTCTGGCCGGCGGCCTCTCCTTCAGCGCAGAACTGCGTAATGCTCGCCAGCAAGTGAGGCGATGGAGCCGGGAGGCAGTCTGGCCATTCCCCGCAGACATCGCCGCAGTTGATCAGCTCTGGTAGCCGACGACCAGTCCGACAGCGCTTCAGGGTCACGGGGTTCCTCTCCAACCGGCGGGGCTGGCCCTGAACGCGTCGCGGTGTGCCCAGGGCCAGCCCCGGCCTCGGTGGCTGTACAGCTTCCCCGTCCGACCAGGTCGGACACCGCACAGATACCTTGGCCGTTTGGCAGAAGCAACGTGGTTGCGTCTCCTGCCGATGTTCTAGGAGTTTTTTTGGTAGGAGGTTTTTTGTTAGCCCGTCTAGTCCGGCCGCTCTCCCCACTGGCGGGCACAGGTAGCGGTAACAGCTACGTCCTGGGGTAGTTCACTCTAGTCCCATGCAGGCCGTCGTTTTGGGTCGGCCGGGCGCGTTGCCCTTCCCATTCCGGTAGCCGAGTATTTGGATAGAAAGCACGCCCGGCCGATGCTGACGCAAGCACCCTGCCCAGGCACCACCTCCTCTCAGGTTGTAATCCGGACCCAAATGGCGGCAGCGAGAAAGGCCAGGAGATCGAGCGCCAACGCCAAGATCACGAGCACGAACAGAAGCAGGCTGCGGCGGGCGAGCTCGGCCATCAGGCCACCTCAAGAGTGGAAAGGGGCACCGGCCCGACTTCCTGCAGCCGGTGTGCCGGTGCCCCTGGAACCTGCATGCAGAGATGAGCGCGCCACTCGGCCTCCGCGTCACGGAGGGAGGCCCTGAACACGAGAGGGTCAGCCTGCCGGGGGTCGCTGCGCCAGGAGCAGGCGCGGCACCACAGGGACCACTCACCGGCGTTCAAGACTCCGTAGGGCTGTTCGCTCATCCCGCCTCCCCGGTACATGCAGGGTGACGAGTATTCAACACACTGCATAGCATCTCGTCAAGGCTCGACTGGCCGACGGGGCTTGACCAGGCCCGATAAGCGCCGCACCATAGGCAGCGCTCATATGCAGTCAGATGAAGATCAGGAGGCCTGCATGAAGCTCACGCGGCTGTCCGGGACCTGCTACGACGGCACTTGCCCGACGCTCTACCGCAGCGAGACGGGCACCCTCGTAGTCCAGGGCCGCATCCTGGCGACCAGCGACGTCACCCCACCGGAGGGTGAGGCGCTGGTCGAGATCGCGCCCGAGCTCGAGGCCGACCTCCTGAAGCAGATCAATGGCTGACCTGGCCTGGTGGCTAGCAAACTTCCAGCGGAGTGCCTTCCGCCTGGAGATGCTGCCGGCCTACTTCATCCCTCAAGAGGCTGAGCTGCTAGCAGCCTTCCGGCGCGGCGAGAACGTCAGGGTGCCGTACGACCACCCCTGGCCGGCACTCGTCCACCAAGCCACCCACGCCGGCAAGACGATGCAGCGGGTGCGGGTGGTCGCACATCCCTTGTCGGACTACCTGCGCTTTGAGCTGTCGCTGTACCCCCGGAGCGTCAAGGCGGGCGAGGAGATCCGTGTTGCCAACCTCGATGACCATCCCGAGCTGGTCGCCTGTGAACAAGACTTCTGGCTCTTCGATGACGAAGTCGTGGTGGTCCTAGACTACGACGACCGCGGCGGATTTCTGGGCAGCCGAACTGAAGGCGACCTCGAGCGCTACCGGAAGCTGCGGGAGCTGGCCCTAGCCTGCTCAATGGAGCTGAGTGCCTACACCACGCGAACAGCTCGCCGCTAGTCTGAGGGCGTTACGTCAACGAGCTGGCCTGACCGGGGAACAACTGGCCGGCCAAACTGGCCTGTCTCAACCCAAGGTCTCGCGTATTGAGACAGGCCGCAGCCTGCCCAACCTCGAAGAAGTCAAGGCGTGGGCGCGGGTGACCAACGCCTCGGAGGAGGAGGTCGCCGAGCTCGCGGCCCTCCTCGAACAGCTGGCGACGAGCGCCACCAGCTGGCGCATCCTGCACCGGTTGGGCCTTGCCGGCAAGCAACAGGAGATCCAAGAGCTGGAGCAGCAGGCGCGGCGCATCACGACCTTTCAGCCGGTGATGGTGCCCGGGCTGTTGCAGACCGCCGACTACGCCCGCCGGGTCATCGAGACGGCGTATCAGCCGGGTGACGTCGGGCGTGCTGTGGCCGGCCGTCTCGAGCGCCAAGGCATCTTGTACGACCAGACGAAGCGGTTCGACTTTCTCATCACCGAGAGCGCCTTACGCTGGCGGCCTCGTGGGCTGGATATGCGGCCTCAGCTCGACCGTCTTATCTCCGTTGCCAGCCTGCCGAACGTGACCCTGATGGTCATCCCGCTGGGAGAGGCACCTATCCCGTTCCTGCACCCGTTCGTGATTTGGGAGCTGGCAGACGAGACTCTCGTGTCAGTCGAGACCTACAGCGCCGAGTTGTGGGTGCGGGAGGCGACCGATGTGGCGCGGTATCGGGAGGTGTGGGAACGGGCCTCAGAGGCGGCCGCAGGACCCTCCTGGCTAGCGAATAGGGCGGCTGAGCTGCAGTAACTCGCGCAACCGTCCATCTTGAATGTGCTGTAGCCAAGATCCGGGTCCGTTGGCCGAAGACCACGCCGATGCGGCGGGCCAGGCGGCGCCGCTCGCGCGAGGGCACCAGCCCGTCGACCACCACCCTGCCCGAGGTCGGCACCAGCAGCCCGCTCATCATCTTGATGGTGGTGGACTTGCCGGCGCCGTTGGGCCCGGCGTAGCCGACGAAGGCGCCGGCGGCCACCTGGAAGTTCACGCCGGCGACGGCCGTCACCGGACCGCGTCGGGTCCGGAACTCCTTCCGCAGCTCCGCGACCTCGATGATCGGACCGGCGCTCACGACCCGGCTCCCACGTAGTGGCGGATCGCCCGCCGCCAGGCGAGCCAGGCGACCGCCGCCAGCCAGGCGCTACCGAGCGGCGCGACCCACAGCAGGCCCGTGCCGAGACCGCGAGGGCCGGTGCGGCCGAGCAGCGCGAGCGCCGGGACGTACACCGCGAGCGCGAACGGGAACACCCAGGTGAACAGCGCCCGCAGCGCGGACCCGTAGATCTCCATGGGGTAGCCGGTCAGGTAGGCGCCGCCGTCGAGGACGACGTTGACCGCCTCGCTGCCCTGCAGGGTGTAGAACGTGAGCGCCGCGCCGAGCACCAGGACGGCGAACACCACCACCGCGCAGCAGGCGATCGCCAGCGCGGCCACAGCGAGGTGCGAGGGAGTCCAGGCGATCCCCGCCGCGCGGCCGGCCCACGCCAGCAGGCCGACGCCCGCCACGAACCGTCCCAGCAGGCGGATCTCGACGTAGCCGGTGAGCACGAACCCGAGCGGCGAGATCGGCCTGGTCAGCACCAAAGCTCAAAAACCTCCCCTTTCCCGCTACAATAGGGAGGACCAAAAACGCGCCCGGCAGTCTGACGGAATCGGGCTTAACCAGGATTGCGCCGATGGTGGACGCCGGGATTTACGCGAGGCTCAGCGAGGTCAAAAGCAGGGACGACCTCACAGCCGACGCATTCCAGCGGCAGCAGGAAGCCTGCGAAGCGCTGATCCGAGCGCACGGCTGGACCGTCGCCGAGGTCTATTCCGACCTGGAGTCGGCCTACCGTCCCGGAGCGGTCCGGGACGATTTCGACAGGATGCTGGAAGACCTCGCGGACGGCCGGATCAAGGCGGTGGTGAGCTGGTCGCTGGACCGCATCAGCCGGAACCGGCGGGACTTCTGGCGATTGCTGGAGATCATCGAGGAGACCGGGGCGCCGCTCCTGCTCGTCAAGGATGGTCTGGATTCGACAAGCGACACGGGCCGGCTGGTGATGGGAATCCTGATTGAGGTGGCGCAGATCGAATCGCGGAACACAGGCAGGCGAGTGTCGGAGCGGAGAAAGCAGGAGGCAACCCGCGGGATTCCACGGCGAGGCGGACGGAGAATCTTCGGATGGCAGGACGACAAGATCACGAAGAATCCGGTTGAAGCAGGGTTCATCCAGGAGGCGGCGGAAAGGCGGCTGCTCCGCGAGTCATGGAACAGCATCACGGTTGATCTGACCTCGAAAGGGCTGGAGACGGTTGGAGGTCGCAAGTTCCGGTCCGGGGATTTCGCAAAGATCGTCGAGTCGCCTCGGATGGCTGGGCTGAGAAGCTACCGACGCGAGGTGATCGGGAAGGGAAAGCAGGAGGCGATCCTGAGTCGGGACACGTTCGAGGCGCTGCGGGCGCTTGCGAAGCGGGTCCAACCACGACCGAGGGTGAATGTGCTGAGCGGACTGGTCAGGTGCGGAAGGTGCGGCAGGGTCCTCCGGGGCCATCCGAAGAACGACGGGACACGGCGCTATGAGTGCGCGAAGAAGCCAGGGTTCGACGGGTGCGGCTTGACGATCGTTGCGGAGCCGCTGGAGACGCTGATCCGGGATGCGACGATGCGACGGCTCGACTCGCAGGAGTTCCAGGAGGCGTTGCGGCACCAGGACGGAGAGGACGCCGACCGCGCCCAGGCCGTCGAGGATCTGGCGAAGGCGGAGCAGGCACTCGGCGAGCTGAGCGTGGACTACTACCAGCATCGGCTGCTCAGCCGGGCGGAGTTCCTGGACAACCGGCGGGAGCTGGAAGCGCGGATCGACCGGTTCCGGTCGAGGCTGACCAGGGCGAGCCGGGTCCTGGATCGGTTGCCTGCTGGCGGTGAGGCTCTGAGGGTCTGGTGGGCTGACGCGACGATCCAGCAGCGCCGAGCGGTCCTGGACGAGGTCGTCAGCGAGATCCTGGTCGACCCCGCGCCGGTCCGGGGCGCCAAGTTCCGGCCCGAGAGGGTTCGCGTGGCCTGGCGCGTGTAGGCGATCGGTTTGGGCGAGGGGCCGTGGCCGAGCTGCGGCCCCTTCTGCTTGACAACCGAACCCGCCCACGCCAGGAAAAAGCGGCTGACGCGGCTGACCACCCCAACCATGGCCAAAGTACCGAAACCTATGTTAGGCTACAGGTGTAGTGCAGCCCTGATCTAGAGCTGACCAGGCCCGGGTTCTGAGCGCCAAGACGCGCTCCCCGAAGCCTCATGGAGGTGCGAGCAAGGCCATCGGCGGAAGCCCATGCGCTCGTACTACCAGGGAGGTCAGCAAGTGAACGAGGAGCAGGACGACCTGCTCGGTATCGGTCCGGCCGCGCGCTACATGCAGATGAGCCCTGACTGGCTGCGCAGGCACGCCGCGGAGGTCGGCTATCTCTGGATGGGCGGGCAGCGGCGGTTCCGCCGTTCGGACCTGGACGCCTACCTCGAGCGGGCCCGCCGTGACCCCACGCCGGCCGAGGTGAGTGCGTCGTGAGCCCGGAGGAGCTGGACGCCTGGCTCGAAGCATCCACGGAGGCGTCCGGTGTGCCGCCCAAGGTGGTCGACCCCGCGGTCCTCTCGCGCGTGGCTCGGCTCGTGGCCGGCCCCCAGGAGGCCCAGCGGTCGGAGAGGCGGACCGCATGAGCGACGCCGACGAGCGCATCCGGCAGGTCATGGAGTCGGTGCCGCCACCAGCACCCGCCACCCGCAGGCGCGAGGGCAGCGTTGCGCGGTGCGACTACTGCGGCGGGCTGTTCCCGATCCCCGAGCTGGTCATCTACTGGCGGCACGCCGAAACGCTCGATGACGGCACCGAGGTCAAGACCACCGGGATCTACTGCGGCGACCATTGCGGCGAGCTGTCCTCGTCCCGTGCTGGGACGGTGCGGGGATGACCGCCGCGGCAGCGAAGGGCTTTAGGAGTGGACAGGGCCCGGATGCTCAGCACCCAGGCCCCGACTCACTCGGCAAGGGCCCATCGTACCCCGACCGCGGGACAGGGGCGCCATGACCTGCCGGTGCCTGGTCTGCGTGCCGCCGTTCAACCGGGCCGCGGTAGACGCCTGGAACACGGCGAGCAGGGCGGCCGGCTGGGGCCTGGTCGACGAGCCGATCCCTGTGGGCTGGACGTTCGAGCCCGGCTGGGGCCTGACCCTGGTTCCTGGTCATGGCAGGGACTCGCTGGGCGCCGCGCGACCCGAGGGGGTGGGCTGATGTTCACCGACCCCGAGGACTTCCAGCCGGAAGGGCTGACCGAGGCGGGACGGCAGCTCCTGGAGGTCTACCGCGTGCTGCTGGCTGACAGTGAGCTGGGTGATGGTGGGCGGCTCGTGTCGAAGATCAGCGAGGAGCGGCTGGCCGCGAAGCTGGGTGTCTCGGTGCCGACCGTCAAGCGGCGGATCGCGGATCTGCGCGAGCCCGGTCCCGACCCGAGGCATCCGAACGCGAAGCCGGCGGGCCGGCGGCTGAGTTGGCTGAAGGTCGTCCCGAGGCAGCACAGGAGCGGGCCGCACAAGGGTGAGTTCATCGGCAACCGGTACGTGCTCCTCCTAGGCTACGAGGAGGCGACCGCCGAGGCGGCCCGCATCGAGGGGTCGCGGCCAAAGCCGCAGGTCAGAGCCAAGGGTCACGCTGCGGAGCCGGCAAAGCCGCAGGTCAGAGCCAAGGATCACGAGGGGGGCAGCCCAAACATGCAGGTCAGAGCCAAGGATCACGTCGACGAGCCAAGGATCACGGCTGAGCCAAGGATCACGCCGGAGCAGCCTGTTTCCCCTGGTCAGAGCCAAGGATCACAGGGGGTCGTGATCCTTCCCAACAGAGAATCTCTAGCCCAGAAGAAGGAGGTGGGCACAAAGGGTGTTGCTTGGGGTTCCCGTGGTGGGGCTTCCGATCCTGACTCGACCGCCGCGCTCGACGAGCCATCGCCTGGTGATCCGGGCTGGTCTGCGATGGTCGCTGAGCGGTCGGTGGAGCGCGAGGTGCCCGAGTCTGGGAAGTGGCCGGCGTTCCCGTCGATGGCGGCGGAGAAGGCCTGGGTCGCGTTGCAGCGGCGCCGGGCGCGTGAGGCTGAGCCGACACCCGCTGTGCCGGTGGATGAGCCGGCCGAGCCGGCGCGGGTCGCGACGGTGCATCGGGGCAACGGCGACCGGGTCGCTGTGCTGTGGGATGGTGACGTGGGCCGGGTCCTGGACCTGGAAGTGGCGGACGCGATGGCGGTGGCCGATCCGGATGTCGCGGGGGCAATGGTGGCGCTGGGGCGTGGTGGGCTACTGGACGGCGCGACTGTGCCTCGGGATGCGCCGAGGGGGTCGGCGTTAAGCGAGTACTACCGGGTTACGCCGCCGCGTGACGAGGAGGTGACGGGATGATCGGGCGCCGGATCATCGCGTGGTGGCGTCGGTGGCGGGCCCGGGAGACCGCTGAGGATGCGCGGCGCGCTGAGTTCGTCGAGCAGCTCCGGCGAGAGGCCGACGAGGAGCGGCCGCCTCTCGACAGCGATGAGGGTTCGCCGCAACAGGGCGGCGACGAGCAGGAGGAGGGTTCGGATGACTGAGGTCAAGATGCGGTTCGTCCGGCAGACCCAGGCGCAGGCGGCGGAGCTTCGGCAGCTCCTGGACGCCCCGAAGCTGAGCGCGTGGGACCGGGGCAGGATGATGGCGTTGGCGACCTGCGCCCCCGAGCAGCAGCATCAGGAGGCCCTGGCCAAGCTGGAGAAGGCAAGGCTGAAGCGGGAGGCGAAGCGGGCAGCCGGCCAGCAGGGCGGCAAGAAGGGCGGAGCCAAGAAGGACGACGACGACGGCTTCGTCAGCATCGTCGACTCGTGGCGGTAGGAGGCCGACGTGGCGGACATCTACGAGACGCAGCTCGCCAACATCGAGAAGGTCCAGGCGCAGTGCATGGAGGCTTCGCTGGAGGATTTCGGGTGGGACGACGATGCCCGCGAGGCTGTCCTGCGTGGCGAGATGCCGAAGTTCCCACCGCGGGGCCGTCCGCTGATCGAGGTGCCTGGTGCGCCGAGGCTGTCGTCGTACGCCGAGTTCGCGAACCTGAAGGTCAAGGTCAACCGGGAGCGGGGGCAGGCCCAGACGAGCCCGGAGGTCGTGAAGGCGGCCGAGCAGCGGATGGACGAGGTTCTCGCGAAGGCTGCGGAGCTGGTCGAGCCGCTGCTGAAGCTGGCTGCTGAGGCGAACGCGCTCTACCAGGTCGTCACGGCAGCCCGGCTGGCCCAGGTGCATGTCGGCACGCCAATCCCGGGTGCGGACGGCCACTCGTACGAGAACCGCTCGGGTTCGCGGATGCAGGCGAAGGCAGGGGGGATCACCGCGGGCGACCTCGTCGACCTGGTCCTCGACCCACGCCGTGACCCGTTCGAGCTGGAGAAGGTGCCCGTGCCGCAGCGCCTCTCCTTCGCGGCCGGGCTCGGGCAGCGGGAGCGGCCGGAGCCTCCGCCGGAGCCGCCCAGCGAGGCGCTCCTGGAGGCGATGGCGAAGGAGAAGCAGCAGCGGGCAGCACGGCTCGGCGTGCATCCGTCGCAGCTTCGGAGCTGACCGGGAGAGGGCGCGAGTGGCCACGTGGGAGCCGGGAAGCTGAGGAGACCGGATGGCGCTGGCGGAGTTGAAGGTCCGACCTGAGTACGCCTGGGTCCGTCCGGATGAGGCGAGGGAGCTGCTGTGTAAGGCGGACCTCGCGGCGTGGACGGTCCTGAAGCCCCTCGGGACCATGCCAAGTCGGAGACGTTCACGGTCGATCAGGCGGTGTGGCGCTGCCAGTACAACCCGGGAATCTACGGGTTCGTGTTCTGCAACACAGGCGACCAGGCCGAGGAGATCAAAGCCCGGATCGACGATGCGATGGGCGAGGTCTGCCCGGAGCTGCTGGAGGGGGCGCGGCAGCGGGCCGCGGACAGGACCACCTTCTCCAACGGTTCGAGGGTCCGCGTTGGTGGTGCGGGCAAGAGTGTCCGGGGTGGCCACCCGGACTTCATCATCGGCGACGACGTCCTGGAGGAGGGGAGCTGCCAGTCTGAGAAGCAGCGCAAGAGGACCGAGAACTGGTGGAAGGCCACGGTGGGTGGGATGGCACATCCGGGCACCTGGCGGAGGGTCCAAGGCCGGCGGGTGTGGTTCCCGCCGACCAGGGTCTATCTGGTTGGCACGCCCTTCCACCAGGGCGATCTGCTGATGAGGGCAAGACACAACCCGCTGTGGGCGTGGTTCCGCTATGAGGCCGAGTTCCGCCAGGCAGCCCGCAAGGTCGCCACGATCGCGGGGGAGACGAGGCTCACCTGGGCCGTGGAGACGAACCAGCATCGGGGAAGGTGACGAGCTCATCGCCGAGCGGCGGCGGGAACGGGACCGGCGGGCCGCGGAGATCTGGGATGCCGGTGAATCGCTGGTCGGGGCGGCGATGCTGGAGCTGCGGACGCTGCTGACCTCGTCGAAGTCGGACGTGGTCCGCTTGCAGGCCGCCCGTGCGTTGGTGCAGCAGTTCGGGCCGATGGAGCGGCCGGAGCCTGGGGAGATTGAGCTGGGCCCCGCGGAGCCGCAGACACTGGCCGACCTGTTCGAGGGCGGGGTGGGCGACGCGACGCTGATCGCGGTCACGCGGGAGCGGCTCCTCGGCGTGCGTGTCCCGGTCGACCTGCCCCCAGCGCCAGAGCCGGAGCCGGAGTTGGCCAGGGTGATCGCGCTGCCCCCAGCCGATGGCCTGACCGACCTCGAGCGTGACCTGCTCATGAAGAAGGGCCTGTACCGGGAGGGGGTGCCCGCGGCGATCAACCGGGAGGTCCTGAAGCGGGCGGGGTACGGGTAGACCTGCAACGACGAGACCAGGAGGAGGTGATCAGATGCTTCAGGTGGTCAACGGGCGCTGGACCTTCACCCAGTTCCCAGCGGGCACCGGGAACCAGATCCCGGCCGCGCCCGCGGTGACCAAGGAGGCGAGCCTGCCGAACCCGGCGCGCGCGTCGGTCCCGGACCGCAGCTCGAGTCTGGGCACGGCGCGGACCGGGTCGGTGTTTGGCCGGCGGCCGTTCAGTCCGCTGATCAGCGACCAGTAGGACGAGGAGGCCAGGCGGCGGCACCTGGCCTCCCCCGATCGAGGAGGTAGGGATGGCCTCAGAGATTCATCTGTTTGTGAAGATCGTCGGGGTGTCGCCTGGCTTCGGGGTGCCGGTTGATCCGAACGCGTGGCAGGTCAGAGACACGACGTCGGGTGAGGTCGTGGCCAGCGGGGTGGCGATCAGCCCGGCGGCTGCGGACACCGCGGCGACGGCGGCGTTGACCACCGCACGCGCGGCCGAGAAGACCAGGCAAACGGCCGACAAGAACCGCACCGCGGCGGAGATCGCGGCGCTGCCGAGCTGACAGCAGGGAGGGGACCCGGGAGCGGCACCCGGGTATCCCCGAGAGGTGGGATGGGTGCGCGCGATCAGGGCTGACGAGTGGATCCGCCGGCAGGAGGAGCGCAGGGAACCACCGCCGGCCCGCCAGGAGCGCGCGGGGGCGACCTGCCCACGAGGCCACGACCTGTCCGACCCGCGGAGCATCTGGGTCGACCGCCATGAGCACAGCAGGTGTCGGCAGTGCCTCGCGGAACGCAAGGTGGGCTGAGAGGTCCGGGCCACCGTTCCCTTCGCGGGCGGCCCGGCGCCTGGGGCTACCGGGTGCGGTGTTCCCTCATCGCCTCGCCGCGCCCAGCCCTGGGCCCGCTCCTGGGCCGCTGAGGCGCTGGGGCATCCCGGAACACCTGGAGGGCCCTGAACGCCTGGCACACGCCCAGCAGGGCCCAGGGTCGAAGCGTCCCGGAGATCACCACGATGGCGGGTGCTAGCTGAGGGCCCTGTCGATCTCGAACATGACGACGGCGGTCTGGAAGACGACTCGCCGGCCGTCCTCCCAAACAAGGGGGGGCCCTTCCTTCTGGCTCCCGTGCTCCTGCCGCTGGACGAGGTCACTGACCGTGCCCCAGTAGGCCAGCAGGGCGTCCAGGAATGGCGCGACGGTGGTCCTGAGCATGGACTTGCGCTGGTCGAGCACAGCCCGGATCCGCGCGACGTCCTTCGCCTTGTCGGGGGTGACGGCAGGAGGTTTGTGTTGCTCGACCAGCTCGGTCGCGAACGCCTGCATCGCCTCACGGCACAGATGGCCGATCATCGTCCACTGCTGCTGCGAGTCGCTTCTTGATAGTCGCTCAGCGGCGTCTGCCCACTTCCGGTGCGCCTCCGGGTACGACCGCTGGAAGGCGTCGGAGTCTAGGTACCGCGTCAGCGTCTCCTCGACCTGCTGTGTCGGAGCGCCTGAACGGTGCTGCAGCTCCTCATAGAGGCTGAACCCCAGCGGAGTGACGACGAAGGAGCGGTGCCAACGCCCGATCTGTGTCACGAGGAGGAGACCATCGGCCTCAAGGATGTCGACATCGCCCTGGTGGACGCGCATCTGTCGCCCCGGAAGCCCTGGATGCATGACGGAAGTTCCGTCCCCGTCGGTCAGGAGGTGGAACTCTTCCCGCTCGTCGCGTGGCACGTTCCTCGACGCCTCGACCAGCGCTTTCAGCAGTTCCTCCTGCTCTGGTTGGAGCAGCACGCCGTCAGTCATCACGAGCTTCCGCACCTCCGGGACGGATCGTACGTGAACCCCGCGACAGGTGCTCACCTCCCGAACCATCCGATTGCGCTACCCTTGCGCCGCGGCCGAGGCCCCCACCCGGCCAGCCCTGGAGGTGCGCGATGGTCGACCTGTTCGGCGTGGACACCAACCTGGTTGACCTGTTCGGCGTGGACACCAACATCTGGGTGGCGGCCGCCGCCATCGCCCAGACCATCATCGTCGCCGCCGCTGCCATCTTCGCTTACGGGCAGGTCCGCGAGGCACAGCGCACTAGTGTCCTGCGCCGGAGATTCGTTGACAATATGCAGCGAGCGAATCGAGGATCTCGTCGGCGGTCTTGGTCCACACAAACGGCCGTGGGTCCTCGTTCCAGGTGTCGATCCACGTCCGGATGTCAGCCTCCAGGGCCTGCACGCTCTTGTGGACGCCGCGTTGCAACGACTTGGTGGTCAGCTCGCTGAACCACCGCTCGACCAGGTTGAGCCACGACGAGCTGGTCGGGACGAAGTGCAGCT